>Ga0222420_100044_pt1 | contig 352011 bp, 297 predicted proteins | sample 3A2ome_FD_182470 | JGI IMG/M metagenome (GOLD analysis project Ga0222420, IMG submission 182470) | Enriched microbial communities from leaf-cutter ant dump, University of Wisconsin, Madison, United States - 3A200A (version 2) | ecosystem: Environmental > Terrestrial > Nest > Insects nest > Nest... | reverse complement strand
GCCCCCCCCTCCCTCCCCCCCCCCCCCCCCCGCCCACCCCTCCCTCACCCACCCCCTCCCTCGCCCACCCCCTCCCTCACCACCATCGGTGAGTTCGCGGGTCGGGGTGCGGCTTCGCGGGCCGTGGCCCGCGACGCCGTTGCGGGAGCCGCGAATTGGGTGCTGAGCCGCGAACTGGATGCCGGGCCAGGGCTGGATGTGGAGCCGCGAACTGGATGCTGAGCCGCGAACTGGGTGCCGGGCCGGGGGCTGGATGCTGAGACGGGGACTGGGTGACGGTGCGCGCTGGGTCCGGGTGGCTGCGCGTGCGCGGGCGGCTGGCTCAAGGTGGATGTGCTCGTCGGCCGACTTCGTTGGAATCGGGTGAGTTTGTCGGCGTCCGCCGACGAACTCACCTGGATCTGATCAGCCCGCGGCCTCCTGCGCGCCGCCCGGCCGGCGAGTTCGCGGGTCGGGGTGCGGCTTCGCGGGCCGTGGCCCGCGAACCCGTTGCCGGAGCCGCGAATTGGATGCTGAGCCGCGAACTGGATGCCGGGCCGGGGCTGGATGTGGAGCCGCGTATTGGGTGCTGAGCCGCGAACCGGATGTGGAGCCGCGAACTGGATGCCGCCGCTCGGCGGGCGAGTTCGCGGGTCGGGGTGCGGCTTCGCGGGCCGTGGCCCGCGAAGCCGTTGCCGGAGCCGCGAAGCCGTTGCCGGAGCCGCGAATTGGGTGCCGGGCCGGGGCTGGATGTGGAGCCGCGAATTGGGTGTGGAGCCGCGAACCGGATGTGGAGCCGCGAGGTGGATGCCGGGCCGGGAGCTGGGTGCGGAGCCGCCAAGTGGGTGCGGGGGTGTGGGCCGGGGCTGCGTCGCGGCACTGGCGGCGGTGGCTGCGGGTGCCGGGGCGGCTGGCTGAAGGTGGGATGCGCTCGTCGGCCAGGGGTTCGTCGGAAGTGTGTGAGTTCGTCGACGATCGCCGACGAACTCACACATCTCCGACTCGCTCACGGGGAGCGTGGGTGGATGTGGGACCTGGGCGCCTCGGGTCGGGGTGGGGTCGGGCTGGGTCAGGGGAGGGGGTCGGTGTGCCAGGGGTAGGACGGTTGGGCGCCCAGGCGCATGACCGACGCGGCGGCGACGCGCGTGGCGTGCTCGGCCGCGTCGCGGACGGTGCCTCCCGTCGCGAGACGCGCGGCCAGCGCCCCGACGAACGCGTCGCCGGCGCCTGTCGTGTCGCGGGCCTCGACCCGGCGCGCGGGCAGCGACCACGCCGCGCCGCGGTCGACGCCGCTCACGCCCGCCGGGCCGAGCGTGACGACGACCGACGGCACGCCGAGCGCTGCGAGGTCCTGCGCCGCGTGTTCGGGATCGACCTCCCGGCCGAGCAGGATCGCGGCCTCGTGCTCGTTGACGACGAGCGGGTCGGCGAGCCGGACGACGTGCTCGGGCAGCGTCGTCGCCGGGGCGACGTTGAGCACGACGCGCACGCCGAGCCGGTGCGCCGTCTCGACCGTGCGGATCATCGCGTCGAGCGGGATCTCGGCCTGCAGCACGCACACGCGGGCGGCACCGATGAGCGGTGCGGCGGCGTCGACGGCGTCGGGCGTGACGGCGTCGTTCGCACCGGGGATGACGATGATCGAGTTCTCGGAGTCGTCGGAGAGCGTGACGACCGCGAGACCGGTCGGCCCGGGCGCGGTGCGCACGTGGCTGAGGTCGACCCCTGCCTCGCGGAGCCCGGACAGTGCGACGTCGGCGTGCGCGTCGGTGCCCACCGCGCCGACCATCGCGACGTTCGCGCCTAGGCGTGCGGCGGCGACGGCCTGGTTCGCGCCCTTGCCGCCGGGGAGCGTGACCGAATTGTGACCAAGGACCGTCTCGCCCGGGTGCGGATGCCGCGTGACCTGCAGGACCAGGTCCGCGTTGATGGATCCGACCACTACCACGTCGCCCGCCATGTATGTCTCCTTCGACACGATTCGGTCACGGGTGGTTGACAGCGACCATCCGCTGTTCCTACCGTGAGGCTACTTCATTCAACGCGGAATGAATATGCAGAACGGCAGGGACTGTGAACAGCACCACAGCAGTGAGCGTGACGCCGGGCCCCGCGCTCGGCGGTGCCGTGCTCGCCCTGGACCAGGGCACCACGAACACGAAGGCGCTGCTCGTCGACTCTGCCACCGGAGCGGTCCTCGCGTCCGCCGCCCGACCCGTCGGCATCACGTTCCCCGCCCCGGGCTGGGTCGAGCAGGACGCCGCGCAGCTGCGCGACGCGACCCTCGACGCCGCCCGCGAGTGCCTCGAGCAGCGCCCCGACGTCCACGTCGACGGCATCTCGATCTCGAGCCAGCGCGAGTCCGTGGTGATCTGGGACCGGCGCACCGGCGAGCCGGTCGGTCCCGTGCTCGGCTGGCAGGACGCCCGCACGGCCGAGCGGTGTGCCGCGCTCGTCGCGGACCGGCCCGGCGCCGCCGCGACCGTGCGCGACCGGACCGGGCTGACGCTCGACGCGATGTACTCGGCGCCCAAGATGCGCGCCGCGCTCGACCAGGCGGCGGCCCACGGTGCCGACCTCGCGCACGTCGCGGTCGGCACGGTGGACTCGTGGCTCCTGTGGAGCCTCACCGGCGACCACCTCACCGAGCTCGGCAACGCGTCCCGCACGCTCCTGCTCGGCCTCGAGACCTGCACGTGGGACGACGAGCTCGTCGACCTGTTCGGCATCCCGGCGGCGGCGCTGCCCGCGCTGCGCGGCTCCGACGGCCCGTTCGGCGTGACGCGCGAGGGCGGTGCGCTCCCGGCCGGGATACCCGTCGTGGCGGTCCTCGCCGACTCGCACGCCGCGATGTACGAGCAGGGCTGCACGACGCCGGGCACGGGCAAGGCGACGTACGGCACGGGTTCGTCGGTCATGACTCCGACGGGTTCGGCGAAGGGCGCGCCCACGGGCATCACGACGACCCTGGCGTGGCACGTGGGCGGACAGCCGACGTACGCCCGCGAGGGCAACATCGTCGCGTCCGGCTCGGCGCTCGACTGGATGGCGACGACGCTCGGCGCGCCCGAGGGCACGTCGGGCGGCGCGTTCCTCACGCAGCTCGCGGGCACCGTCGCGGACAGCGGCGGCGTGTCGTTCGTGCCGGCGTTCTCGGGCCTGGGCGCCCCGTACTGGGACCGCACGGCAAGGGGCATCGTCGTCGGCGTGAGCGCGGGCACGACGCGGGCGCACCTCGCGCGGGCCGCGCTCGAAGCGGTCGCGCACCAGGTCGCGGACGTCGTCGACGCGGTGGAGTCCGACGGCCAGGCGCGCATCGACGTGCTGCGCGCGGACGGCGGCGCGACGCGCTCGTCGCTGCTCATGCAGCTGCAGGCCGACCTGCTCGGCCGGGCCGTGCAGGTCGGTGACGCCCCGGAGGCCTCGGCCCTCGGTGCCGCCACGCTCGCTCGTCGCACGCTCGGCCACGAGGTGCCCGCGGCCGGCGTGCGGGAGCAGGTCGAGCCCGCGGGCGTGGACCCGGGTCCGGCGCGGCGCGCCTGGGCACGGGCCGTGGCCCGGTCCCGCGGCCAGGCATCAGCCGGGTAGCACGACGCCAACCCCCAGCAGCAGGACGAGACTCGAGGGAGAGCCATGGCCGAGGTAGCAGCCGAGCGGAAGAAGCCGCTCTGGCGTCGCCCGATCGTCATCGGATCGGTCGTCACGGTCGCGGTCGTCGCGGCCGCGGTGGCGAGCACGACGTTCGTCGGGACGGGCACGCAGGTGCAGGCCGCCGACACGGCGACCGAGTTCGCCGACCTCAACTACGACGACGTCGTGGTCCCCGCGATCACGGACGCCGCTCAGCCGTTGGGCGAGCTCGTGACGAAGATCGTCGCGGACCCCGACGCGACGGGCGAGGAGCTCGGGTCGCGCGAGGACGCGGGCAAGCCGTGGAGCTACGCCGCGGAGGCGACGGGTGTCGTCGGGGAGGGCGAGTTCGGCGAGGTCGGGCTGACGGTCGACGGGATGCCCGCGGGCATCACGGTCGGCGTCGCGATCCCGCCGTTCGGCTCGAACACAGCGATCCGCGACGCCGGTACGGACCTCACGTTCGGCGACTTCAAGAACCAGACGGAGTTCCAGAACGTCGCGATCGAGCTCAACAAGCGCGCGGTCGCGTCGGTCTACGGCTCGCTCGACCCGGCGTCGCTCGTGGGCACGACCGTGCACGTGGTCGCCGCGTTCACGTGGACGTCGACCACGGGCGGCGAGATCGACCACGTGACGCTCGTCCCGGTGGCGCTCGAGGTGCAGTCGTGACCACGACGACCCTCCCGGACGTGGTGCTGCGCGCGACGGGCGTCGCGAAGGTCTACGGCGGCACGCACGCGCTGCGCGGCGTGGACTTCGAGGTCCGACGAGGGCACGTCACGGCGCTGCTCGGCGAGAACGGGGCCGGCAAGTCGACGCTCATGAAGATCCTCGCGGGCGTCGAGCAGCCGACCACGGGCACGATCGAGCTCGACGGCGTCCCGGTGTCGTTCGGCTCGCCGTCGGACGCGGTCGCGCACGGCGTGGCGATCATCCACCAGGAGCTCAATCTCTGCCCGAACCTGTCGATCGCGGACAACATCTTCATCGGCCGTGAGCGCATGAAGGGCGCGTTCGTCGACTTCGCGCAGCAGCGCGAGCGGGCCAAGGAGCTGCTCGAGCACCTCGAGGAACCGCTCGACCCGGGCACGCTCGTCGGCGACCTGCGGCTCGGGCAGCAGCAGCTCGTCGAGATCGCGCGGGCGCTGTCCGAGGACACGCGCGTGCTGATCATGGACGAGCCGACGTCCGCGCTCTCGGCGGCCGAGGTGCAGGTGCTGTTCCGGGTGATCCGCGAGCTCACGGCGCGCGGCGTGTCGATCATCTACATCTCGCACCACCTCGACGAGTGCCTCGAGATCGCGGACACCGCGGTGGTGCTGCGCGACGGGTCGCTCGTCGCGCAGGCCCCGATGGCGGACGTGGACCTCAAGTGGATCGTCGCGCAGATGGTCGGTCGCGACGAGAGCGCGCTGTTCTCGCCCATGCCGCACGACCCGGGTGAGCCGCTGCTCGAGGTGCAGAACGTGATCGTCGCCGACCCGGACTCCCCGGACCGGCTCGCGGTGCGGGGCGTGAGCCTCACGGTGCACGCGGGCGAGGTCGTGGGGGTGTACGGGCTCATGGGCGCGGGCCGCACCGAGCTGCTCGAGGCGCTCGCGGGTCGCAATCCTGTGCTCGGCGGCAAGGTCCTGCTCGACGGGCGCGACATGACGCACGTGAGCGTGGGGGACCGGATCGACTCGGGCCTGGTGCTCGTCCCCGAGGACCGGCAGCGCGACGGCCTGGTCCAGTCGCTGTCGGTGGGCCGCAACATGGCGCTGTCGGCGGTGCACCGGTTCCTCAGCGGCGCGTTCGTGCGCGGCAAGGACGAGCGCGCGGCGGTCGACGACGTCTCGGCGCAGGTCCGCGTCAAGACCGCGGGCCAGGACGCGCCGATCGGCTCGCTGTCGGGTGGCAACCAGCAGAAGGTCGTGATCGGTCGGGCGCTCATGACACGCCCGAAGCTGCTGGTGCTCGACGAGCCCACGCGCGGCATCGACGTCGGCGCGAAGGCCGACATCTTCGCGCTCATGGCGGACGAGGCCCGCAACGGGATCGGCGTGCTGTTCGCGACGAGCGAGGTGAGCGAGGTCCTGCACGCGTGCGACCGGATCCTCGTCATGGCCCGCGGCCAGATCACGGCCGAGCTCGACCCGCGCACGACCGACCGCGAACAGCTCATGGCGGCGTCCGACGTGAGCGTCCCCGACGACGCGGCGGGCGCCACGGCCCGGACGCTCGACCCCGACGAGCCCGGCCGCCCCGCGTTCGACGGCCCGCACGGCGACACCAGCACGGACGACGGCACCGACGCCCCGACCACTGAGGACAACTGAGATGGCGACGACGACCACCCCGACGGCCCGCACCACGCTGGGCGTCCCCCGCACGAAGCGCGGCATCGGTGAGTTCCTGCTCGACCAGCGCGCGTTCGTCGCGCTGATCGTGCTGGTGATCATCTTCTCGGTGCTGTCCGACTCGTTCCTGACGACGACGAACCTCATCACGATGACGAAGCACGTCGCCTACAACGCGATCCTCGCGCTCGGCATGCTGCTCGTGATCATCACCGGCGGCATCGACCTGTCGATCGGCTCGATCGTGGGCCTGTCCGGGATCGTCGCGGGCGTGCTCCTGCAAGGTTGGGAGCTGTCGGTCTTCGACACCACGGCGTACCCGGCCGTGTGGGTCGTCATCCTGATCTCGCTCGCGGTCGGCGGCCTCGTCGGGGCGCTCAACGGCGTCCTGGTCACGAGATTCAACGTCGCACCGTTCATCGCGACGCTCGGCACGCTCTACATCGCCCGCGGTGCGGCGCTGCTCATCTCGGACGGCTCGACGTTCCCGAAGCTCCAGGGCGACCCGGCGCTGGGCAACACCGGGTTCTCGTTCCTCGGCGTGAAGCGTCCGCTCGGCATCCCGACGGCGATCTGGATCATGGTGATCTTCGCCGTGGTGATCTGGATCCTCGTGACGCGCACCGCGTTCGGGCGGCACCTGTACGCGACGGGCGGCAACGAGCGTGCGGCCCAGCTGTCCGGGGTGCCGGTGCGCTCGGTCAAGATGCGCGTCTACATCATCTCCGGCGTGTGCGCCGGCATGGCAGGTCTGATCATCGCGTCCGAGCTCACGTCCGCGGCCCCGCAGACGGGCAACACGTTCGAGCTCAACGCGATCGCTGCCGTGGTCATCGGTGGTGCCTCGCTCGCCGGCGGGCGAGGCACCGTCAAGGGCGCGCTCATCGGCGCGTTCGTCATCGGCTTCCTCTCCGACGGTCTGGTCATGGTCGGTGTCTCGACCTTCTGGCAGACGGTGATCAAGGGTCTGGTCATCGTGCTCGCCGTGATGCTCGACCAGGGCCAGGAGAGGTTGAAGAACGCCCGCGCGTCAGCCGTCGCCGCGCAGAGCGTCAAGCGCGAGCTGGCGGCAGCAACCCCCGCCGGGACCCGCTGACGACCTCGTCGTCGGAACCCCGGAACCACCCCAACAGGAGGAACCCAGAATGCGACGTACCTTCCGCAACGGTGCGGTGATCATCGCCGCGATCTCCGCGCTCGCCCTCGCCGGGTGCTCGAGCTCGGAGCCGAGCTCCAGCCCGACGACCCCGGCGGACGCGAGCTCGGCCCCCGTCGAGGAGCCGACGACCGGTGGCGGCGGCGAGGCCGGCGGCCTCATCGCGGTGATCACGCCCTCGCACGACAACGTGTTCTTCAAGGCCGAGGCGGACGCCGCGGTCGCGAAGGCGAAGGAGCTCGGCTACGAGGCGCAGTCCGACTCGCACGACGACGACCCGAACAAGCAGTCGCAGCTGATCGACACGGCGATCTCGAACGGCGCCAAGGCGATCATCCTCGACAACGCGGGTGCCGACGTGACGATCGGTGCCGTCCAGAAGGCGAAGGACGCGGGCATCCCCGTGTTCCTCATCGACCGTGAGATCAACGAGGCGGGTCTCGCCGCCGCGCAGATCGTGTCGAACAACGCTCAGGGCGCGGGCCTCGTCGGCGAGGCGTTCGTCAAGGCGATGGAGGGCAAGGGCAACTTCATCGAGCTGACGGGCAAGGAGACGGACACGAACGCCGCGGTGCGCTCGGACGCCTACCGCGCCGTGATCGACCAGTACCCGGACCTGAAGATGGTCGCCCAGGAGACGGCGAACTGGGACCAGCAGGAGGCCTTCACCAAGGTCGAGACTCTGCTGCAGAAGGACTCGAACGTCCAGGGCATCATCGCGGGCAACGACACCATGGCGCTCGGTGCGGTCGCGGCGGTCGACGCCGCGGGTCTGACCGGCAAGGTCATCATCGCCGGCTTCGACGGCAGCCCTGACGCGGCGCAGGCGATCAAGGACGGCAAGCTCCTCGCGACCGGCCTGCAGCCGGCCGTGGCGATCGCGGAGATGGCCGTCGAGCAGGCGGACCAGTTCATCCGGACCGGGTCGACGGGTCAGCCGGAGAAGCAGTCGATCGACTGCGTGCTCGTGGACGCCTCGAACGTGGACAAGTACACGGTCTTCGCCATCGAGTGAGGCCGTGCGGTCCGGCCGCGGCTCTCCTGCGCCGCGGCCGGACCGCCTCGCTCGTCGGACCGCGCACTGCGAGGTCCCGCACGACGCTCAGCCGCGACCGGCGCGACTAGCCAGCCGCGCGGATCGCGTGGCATCATGGATGCATCATTGATCGGAGATGAATAGAAATGCCTTCGCAGCTTCCCGAGTTCGGTGCCGGTCTGTGGCACTTCGCCTCCTACGTCGACCGCTACGCCACCGACGGGTATGCGCCTCCGGTCACCACGCTCGAGCAGATCGAGCGCGCGGGGCAGGTCGGCGACCTCTCCTACGTCGACGTGCCCTACCCGTTCACCGACGGCGTGACCGTCGAGCAGGTCAAGCAGGCGCTCGCCGACCAGGGCCTCAAGGCCATCGGCGTGACCCCCGAGATCTACATGCGCAAGTACTCCAAGGGCGCGTTCACGAACCCCGACGCGCAGGTGCGCGCCGACCTGCTGGCGTTCCTCAACGAGGCGGCCGACGTGGTGCGCGCGCTCGGCGCGAAGTACCTCAAGGTCTGGCCCGGGCAGGACGGCTGGGACTACCCGTTCCAGGTCGACCACCACCAGCAGTGGGAGCTCGCGGTCTCCGGCATGCGCGAGCTCGCGCAGGCGAACCCCGACGTCAAGATGGTCATCGAGTACAAGCCGCGCGAGCCGCGCCAGAAGATGTTCTGGGACTCGGCCGCCAAGACGGCGCTCGGCATCAAGGCCATGGGCGTCGACAACGTCGGCGTGCTGCTCGACTTCGGCCACGCGCTGTTCGGCGGGGAGTCGCCCGCGGCGGCCGCGCAGCTCCTCATCGACCACGGCCTGCTGTGGGCCATGGACGTCAACGACAACCTCCGGGGCTGGGACGACGACATGGTCGTCGGGACCGTGCACCCCGTCGAGGTCTTCGAGTTCTTCTACACGCTCAAGATCAACAACTGGCAGGGCGTGTGGCAGCTGGACCAGTTCCCGTTCCGGGAGGACACCGTCGAGGCCGCGAAGCTCTCGGTGCGGTTCCTCAAGGCCATCCACCGGGCGCTGGACGAGCTGGACATCGACGCGCTGCGGGCCGCGCAGGCGAACCAGGACGCGATGGGGGCGCAGAAGCTCGTGCAGGACGCCCTCTTCAGCAGCATGAGGGGCTGACCATGACCGTCGAAGAAGACCTGGTGCCGGAGGTCGGCGCCGTCCCGACCGAGGCGCTGCGCGTGTTCGGTCGCGTCCCCGAGGGGGCGACGCCCGACGAGGTCGTCGCGCACCTGCGGGACGCGGCACGTGCCGTGCGCCAGCGGGACATCCAGATGATCCGCGCCGCGGGGCTCGGGCACATCGGCGGTGAGTTCTCCGTCATCGACATCCTCGTGACGCTGTACCTGCACGTGCTCAACGTCGCGCCGGACCGGCTCGACGACCCCGACCGCGACCGGTTCATCCTGTCGAAGGGGCACGCCGCCGCCGCGCTGTACACGACGCTCGCCACGGCCGGCTTCCTGCCGCCCGAGCAGCTCAGCACGTTCATGAAGCCGCTCTCGCAGCTCAACGGCCACCCGGCACGGACCAAGATCGACGCGGTCGAGGCGAGCACGGGCCCGCTCGGGCACGGGCTGCCGATCGCGGTCGGCACGGCGTTCGCGGGCAAGCTCGACGGCTCGGACCGCCGCACGTTCGTCGTGGTCGGCGACGGCGAGCTGCAGGAGGGCTCCAACTGGGAGGCCCTCATGACGGCGGGCAACCACCGGCTCGAGCACCTGTGCGTGATCGTCGACCGCAACCGCCTGCAGCAGGGCGCCAAGGTCGAGGACACCAACGACCTCGAGCCGCTGACGGACAAGCTCGCGGCCTTCGGCCTCGAGGTCGTCGAGGTCGACGGGCACGACCACGCGGCGCTCGTCGAGGTGTTCGCGGCCGTGCCGGCCGCGTCGGGCAAGCCCACCGCGGTCGTCGCGCACACGCACAAGGGCCACCCGATCTCGTTCATGTCCGACAACGTGGCGTGGCACCACAAGGTCCCGTCGCAGGACCAGGTCACGCAGGCCCTGGCCGAGCTGGAGGCGAAGTGAGCACCGAAGCAGCAGTGCTGCACGACTGCCGCGACGCGTGGGTGGAGGCGCTCGTCGACCTCGCCGCGCAGGACGAGCGGGTCGTCGCAGTCGTCAACGACTCCGTCGGGTCGAGCAAGCTCGCCCCGTTCCAGGAGCGGTTCCCCGAGCGGCTGATCAACGTCGGCATCGCCGAGCAGGACATGGTCGGCGTCGGCGCAGGCCTCGCGAACGGCGGCAAGGTGCCGTTCGTGTCCGCCGCGGCGTGCTTCCTGACGGCGCGCGCCATGGAGCAGATCAAGGTCGACGCTGCGTACTCGCAGCACCACGTCGTGCTCGTCGGGCAGAGCCCCGGCATGGCGTACGGCGAGCTCGGCCCGACGCACCACTCGATCGAGGACCTCGCGTGGCTGCGGACCATCCCGGGCCTGACGATCGTCGTGCCGGCCGACCCGGAGGAGACCCGCCAGGTCGTCCGCTGGGCCGCGCAGCACGACGGGCCGGTCTTCGTCCGCGTGTCCCGCATGGGCGTGCCCGACGTCAACCCCGAGGGCTACCAGTTCGTGCCCGGCCGGGCGACGACGCTGCGCGAGGGCTCGGACGTGACGATCGTCGCGACCGGCACGGTCGTCGCGCGCGCGCTCGAGGCGGCCGAGGTGCTCGAGACGCAGGGCGTCGACGCGCGCGTGCTCGCGATGCCGACGATCAAGCCGCTCGACGAGGACGCGCTCGTCGCGGCCGCGCGTGAGACGAAGGGCATCGTGACGGTCGAGGAGGCGCTCGTCAGCGGCCTCGGCGGCGCGGTCGCGGAGCTCCTCGCGCGGCGCGAGCCGGCGCGCATGCGGATGGTGGGCGTCGACGACGCCTTCGCCCCCACCGGTTCGGTCGAGTGGCTGCTCGACCACTTCGGCATCAGCGCCCCCGGGATCGTGGCTGCCGCGCAGTCCTTGGTGGGCTGAGCCGAAGGACGACGGCCGGTCCGCCCCGCGGCTGCGTGCGGGGCGACCGGCCGTCCGTCTCAGCCGTGCGGCAGGGGCGGCCGACGAGCACGACGACGTGCCATCAGGGAGGGGACCGACATGGCCGAGACACCCGCTGTCGTGCTCAGCGGCGAGGATGACGGCCGGCTGCGGCTCGCGACGAAGATCGCGCGCCTCTACTACGAGCGCGGCCGGACGCAGGCGGAGATCGCCGCGATCCTGCACGTCTCGCAGTCGCGCATCTCGCGGCTGCTGAAGTTCGCGACGGACGTCGGCGTCGTGCGCACCACGGTCATGCCGCCGCAGGGCGTCTACCCCGAGCTCGAGGAGGCGCTGCAGCGCGCGTACCCGCTCGGCGAGGCGGTCGTCGTGGACGTCGGGGGAGACGTCGCGGAGGTCACCCCCGCGCTGGGTGCCGCCGCGGGGGCGTATCTCGAGACGACCCTGACCGGCGGCGACACGGTCGGGATCTCGTCGTGGTCCTCGTCGCTGCTCACCGCGGTCGAGTCGATGCGCCCGTTCCCGACGCCCGTCGTCGACAAGGTCGTGCAGGTCGTCGGCGGTATCGGGGAGCCGCGCGTGCAGATGCAGGCGACGCAGCTGCTCGGTCGGTTCGCCACGAGCACGGGCGCGGAGCCCGTGTTCATGCCGACGCCCGGCATGCTCGGTTCGGCGCACGCGCGCGACGCGATGTCCGCGGACACGACCGTCACGCACGTCATGGACCTGTGGCCGCGCCTGACCCTGGCGATGGTCGGCCTGGGTGCGCTCGACCCGTCGCCCCTGCTGCGCGAGAGCGGCAACGCGTTGTCCGACGACGACCAGCGCGAGCTCCTGGCCGCGGGCGCCGTGGGCGACATCTGCCTGCGGTTCTTCGACGCCGAGGGCCGTCCGGTCCGCACGTCCGTCGACCGCCGGATCATGGGTATCGCCCCCGACGCGCTACGGGCCGTGCCGCGCCGCCTCGCCGTGGCCGGCGGCACCGAGAAGCACGCCGCGATCGAGGCCGCGCTGCGTGGCGGGTGGGTGACCGTGCTGGTCACCGACCTCGAGACCGCGACGTACCTGCTGCGCGCCGACCGCTGACGGGGTCTCGGACCGCCGGGGGAGCGGTCGACCCGCGCACGACGAGCTCGGGCACCAGGACGCGGCGCTCGGCGCGGTCGCCCGTGCGGATCCGCTCGCACACCATCTCGAACCCGACGCGTCCGAGCCCGACGAAGTCCATCGACATGGAGGTCAGCGGAGGCGCGAAGTACTGCGCGTCGGGCATGTCGTCGACGCCCGCGATCGAGTAGTCGTCGGGCGCGACGAGACCGCGCTCGCGCATCGCGCTGAGGAAGCCGAGCGCCATCTGGTCGTTGGCGCAGAACACGGCGGTGAAGTCGGCGGGGTCGACGGCCTGCCCGACCGTGCTGCCCGACCCGGCCGACCAGTCCCCCCGCGCGACGGGCAGCGGCTCGATCCCGCGCTCGGCGAGAGCTGCGCGGTAGCCGCGCTCGCGCTCGTGGGCCTCGTTGCGGTTCTCCGGGCCCGCGATGTGCAGGATCCGGCGGTGCCCGAGGTCGAGCAGGTGCCGGGTCGCGCCCAGGCCCGCGGCGTAGGAGTCCACCGTCGCGGAGTCCGCCCGTGGCCACGCGCGGCCGGAGAGGATCACGACGGGGATGCGCTCCCAGACGCGTTCGAGCAGGTCCTCGATGCCGAGGTACGGCGAGGACACGACGAGCCCGTCGACGCGCGCCGAGAGGAACTGGTCGAGCGAGCGGTGGATGTCCTGGGGGGCGCGGGGGTCGGTGGGCCCGACCTCGATCTGGCTGGTCAGCAGCGAGTACCCCGAGTCGCGCGCGGCCGCGTTGAGCCCGGAGAGGATCGCCCAGGTCCCGTACACGGACGGTCCGGTCAGCAGGACGCCGATGGTCTGGGTCGCGTCGACCCTCAGGCTGCGAGCGGACTGGTTGAACTGGTAGTCGAGCTCGGCGATCGCTGCCTCGATGCGCTCGCGCGTCTCGGCTCCGACGTAGCCGCTGCCGGTGAAGTAGCGCGAGACGGTCTGGGCCGACACGCCGGCGAGCCGGCCGACGTCGACCATCTTCGGCCGTCGGCCGGCTGCGCTGCGCTTGGGCACCAGTTCCTCCTGCGTCGATGCTGCTGGCCCGACTCTAGCCAGCGGGAACGTCAGTGGATATCGATTCGTGACCACGTTGTAATGCAACAGGGTCTTGTCCACGGTCGTAGGTTATCGATAACCTATCCCGCAGGACGTCGACGAGGACGTCCCCCCGGCCCCGTGCCGGATGCAGACTGATCGGACGACGACGTGTCGATGAGTACCCCCGTGAGCGTCCCGCCCCGCACCTGGCGGCCCGGGACGGCGCCCTGGCTGAGCCACCCGCCCGTGGGTGGTCCCGCCGTGCGCATCGTCGTCGACAACGACTTCTCGGGCGACCCGGACGACCTCTACCAGCTCGTGCACCACGTGCTGTCGCCCTCCGTGGACGTCCGTGCCGTGATCGCGTCCCATCTCGCGCCGGGCGACGGGTTCGACCCCGGACCCGACACGGCGACGAACGCCGAGCGCGTCGTGCGTGAGCTCTTCGACCTCATGGGGCTGCAGGCGCAGGATCTCGTCGTGCGGGGGGCGCAGCACGCGCTCGAGACCGACGACCTCCCGCACGACACCGCGGCTGCGCGAGCCATCATCACCGAGGCGCACCGCCCCGACCCGCGCCCCTTGTTCGTCGTCGCGGGCGGCGGTCTCACCGACCTCGCGAGCGCCTACCTGCTCGACCCGACGATCGCCGACCGGCTCACGCTCGTGTGGATCGGCGGCGCGGAGCATCCGGGCCTCGCGAGCCCGCCGCCCGGTGCAGCCGCCGTCGAGTACAACCTCGCGATCGACCTCCTGGCGGGTCAGGTCGTGTTCGCATCCGGGATCCCGATCTGGCAGGTGCCGCGCGACGTGTACCGCCAGTGCCTCGTCTCCGACGTCGAGCTGCAACAGCGCGTCGCGACACAGGGAACGCTCGGTGCGCACCTCTACGACGCCGTACGTGCGGTGACGCGTCGCGTCGCGGCGCACCGCGGCGCCGCCGCCGAGACCTACGCGCTCGGTGACTCCCCGCTCGTGCTCCTGACCGCGCTGCAGTCGGTGTTCGAGCCGGACTCGTCGTCGAGCACGCACGTCGTACGCCCGACGCCGCGGATCGACGGCGGCGGCGGCTACGTCGACGTGCCCGGCGCGCGACCCATGCGCGTCTACACCCGCGTCGACACCCGCCTGATGTTCGAGGACCTGTTCCTCAAGCTGCGGGCCTTCGCCAGCTGGCAGTCCGCCCGCTGAGCTCACCCGGACCGTCCGGGTGAGCTCGACGCAGCGATCCCGGGCAGCGCACCACCAACCCCATCTGGAGGAAACCATGCGGTACACGCGGACCTGGGGCACGGCGCTCGTCGGCCTCACCACCCTCGCACTGCTCGCCGCCTGCGGCGGCGGATCCGACGGCGACTCGGGCTCCGGCGACGTCACGCTCTCGGTGTGGATGCCCACGCAGGAGGACACCCAGAAGCAGAACATGGCCGCGATCATCGACGCGTTCGAGTCGGCGAACCCGACCATCAAGGTCTCGGTCGAGGAGCGGTCCGTCGACGCGCACAAGGAGGCGCTGCGCCAGGCGGCCGGCACCGACGCGGGGCCTGACATCTTCTGGTACTGGGAGGGCTCCGGCATGGCCGGCGAGCTCGTCGACGCCGGGATGTCGCTCGACCTCACGGACCGCTACGCCGACCTCGGGCTCGAGAGCCGGTTCTCGCCGGCCGCGCTCGCCGGGGTGACGCAGTACGGGGGGTTCCACGGTGTCCCGTGGACGCAGCAGGGTGAGGGTCTCTACTACAACAAGTCCCTGTTCGAGCAGGCGGGCATCACCGGGACGCCGACGACGTACGCCGACCTCGTCGCGGACGCCGAGCAGCTCAAGGCGGCCGGGATCACGCCCATCCAGTTCGGCGGGACCGTGAACTGGCACGTCATGCGGCTGCTCGACGCGCTCGTCGAGACGACGTGCGGGGCCGAGAAGGCCGACGCGCTCAACACGGGCGACGGTGACTGGGGCGCCGAGCCCTGCGTGACCGAAGCGTTCACCGAGCTCAAGTCGTGGGGCGACAGCTATCTCAACGACGGCTTCATGGCGATGAGCAACGACGACTCGACGCAGCTGTTCTTCAGCGGTCAGGCCGCGATGGCGTTCGAGGGGACCTGGTTCAACGGGCAGCTCGTCGACAACGGCATGGACGCCGACGAGGTCGGTGTGTTCGCGTTCCCGACCGGCACCGGCCGGCTGTACGGGTTCGGTGAGGCGTTCTACGTGGGCGCGGCGAGCAAGCACCCCGACGAGGCGATGACGTTCCTCGACTTCGCGACGTCCGCCGAAGGTCAGGGGCTCGCGGGTTCGGCATGGGCCGCGCTGTCGGTGAACACCGAGGTCGCACCGTCGGCCGACAACCCGCTCAACGCGGTCTGGGTCGACCTGTTCGGGGCCGCGACCGGCATCTTCACCAACAACGACCAGAACTTCTCGGGCGAGGTCACCACCGAGTACTGGCGGATCCAGAACTCGGTGCTCACGGGTGACATCGCACCCGACGCCGCGGGAGCGGAGTTCCAGAAGTTCCGCGACGCGAACAAGTAGTGCCACCCGAGCCCGGGGCGGGCGGTCGTCGTCCGCCCCGGGCTCCGCACGAGAGGAGTCGCCGGTGTCCGCACGCATGTCCACCCGGTCGACGAGCACGCCCGCGGCGACGAAGCCGCGCACCCCGCACCACCGGCGCTTCGTCCGCGCCCTGCCGTACCTGCTGCCCGCCGTCGTGCTCTACGCGTACTTCGTCGTCTACCCGATGGTCGACGCGGTCCGTCTGTCGTTCTTCGAGTGGAACGGGTTCCGCACGCAGTCGCCGACGTTCGTCGGCTTCGACAACTACGTCCACATCTTCACGCAGGACACCGTCTTCTGGCGGGCGTTCGCGAACTCGGCGATCTGGGTGGTCCTGTCGCTCGTGGTCCCGCTGGGCCTCGCGCTGCTGCTCGCACTCGGCCTCAACCGCAGGATCGTCGGACGCAACCTGCTGCGCTCGGTGTTCTACATCCCGGCGGTGTTCGCGTCGATCACCGTCGCGGCGCTGTGGCGGTGGATCTACAACCCGACCCTCGGGCTCCTGAACCAGGCGCTCGAGGCGATCGGCCTCGACTCGTGGACCCGAGCGTGGCTCGGCGACCCGAAGACCGCGCTGTACTCGATCTTCGTCGCGTCCGTCTGGCAGGGCGTCGGCTTCTCGATGGTGCTGTTCCTCGCGGGGCTGCAGACCGTCCCACCCGAGCTCGTCGAGGCCGCCAGGCTCGACGGCGCCCGTGCGTGGCAGGTCTTCCGGCACGTCACGCTGCCGGCGCTGCGTCCGACGACCGTCGTGGTGGTCATCCTGACGATCATCAACTCGCTCAAGGTGTTCGACCTCGTCGTCGGCATGACGAACGGCGGGCCCGCGCAGTCGACCCAGGTGCTCGCGCTGTGGTCCTACACGCAGTCGTTCTTCAACCACGACTTCGGACAGGGCAGCGCCGTCGCGACCGTGCTGCTCGTGCTGTCCTTGTGCCTCGTCATCCCCTACATGGCGTGGTCGATGAAGGGAGACGACAAGTGAGCGGCGCGATCGCGACCCCCGTCCTGCCGACCGGAGCGGACCGGGCCCGCCCGACGGCCCCGGCACGCCGACCGCGCGACTACGTCGGCATCGGGCTGTGGATCTCGCTCGTCGTGTCGGCGGCGGTGTGGTTCGTGCCGTTCCTGCTGATGTTCTTGACGTCGGTGAAGAGCAAGGCGGACCTCAACCAGCTCTCGGTGTGGCACCTGCCGTCGTCGTGGCAGTGGGGCAACTACGCCGAGGCGATCCAGACGGGCGACCTGTGGGTCACCGGTGGCAACAGCCTGCTGATCGCGGCGGTCAAGGTCCCGCTCGGCCTGCTGCTGTCGGCGGCCGCCGCGTACGCCATCGCGCGCATGCGGTTCCGGTTCCACCGCGTGGTCCTCGCGCTGATCGCGGTCGGGTCGATGGTGCCGATCCAGATCGCGCTCGGCCCGCTGTTCACGACGATGACGGCGCTCGACCTCCTGGACTCGCGTGCGGGCCTGATCCTGCCCTATCTCGCGTTCGGCATCCCGTACCAGATCTTCGTCCTCTACGGCTTCTTCCGGGCGATCCCCGACGAGCTCGAGGAGTCGGCACGGCTCGACGGCGCCTCCACGGTGCGCATCTTCTGGCAGGTGATCCTGCCCCTGGCGCGACCCGCGCTCGCGGCGCTCTTCATCCTGGACTTCGTCGCGACGTGGAACGAGTACGCGATGGCCACGACCCTCCTGCGGTCGCAGGGCAACTGGACGGTGCCGCTCGCGGTCCAGAGCTTCAGCACGCAGCACGGGACGGACTACGGGCCGATGAACGCCTTCATCTTCCTGTCCGCGATCCCCGTGCTCGTCGTCTATCTCATGTTCCAGCGGTACTTCGTCCAGGGTGCGCTCGCGGGGGCGGTCAAGGGCTGACCCGGGGCCGGACGGACCGGGCCGCCCGGCGCGCACGTACGACGGCGGTCCCGGTTCGCGACCTCGCCCTGCGACGCTGACCTGCGGTGATGCGGCGCAGTGGCGCGCAGGGCGCGCCGGGGTAGCATCCGGGCCGTAACATGACGCTCGCTCGACCCAGGGGGACGAGGAGCCGGCTCGACGGCGACGTGCCGGGCGAGCGCCGACCGCCAGCCACGAGTCGGTGCCGCCCCGGCGGGGCGGTGGGGGCGGTGGACGGCGTCGAGGCAGCGACGAGCGTCGTCGGGTGACGGCGCTCGACGACGACGGCGACGACGCCGGGAGACGGACGGGGGCCACCGTGCCGAAGGGCGCAGACTCGAGGGCTGGATCGAACGTGGGAGCGCGGTCAGGCGGCGGAACGCGCCACGTCGGGGTGCGCGAGGTCGCGGCACACGCCGGCGTCTCGCTCGGGACCGTGTCGAATGTGCTCAACAACCCGGACCGGGTCGGCACGCGCACGCGCGAGCGCGTGGAGTCCGCGATGCGGGCGCTCGGCTTCGTGCCGTCGCGCGCCGCGGGGCAGCTGCGCAGCCGTCGTTCGGAGCTCATCGGCCTCGTCGTGCCCGACGTGGGCAACCCGTTCTGGGCGTCGGTCCTGCGCGGCGTCGAGACGGTGATCGACGAGGCGGGGCTCACGATGGTCGTCGGCTCGACGCACCAGGACCCGGAGCGGCAGGAGCACCTCCTGCGGGTCCTCACGAGCCAGGGGGTCGACGGGCTCGTGCTCGCGCCGATCGTCGACCGCGCCGCGGACTGGGCGGCGTTCGAGCAGCGGCGGTTCGGCGTGGTCACGCTCGAGCACCAGGCGACGGGTTCGCCGGGTGCCTGGGTCAGCCTCGACAACGTCGAGGGTGCGCGGCTCGCGATGGCGCACCTGCTCGACGAGGGGCACCGGCGGATCGCGCTCGTCAACGGCTCGACGTCGGTGTCGTGGTGCGCCGAGCGGCGCGCGGGGGTCGAGCGCGCGGTCGTCGACCAGGGGCTGGACCCGGCGGACGTCGTGGTGGACGTGGAGGTGCGCGACCTCACGGTGGTCGAGGGGTCGCGGGCCGTCGGGCCGCTGCTCGACGAGCGCGAGGTGACGGCGGTCATGTGCGTCAACGACATGCTCGCGCTGGGGGCGCTGCTCGCGATGCAGGAGCGGGGCCTGCGCTTGCCCGACGACGTCGCGCTCGTCGGCTACGACGACGCGGACTTCTCGCCCGCGCTGAACCCGCCGCTGACGACGGTGCGGCAGCCGTCGTTCGCGATGGGGGCCGCCGCTGCGCGGCTCCTGCTGCGTGCCGACGAGCGCGAGCCGGGCGAGCATGTCGCGTTCGAACCGCAGCTCGTGGTGCGCGCGTCGTCGCGTCGCCAGGTCGCCACGACGCGCTGACCTGCACATCTACCGGCCGCTGCGCGGCCGTCACCGAACCGTGACCTTCCTTGCTTGACACTGGTGCGCGTCGAGATGCAGTCTTGAACCGGTTCAGAGGTGAACCGGTTCAAATGTGTGACGCACCGCCGCGCCGCACACGATCCACAGGAGGTTCCGTGACCCGGACGTCCGTGACCCGTCGCGAGTACGACGAGTGGCTCCACGAGGCAGCGAGCCTGGCACAGGCCCTGCGCTACCCGATCACCCCCGACATGGTGAACGACAGCGCGGGGATCGTCTTCGGTGACGACCAGTACGAGGCGTTCGCGAACGGCCTGTGGTCGCGCGAGCCGTACGAGGCGATGGTGATCTTCGAGTCGCTCAACGAGCCCGCGGTCGACGGCCTGCCGGCCGGGGCCGCCGAGCACTCCGAGTACTCGGGGCTGTGCGACAAGCTCATGATCGTCCACCCCGGCAAGTTCTGCCCGCCCCACTTCCACCAGCGCAAGACCGAGAGCTACGAGGTCGTGCTGGGGGAGATGGAGGTGTTCTACGCGCCCGAGCCGGTCCAGGTCGGCGACGAGCCCGCGCTCGAGTTCCGGCCCATGCCCGTCGGTGACGCGTGGCCCGAGGGCGTCGCGCTGCCGGCCGGTCGCGAGGAGTCGTACTCGCGCCTGACGAGCTACGTCCGGCTGCGTCCGGGCGACCCCAAGTTCGTCATGCACCGCAAGCACCTGCACGCATTCCGCTGCCCCGCCGACGCGCGCACCCCGCTCGTCGTGCGCGAGGTCTCGACCTACAGCCACGAGCCCACGGAGCACGCGCACGACAAGCCCGCGCCGCTGTCGTCGTGGGCAGGTCTGCACGACAACGCCTTCGTGGCGGAGGCGGCGAACTCGGGCCGCCTCTCGACCGCGATCGACTGACGCGACCGGCGTCAGCAGCCCAGTCCTCCAGCACGCAAGCACAGCACAGTCAAAGGAGACCACCATCGTGCGCACCATCTCCCGGGCCGTCGGCCTCGCCGCGGCCGCCGCACTCCTCATGTCCGCCTGCGCGAGCGGGTCCGACGAGCCGAACGACACGACGACGGGCGGTACGACGAACGAGTCGACGACCGACGCGTCGGGCGGCGCGAAGTTCGAGGCGAAGGACCCGCTGACGCTCGGGTACTCGGTCTACGACCTGCAGAACCCGTACTGGCAGTCCTACTCCGCGGGCGTCAAGGCCGGTGCGAAGGAGGCCGGCGTCGACGTCACGGTCGTCGACCAGAAGTCCGACCAGAACGCGCAGGTCTCGGGCAGCCTCGACCTCATCAACCAGGGCATCTCGGGGCTCATCGTGACGCCCGTGCAGCCGTCGGCCCTGCCGTCGACCATCGACGCCGCGCACGCCGCGAAGATCCCGGTCGTCATCGCCGACATCGGCACCGCGGGCGACTACGACGGCTACATCCTGTCGAACAACCGCAACGGCGGCGAGCTCGCCGCGCAGTACGTGATCGACCAGCTCGGGGGCGTCGCGGGCACGCACAAGGTCGGCGTCATCGAGCTGCACGCGGGCTCGGTCGTCGGTGAGGAGCGCGTCGCAGGCTTCGTCGATGCGATCGGGGCGAACGACTCGTTCGAGATCGTCTCGAGCCTCGACGGCAACGACACGGTCGACGGCGGCTTCGCGGCCGCGCAGGACATGCTCTCGGCGAACCCCGACCTCGAGGTCATCTACGCCGCGAACGACGACTCCGCGATCGGTGCGCAGCGCGCCATGGAGACCGCGGGCAAGTCGGTCGCCGACGGGTTCTACCTCATCGGGTTCGACGGCTCCGACGGTGCGCAGGACCTCATCGAGAAGGGCCTCATGAGCGCCACGGTCGCACAGGACCCGTTCGGCCAGGGCAAGAAGGCCGTGGAGACGGTGCTCGCGCTGCTCGACGGCACCGACCCCGGCTACGACGACGCCGCGGCCAAGACCGTGTTCTTCCCCGTCGAGCTCGTCACGGGAGATACCCTCGCGGACTTCCGCGCGTCGCGCGCAGCGCAGCAGTAAGCACGAGCGATCCACGGTGAGGGCGGGGCGTGGGTACCCCGCCCTCACCGGTACCAGTCAGGAGGAGACGTCGATGACGGCAGCGCTGCAGGTCGTGGACGTGGTCCAGGAGTACCCCGGGGTCCGCGCGCTCAAGGGCGTCTCGCTGGACCTCGAACCGGGGCAGGTCCTCGGGCTCGTCGGCGAGAACGGCGCCGGCAAGAGCACCCTCATCCGGGTGCTCGGCGGCATCGAGCAGCCCGTGAGCGGTCAGGTGCTCGTGCGCGGCGCGGCCCGCACGTTCCGCAGCTCGGCCGAGTCGCAGGCCGCGGGCATCAGCGTCGTGAGCCAGGAGTTCCGGCTCGTGCCGCAGCTCTCGGTCGCGGACAACGTGTTCCTCGGCCACGAGCTCACGGGCGCGGGCGTGGTCGACCGCGGCACCACGCGGGACCGCACGGCCGGCCTGCTCGCGCAGCTCGGGCTCGACCTCGACCCGGACCGCCCGGTCTCGTCGCTCACGGTCGGCGACCGGCAGATGGTCGAGATCGCGCGGGCGCTCTCGCGCGAGTTCGACGTCCTCATCATGGACGAGCCCACAGCGGCCCTCAACGGAGCCGAGACGACGCGGCTGCACGAGATCGTGCGGCGCATCGCGGCGCAGGGCAAGGCCGTCGTGTACGTCTCGCACCACCTCGACGAGATCTTCGCGATCTGCGACGACGTCGCGGTGCTGCGGGACGGTGCGCTCGTCGCGCACGCCCCGACGCGCGAGCTCGACGAGGCGCGTCTGGTCGAGCACATGCTCGGCCGCAAGCCGCAGACGTTCGAGCGCGCCTCGGCCGCCGCGAGCACCGGCGAGAAGCGGCTCGAGGTCGTGGGGCTGCGCGTGCCGGGCGTCGCCGAGCCGTTCGACCTCACGGTGCGCGGCGGCGAGATCGTCGGGCTCGCGGGGCTCGTCGGCTCGGGCCGCACCGAGCTCACGCGCGCGCTGTTCGGCGACCTGCCGTCCGCGGGCGAGATCCGCGTCGACGGGCGGTCCGTGCGCCTGTCGCGGCCGCGCGACGCGGTCCGCGCGGGCGTCTTCATGCTCAGCGAGGACCGCAAGGGGGAGGGGATCCTCCCGCACCTCGACGTCACCGAGAACGCGATGGTCTCGCGTGACCGGTCCGGCCTGTCGCTCCTGCGGCGCCTCCTGCCCGTCCCGTCCGACGAGCGTGCCCAGTTCTCCCGGCTGCGCTCCGACATGCGCATCCGCGTGCCGCACGGCCGCCAGCTCATCGGCAACCTCTCGGGCGGCAACCAGCAGAAGGTCCTGCTCGGCCGGGCCCTGCTGTCCGGCTGCTCGGTGCTCCTGCTCAACGAGCCGACGCGCGGCGTCGACGTGGGTGCGAAGGTCGACATCTACCAGCTCGTCAAACAGCTCGCGGACGCGGGCGTCGCGGTCGTGGTCTCGAGCTCCGACGCGCCCGAGCTCGCGGCGATCAGCGACCGGTGCGCCGTGTACTTCGCGGGCCGTCGCGTCGCCGAGCTGCACGGGCGCGACGTCACCGAGGACAACATCGTCGGCGCGTCCGTCGGCCAGGTCGCCGCGGGAGCGCCCACCTCAGGAACCACGGCGGAGGCCCGCGATGTCTGACACCACCCTCGAGTCGACGGCGGACCTCGTCGCCGACGAACGTGCGCGCTCGGCCGAGGCCGCGCGCCGCGCCGACGCCCGCCGACGCCTGCTGCAGAACGCGGGCGTGCTCGTCCCGTTCGTGCTCGTGCTCGTCGTCGGCGTGGCCGCCGTGCCGAACTTCGCGTCGGGCTCCAACATCACGAACGTGCTGGTCAACGCCGCGATCCTGGCGATCGTCGGCTACGGGATGACGCTCGTCATCGCGGTGCGCGGCATCGACCTGTCGGTCGGTTCGGCACAGGCGCTGGCGGCGTGCATCGCGGCCGCGAGCGTCAACGCGGCCGGCCCGTTCGTCGGTGCCGTCGCCGGGATCGCGGTCGGTGCGGGGCTCGGGCTCGTCAACGGGCTCGTCGTCACGCGGCTGCGGGTACCGGGCTTCGTCGCGACGCTGTCGACCATGAGCGTGTACCGCGGGCTCGTCCTGCTGTTCACGGGCGGGGCGCCGATCATGATCGCGTCCGTCGGGTTCAAGGACGTCGCGACCGCGTCGCTCGTCGGGATCCCCGTGCCGTTCCTCGTCGCGGTCGTGCTCGGCGCGGGCGCGTGGTTCGCGCTCGACCGCATGCGGTTCGGCAAGCACGTCGTCGCCGTGGGCGGCAGCCCCGAGGCCGCGGTCGACACCGGCATCAGCGTGTCGCGCGTCGTGCTCGCGTCCTACCTCGTCGCGGGCGCCGCGGCGGGTGTCGGCGGGGTGCTGCTCGCGAGCCAGCTCGGCGTCGTCAACGGCTCGGTGTCCTCGGGGCTCGAGCTCCAGGCGATCGCGATCGTCGTCCTCGGCGGCACGAGCATGGCGGGCGGTCGCCCGCGCATCGTCGGCACGTTCGTCGCGGCGCTCCTGCTGTCGATGATCAACTCCGGCCTCAACCTGCTCAACGTCCCGTCGTTCTACCAGTACGTCGCGCTCGGAGCCCTCCTGGTCTTCGCCCTGAGCATCGACGGCGCGCAGCGGGCCGCGGTCCGCCGCATGCTCGAAGGGAGGATCTCGTGACCACCGTGACCACCCCCACGGACCCGGCCCCGCTCACCGAGCCGGAGGCCGCGCCGGGTCTCGGCCAGGTGCTGCGGCAGTTCGCGGCGCGCCAGTACCTGCTCGGCGTGCTCGTCGTGCTGTGCGTCGCGGTCGGGCTCGCGCGGCCCTCGTTCTGGGGCTCCGGGAACCTGTCGAACGTGCTGTTCCAGGCGTCGTTCGTCGGGCTCGCCGGGTGCGGCATGACGCTGCTCATCGCGGCCGGGCTGCTCGACCTGTCGGTCAGCGGCGTCATCGCGGTCGGGTCGATCGCGGTCGCGACCGTGCTGCCCCACACCACGATCGGCGCCGCGGTGGGCCTCGCGCTCGTCATCGGCGCCGGCCTCGGCCTCGTCAACGGGCTGCTCGTGACGTACGTGAAGATCGCGCCGTTCATCGCGACGCTCGGCACGCTCTACCTGTTCCTCGGCCTGGCGTTCATCTGGACGTCGGGCAAGGTCGTGCCCATCACGTCGAGCAACTACCGCGCGTTCACGACCGGCACGCTCGGCGCGCTGCCCGTGCCGTTCCTCGTGTTCGCGGTGCTCGCGGTCGCGACGTACCTGCTGCTGCAGCACACGTACTTCGGCCGCACGCTGCGCGCGTTCGGCTCCAACGAGCGGGCCGCGGTGCTCGCGGGGCTCCCGGTGAACCGGGCCAAGGTCGTCGTGTTCGTCGTCGCGGGCGTGTTCTTCGCGCTCGCCGGGGTGTTCATGGCGGGTCGGCTGTCGTCCGCCGAGGGCAACATGGCGAGCGGGTTCGAGATGAACGTCATCGCGGCGGTCGTCGTCGGCGGGACCGCGCTGCGCGGCGGCCGCGGCACCGCGTTCGGCACGGTGGTCGGTGCGGTCCTGTTCGCGGTGCTCAACAACGCGCTCAACCTGCTGGGGGTCGCGTCGTACTGGCAGTACGTGCTCACCGGGGTCGTGCTGGTCGCGGCGATCGCGGTCGGTGCACGACGATCGGCCGCGGCCGAGGTCAGGGGAGCGGGCTGATGGGCTTCGGGGCGGGCTCCGTGCGGGCCGACGAGGCGGTGCGCCGGCTCGTCGGCGCACCCGAGCAGCTCGTGTCGGTCGACCGGCTCGTGCGCGACGAGGGCCCCGGCCGCGGGGCCGCGGTCCTCGTCGTGCGCAACCCCGGCGGCATCTCGTTCGAGGTGCTGCTGGACCGCGCGCTCGACCTCGGCTGGGCCGACGCGCCCGCGCTCCCGCTCGCGTGGCGCGCGGCGCGCGGTCCGGTGGCGTCGTCCCGGTACGAGCCGGGCGGCTCCGGCTGGACGCGCACGTTCGGCGGCGGGCTGCTCACGACGTGCGGGCTCGCGTCCACGGGCGCCGCGTCGACGTTCGCGGGCGAGCAGCACGGCCTGCACGGCCGCATCGGGCACGTCCCCGCGGAGAACGTGGGCTGGCGCCTCGTGGCCGACGACGACGGCTCGACCGCCGTCGAGGTGACCGGGGACGTCGTCGAGGCGGGGCTCGGCAGCCCCACGCTGCGGCTGCACCGCCGGATCGTCGCGAGCACCGCGCGCGCCGAGCTGCGCGTCGAGGACGTCGTGACCAACGACTCCTACGACACCGCGGGGCACATGTTCCGCCACCACCTCAACCTCGGTCACCCGCTCGTCGGGCCGGGGAGCGTCGTCACCGCGACCGCCGACGTCGCAGGGGAGCGGGACCGCCCCGACGGTCCGGTGCAGACGCTGCCCTGGACGCTCGAGGTCCCCGGTGGCCGTGTCCCCGAGACCGTCCTGTACTGCACGCCGCACCCGGGGGCGACGGCGAGCGTGCGCGTCGTCGCACCCGACGGGCGGTACGTCGAGGTCGAGCAGGACACGGCCGGGTGGCCCCTGCTCGTGCTGTGGCGCAACGCGTCCGAGGGCGTCAACGTGCTCGGCGTCGAGCCGTCGACGTCGCGCGACGGCGGCCGCGCGCAGGCCGAGGCGGACGGCGAGGTCGTGCACCTCGCCCCCGGTGAGCGGCGCGCGTACCGCACGGTCGTGCGCGTCGGTCACGGCGTGACGTCAGCCGCAGGGCCCGGCTCGACGCAGGCCCGCCCCACCTGACCGACCATGCGGTCGTCGGACCCGACGACCGTGCGCGCCGAGGCGCACCCGCCGACCGAGAGGACCTGTCATGACCGAGCTCGTCGTCCCCGGGATCCCGTTCCCGCTCACGCCGTCCGACGGTTCGTCGTGGGAGGTGGGGCCCGACGGCGCGCTGCGGGTGACCGCCGCGCCGCGCAGCGACATCTTCGTCGACCCCGGTGACGGGGTGAGCTCGACGACCCTGCTCAACGCCCCGACGCTGCTCGCCCCCGCACCCGCCGGGGACTTCCAGCTCACCGCGCACGTGCGCGTCGAGTTCGCCGCGACGTTCGACGCGGGAGTGCTGCTGCTGTGGTTCGACGAGCGGTACTGGGCGAAGCTGTGCTTCGAGTACTCGCCCGCCGGTGAGCCCATGGTCGTCTCGGTCGTCAACCGGGAGGTCGCGGACGACGCCAACGCGTTCGTCGTCCCGGCGCACGACCTGTGGCTGCGCGTCTCGCGCCTCGACGGTGTGCTCGCGTTCCACGCCTCGAGCGACGGCGTCGCCTGGTCGCTCGTGCGCGTGTTCGCGCTGTCCGCGGGCGACCTGCCGCTGCAGGTCGGGTTCGAGGCGCAGTCGCCGACGGGTGACGGCTGCGCCGTGACGTTCACGCACACCACGTACACCCCCGAACGCCTGACGACCCTGCGCCCCTGACCCCGCACCCGCGTCCCGCCGCCCGTGGGTGGACCTCGTCGTCCTCGGTGCGACGAGGTCCACCCACGACGGCGCCGAGGTGCCGCGGCGCCGCGGCGCGCGCGGGGCCGCGGGCGGTGTGAGGAGCGTCGCAGCGGAAGATCGCCGCTCGTGAGGGATGATGGCAGGGCTCGAGCGCGGTTGTGGACCTGCGCCGGCCAGCGTCCCGGGTGCGATCGCCGCCTGGAGGGCGCCCCCCCACGACGCCCGGAAGGCGAACCCATGACCAGCTTCTCCAGCCTCGGTGTGCCCGAGGCCCTCGTCGGACCGCTCGCCGAGCGCGGCGTGACCGACGCGTTCCCGATCCAGGCCGCGACGCTCCCGGACACGCTGCGCGGACGTGACGTCCTCGGCCGCGGCCGTACCGGTTCCGGCAAGACGCTCGCGTTCAGCCTGCCGCTCGTCGCCCGCCTCGCGGGGCTCGCACCCGGCGCGCGCCGCGCGCGTCGGACCCCGGGCCGCCCGACCGGCCTCGTCCTGGCCCCGACGCGCGAGCTCGCGACGCAGATCGCCGCAACGGTCGAGCCGCTCGCCGCCGCGGCGGGCCTGCGGGTCACGACGATCTTCGGCGGCGTCTCGCAGCGGCCGCAGGAGAGCGCGCTGCAGGCGGGCGTCGACATCGTCGTCGCGTGTCCCGGACGGCTCGACGACCTCATGAAGCAGGGCGTCGTCTCGCTCGCCGACGTGCAGATCAGCGTGCTCGACGAGGCCGACCACATGGCCGACCTCGGCTTCCTGCCCGTCGTGCGCCGCATCCTCGGGGCGACGCCGAAGAGCGGGCAGCGCATGCTGTTCTCCGCGACGCTCGACAACGGCGTGGACAAGCTCGTCGCCGCGTTCCTGCACGACCCGCTGCGGCACTCGGTCGACCCGGACCGCTCGGTCGCGACCGCGATGCGCCACCACGTGCTCACCGTCGCCGACGCGGCAGCGAAGCGCGACGTCGTGCAGCACCTCGCGTCCGGCACGGGCCGACGCGTGCTGTTCACGCGCACCAAGCACGCCGCGAAGAAGCTCGCCCGCCAGCTCACGACCGCGGGTGTCCCGGCGGTCGACCTGCACGGCAACCTCGGTCAGAACGCGCGCGAGCGCAACCTCGAGGCGTTCTCGTCGGGTGCCGTGAAGGTGCTCGTCGCGACCGACATCGCCGCGCGCGGCATCCACGTCGACGACGTCGAGCTCGTCGTGCACGTCGACCCGCCCGCCGAGCACAAGGCGTACCTGCACCGTTCGGGCCGCACCGCGCGCGCCGGGGCCGCGGGCGAGGTCGTGACGATCGTGCTGCCCGAGCAGCTCGCCGACGTGCGCACCATGACGCGCCAGGCGGGCATCACCGCCACGCCGCAGCGCGTCGCACCGGGCGCGCAGGTGCTGCACTCGCTCGTCGGCGAGCTCGCGGACCCCGTCGCACCGGCACCCGCCGCCGCCCCGGCGGCTCCCGCGCGGACGCCGGGCCGTGCGCGTGCGACAGGGAGCCGACCGGGCACCGGTGACCGACCGGGCGCCGAGGGTGTGTCCGCGAGCGACGGTCCGCGTCGGCCGCGTCGTCGTCGCGGTGGCCAGGGTCGCGGCGGCGCCGCGGCGGGCACCGGCCAGTCCGGTCAGTCCGCGGGGCGCGCGGGCGGTGCGCAGCAGCGCACGACGGCCCCGACCACCTCGCAGCGTGCGTCGGCTCCTCGCGGTGCGGCACCTCGAGCGGCCGCGCCGCGCTCCGGTGCGACGACCCCGGTCCCCGCGCGGCGGCCGGGGGCACGCCGGGCCGGTCGTGCCGCGGGCGCACCGGACGGTCGCTGACGGGCGGCTGACGTCCCGGTCGCCCCGCTGACCTGTCCGCGTCGGCCCGACGGTGGGACGCTGGCACGGTGATCGCGCTCTGGGTGCTCGCCGGACTGTGCCTCGCGCTCGTCGTGAGCCAGGTCGGGGTCGTCACCGTGCCGGTCGGCATCGTGCTCGTCGTGCTGCTGGTCCGGCGGGACGGTCGCGGCTGGCCCGCGCTGCTCGTCGGGCTGGGCCTGCTGCCGCTGTACGTCGGTTGGCTCAACCGGTCCGGCCCGGGCGAGGTGTACACGACGACCCCGCACGAGCAGTCGTGCGTCGACCAGCTCGCCCCCGCGCCGTGGTTCGCCGTGGGTGTGGTGCTCGTCCTCGTCGGTGTCGTGCTCTCGCTGCGCACCGCCCGGCGCACGCGCGACGCGGCGTCGCTCTGAGCTCCGCGCGCCCCGCGTGTCGCGCGGGACGCGCCGTGCGGCCGAGGTCGGCCCGACGAGTCCGGCCTTTCGTCCCAGGCGCGCGGTGACGGACCAGGAGTACGCCTGGATCGTCACAAGGAGGTGATGCCGGTGTTCTCCATCGGGGCGAAGCCGGGCAAGGGCAAGTTCCTGGACGCGTGCGGCCACACGGTCCAGCTCGAGGACGACGAGGCGCTCCCGGGGTGCCCGGAGTGCGACCACGAGGTCAGGTGGTGGCGGTTGGTCTGAGCTCTCTCGCTCGGGTCGTGCGCCCGGTCGGGCGCGGCGTGCGGGCCGCCGCTCGACGCAGCACGCCGGGGGGTGCGGTCGATGCCGTCGTGCGGCCGCACCCCCGGGTCCGTCCGGCCTGGTCAGGGCCCGACCAGTGCCGTACCAGGGCCGAGGTGCGGCCCGTGCGGTTTCGTGCCAAGGTCGGGAACGACCGGCAGGATCGGGCGTCGTACGTGGCTCCCGGCACGCGGAGGTGCGGCATGAGCGAGCAGCCAGAGCAACCCGATCTCCTGACGCCGCAGGAGGTGGCGACGCTCTTCGGGGTGGACCCGAAGACGGTCACGCGCTGGGCCCGGGCCGGTCGTCTGCACTCGGTGCGGACGCTCGGTGGCCACCGGCGCTACCTCGCGGCGGAGGTCCGCGCGCTCGCGTCGTCGCGCCCGGACACGGCGACCAGCGCCTGAGTCGGTCGCGGACCGACGGGCGCGGGTGTGACCCACGCGACGTCGGTGTGCGTGCTCGTCGGGAACACGACGCGCTGTCGAATCGTTCTGACAGTCGCTATGAGGAAGCGATACGAAGACCTCGAGACAGACGACGGCACCGTCGTGCGCTACCGCCGCCACGACAACGGCGGGGGCCTGGTCGCGATGACCGCCTCCGTCGACCCGACGACCTACGTGGCGGAGACGGCCTGGGTGGACCCGGGTGCGCAGATCGGCGGCGGTGCCCGCATCGGTGCGCACGTGTGGGTCGAGCCGGGTGCCGTGATCGGGCCGCGCGCGCAGCTCGGCACGCACGTGCACGTCGGGCGCGACGCGGTGATCGGCGCCGACGCGCGGCTTGCGACGCGGGTGACCGTGGGTCGCGAGGCGCACGTCGCCGACGCGACGGTGCTCCCGGCCGAGCTGACCGTGGAGCCCGCGACGCGCGTCACGACGCACTCGCTCGCGGCCTGATGCGACCCGGCGTGCGACGCGCCGGGTCGCACGCGCCCTAGAGCTGGACGCGGCCCGTGAGCAGGGCCACCAGCCCGACGACCGCGCCGACGAGCGACACCGCGAGCACGACGCGCTCGCGCGGTGCGAACCAGCGGCGACCCCGCTCGTGCCGCGCGAGCACGAACAGCGCGCTCGCGGGCGCGTAGACGACGAACGTGACGAGCACGTGGTCGAGCCCGGCCGCGTACACGAGCCACGCCGAGTACGCGGTCGCGAGCACGGCCACGACGAGCGGTCCCGTGGGCCGTGCGCCGGCGGCGGGCTCGTCGGGCGCGGGAGTGTGTGCCGGTCCGCGCGCGGCTCGGCGGTCGCGCCGACGCTGCTGGACGCCGAACGCGGCGGCGAGCAGGTAGGGCACGAGGACGAGCGATGCGGTGAGCTCGAGCGCGAAGTCGAACGCGCGCTGCGACGCGAGGGTCACCACGAGCACGACCTGCGACAGCGCGGTGCCGAGCGCGAGCGCGGGCACGGGTGCGTCGTGCGCGTTCGTCGCGCGCAGGAACCGCGGCATGTCGTCGCCGCGCGCCGCGACGAGCAGCACCTCGGCCGCCATGAGCGTCCATGCGAGGTACGCGCCGAGCACCGAGACGACGAGCCCGACGGACACGAACGTGCCGCCCCACGGGCCGTAGGCGGCGGTCAGCACGCCGCCCATCGACGGTTCGTCGAGCCGCGCGAGCTCGTCGGCGGGCAGGACGCCGTACGAGACCATCGTGACGGTCGCGAACAGCGCGAACACGGACGCGAAGCCGAGCACCGTCGAGCGGCCCACGTCGCGTCGTCGCCGCGCGTGCCGCGAGAACGTGCTCGCGCCCTCGACGCCGAGGAAGACGAACACGGTGGCGAGCATCGTGCCGCGCACCTGGCCGAGCACGCTGCCCGAGCCCTCGCCGTGCCCGGCCCAGCTCTCGGCGAAGACGTGCGGGTCGAACGCGACGACGGCCAGCACGACGAACACCACGATCGGCACGACCTTGGCGACCGTCACGACGCGGTTGACGGCGGTGGCCTCGCGCGTGCCGCGCCGTACGAGCCAGAACGTCGTCCACAGCCCGACGCTCCCGACGACGACGGCGAGCAGCGTGTCGCCCGCACCGAGCGCGGGGAAGACGGCACCGAGCGTCGAGGTGATGAGCACCCAGTACGTGACGTTGCCGACGCACGCCGAGGCCCAGTACCCGAACGCCGAGAAGAACCCGAGGTACTCGCCGAACCCGGCGCGCGCGTAGGCGTAGACGCCCGCGTCGAGGTCCGGGCGGCGCTGCGCGAGGTCCTGGAAGAGCAGCGCGAGGGCGAGCGTGCCCGCGCCCGCGACGGCCCACGCGACGAGCGCACCCGCGGCGCCTGTCGACGACGCGAACTGGCGGGGGAGCGAGAACACGCCGGCCCCGACCATCGAGCCGACGACGAGCATGGCCATGGTTGGCACCGACAGGTGCGTCGCGCGCGACGGGATGTCCGTGGTCACGTGCGGCTCCTTCCCCGGGCGTCGGGTCCGACGAGCGCCGACGAGCGACGACGAGCAACGACGAGCAACGACGAGCGCGGACGGGGCGGGTGCGGCCGCGCGTCGCTCACTCTGCCGCACCGCGACGACGCGCACCGCTCGACGCGCGAACCGTGCGCGACGGGGTGAGATCCGAGGTGAGAACTGGCTGGGAACCAGGTGAGGACGGGGTGGGAACCGGGTGAGATCTGGCGGCAGAACCGCAGGTCAGGCGCGCCGACCGGGGTCCGAGGCGGGGGTTCGGCAGGGGAATTTGCGAATGCATCGACTGGACGCTTGACCAAGACGGCAGTCGTGGGTCAGAATCTCTCCTGACGGTGCGCATCGCCTGCCCCCTGCGCGGTGCGCACCGTTCTCACGTCCGAAGGCCGACCGCGATCACCGCGGTCGGCCTTCGTGCTGTCCCGGCCGGCTCCCGGCCGGCTCCCGGTCGGCTCGCGGTCCGCTCGCGTCGTGCACGCTTGCTCCGGCCTCGGCGCGCCGTCCCGGAGCGCGACACGCCGACAGTTACCGTCGCAGGATGACCGTCCCCGCGCGCGCGCCCGGCTCGGGAGCCGGCTCGGACCACGGGCCCGCCTCCGCCGCGGCCTCGACAGACCCCACCCGCACGCCCACCCGCACCCCCACTGCCCCCGGGCAGCCCGGCACGGCACCGACCGCCGCGGTCACGCGTGTCCCGGTCGCGTCGTCGACCGGGCCCGCGAACTCGTCGTCCGCCGGGGCGCCCGACGAGCAGGCGAGCCCCGTGGCGCTCGTCGAGCCGCCGTCGGACGCCGAGCTCGTCGAGGGTGCGATCGCCACGTGGCGCGGCGCGCTCGTCGAGGCGGCGGGTGGTTCGACGCTCGCGGACATCGACCTGCTCGGCGAGGCCGCGCTCGACCTGTCGGCCGCGCACCCGTCGGGCATGGCGCAGCTCTTCGCGGGCCGCGAGACCCGGTTGTCCAACCTCGTGCGGGAGGGTGCCGCGCTGTCGACCGCGCGTCGTCGGGCACGCGCCGTCGGTGCACGCGCCGCCGCGTACGAGCAGCGCTACGGCATCGCCCCCACGTCGCTCGCGATCGGCGTCGCGACGTGGACCGAGCGCACGGTCGCCGCCGTCGCGCAGGACGACGTCGCCGCGCTCGCGACGGTCACGCGCACGTCGCCGGGCAGCGGCACCGCGCCGGACGCCGACGAGCCCTCCGGTGCGCCCCGCCGCCTGCGCGCCCCCGTCCTCCTGCGCCCCGTCGCGCTGCACGCGCGCGGCACGGGCGAGAGCGACTACGAGCTCGCGCTCGAGCCGTCGCTCGAGGTCAACCCCGTGCTGGCCCGCGCGCTGCGCTCGCGCGGTGCGCTGCTCGACCCGGGTGCGGTCGCCCGCGGCGCGTTCACCGCGGGCGGCTTCGACCCGCGCTCCGCGCTGCAGCGGCTCGCCTCGCTCGGCGAAGCCGTGCTCGAGGACTTCGAGCTGAGCGAGCGGGTCGTCGTCGGGACGTTCGTGCACCCCGGGCAGGTGCTCGTCGACGACCTCGACAACCTCGCGGCGGGCGTCGCGCACCACGAGGTGCTCACGGCGCTCGCGGGTGTCGAGGCGGACGCGCAGCGGCTGCGCCGCCCGCTGCCCACGCTCGTCGAAGGGGACCGCGACCCGGCGCACGAGCGCGGCGTGGGCGATCTCGACCCCGCCCAGCAGCACGTGCTGGACGTCGTCGCGACGGGCACGCACCTGTTCGTCGACAGCCCCACGGGTGCCGACGAGGCGGGGACGATCGCGGCGATCGTCGCGGACGCCGCCGCGTCGGGCCGGACCGTGCTGTACGTGCCCGGGCACCGGCGCGCGGCGGTCGCGCTCACCGAGCGCCTCGCCGCACAGGGCCTGCACGACCTGCTGCTCGACATCGCGCCCGAGGCGGGCTGGCGCACCGCGGCGTCGCGGCGGCTGCTCGGCGCGATGACCGTCGAGGCGCCCGTCGTCGACGCGCGCGGCGTGCAGGGTGTGCGCGCGGACCTCGTCGGGCACCGCGAGGCGCTGCGCGGGTACGTGACCGCGCTGCACACGCCGCGCGAACCGTTCGGCGTGTCCGCGTACGACGCGCTCCAGCACCTGGCACGCCTCACGTCGAGCCGCCCTGCACCCCGCACCACGGTGCGGCTCGCGGCGGACGTCGCGCACGGGCTCGCCGACGACGAGCGCGCCCGCCTGGCCGGCGACCTGCGTCGGGCCGGTGAGCTCGGGGCGTTCACCGTCCGGCCCGGCGACACGCCCTGGTACGGCGCGGACCTGCGCACGCACGCCGATGCCGACGTCGCACGCCGCCGCCTGGAGCGCCTGCTCGACGACGCGCTGCCGCGGCTCGCGCAGCGCGCCGCCCAGGTCGACGCCGAGACGGGCCTGCTGCCCGCCGAGACGGTCGACGCGTGGGGTGAGCAGCTGCGCATGCTCGACGGCGTGCGCTCGTCGCTCGACGTGTTCCTGCCGATCGTGTTCGAGCGCACCGCGGCGGACCTCGTCGCCGCGACCGCGGACAAGCAGTGGCGCGCCGAGCGCGGCGTGACGATGGGCTACTGGCTGCGCCGACGCCTGCGCCGCCAGGCGCGCGACCTCGTGCGGCCCGGACGTCCGGTGGCCGACCTGCACGGCGCGCTCGTCGAGGTGCAGGAGCGCCGCGAGATCTGGCAGGCGCACTGCCCGAGCGGGGGGTGGCCGCGGCTGCCCGAAGGCCTCGAGGTCCTCGAGGATGAGTACCGCGCGGTCCGGGAGGACCTCGAGGCGCTCGACGAGGTGCTCGCGACGACCCCGGCGGGCGGCGGGCTGTGCGCGCTGCCGCTGACCGCGCTGACCGAACGGCTCGAGCGCCTGCGCGTGCTGCAGGACGCGCTCGAGACGCTGCCCGACCGCACGGGCCTGCTGCACGGGCTGCGCGGCGCGGGTCTCGGCGCGCTCGTCGACGACCTCGCGCAGCGGCGCGTCCCGGCCGCGCAGGCTCCCGCCGAGCTCGAGCTCGCGTGGTGGAGCACCGTGATCGAGCAGATCCTCGCGCAGGACCCCGCGCTCGCGGGCTACGACGGCGAGGCGCTCGGCGAGGTCGCGGCGCGGTACGCCGAGCTCGACCGCACGCACGTCGCGAGCCTCGCGCCGCCCGTGCGCGCCGCGGTCGCCGCGCAGGTCACCGCGACGCTGCGTCGGCACCGCGAACAGGCCGAGGAGCTGTTCGCCGAGCTCGTCGAGGAGCGCTCGACGTCGCTGCGCGACACGTTCGCGCGCTACCCGGACGTCGCGCGCCGGCTGCGCCCCGTGCTCGTCGCGAGCCCCATGCTCGTGCCCCAGGTGCTGCCCGCCGCCCGGACGGTCGACCTCGTCGTGCTCGGTGCGGCCGCCCACCTGCCCACGGAGGTCGCGCTCGCGGCGATCGCGCGCGGGCGCCAGGTCGTCGTCGTGGGCGATGCGCGCTGCGCGTCCGGCTCCGCGGTGCGCGACCTCGCGGACGTGCTGCCGCGCGCGACGCTGCGCGCCGACACGGTCGCGCGCGACCCGTACCTCACGGCGTTCCTGTCCGAGCACGGGTACGGCGACGCGCTCGTCGCGACCCCGCTGCCGACCTCGCGGCCGCTCGTGCGGCTCGACGTGGTCGACGGGACCGGCATGCCGAGCCCGTCGACCGGGCTCGTCGAGACGACGACCGCCGAGGTCGCGCACGTCGTCGACCTGGTCCTCGAGCACGCGGTCGTGCGTCCCGAGGAGTCCCTCGCGGTCGTGACCGTGACCCCCGCGCACGCGGAGGCCGTGCGCGAGGCCGTGCTCGACGAGGTCCGCACCAACCCCGCGCTCGGGGCGTTCTTCGACCCCGCGCGGCCCGAGCCGTTCGTCGTGACCGACCTGACGGGTGTCGCGGGGCTGCGGCGCGAGGCCGTGATCGTGTCGCTCGGGCTGGGTCGCACGCCGCACCGGCGCGTGCTGCACACGTTCGGTGCCGTGTCGGGGCCGGGTGGTGCCGCGCTGCTGCTCGACGCGCTCGGCTCGACGCGGCACCGGCTCGTCGTCGTGTCGTGCTTCGGCGCCGCCGACGTCGACGCCGAGCGGCTGCGCGGCGACGGTCCGCGTCTCCTGCGCGACCTGCTCGCGTTCGCCGCCGAGCGCGGGTCCGGGGCGAGCGCACCCGCGTCGCACGCCGTCGACCCCGACCGCCTGCTCGTCGACCTCGCCGAGCGCCTGTGGCGGCACGGGCTCGTCGTCGAGCTCGACTACGGCGTGCCCGGCGGGCAGCGCATCCCCATGGTCGTCGGGCACCCGTCCCTGCCGGGGCGCATGCTCGTCGCCGTGCTCACCGACGACGCCGCGTACGTCGCCGAGCCGAGCGTGCGCGTGCGGGAGCGGCTCACCGCCGACCGGCTCGAGCGCCTCGGCTGGCGTGTCGTGCGCGTGTGGTCCGCGGCCGCGTTCCTCGACCCCGAGGCCGAGGTCGACCGGATCCGGCGGTTCGTGCACGCCGCGGTGCCCGCGCCGGTCGAGCCGCGCGCCGGGACCGCCGTGATCGGGCTGCCGCAGGAGTGGACCGACGACGAGCGCGCCCTGGGTGCGCAGGCCGCGGCAGCGTGGCGGGGTGGGCGGCGCGCACGCACGGTTCCCGACGAGCCGCGCGACGAGAGCACCGCCGAGCCGGTCGTCGCGCCGGTGCCCGGCACCGACGTGCCGGATGCGAGCGACCCGCGTCCCGACCAGCCCGAGGTCCGGGCCGACGAGCAGTCCGAGAGCACGGCGTCGACGCAGGCTCCGACTCCGGTCGCGGAGCCGGTTGCGAGCCCGGTCACGCAGGCCACGGAGCACGCCGCGGTGCGTCTCGCGGAGCGGGCCGCAGAGCAGGTCGCCGACGAGGTCACAGCGCAGGCCTCCGTGCAGGTTGCCGAGCAGGTTGCCGAGCCGGCCGCCGAGCCGGTTGACGAGCGCCGGGCCGCCGACGGGCGGTCGGGGCGCGGCGCGCGTCGCGGTCGTCGTGGTCGGCAGTCCGTCCCCGCGCTCCCGGAGCTCGACGCCCGGTCCGCCGCTCCGGTGACGCCGAGCTGGCCCGCGACGGGCTCTCTGCCGACCGTTCCGGCCGCGCGACCCGAGGCGAGCGACCCGGCCGCGACGGGCTCGTCGGACCAGGTGCGTGAGCCCGTCCGGACCGCGACGTCGGGCATCCCGGTCGTGGCGATGGACGTCGTCGTCGACGAGCGCGCGCGTCCGCTCGCGGCGACGCGCCCCGAGCAGCCCGCGCTCCCGGTGCGGTCGCTGCCGCGGCCGGACGTGCGTACGGGTCTGCCGATCGCGGCCTACAGCGACGACCAGCTCGACGACCTCGTGGCGTGGCTGCGCTCGGACGGCGTCGAGCGGTCCCGCGACGACCTCGCGGCCGCGCTGCGCGACGAGCTCGGCGTCACCCGCCGCTCTTACCGCATCGACACCGCGGTGCGGGGCGCGATCACGCGCGCGCTGTCCTGACCGTCGGCGATGATCGAGGCGTGAGCAGCTCGAGGCGTCCGCGGCGCGCGGTGCGGCAGTCGGGGACGGTGGGGTCCGACGAGGCCGTGCTGCGTGCGACGCTCCCCGCGGCACGGCCGACGTCCGAGCCGGTCGCCGGGGCGTCGGTGCCCGTGGCGGACCGGTCGGGCGACCCGTTGGCCGCGCTGCGCAGCGCGGACGACTCGGACGGGGGGTGGGGCGGCCCGGCGGGTCGCGACGACAACGACGACCGGCTCGCACGGGACCGACCTCCGCACTGGTAGAGGCGGGGTCGGCGCCGTCCGGCCGCCACCCGACCCCAGGCCAGGACGGTGCAGGGTCGTCCCCAGGCGGTCGTCGTCGACGGCCGTCCGACGTGCCGAGCGCCTAGCGTCGCCGACGTGCGGACCTGGGACGAGCGAGACGAGCGGGTGCCGGCACCGTTGACGCGCCGTCGTCGTCCGGTGCGTACGGCCTGGCGCGGCGTGCTGTGGCGGTGGCGGTTCGCCGTCGCGGCGCTCGCGCTCGGCGTCGCGGTGTCGTCGGCGCTCGAGACGCTGCGTCCGCCGCCCGCACCCGTGCGACCGGTCGTGGTGGCCGCGCGCGACCTGCCCGCGGGCACGACGATCGCGCGCACCGACCTGCGCGTCGCACACGTCCCCGTGGGGCTCGCCGTCGCCGGCGCGGCGACCGTGCCCGGAGCGCTCGTCGGACGGGGGACGGCGGTCGCGGTGCCGGCGGGGCTGCCGGTCGTGCCGGAGCTCCTCGCGTCGGGCGTCCCGGGCGGACCGCCGGGGACCGTCGTCGCGGCCGTCCGGTTCGGCGACCCGGCGGTCGCGGCGCTGCTGGCACCCGGTGCGCACGTCGACGTCCTCGCGGCCGCCGTCGAGACCGGCGGGCAGGGCGTGGTCGTCGCGCGCCGCGCGCTCGTGCTGCCCGTCGCCGCACCCGCGGACGCGGACCACGGCGCGGGGTGGTCGGTCGGTCTGGCGGGGGACGAGGCGCCGCCCGTGCTGCTCGCCGTGACGCCGCAGGAGGCGGCCGCCCTGTCCGGATCCGCGGTGGCTGCGGTGCTCTCGGCGGTCGTCGTGCCATGATCGAGCCGCACTCGAGGCCAGCTCCCAGCTCACCGGAGGTACGTCGTGTCCCAGTCCAGCATCGGTTCCGCGGCCGGCTCGGCCGCCAACGCACTCGGATCGGGGGCGAAGGGCCTCGCGAAGGTCGCGCAGGGGTTCAAGGACTTCGTGTCCCGCGGCAACGCGGTCGACCTCGCGGTCGGTGTCGTCATCGGTGCCGCGTTCGGCGCCGTCGTGTCGTCGATCGTCGACAACCTCATCAACCCGCTGATCGGCTGGATCTTCGGGCAGCCGAACCTGGACAACGTCCTGGCGTTCGGCCCGGCGGGCAAGGACGAGATCCGGCTCGGCGCGATCGTCACGGCGCTCATCACGTTCCTGCTGACGGCCGCCGCGGTGTACTTCGTCATCGTGCTGCCGCTCAACGCGCTCGCCGCACGCCGCAAGCGGGGGCAGGAGGCGGAGCCCGCCGCTCCCGCCGAGGACATCCTGCTGCTGCAGGAGATCCGCGACCTGCTCGCGCAGCGCCCGTCGCCCGCGCTGCAGTCCGACGTCTCGAACCCGCCGACGATCCGCCCGCAGGACGGTCCGCCGGCGCCGCCGACCGCCTGACGTCACCCGTCGGCCACGAGGCCGGCACCGCGCACCGGACGCGCCCTGCCCTGACGGCGGGGCGCGTCGGTCGTCGTGCCGTCGTCGTGCCGTCGTCGTGCCTCGTCGTGCCGTCGTCGGGACGCCCCGGAATGACCGGGGTCCCGAGGGTCGTTACCATTGGCACTCGGAACGTGCGAGTGCCAGGCGACGGGCCGGACGGCTACGGTCGTCGACCCGGTCCGGCGGCCCGCACCGATCACCGTTCGATCCCCTGGAGACCCAGTGCCCACCTACTCCTACGCGTGCACGGCGTGCGGCCACGCCTTCGACATCCACCAGTCGTTCTCGGACGCGTCGCTGACCGTGTGCCCCGAGTGCGAGGGCCGGCTCCGCAAGGTGTTCTCGTCCGTAGGCGTGGTGTTCAAGGGTTCGGGCTTCTACCGCAACGACGCGCGCTCGGGCGCGAAGTCGTCGACGCTGCCCGCGGCGGAGAAGTCGTCCGACTCGTCGTCGAGCTCGACGACGACCGAGAAGGCCACGACGGCGGCTGCCGCGAGCACGTCGTCGTCCGGCGCGTCGTCGAGCGGCTCGTCGAGCTCGACGAGCTCGACGGCGGCCGCGCCCGCCGCCTCCTGACGGCGCGCGTCACAGGAGCGCTATACCCTCGCTGACGTGCGTAGCCGCCCCGTCCGTCTGACCCTGCTGTCCGTCGCCATCGTGCTCGTCGTGGCGCTCGTCGCCGCGGTCGTCGCGGCGTTCGTCGTCGTGCGCCGGCCCCTGCCGCAGGTCAGCGGGACGCTCACCGTGGCGGGCCTGCGCGGACAGGTCTCGGTCACGCGTGACGCGCGCGGGATCCCGACGATCACGGCGGACGACGCGCACGACCTGTTCCTCGCGCAGGGGTACGTCGCGGCGCAGGACCGGTTCTTCGAGATGGACTACCGGCGGCACGTCGTCGCGGGGCGCGTGAGCGAGCTCGTCGGGAAGAACGACGACGCGCTGGACGCCGACAAGGTCATCCGGACGTTCGGCTGGCGCCGGGTCGCGCAGCAGGAGCTCGCGATCGTCGACGCGAGCACGCGCGACGCGCTCGAGGCGTACGCCGACGGTGTCAACGCGTACCTCGAGGGCAAGGCCCCGTCGCAGATCGCGGTCGAGTACACGGTGCTCGGGCTGCAGGTGCACACGCCCGCGCCCGAGCCGTGGGACGCGGTCGACTCGCTCGCGTGGCTCAAGGCGATGGCGTGGGACCTGCGCGGCAACTACGACGACGAGCTCGCGCGCGCCAACGCGTACGCGTCGGTGCGGGACGTGACGAAGGTCGACGAGCTGTTCCCGGTCTACCCGTACGAGACCAACGCGCCGATCCTCGACGCCGACGAGGTCGTCGCGCCCACGCCCGCTGCCGCGACGCAGCAGGTCCTCGACCTCGACGACGCGGGGCTGCAGGCGGCGGTCGCGAGCGCGCAGGCCGCGCTCGACGCCGTGCCGCACCTCATGGGTGACGGGGAGGGCGTCGGGTCGAACTCGTGGGTCGTCTCGGGCGAGCACACCGTGTCGGGCAAGCCGATCCTCGCGAACGACCCGCACCTGGGCATCTCGGCGCCGGGCATCTGGATGCAGGTCGGCCTGCGGTGCTCGACCGTCGACGACGCGTGCCCGTACGACGTGTCGGGATTCTCGTTCGCAGGCTTCCCGGGCGTCGTGATCGGGCACAACGACCGGCTGGCCTGGGGACTGACGAACCTCGGCGCCGACGTGACGGACTTCTTCCTCGAGCGGGTCGAGGACGGGCGGACGGTCCGCGGCGACGAGACCGCACCGATCGAGACGCGCACCGAGGTCATCAAGGTCAACGGCGGGGACGACGTGACGCTCGAGGTCCGGCACACCGTGCACGGACCGATCGTGTCGGACGTGCTGGACGTCGACGCGGTCGGCGACGCGCCCGTGCCGGACGGCAGCACGAACAACGGCTACGCGGTCGCGCTCGCGTGGACCGCGCTCGCCCCGGGTCACACCGCGGACGCGGTGCTCGCGATGGACACCGCGGGGGACGCCGACGACATCGCGCGCGTCGGCCGGCTGCTCGACGTGCCGTCGCAGAACATCGTGTTCGCGACGACCGACGGGCACATCGGCTACCAGGCCCCGGGCCGCATCCCCGTGCGCGGGACGGTCGTCGGTGCCGTCCCGTCCGACGGCACGTGGCCGCGGCCCGGGTGGGACCCGGCGTACGACTGGCAGGGGTACGTGGACCCCGAGCAGATGCCGCGAGCGCTCGACCCGGCGGACGGGATCGTCGTCGCCGCCAACCAGGCGGTCACGCCGCCCGGGGTGGGGCCGTACCTCACGGACGACTGGGACTACGGCTACCGGTCGCAGCGGATCCGCGACGAGCTCGAGCGCCAGGTCGGGTCCGGCGGCACGGTCTCGGTCGCCGACGTGGGCGCGCTCCAGAACGACCAGCACAACCCGTACGCGGACGTGCTCGTGCCGTGGCTGCTGCGCATCGAGATCCCGGACACGTTCGAGGACGACGGCCAGGACCTGCTGCGCACGTGGGACCACGTCTCCGCCGCGGACTCGCCCGCGGCGGCGTACTTCGCGGCCGTGTGGAAGACGCTCCTGCAGCTCACGTTCGCCGACGACCTGCCCGACGGTGACCTGCCGGACGGCGGCTCGCGGTGGCTCGAGGTCGTGCGCGGCATGCTCGACGACCCGCAGTCACCGTGGTGGGACGACCGCACCACGCCGGGGCTCGTCGAGGGGCGCGACGAGATCCTGTACCAGGCGATGGTCACCGCGCGGCTGACCCTCACGCAGCAGCTCGGGCGCGACGCGACGTCGTGGCGCTGGGGGAGGCTGCACACCGCGGCTCCGCAGCACGCCGTACTGGGTGGCAGCTCGATCCCGGGTCTCGTGCGCGGGTTCGTCAACCCGGACGCGGTCGGTGTCGGAGGCGGTTCGTCGATCGTCGACGCGACGGCGTGGGACGCGTCCGCGGACGGCTTCGGCGTGACGGCGGCGCCGTCGATGCGCATGGTCGTCGACCTCGGCGACCTGGACTCGTCGACGTGGGTGAACCTCACGGGCTCGTCGGGCCACCCCGCGAGCGGCCACTACAGCGACCAGCTCACCGCCTGGGCGCAGGGGCGCACGTTCCCCTGGCCGTTCTCGTCGGCGGCGACGGAGGCGGACGCGGTCGACCGGCTGACGCTGCATCCGTAGCGACGCGGCCGACCCGTCGGCTCAGGTCGTGAGCGGCACCCAGCCCTCGGGCGTCGCGTACGCGTCGACCCGGCGGTCGTGCGGCTCGCGGGGGAGCGGGTCGACGACGGCGTCGCGCACCTCCTCGGGGTACACGACGGCGACGACGAGCGCGTCGGGGCGCGCGTGCTCGAGCGCACGGTCGTACCACCCGCCGCCCTGACCGAGCCGGCTGCCGGCGGTGTCCACGGAGAGCGCGGGGGTCACGATCACGTCGGCGGCCGCGACCGCGTCGGGGCCGAGCGTGGGACCGCCGGGCTCGGGCGGTCGGCCCGGGGCGCGCTCGAGCAGGTCGTCGACGCCCCGGTACTCCGCCCAGTCGCGCTGCAGCCCGGCGCCGAGGACCGGCAGCAGGACCCGCACGCCGCGCGCCGCGAGCCGTTCGAGCAGCACGTCGGTGCCCGGCTCGGTCGGTCGGGCGGCGTACACCGAGACGCAGCGTGCGGCCGCGACGGCGGGGATGGACTCGATCACGTCGGCGATGGCCGCGGCCGCCTCGTCGCGCTGCCGCGGCGAGCGGTGCGCACGCGCCTTGCGGACCGCCGAGCGCAGCTGTTCCTTCGCCTCTTCGGCGTCCAGGGCGCGGTTCGGCGTGTCGGCGACGCTGCTCATGCCCCCAGTGTCGCAAACGAAGCGGTCGACCAGGGCAACCCGTCCGCAGATTCGCACGGACGTGCACGTCCCGAACCGGCAGGAGGCAGGTCGCACCGGGACGTGTCGGGCGTGACCCGTGCCACACCCGCGAGCGGTGGGCGGGCTCCCGGGCCCGCCGCTACGGTTCGGCCATGACGATCCACAAGGCAGTCATCCCCGCCGCAGGCCTGGGCACCCGCTTCCTCCCGGCGACCAAGTCGACGCCGAAGGAGATGCTCCCGGTCGTCGACAAGCCCGCCATCCAGTACGTCGTCGAGGAGGCCGCTGCCGCGGGCCTGCACGACGTCCTGCTCATCACGGGCCGCTCGAAGCGCACGCTCGCGGACCACTTCGACGCGGTCCCCGAGCTCGAGGCCGTGCTCGAGGCGAAGGGGGACACGCAGCGGCTCGCGAAGGTCCGGGAGTCGACCGACCTGGCGGACGTGCACTTCGTGCGGCAGGGTCAGCCGCGCGGCCTCGGTCACGCGGTCCTGCAGGCGAAGCTGCACGTCGGCGACGAACCGTTCGCGGTGCTGCTGGGCGACGACCTCATCGACGAGCGTGACGCGCTGCTCACGACGATGCTCGCGATCCAGGAGCGTGTGGGCGGTTCGGTGATCGCGCTGCTCGAGGTCCCGCCCGAGCAGATCTCGTCGTACGGCTGCGCGGCGGTCGAGCCGATCGACGGCGAGGACGACGACACGGTGCGCGTCACGGGGCTCGTCGAGAAGCCCCCGGTCGACGAGGCGCCGTCGAACCTCGCGATCATCGGCCGCTACGTGCTGCACCCCGCGGTCTTCGAGGTGCTCGAGCGCACGGCACCCGGACGCGGCGGCGAGATCCAGCTCACGGACGCGCTCGCGACGCTCATGGACCTGCCCGCCGAACAGGGCGGCGGCGTCACAGGTGTGGTGTTCCGGGGCCGCCGCTACGACACGGGCGACCGCCTGGACTACCTCAAGGCGGTCGTGCGCATCGCGTCGGACCGCGACGACCTCGGCCCCGACTTCCGCGCGTGGCTCGAGCAGTACGTGGCGGGCACGGCGTCCTGAGCCGGGGGTCGCGCGTCGCGGCGCGCCCGGCAGGCAGAATGCGGCCATGAGATCCGTCCAGGACCACCTGGCGGCCGTGCTCGCGGCCGTCGGGCCCGTCGCGCCGCTCGACGTCGCACTGCACGACGCCGCGGGCTGCATCCTCGCGCGTGACGTGGTCGCGTCCCGGGACGTCCCGGCGACGTCGACCGCGGCGCGCGACGGTTACGCGGTCGCGGCGCACGAGACGGTCGGCAGCACGTCCGCGGTACTCACGCTGCCCGTCGCGCACGACGTCCGTCCGGGCACGCCGACCGGGCTGCGCCTCGCACCCGGCCAGGCCGTCCGGGTCGCGTCCGGTGCGGCGCTGCCGCTCGGTGCCGACGCGGTCGTGCCGCTCGAGGACACGGACCGCGGTGCGGCGCGGTTCACGCCGGCGCGACCCGCGGTCGCCGGGCAGCACGTGCGGGCTGCGGGGGCCGACGTCCGCACGGGTGAGACGGTGCTGCAGGCCGGCACGCGCCTGGGCGCGCGGCAGCTCGCGCTCGCCGCGTCGCTCGGGCACGGGCGGCTGCACGTGCACCCGCACCCGCGCGTCGTGCTGCTGTCGGTCGGCGACGAGCTCGTCGAACCGGGCACGGCCCGCCCGCGCGAGGGTGCCGTGTTCGAGACCGACGGGCACGCGCTCGAGGCCGCGGTGCGGGACGCGGGGGCGACCCCGGTGCGCGTCGGGATCCTGCCCGACGACCGTGGCACGCTGCGTGAGGCGCTCGACGACCAGCTGGTCCGCGCGGACCTCGTCGTCGTCACGGGCGGGCTGTCCGAGCTGGTGCACGACACGGTCAAGGACGTGCTCGCGACGCTCGGCACGGTCCGGCTCGACCACGTCGCGATGACCCCGGGCTTCCGGCACGGCTTCGGGACCGTCGGCGCCGAGCTCGGCGAGGAGCGCACCGTGCCGCTGTTCGCGCTGCAGGGCGACCCGGTCGCGGCGCAGGTGTCCTTCGAGGTGTTCGTGCGTCCCGCACTGCGCGCGATGGCGGGTCACACCGAGCTCTACCGCCCGAGCGTCGCGGCTCGCGCGACGCACGCGTGGACGGCCCCCGCCGGACTGCGCCAGTTCGTGCCCGCGACCGTGCTCGGCACGCCCGAGGAGGGGTACCGCGTGACACCCGTCGGCGACCCCAACGCACCCACGGTCAGCGCGCTCGCGCACGCGAACGCCCTCGCGGTCGTCGGTGAGCAGGACACGGACGTGGTCGTGGGGCAGGTCGTGCACTGCCTCGTGCTGGAGGGCTGATGGCGCCGGGCTGGCCCGCGGTCCTCGAGGACGGTCCGGTGCGGCTGCGGCCGTTGCGGCGCCGCGACGGCACGGTGTGGCTCGACCTGCGCGCGAGCAACGCGGCCTGGCTCGATCCGTGGGACGCGACGAGCCCGGTGCCGGTCGAAGGCCCGCGGCCGACGTTCGTCCAGTTCGTGCGTGCGCTCGCGGGCCAGGCGCGCGCGGGCACGAGCCTGCCGTTCGCGATCGACCACGAGGGCACGCTCGTCGGACAGCTCACGGTCTCGTCCATCACGTACGGCTCGCTGCGCTCGGCGTCGATCGGGTACTGGGTCTCGGAGCACGTCGCGGGCCGCGGGATCATGCCGGTCGCCGTCGCGCTCGCGACCGACCACTGCTTCACGGCACTCGGGCTGCACCGCATCGAGATCAACATCCGGCCGGAGAACGGCCCGTCGTTGCGCGTCGTCGAGAAGCTCGGCCTGCGCGACGAGGGGGTGCGCGAGCGGTACCTGCACATCGGCGACCGCTGGTGCGACCACCGCACGTTCGCGATCACGGCCGACGAGGTCCCCGACGGCCTGCTCGCCCGCTACCGCGCCGCACACCCCGCCTGAACCGTCCGTGGGGACCTCGCAGCCCGCGATTCCGCTCGACACGCCGGACGGTTGCCCCGGCGGCGGGTGAGTGCGCCCTACCGTCGGTGCGTGAAGGATCTCACCGGCTGGCTGGCGCTCGCTGTCGTCGGCCTGTGGGTGGGGTATCTGGTGCCGCACAAGCTGCGGCACCGGCAGCAGCTCGTGGAGTCCCGCGTCGACGACCGGTTCTCCGACGCCCTGCGCGTGGTCGCCGTGAGCGACCGCCCGGCTCGCGACCGGGCGGCCCGCGACCGGGCGCAGGCGGCGGTGACCGGAGCCGACCGCAGGTCCGCGAGCGCGCCGGGACTGCTGACTCCCGGCAGGGGGACGCTCGTGACAGCGACGGGCGCCGCAACAGGAGGCATGACCATGGACCGACCCACCGCGCAGCACGACCGCCTCACTGCCGAGGTCGCTCGGCGCACCGCGCAGGCACGTGCCCAGCACGCCGCCGCCCTGGCGCGCCGCGGCGCCGCGGCCCGCCGTCGTGGCGTGCTCGCCGGCTCGCTCGCGCTGCTCACCGTCGTGGGTGCCGTCGTGACGCTCGCCGCACCCGTGTCGTGGCTCGTCGCCGCCATCCCGGCGGTGCTGCTCGCGTCCGTCGTCGTGCTCGGCCGCCGCGCGGTCGTCGCGGGCCGCGCCGCCGACGTGGCGTTCGCGGACCGCATGGCCCAGGCGGCTCGCGACGCCCAGGAGGCGCGCACCCGCGCCGCTCGCGCCGTGACGGGTGCGCAGCGCGTCGTCCGCGCGACCGTGACCGGACATGCGGTGCGCACGTCCGACACCCCGACGCAGGCGATCTCGCGCGTGACCGTCGACGACTCCTGGTCGCCCGTCCCGCTCCCGAGGCCCACCTACGCGCTCAAGCCGGAGGCGCCGCGTCGCGAGCCCGTCGCGCTCACGGACCTCGAGGGTTCGACGTCCGCGTCCGCCCTGCTCGCGACGACCGCGGACGCCTCCGACGCGACCGCGCAGCCTGCCGTGACGATCCCGTCGACCGTGAACGCCCCCGTGACGACCGGCTCGATCGACCTCGACGCGATCCTGGCCCGTCGGCGCGCCTCCGGCCAGTGATCGACAGGCGGTGATCGACCAGCTGCCCGATTTCACGTCGGGCGCGTTGCTGGGCTAGTCTGTACCCGCTTCAAGGGGCTGTGGCGCAGTTGGTAGCGCGTCTCGTTCGCAATGAGAAGGTCAGGGGTTCGAATCCCCTCAGCTCCACCGCACGACGAACGGCCGGACCCACGGGTCCGGCCTTTCGTCGTACTCCACCCCCACCCCACCCCGCGAGCGCCACACATCGGTCGCGAGCGCCACGCCTGGAGGGGGTGCGCTCGCGACCGATGTGTGGCGTTCGCGAGGGGAGGGCGAGGGTGGGCGGGTGGGGTGGGTGTACGGCGGGGTCTCGGCTCCCCCGAACCGAGACCCCGCCGTGGGCGGGTGCGGCCGCCCCCTGCTCGGCCGCACCCTCGACGCTGTCGCAGGGGGCGACGTCGTCACGAGGTGGGGCGTGTCATGCGGTGCGTTGCGTCGGACACGAACCTCCGCACAGGAACGGTGCGATCGCGTACTGCGCGCCGACGGCGCCGCGCAGCAACCACGACAGGACGAGCGCGGGGGCGTTGCGCGACGTGTGGCGCCAGGTGGCGCCGATCCGCATCACGGGCGCGTGACCGCAGCGGCGGGTGACGCGGGGGAGTGCGGTGATCGCCGAGCCGGGGTCCTGGCCCATGCCGACCTGGTGGGTGCCGTGCTCGCCGGTGAGCTCGATCAGGAAGCACGAGCCGTCACCGCGCACGGCACGCACGACCTGGGCGACGCGCGTGTCGGTGACCTCGAGCGTGACGATCACGGCGTGACCGGGGTCGAGGCGCTGCAGGAGCGAGGTGAGCGACGCGGCGGGTACCGGGGGCCACGCGTCGGGTGCGGAGGCGGACATCACGAGGAGCTCGCGGGCGGGCTCGGGTGCGGTCCACGAGACGGGAACGGTGTCGGGCACGACGGTCCGAGCTCTCGGTCGGTGCACGGTGAGCTCCTTCGGTCTCGGGTGGGGTCGCCGGGTTCGGTCGGGCGGTGCGCACGTGCGGGTGCGCACCGCGTGCGGCGCTAGGGCGTCGGACGTGCGGACGGACGCGGTGGGGTGCCGGCTCCGCGGAGGGCGAGCGTGATGCGCAGCTCGGACGGCAGCGCACGCATCGAGCGGCGCTGCAGGTAGGCGGCTCGGCGCAACGCGCGCGTGTCCCGCTCGGCGGCGCGAGCTGCGGTCTCAGGAAGCGGACGTGGGGGCATCGTCGACCGTTCCGGCTGAGGGCGTGCCTGCTCCTGAGGCGAACAGGGTGAGGCTCAGCACGACGCCGAGCACGAGCGTCGCGGCGGACACGACGACCGCCGTCCACGCGGCGCCCGACCGGTCGCCGCCGCGGCGGGTGCGCTGGACGGCGACGACGAGCGCGACGAGGGCGAGCGGGAGCCCCGCCCACGGCGAGACGAACAGCAGCAGGAGCGCCAGCACGGACGCGACGAGTGCGACGAGCGCGCCGCGGTCGAGGCGGGCGTCCGGCGCCGCGGGCACGACGGTGACGGTGGCGGCCGAGGCGGACGGTGTGGCGCCCGCGGCGATCGCGTCGACCGAGCCGAGGTCGGCGAGCACGCCGCGCACGTCGTCGGACGTCGGCGCCTCGCCGAGCGCCTCGCGCAGGTGGTCGCGGATCGCTTCGAGCGTGTCCTCGCGCTCGCGCGGGTCGGAACCGATGAGGGCCCTGTCGAGGTCGGCGAGGTACGCCGCGACGAGCGGGTGATCGGACATGGATGCCGTCCTTGTCATCGGGACTCTGCCAGCACGGTGTCGACGTCGTCGCGGAACGGCTGCCACGACCGCGTGAACTGGTCGAGGGCGGCGCGTCCGTCAGGCGTCAGCTCGTAGTAGCGCCGCGGAGGCCCACTTGTCGACTCCTGCCACGTCGTCTCGACCCATCCTTGCTTGCGGAGCCGAGAGAGCAACGGGTACAGCGTGCCCTCGCTGGCGAAGAGCACCTGGTAGCGCGACAGGCGCGTCGCCAGCTCGAGCCCGTACGCACGGTCGCGCTGGAGACATGCCAGCACGCAGTACTCGAGAACCCCCTTGCGCAGCTGCGTCAGCAGTGCGTCCTCTGCGGCCATGTGGGGGAACTTAGCAGTCTCTTGCGCCGCAAGGTAGTGATTGTCGCCAGGAACTCTGCTTTGGTTGGTTCCGGCGGCGGGCAGTGCCGCTTTCGGGTCGATTTCTGGGAGTGACGTGCACCTCTTCACGAGACTGGCGACGGTGCTGGTGGCGGCTGGGCTCGTCGTCGCGGGCGGGACCGCGGCGAACGCCGACGACACGGGGGCGCCGTACGTCGGCGGCGTCGTGGCGGACGACGACGACCCGGCGACCCTCGAGGCGTACCTCGCCGGGCTGACCGACGACGAGCGCGCCGAGTTCCTCGCGACGCAGGTGCCGGCCACGACGGAGGTCGAGCTCGGTGCCCAGACCCCGGCCGACGGCGCGGCTGTGAGCTCGCTGCTCACCGCGCGGTTCTCGGGGCTCGCGGTCACCCCGATGTCCGTGGGGTGCTGGACGCAGCGCTGGACGTGGAACAAGAAGGCCGCGGTCGGCAACACGCTGTTCACCTACTACCACGTGGGCAAGTGGTGCGCGTCGGGCTCGAGCATCACGTCGGCGTCGATCGCCGACCGCGGCGGTGAGACCTCGACGCCGGGCTGGAGCTACCAGGGCGTGACGGCGAGCGCGAGCGGCATCGTCTCGAACGAGGGGCGCTCCTACAGCAAGCACAAGTTCGTGCTCAAGGTCGCCGGCATCACGGTGCAGACGCAGACGCCGTGCGCGCGCGTGAAGGGCAAGTCGAACGCGACGTCGACGGCCGACGGGACCTGCGGGATCTACTGATCGGGGGGATCCCGCTGGAGGGGAAGCAGGGGGCGAAGGTCCGGGGGGACCGGGGTAGCAGGGGGACCGCGGCGGTCGACCGAGCAGTGCGGTCGGCCGCCGCGGTCCTCGTCCGGGGCGCGACCAGCGTCTGACCGGGTCCCCGCCCCGTACGGCAGGATGACGGGGTGCCCGACGAGCCTGCCCCGACCGGACGGTCGGCCGCACGGTCGTCGTCGGCGGCCACGACCCCGCCGTCCCCGCTCGTGCGTCGCGTGCTCGCGTGGGTCGACCCGCTCGTCGCGATGATCGTCGCGGTCCTCGTCGCGGGGCTGCTGTGGCCCGCGGACGGCGCGCTCGCGGACGTTCTCGACGTGGTCCGCACGGGCGCGATCGTCGTGCTGTTCTTCCTGTACGGCGCACGCATGCCGACGCACGAGGTGCTGCGCGGGCTGCGCGGCTGGCGCCTGCAGGGGTCCACGCTCGCGGCGACGTACGTCGCGTTCCCGGTGCTCGGCCTCGCGGTGCAGCTCGTGCCGGACGCGGTGCTCGCACCCGATCTGCAGCGCGGGCTGCTGTACCTGTCGTTGCTGCCGTCGACCGTGCAGTCGTCGGTCGTGTTCACGTCGGTCGCGCGCGGCAACGTCGCCGGGGCGATCACGGCGGCGACGACATCGAACGTGGCGGGCGTCGTGCTCACGCCCGCGCTCGTCGCGCTGCTGCTCGGCGGTGCCGGCGGACCGGACGCGGGCGCCGTGCGCGACGTGCTCGTGCAGATCCTCCTGCCGTTCGTCGTGGGGCAGCTCGTCGAACGGTGGCTCGGTGCATGGCTGCGGTCGCACGGCGCGCTGACGCGCGTGTCCGACCGGCTCGTCATCCTGCTCGTCGCGTACACGTCGGTGAGCGAGGCGCAGGTCTCGGGTGCGTGGGACCACGTCACGGGCGCGGCGCTCGGTGCGCTCGTCGTGGTGTGCGCGGTCATGCTCGCAGCCATGCTGTCGCTCACGTGGTGGGTGGGCGGACGGCTCGCGCTGGACCGGCCCGACCGGGTCGCGCTGCTCATGTGCGGCTCGAAGAAGAGCCTCGCGACGGGTCTGCCGATGGCCGCGGTCCTGTTCTCACCGGTCGTCGCGGCGACCGTCGCGCTGCCCGTCATCGTCTTCCACCAGCTCCAGCTCGCGACGTGCGCGGTGCTGGCTCGTCGCCTGCGCGGTGTCGGGTAGCGTGCTGGCAGGCCGTTCCGCCGGAGCATGCGTCCACGGCACGTGCGTGGGGTCGCGCACGTGGGTCACGTGGTCCGGGGAACGGCGACGACGTCTCGTCGACCGCACCGAAACCGCCCACCAGGGAGCACCGTGACCCAGCCTGGAGTCGTCCCCCGTCCGGCCCGCCTCGACCTCACCGGTGGTGCCGCGTTCGCCGTCGGGGAGCAGACGACCGTCCTCGTGGACCCGCAGCCGGAGCTCATCGCGCAGGGCGTGCTCGCCGCGGACCTGCTGGGCCGCGTGACCGGGCAGGCGATCGAGGTGCGCTACGCGGAGGACACGCGCGGCGCCCGTGACGTGGTGCGGTTGCGCGTGTCGCCCGACGACCCCGAGCTGCCGCCGGGCGACGAGGCGTACCGGATCGTCGTGGGCTCGTCGCGCATCGAGGCGGTCGCGCGCACGGCGCCGGCGCTGACCCACGCGATCGTGACCCTGCGCCAGCTCCTCGAACAGGGCGCCGACGGTACGTGGCGCGTGCCCGCGGTGCGGCTCGCGGACGCGCCGCGGTTCGCATGGCGCGGGCTGTCGATCGACGTCGCGCGGCACTTCCTGCCGGTGGAGTCGCTCAAGGTCGTCATCGGTCTCATGGCGCACTACAAGCTCAACGTCCTGCACCTGCACCTCACGGACGACCAGGGCTGGCGCCTGCACGTGCCGTCCCGCCCGCACCTCGCGCGCGCGTCGTCGGGCACGTCGGTCGGTGGCGACCCCGGCGGGCACTACACGCCCGGCGACTTCGCCGACCTCGTGCAGCACGCCGCCGCCCGGGGGATCACGGTGGTGCCCGAGATCGACGTGCCCGGTCACGTCAACGCGGCCACCCACGCGTACGGCGAGCTCACGCCCGACGGGGTGCCGACCGACGCGTACACGGGCATCGAGGTCGGCTTCTCGCGCCTGTACGCCGACCTGCCCGCGACGGGCGAGTTCCTGCGCGCCGTGTTCGCGGACGTGGCCGCGATGACCCCGGGCGAGTACGTGCACATCGGGGGTGACGAGGTCCTGACGATGGAGCACGCGGAGTACGCCGACCTCGTCGGGCAGGCGGCCGCGGCCGTGCGGGCCGCGGGCAAGAAGGTCGTCGGCTGGCAGGAGATCGCGACGACGCCGCTCGAGCCGGGCACCGTCGTGCAGTACTGGGACACGCGCGTCGCGCCGGACCCGTTCGTCGCGGCGGCGCGGGCGGGCGCGAAGATCCTCATGTCGCCCGGGTCGAAGGCGTACCTCGACATGAAGTACGACGAGCGCACCGAGCTGGGTCTCGAGTGGGCGGGGCACGTCGAGCTGCGCGACTCCTACGAGTGGGAGCCGACGACGCTCATCGAGGGCCTCCCCGCGGACGCCGTGATCGGTGTCGAGGCGGCCGTGTGGACCGAGACGATCAAGGACCTCGACGCGCTCACGACGATGCTGCTGCCGCGCCTGGCCGCGGTCGCGGAGGTCGCGTGGACGCCGCCCGAGCAGCGGGACTGGGCGGAGTTCCGCGAGCGGGTCGCGGGTCAGGGCGCGTTCTGGGACCGGATCGGCCTGCCCTGGTACGCGAGCCCGCAGGTGGACTGGCCGACGACCGCGCGCGCGGTGCTCCCGCGCTGACCGGGTGCCGGCTCAGGCCTGCGGGGGCGTCAGACCCACTGGCGCAGCCACATGTGCTGGTGCCAGAAGTCGTACGGCACGACCCAGCCGACCCAGATCGGGTAGTAGAACGCGCTGACGGCCACGACCACGCCGAGGAACACGCCGACGCCGACGATCGTGCCGCGCCGTGCGCGGTCGGGGAGCGTGGGCGGTCCGACGATGAGCGTCAGCACGTACACGAGCGTGAGGACGACCCACGGCGTGAACGCGATCGCGTAGAACGTGAAGATCGTGCGCTCGGTGAACGCGAACCACGGCACCCAGCCCGCGAGGAGCCCGGACAGCACCGCACCGGCGCGCCAGTCCCGGTAGCGCACGAGCCAGAACAGCGCGACGAGGATCGCGGCGGCGCCGGCCCACCACAGCACGGGGTTGCCGATCGCGAGGATCGCCTGCGCGCAGTGGTCGGACCCGCACGCGTCCTGCGCGTCGCTCCCGGTGAGGTTCGAGACGTCGCCCCAGTAGAACGACGTCGGCCGCCACTGCACGATCCAGCCCAGCGGGTGCGCCTGGTAGGTGTGCGGCGTGTCGAGACCCCGGTGGAAGTCCCACATCTGGCGGTGGAACTCGAGCAGCGAGCGCAGGGCCTCGGGCAGCCACGTGACGCCCTGGCCGGGGTGGTCGGCGGCCCACGTGCGGCCCCACGACGCGTCGTGCGTGAACCACGAGAACCACGTGCCGAGGTACACGACGAACGACGTGGCGACCATGACGAGGCCCGCGGGGACCGCGTCCTTGACGAGCGCCGCGACGTGCCAGTCCCGCACGCCGACGGCGCGTCGGGCCGCCGCGTCCCACGCGACGCTGAGCAGCCCGAAGACCGCGAGGAAGTACAGGCCGGACCACTTGGTCCCGATCGCGAGGCCGAGCAGCACGGCGGCGGCGAACCGCCACCAGCGCCAGCCGAGCGTCGGCCCCCAGCCGAGGTCGGTGCCCGCCGCGTACAGCGCCGCGGTTCGCCGCGCGAGCCTGCGCCGGGCCTGCTCACGGTCGAGCAGGAGCGCGCCGAACGCCGCGAGCGCGAAGAACATGAGGAACGGGTCGAGCAGCGACGTGCGCGACATCGTGATCGCGAGGCCGTCGATCGCGAGCAGCCCGCCCGCGACGGCGCCCCACGCGTTCGACGCGAACAGCCGCCGTGCGATGCGCACCATGAGGAGGACGGCGAGCGTGCCGAACAGGGCGACCGACAGGCGCCACGCGACCGACGACTCCATGCCGCCGCCGAGCCTCATGCCCCAGCCGATGAGCCACTTGCCGACCTGCGGGTGGACGAAGTACTCGGCGTTGGTGCCGAGCATCGAGTCGTCGCCCTCCTGGAAGCGGGGGTTGGGCGTCTCGCCCCAGTCCGCCTCGTAGCCGCGCGTGACGAGCGACCAGCCGTCCTTGACGTAGAACGTCTCGTCGAACACGAGCTCGTGCGGCGAGCCGAGGTGCCAGAACCGCAGGATCCCGGCGAGCGCGGTCACGCCGAGCGTCCAGGCCCAGCCGATCAGGCGGCTGCGGCGAGTCGCGTCGAGGACGAGCGTCGCGCGGCCCAGGAGGCGGTCGAGCAGCTCGTCCTCGTCGGGCGGGGTCGTGCGCGCGGGACTCGCGACGGGCGCGTCGGTCGCGGGCCACGCCGGGGTGACCTCGTCGTCGGGCGACGTGGGCGACGTGGGCGACGTGGGCACCGCGGCGTCGTCGAGGGGCGTGGGCACGGCGGCGTCGTCGGGGGACGCGGGGGCGACGGCGTCGTCGGGCGGCTGCGGCACGCGGACATGCTACGGGCGAGGGCTGTTCGTGGGGGCTGGTCCGGGATGTTCCGTCTCGTCGGGTGCCCGCCGGACGTCCCGACGGACGGGCCTGCGGTCCGCGGGTGGCAGGGTGGGGACCATGGACGACGAGCGCGACGGGCGCGACGAGACGGCGGGCCGCCTGGTCCTCGCCGCGACCCCCATCGGCAACGTCGGCGACGCGTCCGCGCGCCTGCGCGACCTGCTCGCGACGGCCGACGTCGTCGCGGCCGAGGACACGCGTCGGCTGCGGGCGCTCGCGGGGCGGCTCGGGGTCGAGGTGCGCGGGCGGGTCGTCTCGTACCACGAGCACAACGAGGCCGGCCGGGCCGACGAGCTGCTGGACGTGGTCGCCGGCGGCGGGACGGTCGTGGTCGTGACGGACGCGGGCATGCCCGCGGTGTCCGACCCGGGGTTCCGCGTGGTCGGTGCCGCGGTGCGTGCCGGGCTGCCGGTCACGGCCGCACCCGGGCCGAGCGCGGTGCTCACGGCGCTCGCGCTGTCCGGACTCCCGACGGACCGGTTCTGCTTCGAGGGGTTCGCGCCGCGCAAGCCGGGTGAGCGCTCGCGGGCGCTCGCGGCGCTGGCCGACGAGCGCCGCACGATGGTGTTCTTCGAGGCCCCGCACCGCCTCGGTGCGCTGCTCGGTGCGATGGTCGAGGCGTTCGGCCCGGACCGGTCCGCCGCGGTGTGCCGCGAGCTGACGAAGACGTACGAGGAGGTCCGACGCGGACCGCTCGACGAGCTCGCGCGGTGGGCCGCGGGTGAGGTTCGGGGTGAGATCGTGGTGGTCGTCGGGGGTGCGACGCGACCCGCCGCGGGCGGCGACCTCACGGCGCTCGTCGCGCAGGTGCGTGCGCGCGTCGACGCAGGTGAGCGGCTCAAGGACGTCGCGCGTGAGGTCGCGGCGGCCGCGGGTCTGACGACGCGCACGGTGTACGAGGCGGCGCTGCCGACCGCGGGGGCCCGGTCTGCGCCCTGACCCGGGCGGGTGGTCCGGTCCGACGCGGGTCGGTCGACGCTTCTCGAATCGTTACGATGGTCGGCGTGACCGCCCTGCCCCCCATCGAGGACTCCGTCCTGCGCGACCACCCCGCGCGTGCCCTGGCCCGCATGTTCCGCGGACAGCGTCGCCGGCTCCTCCTCGCGGCGCTCGCGTTCGCGGCCAAGCACTCGCCGATCTGGGTCCTGCCGCTGCTCACGGCCAACGTCATCGACGTCGTCGTCGACCACGGACCGCTGAGCCAACTCTGGTGGAACGCCGGGATCATGGCCGTCCTCATCCTGCAGAACCTGCCGCTCGCGCAGGTCTACGTGCACATGCTGTCGCGCTCGGTGCGCACGGTCGAGACGAGCCTGCGGATCGCGCTCGCGCAGCGCCTGCAGGAGCTGTCGATCGGCTTCCACCGGCGCGTCAGCGCGGGGGTGCTGCAGGCCAAGATCGTGCGCGACGTCGAGAACGTCGTCGAGAGCACACGCCAGTCGTTCGACGCGGGCATGTCCGCGATCACCACGCTCGCGGGCGCGATCGTCATCACCGCGCTGCGCGTGCCCGAGTTCCTGCCCGTCTACCTCGTCGCGGTCCCCGCTGCAGCCGCACTCGTCGTGTCGATGCGCCGCCGCATGGCCGCGCGCAACGCCGCGTTCCGTGCGCAGGTCGAGAACATGTCCGCGCGCGTCTCCGAGATGACGCACCTCATCCCGATCACGCGCGCGCACGGGCTCGAGCGCGACGAGCTCGAGCGCATGGACGCGACGCTCGTCGGCGTGCGCAACGCGGGCATCCGGCTCGACGTCACCAACGGCTGGTTCGGCGCGCTGTCCTGGATGCTCATGCAGCTGCTGTCCGTCGCGACGCTCGTCGGGGCCGCGTGGCTCGCGTGGAGCGGGCGGTTCGGGATGAGCGCGGGCGACGTCACGATGCTCTCGTCGTACTTCGTGGCCCTCACGGGTGCGGTCACCGCGCTCATGTCGCTCATGCCCATCATCGCCAAGGGCATGGAGTCCGTGCGGTCGATCGGCGAGGTCCTCACCGACCCCGACGTCGAGCGCAACCAGGGCAAGGCGACCGTCGCGACCGTCGCGGGCCACGTGACGTTCGAGGACGTGTGCTTCGCGTACGACGACGCGCCCGACGAGGTCGCGATCGACGGCCTGACCCTCGACGTGCGCGCGGGCGAGACCGTCGCGTTCGTCGGACCGTCCGGGTCCGGCAAGTCCACCGTGCTCAACATGGTCATCGGCTTCCTCGTGCCGACCGCCGGGCGCCTGCTCATCGACGGGCGGCCCATGGCCGAGCTCGACCTGCGCTCCTACCGCAAGCACCTCGCCGTCGTGCCGCAGGAGTCGCTGCTGTTCGAGGGCAGCGTGCGCGACAACGTCACGTACGGCTCGCCTGAGCTGTCCGACGAGGCCGTGCTGCACGCGCTGCGGGACGCGAACGCGCTCGACTTCGTCGAGGGCATGGGTGGGCTCGACGCCGTCATCGGGGAGCGCGGTGCGCGGCTGTCCGGCGGGCAGCGGCAGCGGCTCGCGATCGCGCGGGCGCTCGTGCGTGACCCGCGCATCCTCGTGCTCGACGAGGCGACGTCCGCGCTCGACACGCAGTCGGAGCGACTCGTGCAGGACGCGCTCGCGCGGCTCATGCGCGGGCGGACCACGTTCGTCGTCGCGCACCGCCTGTCGACGATCCGTGGCGCCGACCGGATCGTCGTCATGCGTGACGGGCGGCTCGTCGAGATCGGCTCGCACGACGAGCTCGTCGCCGCGCAGGGCGCGTACGCGGACCTGCACCGGCTGTCGACCACGGCGTCCTGACGCGGCCGGGCCGCGCCGCGCTCAGGGCGCGAACGCGTCGGTGCTCGCGACGAGCGTGACGCCCGCGGCCCGGAGGTCCGCGCGGGCGGCGGCGCCCAGCTCCGGGGTCACGGGAACGGTGAGGTCGGTCAGCACGCGCGTGCGCAGACCCTCGCCGAGCGCATCCAGCGCGGTCGCCCGCACGCAGTGCGACTCGGCGATCCCGACCACGTCCGCGTCGGTGACCCGTGCGTCTGCGAGGACCTGCGCGAGCGTGCGACCGTCGCCGTCCACGCCCTCGAACCCCGAGTAGGCGGCCGCGTACTGCCCCTTCTTGACGCTCGCGTCCGGGTCCAGCCCGGCGAGCGCGGGGTGCAGCTCCGCCTCGGCCGTGCCCGCCACGCCGTGCGGCGGCCAGGTGTCGACGAAGTCGGGCTCGTCCGAGAAGTGCGCACCCGGGTCGATGTGCCAGTCCTGCGTCGTGACGACGACCGCGTACCGGTCGCGATGCTCGGCGGCGAACCGCGCGATCGCCCCCGCCACCGCGTCCCCGCCCGCGACGGCGAGCGCGCCGCCCTCGCAGAACGTCGGCTGCACGTCCACGACGAGCAGCGCCCGACGACCTTCGCTCATGACGGTCCCTCCCGTCGTTCTCCGGGCCGCCGCGGCGGCCCGGGTCCGGGACGTCCCCGGCTCCGGCCAGCCTGCCACGCCGCGCCGACACGGTCCGCAGCGGACCGGCTCGGCTGGGCGACGCACGGTGTGCGACGGACCGGTGACCCCTGGTTGTCCACAGGGCCCCAGCGGCGCGGGTCCGGATCGGGCTAGCGTCCCGGCCACGGTCGACGAGCGGTCGATCGGGATCGCCGAGGGCGCTCCGGCACGCCGTGCCGGAGCGGCGGGCACGGACGGGACGGGGGAGCCGGTGGACGGGTTCGAGGTGGATGCGCACCGCCTGCGCGGACATGCGCGGCACGTGCGGTCGCACGCGCACGAGGTGACGGCCCAGGCAGGTGCGGCCGCGACCATGGCGTGCGACGCGGGTGCGTTCGGGCTGGTGCTCGCTCCGCTCGGCGTGACCCTGAGCCTGCTGGAGCAGCAGTGCGCCGGGGTCGTGCGTGCGGCGGGCGAGCTGCTCGACGCGACCGCGGCCGGCCTGCGGGCGACCGCGACGGCGTACGAGGTCGTCGACGAGGCCGTCGCGCACGCGTTCCGTCGGGCGGCTGCGCGATGAGCGGCGCGATGAGCGGCGCAGCGACCGCTGCGGCGACCGGTACGGTGCTTGCGGTCACCGAGACGGAACCGTGGTTCTCCGGCAGCGGTGTGCTCGAGGACGTGCTGACGCTGGCGCACGACGTCGACCGCGGCGACTGGATCGATGCCGCGGTGACGGACGCGACCCTCGCGCTCGATCTCGCGGCGACCTTCCTCGACCCGCTCGGCACCGCGGTGCAGTGGGGTGTCGGCTGGGTGCTCGATCACGTCGACCCGTTGCGCAGCTGGCTCGACGAGCTCGCGGGCGACGCGGACCAGGTCGCGGCGTACAGCGCGAGCTGGTGCGGCATCGGCGCAGCGCTCGGTCGTGTGGCCGACGCGTACCGGGCCGACGTGGTGTCCGACCTCGACGGCATGACCGGTCTCGTCGTGTCCGGGTACCGCGGTGCGGCGTCGGGGATGTGCGCGGCGCTCGACGCGGTGGCGTGCGCCGCGTCGGGGCTCGGCCGTGCGCTCGAGGTGTGCGTCTCGCTCGTGCGCGCGGTGCACGACCTGGTGCGCGACGCGATCGCGGCGATCGTGGCGATCGTCGCCGAAGCGGGGCTCGACATCATCGGTGCCGCGTGGCGGGCCGCGAGCGAGGCCGCGCGGTGGGCTTCGCGGCTCGGCCCCGCGGTGAAGGGCATCGCGCGCACCGTGGCGGGTCTCGTCCGGCTCGGCGAGGAGCTCGCCGCGCGGCTGGGGCCGATCGCGCGGGAGATGGCGCGCGAGCTCGTCGACGTGGTGCGCCCGTCGGACGCGCTGTCGCGGCTCGGTATCGCCTCGACCGTGATCAGCCCGTTCGTCCCGACCTCGTGCGACCCGGCCGGGTCGCACGCCTAAGATCGGCGCCATGTCCCGCATCCTGTCGGCCGTCGCGTGGCCCTACGCGAACGGTCCCCGCCACATCGGTCACGTCGCCGGCTTCGGCGTCCCGTCGGACGTCTTCTCGCGCTACATGCGCATGGCGGGCCACGACGTGCTCATGGTGTCCGGGACCGACGAGCACGGCACGCCGATCCTCGTCGAGGCCGAGAAGCAGGGCACGACCCCGCAGGGGCTCGCGGACACGTACAACCGGGTGATCGTCGAGGACCTCGCGGCCCTCGGCCTGACGTACGACCTGTTCACGCGCACGACCACGCGCAACCACTACGCGGTCGTGCAGGAGATGTTCCGCACGGTGCACAAGAACGGGTACATGGTCGAGCAGACGACCATGGGCGCGATCAGCCCGAGCACGGGTCGCACGCTGCCGGACCGCTACATCGAGGGCACGTGCCCGATCTGCGGGTACGACGGTGCGCGCGGCGACCAGTGCGACAACTGCGGCAACCAGCTCGACCCGATCGACCTCGTGAACCCGCGCAGCCGGATCAACGGCGAGACCCCGAAGTTCGTCGAGTCGACGCACTTCTTCCTCGACCTGCCGGCGTTCGCGGACGCGCTCGACTCGTGGCTGCGCACGCGCACGGACTGGCGGCCCAACGTCCTGAACTTCTCGCTCAACCTCATCGACGACATGCGACCGCGTGCCATGACGCGGGACATCGACTGGGGCATCCCGGTGCCGCTCAAGGGGTGGGAGGCCAACCCGAACAAGCGCCTGTACGTGTGGTTCGACGCGGTCATCGGATACCTGTCGGCGTCGGTCGAGTGGGCGCGGCGCTCGGGCGACCCCGAGGCGTGGCGCCAGTGGTGGAACGACCCGTCGGCGCTGTCGTACTACTTCATGGGCAAGGACAACATCACCTTCCACTCGCAGATCTGGCCCGCGGAGCTGCTCGGGTACGACGGCAAGGGGGCCAAGGGCGGGGCACCGGGTGCGTTCGGCGACCTGCAGCTGCCGACCGAGGTCGTCAGCAGCGAGTTCCTCACGATGGAGGGCAAGAAGTTCGCGTCGTCGCGCGGCATCGTCATCTACGTGCGCGACATGCTCGCGCGCTACCAGCCCGACGCGCTGCGCTACTTCATCTCGGTCGCCGGGCCGGAGAACCAGGACGCCGACTTCACGTGGGCGGACTTCCTGCGCCGGACCAACGACGAGCTCGTGGCCGGCTGGGGCAACCTCGTGAACCGGACCGCGAACCTCATCCACAAGAACTTCGGGGAGATCCCCGCCGCGGGCGAGCTGCTCGAGGTCGACCGCGCGATCCTCGCGCAGTCGTCGGCCGCGTTCGGCAAGGTCGGCGAGCTCGTCGGCACGCACCGGCACAAGGCCGCGATCGCGGAGGCGATGCGTGTCGTGCAGGAGGCCAACCGCTACGTCTCGGACACCGAGCCGTGGAAGCTCAAGGCGGACCGCGACCGGCTCGGCACGGTGCTCAACACGGCGGCGCAGGTGGTCGCGGACGCCAACACGCTCCTCGCGCCGTTCCTGCCGCACTCGGCGCAGCGCATCCACGAGACGCTCGGCGGGACCGGCGTGTTCGCGCCCCAGCCGCGCATCGAGGAGGTCACCGACCTCGACGACGAGTCACGCCGGTACCCGATCATCACGGGTGACTACCGCGTGCCGACGTGGGGCTCGGCCCGCCTGGTCCCCGGCACGCCCGTCGGCCAGCCGACGCCCGTGTTCACCAAGCTCGACGACTCGATCGTCGAGGAGGAGCTCGAGCGCTACCGGGCCCGATGAGCACGCCGTACGAGTGCGGGGTGCGGCTGCGCGGCGACCGGAGTCCGGCCGCGTCGACGCGCGCGACCCGGGGCGGTCGCCGCTGATGGCGCGCACGCGCGAACGGGGCTGGCCCGCGGCGCCCGAGCCGCTGCCCGTCGCGGTCGTGGACAACCACACGCACCTCGAGACGGTCGTGGGCTGGCGCGCGACGGGCTGGCCGGAGCAGGACACCGACGTGCCGCCGACGCTCGACGAACAGCTCGCGCGGGCCGCGTCGGTCGGGGTGGCGCGCATGGTCCAGGTGGGCTGCGACGTCGAGTCGGTGCGCTGGACGGACACCGTGGTGCGGGAGAACGACGCGCTGCTCGGCGCGGTCGCGATCCACCCGAACGAGGCGGTGCTGCACGCGGGCGTCCGCGAGGTGGCCCCCGACGGCCTCGAACCGGACCCGCAGCCGTGGCACGAGCTCTCGCTCGACGAGGCGCTCGACCTCGTCGCCACCACCGCGCGCGGCAACGCGCGCATCCGCGCGATCGGGGAGACGGGGCTCGACCACTTCCGGGCGGGCCCGCGGGGCCGCGAGGTGCAGCGCGAGGCGTTCCGGGCGCACGTCGCGCTCGCCAAGGAGCTGGGCCTCGCGCTGCAGATCCACGACCGCGACGCGCACGACGAGGTCGTGGACGTCCTGCTGCGCGACGGCGCGCCGGAACGCACGGTGTTCCACTGCTTCTCCGGCGGACCGGACCTCGCGGAGCTCGCGGCGCGGCACGGCTGGTACTGCTCGTTCGCTGGCCCGCTCTCGTTCCCGGCGAACGAGCACCTGCGCGCGGCGGCGCGCGCGCTGCCGGTCGAGCTGTTGCTCGTCGAGACCGACGCGCCGTACCTCACCGTGCACCCGCACCGGGGCCGCCCCAACGCGCCGTACCTGCTGCCGGGCACGGTCCGGGCGCTCGCGGACGCGCGCGGGCAGGACGTGAGCGCGCTGTGTGCGGCGGTCGCGCGCTCGTCGGAGGCCGTGTACGGGCCGTGGTGACGAACGTCCCGGGCGCCGAGGCGACACGCCGAGCGACACGCCGAGAACGGCCGTGCGGTCGGGTGATCGGAGCCCGCCGGGGTGCAGTCCCCGGCTACCGGGGTCGATCACAGATCAGTTACCGTCGGACGCGGCGCACCGCGCCCGGCGGCCCGCTCGGCCGCCCGGTACGTGCGACCGACCACCCGTCGACGGAAGGACACGCCGCGTGAGGACCTCGCGTCACGCCGGGCGTCGCCGTCTCGGGACGGTCGTCGCCCAGGGCGCCGTCGTCGCGCTCGTCGTGGGTGCGACGAGCGCGTTCGCCGTCCTCCACAAGGAGGTCACGGTCGACGTCGACGGTGCGACGGTGCAGGTCGAGGGCTTCGGCCGGACGGTCGGCCAGGTGCTCGCAGCGGGCGGGATCCACGTCGGGGAACGCGACCTGGTCGCCCCGGCGGCGGACGACCCGGTGAGCAAGGGCGAGCAGATCGTCGTCCGGCATGCGCGCGAGCTCGACGTCGAGGTCGACGGCGCACAGAAGACGGTGTGGACCACGGCGCTCACGGTCGGGGAGGCCGTCGAGTCGCTCGGGCTGCGGGACGGCGAGGTGCGCCTGTCGGCATCGCGCGGCTCGTCGCTCGGCCGCGGCACGCTGCGCGTCTCGACGCAGAAGACGATCCACCTCGTCGTGGACGGTCAGGTCATCGACGGCATCTCGACGGCCTCGACCGTCCGGGACGCGCTCAAGGACATCGGCCTGGTGCTCGAGGAGGGCGACCAGGTCTCGGTGCCGCTCGACGCGGCGGCGGTCGACGGGCTCGCGGTGCTCGTGACGCGCGGGGCGAGCACGGGCGAGGTCGTCACGGAGGCGGTGCCGTTCCCGACCGAGGAGGTCGAGGACGGCAAGCTGCTCAAGGGCACGCGCGTCGTGATGCAGGCGGGCCGCGCGGGTGTGCGTACGACGACGTACGAGCTCGACGTCGTGGGCGGCGTCGTCGTCGGGCGGACGGTCGTGACCTCGGTCGTCACGCGTGAGCCCGTGACGCAGAGGGTCAAGATCGGCACGTCGGACCTGCCGACGAACGCGTCGGTCTCGCCGGGCACCGCGCAGGCGCTCGGCAAGGAGATGGCCGCCGCGCGCGGATGGGGCGACGACCAGTTCGCGTGCCTCCTGACGCTGTGGAACCACGAGAGCGGGTGGCGCGTCAACGCGGCCAACACGTCCTCGGGCGCCTACGGCATCGCACAGGCGCTGCCGGGATCGAAGATGGCGTCGGTCGCGAGCGACTGGCGCACGAACCCTGCGACCCAGATCACATGGGGCCTGAACTACATCGCGGGTCGTTACACGACCCCGTGCGGGGCTTGGCAGCACTTCACCGTCAAGCACTGGTACTGACCAGCTCGTGACCGGACCGGCGTCCGGCATGGTCGACGCTTGACCTGGACGCGGCGAGCCATTGGTCGCCGCCCCGGGCAACGATGGTTGGTCGGTTGATCACGAACAGGTTACGGTCGCCTGTCGTTGCGCTCGACCACCCCCCGGCGGTCGCTCGCGGCGGTGTCGTCGAGGAGCTCAGGCCCGCGGCGACCGCACAGCCGGATCGGGGATCCGGGACCGACGGTGGTGGCTGATTCCAGCCCCCGCTCCCAGCACCGGCACCAATCGGTGCCGCGTCGGGCGTCCGCACCGGACGCGCTCCGCACCCCGTGCCCGGGAACCACGACGGCTGGAGCCACGTGCCCTTCTCGACCCGACTCGTCCGCCCCTTCGCGCGCCATCGCGCCACCTCGTCGGACCTCCCGCCCGCCGCAGCCGCGGGCGCCACGACGACTCCCACCGACCAGGGCGGACGGACGGGCCGACGCCTGCTCCTGCCGGCCGCGGTCGCGGTCGGAGCGCTCGTCGTCGTCGCCGGCACCGCGACCTACGCGCACGCGCACAAGACCGTGACGATCGACGTCGACGGCCGGACCCGCGAGGTCAGCACGTTCGCCGGCTCCGTCGAGGGCCTGCTGTCGGACGAGGGCGTCACCGTCGCCAGCCGCGACGCGGTCACGCCGACGGGGTCGCTGTCCGACGGTGACGTCGTCACGGTCCGCCACGCGCACCGGGTCACGATCGACGAGGGCGGCGCGCAGCGTTCGGTCTGGACGACGGCGCTGACCGCCGACGAGGCGCTCGACCTGCTCGCGATGCGCGACCCGGACGTGCAGCTCGTCGCGTCGCGCTCGGGCGGCGGCCGACCGCAGCTCTCGCTCGACCTCGCGCTGCGCGGCCCGGCGACGATCGCGGTCGACGGCACCGAGGTGCAGGTCGGCGACGTGCGCACGAGCGTCGCGGAGGCGCTCGAGGCGGCGGGCATCACGCTCGGCGAGCTCGACACGGTCGCGCTCGACAACGACGACGCGGGCGACCTGCGCATCGTCGTGCACCGCGTCGTGCAGGAGGACGTCACGCGGACCGAGGAGGTCCCGTTCGCGTCGAGCCAGCGCAGGGACGCGAAGCGCTACGCCGGCACCAAGGTCGTCACGACCAAGGGCGTCGCGGGCGTGCGCACGATCGTCGAGCGCGTCACGACGGTCGACGGCGCGCAGACCGAGCGGGTCACGATCTCGGACACGCAGACGACGGACCCGGTCGACGAGGTCGTGTCGGTCGGCACCAAGAAGCGCCCGGTCGTGTCGTCCGGTTCCTCGTCCTCGAAGCCCGTGGGTGACGTGAGCGACGCGGACTCGCTCAACTGGTCGGCGCTCGCGAAGTGCGAGTCCGGCGGCAACCCGACGATCGTCTCCGCGAACGGCCTCTACCACGGGCTCTACCAGTTCTCGGTGGGCACATGGCGCGCGGTCGGCGGTGCGGGTCTGCCGTCGCAGGCGTCCGCCGCGGAGCAGACGGCACGCGCGAAGGCCCTGTACCTGCGCTCGGGCGCGGGCCAGTGGCCGGTGTGCGGCAAGCGCCTGTTCGGCTGACCGCACGCCCCGAGGGCGCTCGTCCGACGACCCGCCACCGCCCTGTGCGGTCCCGGGCCCGGGCGGGCGCCCTCGTCGTGCCGACTCGTCGGCTCTCGTAGGCTTGCCGGTCATGACCGTGACGCTGCTCGGCCCCGCGCAGATCCGCGACCTCGCCGAGCGTGCGGGGGTCCGGCCGACCAAGACGCTCGGGCAGAACTTCGTGCTCGACGCCGGCACGGTCCGCAAGATCGTGCGCCAGGCGGGCGTCGAGCCGGGGATGCGGGTCGTGGAGATCGGTCCGGGTCTGGGGTCGCTCACGCTCGGGCTGCTCGAGGCCGGCGCGGACGTCGTCGCGGTCGAGATCGACCCCGTGCTCGCGCGGCTGCTGCCGAGCACGGTCGCGGAGCACGCGGGCCTCGTGCAGGACGCGGACGCCGCGGCGCACGACGAGCCCGTGGTGCTGCGCGACGCGGCCGGTCGCGCTCGCCTGACCGTGGTGCTGCGCGACGCGCTCGAGGTCACGCAGCTGCCGGGCGAGCCGCCGCGCGCGCTCGTCGCGAACCTCCCCTACAACGTCTCGGTCCCGGTGCTGCTGACGTTCCTGGAGCGGTTCGCCTCGCTCGAGCACGCGCTCGTCATGGTGCAGGCGGAGGTCGCGGACCGGCTCGCCGCACCGCCGGGCTCGCGCACGTACGGCGTGCCGTCGGCGAAGGCCGCGTGGTACGCCGACGTGCGGCGCACGGCGACGGTCGGGCGGTCGGTGTTCTGGCCCGTGCCCAACGTGGACTCGGCGCTCGTGCGGCTGGACCGGCGCGAGCCGCCTGCGACCTCGGCGACGCGCGAGGAGGTGTTCGCGGTCGTCGACGCGGCGTTCGCCCAGCGCCGCAAGATGCTGCGCGCCGCGCTCGCGCCGCTGTTCGGCTCGGGCGAGGCGGCGGTCGCGGCGCTCGCGGCGGCGGGGGTGGACGCGCAGGCACGTGGCGAGACGGTCGACGTCGCGGGCTTCGCGCGGATCGCCGAGCAGCTCGTCGTGCGGACCGGTCAGCGGGCCGAGCCGCACGGGCGCGCGGGCCGCGAGGATGCGCCGGGCGCGAGTGCTGGAACAGTGGTCCCGTGACGCTGAGCCCGGTGGAGTCGACCACCCCGCGCGAGGTGCGCGTACGCGCTCCCGGCAAGGTCAACCTGTCGTTGCACGTGGGGCCGGTCGCGCCGGACGGCTACCACCCGCTCATGACGGTGTTCCAGGCGGTGTCGGTCTTCGAGGAGGTCACCGCACGCCCGTCCGACGAGCGTGTGGTCACGGTCGCGGGTCCGCAGGCCGAGCTCGTGCCGACGGACGCGTCGAACCTCGTCCTGCAGGCGGCGGAGCTCGTCGCGCAGGCGGCGGGGATCGACGAGGGCGTGCACCTGCACGTCGACAAGGGTGTCCCGGTCGCGGGTGGCATGGCGGGCGGCTCGGCGGACGCGGCGGCGGCGCTGCTCGCGTGCGACGCGCTGTGGCGCGCGGGCCTGTCGCGGCACGAGCTGCTGGAGCTCGCGGCCCGGCTGGGCTCGGACGTGCCGTTCCTGCTGCAGGGCCACACGGCGGTGGGGCAGGGACGCGGCGACCTGCTGACGCCGGTGCTGGGCCGGGGCGAGTTCCACTGGGCGTTCGCGGTGCAGGACCGGGGACTGTCGGCGGGCGCGGTCTACAGCGTGCTCGACGTGCTGCGCGCCGACGCTCCCGTGCGCGACCTGCCCGACCTCGGCGACGACGTCCCGCTCCTGCAGGCGCTGCGGGCGGGCGACCCGCGCGCGCTGGGTGCTGCGCTGCACAACGACCTGCAGGCGGCGGCGCTCGAGCTGGACCCGGCGCTCGCGGACCCGCTCGCGGTCGCGACGGACGCGGGTGCGCTGGGGGTGCTCGTCTCGGGGTCGGGTCCGACGGTCGCGGCGCTCGCGCGCAGCCGCCAGCACGCGCTCGTGCTGGCGGCTGCCTTCACGGCGTCGGGTGCGGCGGACCGTGTGCTGACGGCGACGGGTCCGGTCGCGGGCGCGCGCATCGTCGCGGACGCCTGATCGCGCACGGCTTGACGTGGTCCCTGCACCGGCGCATAGTTAAGGAGATGCTTAACTATGACGACGGTGACGCGGACCGGCTCGACGCCGTGTTCCGCGCCCTGTCGGACGCGAGCCGCCGGGCGATCGTCGAACGCCTCGCCCGCGGACCCGCCTCGGTCGGCACGCTCGCCGAGCCGCTCGCGATGTCCCTCCCGGCCGTCCTGCAGCACCTCGCGGTGCTCGAGCAGGCCGGGATCGTGACGTCGCACAAGCTCGGTCGCGTCCGCACCTGCACGCTCGTCCCCGGCGCGCTCGTCGGCCCCACGTCCTGGCTCCAGCACCAGCGACTGCCCGCCGAACGCCGCCTCGACCGCCTCGCCGCACACCTCGGCACGAGCCGTGACGGCGAGGCGCCACCGTCCCAGGAGTCCCCATGACCGAGCTCACGCACGCCACGTTCGTCATCGAGCGCACCTTCCCCGTCCCCGTCGAGCGCGTGTGGGCCGCGCACGCGAACGCCGACGAGCGGGCGCACTGGTTCGGCAACGAGCCGACGTTCACGGTCGACGAGGCCGCGCACGACTTCCGCCCCGGCGGGACGACCGTCGAGGACGGCGTGTGGCACGGCGGCCCGCGCAGCCGGTTCGTCGCGCGCTACAGCGACATCGTCGAGCACGAGCGCATCGTGCACACCTACGACATGTGGGTCGACGGCGCGTACCTGTCGACGTCGCTCGTCACGACGACCTTCGAGGCCGTCGACGGCGGCACGCGCCTGACGTACACCGAGCACGGCGTCTACACCGACGGCCCGCAGGGCGCCCAGGGCCGCGAGCAGGGCAGCATCGGCATCCTGGACGCGCTCGGCACGTACCTCGCGCGGCCGGACGCGGTCCGCCCGTAGGCCGGTGCGCCTTGCCGCGACTGTCGCACGCGCTGTCCCGGGTGCGGGAGAACCGATCAGTCGCGCGAGCCCGCGAGCGGCAGGGCGCGGACGCTGCGGAAGCGCCGCGGCGTGCCGTCGACCGGGTCGGTGAAGGCGACCTGCGCGGCCAGCAGCTGCAGCGGCGTACGGAAGTCGTCGACCGCGACGTCGCGCTCGACCGGGTAGAGCGGGTCGCCGACGATCGGGATGCCGAGCCCGGACAGGTGGAGCCGCAGCTGGTGGGTCCGGCCCGTGCGCGGCGTGAGGCGGTAGACGCCCAGCCGCGTGCCGTCCGGCCCGTCGACCTCGTGGTCCAGCTCGACCAGGGTCTCGGCGTTGACGGGCGCACCGGGCACCACCTGTGCCTGCGCGGTCCCACGCTCCTTGCGGATGTGGTCGCGCACCACGAGCGGGAGCTCGAGGTCCTCGCGCACGGGCGCGAGCGCGAGGTACGTCTTGTCCACCCGGCGGCGCTCGAACGCGCTCTGGTACGGCCCGCGCCAGCGCTGCTCGGTCGCCAGCAGCAGCAGACCCGAGGTCACGCGGTCGAGCCGGTGCAGCGGCGACAGCTCGGGCAGGTCGAGCGCGGCGCGCATCCGCACCACGACGCTCTGCATCACGTGCCGCCCGCGCGGGATCGTCGACAGGAACGGCGGCTTGTCGACGACGACGAGGCGCTCGTCGTGGTGCACCACGTGCACCACGCCCGGGACCTCGGGCTCGTCGCGCAGGTCGCGGTGGAACCACACGTACCGCGCGGGGGTGAAAGGGTCGTCGTCGTGCAGCGCGCGGCCGTCCTCGTCGACGAACCGGCCCCCGTCGAGCATGCCCGCGACATCGACGTGCTCCGGCAGCCGGTGGCGCAGCCACGCGCCCATCGTCGGCCACGGCGCGGGTGCGGAACCGGCGCGGTCGGGGGTGCGCACCCGGGCCGCGTCCAGCCCGTGACGTGCCGGGAGCGGGGAGCGGGGTGGCACGCCGCGAGTCTACGAGCGGCAGGTGCGCGCCCCGTGACCCTCGCGCGCCTGCTCGTCGGGCAGCACGTGGCGCTCGGCACGAGTGTCCCGCTCGCGCTCGGCATGCTGCGCCACCGCCCGCTGCTCGAGGGCGACCACTACCCGGGCGACCTCCTCATGGCGGTGCTGCACGTGCCCGACGAGTACTGGGCGCAGCGGCCGCAGGAGCTCGCGGTGCTGCGGGAGGCGTTGTCGCGCCTGGATCCCGACGACCCGGACCACCCGGCGCTGGAGGACGACGAGCTCACCCGCGCCGCGTCCCGCTTCCGCGTCTGAGCCTGCGCGCCGCGTCGGGCGGGACGGAGCGGTCGGCGACCCGGCTCCCGGGGATCGTCGGGTTCTCGCACGGCGGTAGATTCGGGGACCTCATGGCTCATCTCCTCGGCGCGGACCGCGTCACCCTCGCGCTCGGGACCCGCGTCCTGCTGGACGCCGTCTCGCTCGGCCTCGACGACGCCCAGCGGATCGGCGTCGTCGGCCCCAACGGCGCCGGCAAGTCCACGCTCCTGCGCGTCCTGGCGGGTGTGCAGGAGCCCGACGACGGCCGTGTCACGCGGGCGGGCGGCGTGCGGCTCGCGATGCTCGACCAGCGCGACGACCTGCCCGCCGGGACGGCGCTCGACGCGATCCACGGCACGGCGGACGCGCACGAGTGGGCGTCCGACCCGCGCGTGCGCGCCGTGCACGCGGGGCTGCTGCCCGACGTGGACCTCGCGGCCGACGTCGCGACCCTGTCCGGTGGGCAGCGTCGTCGCGTCGCGCTCGCGGCGCTGCTCGTCGGGGACGACGAGGTGCTCGTGCTCGACGAGCCCACGAACCACCTTGACGTCGAGGGCGTCGCGTGGCTCGCGGAGCACCTGAACCAGCGCTTCGCGCGCGGGTCCGGCGCGCTCGTCGTCGTGACGCACGACCGGTGGTTCCTCGACGCGGTCTGCACGCGCACGTGGGAGGTGCACGACGGTGCGGTCGACCAGTACGACGGCGGTTACGCCGCCTACGTCCTCGCGCGTGCCGAGCGGGCCCGCACCGCGGCGGTCACCGAGGAGAAGCGGCAGAACCTCCTGCGCAAGGAGCTCGCGTGGCTGCGGCGCGGTGCACCCGCGCGCACGTCGAAGCCGAAGTTCCGCCTCGACGCCGCGTCCGCGCTGATCGCCGACGAGCCGCCGCCGCGCGACAACCTCGAGCTGACCCGCATGGCGACGGCACGGCTCGGCAAGGACGTGCTGGACGTCGAGGGCGTCACGCTCGAGCTCGGCGGCCGTACGCTGCTCGACGACGTGACGTGGCGCATCGGCCCCGGCGACCGGTTCGGCCTGGTGGGTGTCAACGGTGCCGGCAAGACGAGCCTGCTGCGCCTGCTCTCGGGTCGGCTCGAACCCGGTGCGGGCCGGGTCAAGCGCGGCAAGACCATCCGGGTCGCCGAGCTGCGGCAGGACGTCGAGGACCTCGACGAGGTCGCGGACCTGCGGGTCGTCGAGGTCGTCGAGGCGGAGAAGCGCTCGGTCGTCGTCGGCGGCAAGGAGCTCACGGCCGCGCAGCTCGTCGAGCGGCTCGGCTTCACGCGCGACCGCGCGCGCACCCCCGTGCGGGACCTGTCCGGCGGCGAGCGGCGTCGTCTGTCGCTGCTGCGCCTGCTCGTCGGCGAGCCCAACGTGCTGCTGCTCGACGAGCCGACGAACGACCTCGACACCGACACGCTCGCGGCGCTCGAGGACCTGCTCGACGGCTGGCCCGGCACGCTGATCGTCGTGTCGCACGACCGCTACCTGCTCGAGCGCGTGTGCGACCGGCAGGTCGCGCTCCTCGGTGACGGCCGCCTGCGCGACCTGCCGGGCGGTGTCGAGGAGTACCTCGCGCTGCGTCGTGCGGCGCTGCTCGCGGGCGGCGCGCCGTCGTCCGACGAGCCTGCGGTCGGGACGACGAGCGGCGCACCGTCCGGTGGGGCACCCGGCGGCCGACCCGGCTCGGGGCCGGAGCCCGCCGCTCCGGCCCCGTCGGCAGCCGACGTGCGTGCGGCCCGCAAGGAGGTCGCGCGCATCGAGCGGCGGCTCGCGAAGATCACCGACCTCGAGCAGGACCTGCACGCGCAGCTCGCGCAGCACGCGACGGACCACGAGACCGTGCAGCGCCTCGACGCGGAGCTGCGTGCTCTCGCGGCCGAGCGCGACGACCTGGAGGACGCCTGGCTCACGGCCGCCGAGCTCGCGGGCTGACGCCCCGCCGGGCGGTCGGGGCGCCGCTGACCGTGGCAAGAACGGGTGCCGCCGCGGGCGCTCAGTGCGGGTGGGGGGCGTCGAACGGGACGAGCGCCGCACGCAGCAGGCCGGCGAGCTGGGTGCGCTCGCGGTCCGAGAGGTCGCCCAGCAGGTCCCGTTCGGTGTCGAGCAGGTCCGCGAACGCGGCGTCGACGCGGGCGCGGCCCGCGGGGGTGAGCTGCACGAGGACGCCGCGGCGGTCGTCGGGCGACGGTTGGCGCACGACGAGGCCCTTCTCCTCGAGTCGGTCGATGCGGTTCGTCATCGTCCCGGACGTCACGAGCGTGAGCGTCAGCAGCGCACCGGGTGACAGCCGGTACGGCTCGCCCGCGCGCCGCAGCGCCGACAGGACGTCGAACTCCCACGTCTCGAGGTCGTGCCGCTCGAACGCGCCGCGCCGCGCGAGGTCCAGGTGCCGCGCGAGCCGGCTCACGCGGGACAGCACCTCGATGGGCCGGACGTCCAGGTCAGGGCGTTCGCGGTTCCACGCGGCGACGATCCGGTCCACCTCGTCGTGGGTCTCGTGCGCGCTGGCCGCCATGCGCCCGAGATTACTCGACATCGAGACACCGGGGAGGCCGTCGTGCGTGTCCGACGGCCTTGCCTGGAGCGACGCCTAGCTCGTCGGCTCGTCGGGTGCGGGTGCGGGTGTCGCCTCCGTCGCGCTCGTCCCGGCGCGCGCGGCGCGTGCCGCGTCCTTCGCGATCCCGCGGTCGCCGATGCGCTCCGGGTGTTTCTCGTGCGTGCCGAGCTTGGTGAGCGTGGGGCGCCGCTCGAGCCCGAGGAGCCCGTTCCACGCCAGGTTGACGAGGTGCGCGGCGACGTCGGCCTTGCCCGGCCGCCGAGCGTCGAGCCACCACTGCCCGGTCAGCGCGACCATCCCGACCAGCATCTGCGCGTACAGGGGAGCGGTCTTGGGGTCGAGGCCCTGCTTCTTGAACTGGTCCGCGAGCAGGTGCTCGACCTGCGTCGCGACGTCGCCGATGAGGCTCGAGAACGTGCCGGTCGCCTGCGCGACCGGCGAGTCCCGCACGAGGATCCGGAACCCGTCCTCGTTCGACTCGATGTAGGACAGCAGCGCGAGCGCGGTCCGCTCCACCAGCACCTTCGGGTGCCCGCCGCCTTCGAGGGCTCCCGTGAGCGCACCGGTGAGCGCCTGGATCTCGCGGTCGACGACGACCGCGTAGACCCCCTCCTTGCCGCCGAAGTGTTCGTACACGACCGGCTTGGACACCTCGGCACGGGCGGCGATCTCCTCGACGCTCGTGCCCTCGAAGCCCTTCTCGGCGAACAGGCCACGCGAGACGTCGAGCAGCTGCGCACGCCGCTGCACCCCGGTCATCCGGGACCTGGGTGCCCTCTTGCTCTCCGCCACGGCCCCATCATGCCGTGCCACCCGCTCCCGTGAGGGTGGTCCGACCTGCGACGCGGCGGTCGTCGGACCTGCTGCCTGGCACACTGGTCCCGCGCAGCCCGTCTACGTGCGGTCCGCGGTCCGCCCTGGTGTAACGGCAGCACGCAGGCCTTTGGAGCCTCGCGGTCCAGGTTCGAATCCTGGGGGCGGAGCCACGCCCCGTGCAGTGACGGTGGCTGAGCCTGGTCGTGCGGGCGGTCCGGCGGGGTGACAGCGGCGCAGGCGCATGACACCGGTCAGGTATACGATTCTCGAACATACTATTGTCGCCTGGTAGGGGTCGGGATGTCCTTCGTCGGTCGGTCCAGGGAGCTGCAGGAGCTCGACCGGCAGCTCGCCGCGGTTCGCGCCGGACGACGGGCCGACCGCGGCGTCGCGGTCCTCGTGCGTGGTCGGCGGCGCGTCGGCAAGTCGCGGCTCGTCGAGGAGTTCGCGCGGCGCTCCGGGCTCGACGTGGTCCACTTCCAGGCCGCGCGGTACGCGCCCGCCGTGCAGGAGTACGACGAGATCGTGCGTGCGGTCGTCGACTCCGGACTCCCGGACGCAGCGCTCGCGGCCGACAGCAGGCCCGCGACGCTCACCGCCGCGCTCACGTTGCTGAGCGCCGCGCTGCCCGACGACCGCCCGACGATCGTCGTGCTCGACGAGCTGCCGTGGCTGCTCGAGGGGGTGCCCGGGGCGGCCGGCGAGCTGCAGCGCGTGTGGGACACGCGGCTCTCGCGCAAGCCCGTGCTCCTCCTGCTCGTCGGCTCGGACCTCGCGACCATGGAGACGCTCACCGCCGCCGACCAGCCGTTCCACGGTCGGGCGACCGAGCTGCTGGTCGACCCGCTCACACCGGCGGACGTCGCGCACATGTCGGGGCTGACCGGGTCCGATGCGTTCGACGCCTACCTGGTCACCGGAGGGCTGCCGCTCGTCGTGCAGGAGTGGGAGCGTGGCTGGTCGCTCCCGGAGTTCCTCGAGAGCTCGTTCGCGGCCTCGACGAGCGCGCTCGTCGTCGCAGGCGCCCGCGCGCTCGACGGCGAGGTGCCCGAGTCGAGCCACCCGCGTCAGGTGCTCACCGCGATCGGCGCGCGCGGCGAGCGGACCTACACCGGGATCCGCAACGCGGGCGCGCAGCCGATGAACGCGACGACCCTCACCGCGTCGCTCGAGGCGCTGGTCGCCAGGCGGCTCGTCGCGGCCGACGAACCGCTGTCGACCCGGTACGCGCACCGCGACCGCCGCTACCGCATCGCCGACCCGGGTCTGCGGTTCTGGCTCGCGTTCGTCGAGCCGGCGCTGTCCGAGGTCGACCGGGGGCGCCCCGACCTCGCGACGGCACGGGTGCGGGCCGGCTTCGCGGCGTGGCGCGGCCGCGCGGTCGAACCCGTCGTGCGGGACGCGCTCGCGCGCCTGCTGCCCGACGAGCGGTGGCCGCGCGTCGCGCGGGTCGGCGGCTGGTGGCCGCGCACCAACGTGCCGGAGATCGACCTCACGGCTGTGGACCGTGCGCGCTCGACCCTCGAGCTCGTCGGGACCGTGAAGTGGCGTCGCGACGCGCCCCTGACGGCCGACGAGGTCGCTGCTCTGGCGTCGTCGGCGACCGCCGTCCCGGGTGCGGGGCTCACGACGCCGCTCGTCGCGGTGTGCCCCGCGGGCGTCGCGGACGGGGTCGCGGGCCTCGCGCAGAGCTGGACGGCCGACGACCTGCTGGGCGCCTGGGATGTGACCGGGGACTCGGCCGCGACGGGTCGGGGGGTCCCGGCGCGGCGGTAGAGTGGCGGCGCGCACGGATCCCGAGCCCGGTCGTCGGGCTGACCTCGCGAGGAGCACCCACAGGTGACCGTCCCCCGCCCAGCTGCTGTCATCGTCCTCGCCGCAGGTGAGGGAACCCGGATGCGCTCGGCGACCCCCAAGGTGCTCCACACCCTGGCCGGTCGCAGCATGCTCGGCCACGCCCTGGCGAGCGCGCAGGCGCTCGAGCCGGAGCGCGTGGTCGTCGTCGTGCGGCACGAGCGCGAGAAGGTCGCGGCGCACGTCCGCGAGATCGCGCCGGGTGCGCTGATCGCCGACCAGGATGCGATCCCCGGCACGGGTCGCGCCGTGCAGGTCGCGATGAGCGCGCTCGACGCGTCCGCGCAGGCCGGTGCGGTCGCCGCGCTCGACGGTCCGGGCGAGGCCGGGTCCGCGTCGGGCGTGCTGCTGCAGGGCGCGGTCGTCGTGGTCGCGGGCGACGTCCCGCTGCTCGACGCGGGCACGCTCGGCGAGCTGCTGGCCGCCCACCACGCGGACGGCAACGCGGTCACGGTCCTGACCACCGAGCTCGAGGACGCGACGGGCTACGGCCGCATCGTGCGCGAGCCCGGCACGGGGGACGTGCTGCGGATCGTCGAGCACAAGGACGCCTCCGACGACGAGCGCGCGATCGGCGAGATCAACTCCTCCATCTACGTGTTCGACGCCGCGGTGCTGCGCGGTGCGCTCGGGCGCCTCGGCCGTGACAACGCGCAGGGCGAGGTGTACCTGACGGACGTGCTCGCGATCGCGCGCGGCGACGGCGGGCACGTGCGCGCGCTGCGGACCGACGACCCGTTCGTCGTCGAGGGCGTCAACGACCGCGTGCAGCTCGCGACGCTCGGTGCCGAGCTCAACCGGCGCCTGCTCGAGGACTGGATGCGCGAGGGCGTGACGGTCGTCGACCCGGCGACCACGTGGGTCGACGTCGACGTCGAGCTCGAGCGCGACGTGACGCTCCTGCCGGGCACGCAGCTGCACGGCGCGACGGTCGTGCGCACGGGTGCGACGATCGGGCCGGACACGACGCTGACGGACGTCGAGGTCGGCGCGGGCGCGACCGTGTCCCGCACGCACGGCAGCCTCGCCGTGATCGGCGAGAAGGCGAGCGTCGGACCGTTCGCGTACCTGCGGCCGGGCACGGTCCTGGGCCGCAAGGGCAAGATCGGCACGTTCGTCGAGACGAAGAACGCGCAGATCGGCGAGGGCTCGAAGGTCCCGCACCTGTCGTACATCGGGGACGCGACGATCGGCGAGCACTCCAACGTGGGCGCCGCCTCCGTCACGGTCAACTACGACGGCGTGCACAAGCACCGCACGACGATCGGCTCGCACGCGCGCACGGGCGCCGACAACATGTTCGTCGCACCCGTCACCGTCGGCGACGGTGCGTACACCGGCGCGGGGTCCGTGATCCGGCGCGACGTGCCCGCGGGTGCGCTCGCGGTGAGCGCGGGCGCGCAGCGCAACATCGAGGGGTGGGTCCAGCGTTCGCGCGCCGGAACGCCCGCCGCGCAGGCCGCGGCCCGCGCGGGCGCCCCCGCGCACGAGGACGAGGTGCTCTCGCCGCAGGCGCGTGCCGAGCGCGAACGCGCCGTGACCGCCGCGCGCGGGACCCCCGTGACGCCGCCGCCCACGCTGCCCGACCAGCCGGCACCCCTGCCGGACCCGACGACGCCGCGCGGCGGCACCGAGGAGACGAACGCTCGATGACGGGGATCATCTCCCACGACGGAGAGAAGCGGCTCGTCGTCGTCTCCGGCCGGGCCCACCCGGAGCTCGCGGAGTCCGTGGCGCAGCACCTCGGCAGCGAGCTCGTCCCGACGACCGCGTACGACTTCGCCAACGGCGAGATCTACACGCGGTTCGGCGAGTCCGTGCGCGGCGCCGACGCGTTCGTGCTGCAGTCGCACGCCTCGCCCGTGATCAACCGCTGGATCATGGAGCAGCTGCTCATGGTCGACGCGCTCAAGCGTGCCTCGGCCAAGACCATCACGGTCGTCGCGCCGTTCTACGGCTACGCGCGCCAGGACAAGAAGTCGCGCGGTCGCGAGCCCATCTCGGCCCGCCTGCTCGCCGACATGTTCAAGACCGCGGGCGCCGACCGGATCATGTCGGTCGACCTGCACACCGCGCAGATCCAGGGCTTCTTCGACGGGCCCGTGGACCACCTGTGGGCCATGCCGATCCTCGTCGACTACGTGCGCACGCGCGTCGACCTCACGAACGTCACGGTCGTCTCGCCCGACGCGGGTCGCATCCGCGTCGCCGAGCAGTGGGCCGCGAAGCTCGGCGGCGGACCGCTCGCGTTCGTGCACAAGACGCGCGACGTGCGGACCGCGAACAAGGCCGTGGCGAACCGGGTCGTCGGTGACGTCGAGGGCCGCTCGTGCGTGCTCGTCGACGACCTCATCGACACGGGCGGCACGATCGCCGAGGCGGTGCGCGTGCTCAAGGAGGCGGGCGCCAAAGACGTCATCGTCGCCGCGACGCACGGCATCCTGTCCGACCCGGCGGTCGGGCGGCTGTCGTCGTGCGGCGTGCGCGAGGTCGTCGTGACGGACACGCTGCCGATCGAGGAGGACAAGCGGTTCGAGCAGCTCACGGTGCTGTCGATCGCCCCGCTCATCGCGCGCGCGATCCGCGAGGTGTTCGACGACGGCTCGGTCACGAGCCTGTTCGACGGCAACGCCTGACACCTGCCCGCCGTTCGTCGGACCGGGGGCGTGGTTTCCCGGTCGCCGGGTCAGCGGGTAGGATCCTCAGGTTGCCTCGGCGAGGGACGTCGGACGGTCCATCAAGCACCACCGGCCGTGCGATCAGGTCCGTGATCGACTGGGTGAGCGCCTCCGTGTTCGTGCGCGCGCCCGTCCTGCGCCCCGCGTCGAGGCCACCCCCTCATCAGTTCGCCACCGCACCGTCGTCGTGCGCCTGTACCCCAGGAGTCACCGTGTCCGAGGTCAAGCTCGTCGCCACCGCCCGCACCGAGTTCGGCAAGGGCGCCGCGCGCCGCCTGCGCCGCGCCGGCCAGATCCCCGCCGTGCTGTACGGGCACGGCGCGGAGCCCGTGCACGTCGCGCTCCCGGGTCACGAGACGTTCCTGGCCGTCAAGCACGCGAACGCGCTCTTCGAGATCGAGCTCGACGGCAAGGCGACGCTCGCGATCGCCAAGGACGTGCAGCGCGAGCCCGTCAAGAACGTCATCGAGCACGTCGACCTCCTCATCGTGAAGAAGGGCGAGAAGGTCGCCGTCGAGGTGCCCGTCACGGTCGTCGGCGAGTCGTTCTCCGGCACGATCCACGTCGTCGAGACGCAGTCGCTCGCGCTCGAGGCCGAGGCGACGCACCTGCCCGAGGCCGTCGAGGTCGACATCGAGGGTCTGCAGGACGGCGCGATCGTCAAGGCCGGCGACATCACGCTGCCCAAGGGCGCGACGCTCGTCACCGAGGCCGACACGATCGTCCTGACGATCTCCGTGCCGCGCGCCTCCGCCGAGGAGCTCGCCGAGGACGCCGCCGCCGAGGCCGCCGCCGACGAGGCCTGAGCCTGAGCACAGCACCGCAGCGCGCACCGCGCGCCGTGTCCGACGCCCGGTACCGTCTCGTGCGGTGCCGGGCGTCGGTGCGTGCGGCCACGCGGGACGTGACGAGAGCACGACGAGCCTGCCGGCGCAGCCGGGCGGGCGGCGAGGAGGACCAGTGAGCGACGGACCGTGGCTCGTCGTCGGCCTGGGCAACCCCGGGCCGCAGTACGCGGGCAACCGGCACAACGTCGGTCAGATGGTGCTCGACGAGCTCGCGCGCCGCACGGGCACGCCGTTCGGCGCGCGCGCGAGCGGGCTGCTGGGTCGCCGGCCCCTGGCCGCGGTGGCCGAGGCGCGGCTCGGGGTGCTGCCGGGCGGTGCGCCCGGCCCGCGCGTCGTGCTCGCGAAGCCGACGACGTTCATGAACACGTCGGGCGGGCCCGTCGCGGCGCTCGTGAAGTACTACGACGTGCCGCTCGAGCACGTGGTCCTCGTGCACGACGAGCTCGACATCCCGTTCGCGGACGTGCGGCTCAAGCGCGGCGGCGGCGAGGGCGGCCACAACGGTCTGCGGGACACGTCCAAGGCGCTCGGCACCAAGGACTACGTGCGCGTCCGGGTCGGCATCGGTCGGCCGCCGGGTCGGCAGGACCCGGCCGACTTCGTGCTCAAGAACTTCTCCGGCACCGAGGCCAAGGACCTGCCGTGGCTCGTGGACCGCGCGGCCGACGCGGTCGAGGCGGTCGTCGTCGACGGGCTCGAGGCGGCGCAGCTGCGGTTCCACACTCGCGGGTGAGCAACCTCACAGCGCAGATCACCCGATCGTGGGGCAACCGTTTCGAACAGGGTGAAATCGGACAAAGACGGCTGACTGGTATCCAACCGGGCGCATAGCCTCCCTTCGTCACTGGAACGTCGTGCGGGACGTCCCAGGAGTCGACAGGGGAGTGCGATGACCCTCACGGTAGGGAGTGCGACAGCAGCGGCGTCCGACTTTCAGGACCGCCGCGGACGAGCGGTGGAGCCACGACGGTCCTGGGCGTCGACCGAGCCGTTCGTGCCACGGGACACGATCTTCAACTCGTCCTCGGCGCAGCGGGTGCTGTGGCGGCGGATGGGCGTGCAGTACGCGACGCTCGCGATCGTCAGCGACCTGGTCGCGGCCGCGCTCGTCGGCTCCGCGGTCGCGGTGAACGCGCAGCCGGGCACGCGCGCGGTGCTGCTCGCGCTCGCCGGGGCCCCGCTGTTCGTGGCCGTCGTCGGCGCGTTCCGCGGCTACCGCCGGTCGGTGCTCGGCGACGGGCCGACGGAGTTCCAGTCGATCGGGCAGGCGTCGCTCGCGCTGGGCGTGACGATCATGGCGATCGCGTACTTCACGCGCGTCGACGTCCCCCGGTCGGTCGTCCTCGTCGGCGTGCCCGCGGTGTGCCTGCTCGCCGGCCTGCAGCGGTACGCGATGCGCCTGCGGCTGCACCGTCAGCGCGCCGTCGGCGAGGCCATGATGGGCACGATCGTCGTGGGCGACGAGCAGTCGGCGGGTCGCGTGGTGCGCGACCTGTCGAGCGCCGCGTACCACGGCTACCGCATCGACGGTGTGTGCCTGCCGTCGGTCGACGACGCCGACCTCGTCGAGGGTGTGCCCGTCGTCGGTGCGATCGCCGACGTCGTGCAGGTCGTCGCGGACCGGGCCGCCGAGGTCGTCGTCGTGACCGGCGCGTCCGTGCACGGTGAGGCGCTGCGGCGCCTGTCCTGGGCGCTCGGCCGCGCGGGCGCGCACCTCGTCGTCGCCCCCGACCTCGTCGAGGTCGCCGGACCGCGCCTGTCGGTGCGGCCGACCGCGGGTCTCTCGCTGCTCGAGGTGCAGGTCGACCAGCCGCGTCGTCGGCTCGTCGGCAAGCAGGTCCTCGACTTCGCGGTGTCCGTCGTCGCGAGCGTCGTCGCGCTGCCGGTCGTGCTGGCCAGCGCGCTCGCGATCAAGCTCGACTCGCGCGGGCCGGTGTTCTACCGGCAGACGCGCGTCGGCGTCGACGGCCGGACGTTCACGATCTTCAAGCTGCGCACGATGTACGTCGACGCGGACCGTCGGCTGGCCGAGCTCGAGGACCAGAGCGAGGGCAACGGCGTGCTGTTCAAGATGCGCCACGACCCGCGTGTGACGCGTGTCGGGCACGTGCTGCGCCGGTTCTCGATCGACGAGCTGCCGCAGATCTGGAACGTCGTGCGCGGTGACATGTCGATCGTCGGACCGCGTCCGCCGCTCGAGTCCGAGGTCGCGGCGTACCACGACAGCGTGCACCGGCGCCTGCACGTCAAGCCGGGTCTCACGGGCCTGTGGCAGGTCAGCGGTCGGTCCGACCTGGACTGGGACGAGTCGGTGCGGCTGGACCTGCGGTACGTCGACAACTGGTCGGTCGCGATGGACCTCATGATCCTGTGGAAGACCGGCCGGGCCGTCCTCGCCGGCGACGGTGCCTATTGACCAGTCCCTCGAGCGCCGCGCTCGACGCCGGTCCGGACCGGGTGCCGGACGACCACCACGGTCCGGCGCCCGGCCCGCAGCGGCACCTGTCGCGCCGTGCCCGCATCGCGCTGCGCGCCGTGGGTGTCGTCGTGCTGCTGCTCGTCGTCGCGGCCGCGTGGCTCGTCTGGCGCACGCTGCAGGTGCGGGACGCGCTGCGTGAGGCGAGCGACCTCGTGGACGTCGCGTCGACGGCCGCGCGCGGGGGCGACGTGTCGGGTCTCGGGCCCCTCGCCGACGACCTCGCGGATGCCGCGGGGCGGGCCGTCGCCGCGACGAGCGACCCCGTGTGGAGCGCCGCGTCGCACCTGCCGTGGCTCGGCACACAGCTGTCCGCCGTCACGGTCTCGTCCCGCGCGCTCGACGACCTCGCGACGCGGGCGCTGCCGCCGCTCGTCGAGGCGGGCGCGGCGCTCGACGTGCAGTCGCTCGGCCCGCACGACGGCACGGTCGACCTCGCCCCCCTCGTCGCAGCCGCCCCCGCGCTCGACGAGGCGGCGACCGCCGTCGAGGCGGCCGTCGCGCGGCTCGACGCGATCGACGCCGACCGCCTGCTGCCCGCCGTCGCCGAGCGCTACACGCCCGCGCGGGACCGGCTGCTGGAGCTCCAGGGGCTCGTGCGGGCGGCGGACACCGCGGCCGCGACCATCCCGCCCCTGCTCGGCGCGGACGGGCCGCGCAGCTACCTCGTGCTCGTCCTCAACCCGGCCGAGCTGCGGTCCGCGGGTGGCATCGTCGGGTCGGTGCTCGAGCTGCGGGCCGACGACGGGTCGGTCGAGCTCGTCGGACAGACCTCCGCGCGGACGGTCGCGCGTTCCGCGACCCCGCTCGTGCCGCTCACGCCCGCCGAGCTGACGCTGCTCGGCCCCTCCCCGGCGGGCTGGATGCAGTCGGTCACCGCGAGCCCGGAGCTGTCGCGGACCGCGCAGTGGGCGCGCGCGCTGTGGCGTTCGAGCACGGGACGGCAGGTCGACGGCGTGCTCACGGTCGACCCCGTCGCGCTGTCCTACCTGCTCGAGGTCACCGGCGGGGTCGCGGGGCCCGACGGCGTGGCCCTCGATGCCTCGAACGTGCTCGACGAGCTGCTCGGCGACGCGTACGCGCGATACCCGGACATGGCGTCGTCGGACGCGTACTTCGCCGCCGTCGCCCAGCGCGTCTGGGACGCGACGCTCGCGGGCGGCTACTCGATGCCCGCGCTGACGAGCGCGCTCGGCCGCGCGCTGTCCGAGGGGCGGCTGGGGCTGTGGACGTCCGACGCCGCAGTGCGCGACCGGCTCGCGGGTCTCGGGTTCGCGCACGACTTCCTCACCGATGCGGCCGAGGCGGCGTCGGCGGGAGTGTTCGTCAACGACTCGTCGGCGTCCAAGCTGGACCGCTACCTGCGGACCGAGATCGGTGCGGACGCGCTGACGTGCACCGCGCAGCGCACGAGCACGACGCTGCACGCGACGTTCACCTCGGGTGTCCCGGCCGACGCCGCGACGAGCCTGCCGTGGTACGTCCTCGGGGAGGGCGCCGCGCCCACGGGTGAGCTCGACACGCAGGTGCTGCTGTACTCGCCCGTCGGCGGCTCCCTCGGCGAGATCGAGGTCACCGCGGGCGACCGGACCTTCGCGGCGGGCGGCACGCTCGTCGAGCAGGACGGGCGCCAGGCGGTCGCGCTCGAGCTGCACCTCCAGCCGGGCGAGCAGGTCCGGCTCGACGTGCACGTCACGGCGCCCGCGGGGCAGCACGAGCTGCCGCTCACGACGACCCCGACGCTGACGTCGGGACGCAGCGCGGGCGTCGTCGGCTGCACCTAGGTGACGCGGGCGACAGCCCTGTCACGCGTCCGGGTGAGGTGTCGGGTGAAAGGCGGCGCCGCGGCCCGATCGGGGGTGGTTTGACCCGTAATGTCGCGGTTCAGACGGCTGCCCGTGCGGGCGCAGCCAGGTCGTGAGCGAGGTAGGGCTGATGAACGGACGGCCGGGAGTGCACGCGTCGCGCGTCGTGGCGGTGCTCGGAGTGCTGGGGCTGGTGACCGTCGGGATGGTGGCGTCGCCGGCAGCGGCCGACGACCCGTGCGGGCCGACGGGCAACGCGATCGTGTGCGAGAACTCGAAGCCGGGCACCGACCCGTCAGTGTGGGACATCGACGGTGCGGGCGACGACGGCATCCAGGGCTTCTCCACCGACATCTCCGTCGACGTGGGCGGGACCATCGGCTTCAAGATCGACACCGCCGCGAGCGCCTACACGATCGACATCTACCGGACCGGTTGGTACGGCGGCCTGGGCGCCCGCAAGATCGCGTCCGTCACGCCCTCGGCGACGCTCCCGCAGCACCAGCCGCAGTGCACCAGCGACGTGACCACCGAGCTGTACGACTGCGGGAGCTGGGCGCTCTCGGCGAGCTGGACCGTCCCGACGACCGCCGTGTCCGGCGTGTACATCGCGCACCTCAAGGTCCCGGCCACGGGCGCCGAGTCGCACATCACGTTCGTCGTGCGGGACGACTCGAGCGCGTCGGACATCATCTTCCAGACGTCCGACCCGACGTGGCAGGCCTACAACCAGTACGGCGGCTCGGACTTCTACCAGGGTGCGGCGAACGGGCGCGCGTACAAGATCAGCTACAACCGCCCCGTCGTGACGCGCGGGCTCGTCCAGGGCCGCGACTTCTACTTCTCGTCCGAGTACGCCATGGTGCGCTTCCTCGAGCGCAACGGGTACGACGTGAGCTACCAGTCGGGTGTCGACACCGACCGCTTCGGTGCGCACCTGCTCAACCACAAGGTGTTCCTGTCCGTCGGGCACGACGAGTACTGGTCGGGTGCGCAGCGCGCGAACGTCGAGGCCGCGCGCGACGCCGGGGTGAACCTCGCGTTCTTCTCGGGCAACGAGGTCTACTGGCGCACGCGCTACGAGCCGTCGGCTGCCGGGACCGCGACGCCGTACCGGACGCTCGTCTCCTACAAGGAGACCTGGAGCAACGACAAGATCGACCCCGCGGCCGAGTGGACCGGGACCTGGCGCGACCCGCGCTTCTCGTCGACCGCGAACGGTGGCGGGCTGCCCGAGAACGGCCTCACCGGCACGTTGTACCAGTCGAACTTCTCCGACCTCCCCGTCACGGTCTCGGCGGCCGAGGGCAAGCTGCGCCTGTGGCGCGGGACGTCTCTTGCCCAGCTCGCGACCGGCGCCTCCGCGCAGCTCGCGCCGCACACGATCGGCTACGAGTCGGACGAGGACCTCGACAACGGCGCCCGCCCGCCGGGCCTGATCCGCCTGTCGACGACCGTCGGCGCGGTCCCGGAGTATCTGCAGGACTTCGGCAACGTGGTCGCCGCGGGCACCACGACGCACCACCTCACGATGTACCGCGCGGCGAGCGGGGCGCTCGTGTTCGGCGCCGGGACCGTGCAGTGGGCGTGGGGTCTCGACGCGGAGCACGACGGGGACGGCGCGGCGGCCGACCCGCGCATGCAGCAGGCGACCGTGAACCTCCTCGCGGACATGCACGCGCAGCCGCGCAGCCTGATGGCCGGGCTCGTCGCGGCCACCGCGAGCACCGACACGGCCGGTCCGACGGTCTCGATCACGTCGCCGGCGCAGAACGCGACGATCGCCAACGGCACGAAGGTCACGCTCACCGGGACGGCGAGCGACACCGGTGGCGGACGGGTCGCGGGCGTCGAGGTCTCGACCGACGGCGGGGCGACCTGGCACCCGGCGACGGGAACGACGTCGTGGTCGTACCAGTACGTCCAGCCCGGCACCGGGCCGACGAGCGTGCGGGTGCGCGCCGTCGACGACAGCGCCAACATCGGAGCGGCAGCCCAACGCCAGGTCACCGTGTCCTGTCCGTGCACGCTGTTCGGCCAGAGCGTCCCGGCGACACCCGCGGCGAACGACTCGAGCGCCGTCGAGCTCGGGCTGCGGTTCGCGCCGACGGTCGACGGCTTCGTCACGGGCGTCCGGTTCTACAAGGGCACCGGCAACACGGGCACCCACACGGGCACGCTGTGGAGCGCGACGGGCACCCCGCTCGCGACGGTCACGTTCGCGAACGAGACCGCCACGGGCTGGCAGACGGCCACGTTCTCGTCGGCGGTGCCCGTCACGGCGGGGACGACGTACGTCGCCTCCTACACGGCTCCGGCCGGGCACTACGCCGTCCAGAGCGACGCCTTCTGGTCGCGCGGGATCGAAGCGCCACCGCTGCGGGTCGCGGGAGGCTTCGGTGCGGCGCCCGCAGGCGTCTACGCGGGTCCCGGAGCGTTCCCGGACGAGTCGTACCGGTCGTCGCACTACTTCGTCGACGCCGTCTTCTCGACCGTCGACTCGACGCCGCTCACCGTCCGGGCCGACGTGCCGCTCGCGGGCTCGTCGAGCGTCGCGGTCACGACCCCGGTCTCCGCCGTGTTCTCGAAGCCCGCGACGAACGTCACCGCCACCCTGCGGGTCGGCGGGACGGCCGTGGCCGGGACCACGAGCTACTCGTCGACGAGCCGGACCGTGACGTTCACCCCGACGTCGCCCCTCGCGCGTGACACGACGTTCACGTTCACCGTCGGCGGGAAGGACGCGCAGGGTGCCGCGGTGAGCGGGACGACGTCGTGGACCTTCCGGACCGCCGCGGCACCGCAGGTCGCGGGAGCCCGCACCGTGTCGCTGTACGACGAGGACGCGACGCCGACCCTGCTCCAGGACGTCGACACCGTCCCGGTGACGCTCGGTGTGCGCTTCTCGAGCAGCGTCGCGGGCACCGTGAGCGCGGTGCGGTTCTACAAGGGCCCGAACAACACCGGGACCCACGTGGGCGCGCTGTGGGCCGTGGGCTCGTCGACCCCGCTCGCGACGGTGACGTTCACGAACGAGTCGTCGCAGGGATGGCAGAAGGCCACCTTCTCCACGCCCGTGCGGATCAGCAAGGACGTCGAGTACGTCGCGTCGTACCGCACGACCGTCGGGCGGTACTCGGCGACCGTCGGCGCGTTCTCGGGCACCGGCGTGCAGCGCGCGCCACTGCGCACCACGGCGGACAGCGGCGCGTACTCCTACGCCGACGCGTACCCGAACGGTTCGAGCTCGACGAGCTACCTCGTCGACGTGGTCTTCACGGCCGACGCGACGAGCCTGGCGGTCGTGTCCCAGGCGCCGGCGGCCGGTGCACCAGGGGCATCGCCGACGGCGCCCGTCTCGATCACGCTCTCCGCGCCGGTCACGCAGGCGGCGTCGCTCACGCTGAGCCGGAGCGGCACCGCGGTCGCCGGGTCGACGACGCGGTCGTCGGACGGGACCACGCTCACGTTCACGCCGGGCGCGGCGCTCCAGGCCGGGACGACGTACACCGCGACGGCGAGCGGGCTCGTCTCGACCGACGGCTCGACGCTGGCGACGCAGACCTGGTCGTTCCAGACCGCAGCTGCACAGGGGTGCCCGTGCACGCTGTTCGGGACCCAGACGCCTGCGTCGACGTCGGTCAACGACTCCGACTCCGTCGAGCTCGGGGTCGCGTTCACGCCGACGCAGAGCGGCGTCGTCACCGGCGTGCGGTTCTGGAAGGGCGCGGGCAACGGCGGTACGCACGTCGGCTCGCTGTGGTCCGCGTCGGGCGACCGGCTGCGTCAGGTCACCTTCACGGGGGAGACCGCGTCCGGATGGCAGACCGCGACGCTGGCGGCACCGCTCGAGGTGGACCCGGGCACGACGTACGTGGTCTCGTACCTCGCGCCGCAGGGCCACTACGCGGCGACCGGTCAGGCGTTCACCGCCCCGACGACGGTCGGTCCGCTCACGGTGCCCGCGGTCGGCAACGGCCGCTACCGGTACGGCGGCGGCTTCCCCACCGACACCTGGCAGCAGACGAACTACTTCGTCGACGTCGTGTTCTCGATCGCCGCGCCGAGCCCGGCGACCGTGATCGCCCAGGCGCCGGGTGCCGGCACGAGCGGGATCTCGACGTCGGCCGGTGTTGCCGCGACCCTGTCGAAGGTGCCGCCGACCGGCGAGCCGACGCTCGCGCTCGCGGTCGCGGGCGCGGCTGTCGCCGGGACGAGCGAGTGGGACCCGGCGACGCGCCAGGTGACGTTCACGCCCACCGCGCCCCTGCCTGCGGGAGCCGCCGTCGCGGCCGCGGTCACGCTCGGCGGCACGGCCGTCGAGGGCGGGAGCTGGACGTTCACCACGGCCGCCGCGCAGGTGCCGGGCGTCTCGTTCTGGACCGATGCGCAGGCCCCGTCCGTCGCCGCCTGGAACGACCCCGTCGCCGTGCAGGTGGGGACGCGGTTCACGACGAGCGTGGCGGGGACCGTGACGGCGGTCCGGTTCTACAAGGGTGCGACGAACACCGGGACGCACACCGTCAAGCTGTGGGGTTCGGGTCAGACCCTGCTCGCCGAGGCCGTCTCGACGAACGAGAGCGCGAGCGGCTGGCAGACCGTGCCGCTCCCGCAGCCCGTCGCGGTCCAGCCCGGCGTGACGTACGTCGCCGCGTACCACACGACCTCCGGCCGGTACGCGGTGACCGCGGACGGCCTGGCGTCGGTGCGGACAGCGGGGCCGTTGTCGACCGTGGCGGACGGCGGTGCGTACGTCTACGGCACCGGGTACCCGGGATCGTCGTCCTCGGCCTCCTACGGCGTCGACCTGGTGTTCGTCCCCGCCGGGTGACCCTCGCGCCGCGCGCGTGCGTCCGATCGGGTGCACGCGCGCGGCGAACGGGCGAAAGCGTCCCAGATCACGGGGTGAATTTGTCCGGATTGCCCCCACATGCCTCGCTCGGTCGTCAGACTGTTGGCGATCCACTCGGGGAGGAGATGTGATGGTCGAGCCACTGCGTGCGGCGGTGATCGGAGCCGGCTACTGGGGTCCGAACCTGGCGCGGAACTTCCGCTCCAGCGCGGACTGGGACCTGGTCGCGGTGTGCGACCTGGACGCGGAGCGGGCGCGCAAGGTCGTCGGGAGGCGGTCGACGGTCGAGGTCATGACGTCCACGGCCGAGCTGCTGGCGCGGGACGACGTCGACGCGGTCGCGATCGCGACGCCCGCGCACACGCACGCGCCGCTCGCCCTCGCGGCGCTCGAGGCGGGCAAGCACGTGCTCGTCGAGAAGCCGCTCGCGGACCGCGGGACGGCGGCGCGCCAGATGGTCGCGCGCGCCGACGAGCTCGGGCTGACGCTCATGGTCGACCACACGTTCTGCTACACGGGTGTCGTGCTCAAGATGCGCGAGCTCATCGAGACGGGCGCGCTGGGCGACATCCACTTCGTCGACTCCGTGCGCATCAACCTCGGTCTCGTCCAGCCTGACGTCGACGTGTTCTGGGACCTCGCGCCGCACGACCTGTCGATCCTCGACTTCCTGCTGCCCGGCGGGCTGCGGCCCACGGGCGTCGCGGCGCAGGGCGCTGACCCCATCGGTGCGGGTCAGTCCTGCGTCGGCTACCTCACGCTGCCGCTCGCCTCAGGGGCGATCGCGCACGTGCACGTGAACTGGCTGAGCCCGACGAAGATCCGGCAGATGGTCGTCGGCGGCTCGAAGCGCACGCTCGTGTGGGACGACCTCGCACCGCAGCAGCGGCTCACGGTCTACGACCGGGGCGTCGAGCTCGGTCAGCCGCTGCCGGACAAGCGGACCGCCAACATCTCGTACCGGCTCGGCGACGCCTGGGCACCGGCGATCGCCGAGAAGGAGGCGCTCGGGGTCATGGTGTCCGAGCTCGCCGCCGCGATCCGCGAGGGGCGGCCGCCCCGCACCGACGGGGCCGCGGGCCTGCGGGTGCTCGACGTGCTCGAGTCCGTGTCCCTCAGCCTCGCCGACGGCGGTCGGCTCACGCCCGTCAGCGGCGACACACCCGCCACCACCAGCTCGTCCGACCCGATGGAGACCCTCGCATGACCACGCTTGCCGGAGCCCGCGCCCTCGTCACCGGAGGGGCCGGCACCATCGGGTCGACCATCGTCGACCAGCTGCTCGACGCGGGGGCGGCGCACGTCGTCGTGCTCGACAACCTCGTGCGCGGTCGCCGGGAGAACCTCGCCGACGCGCTCGCGACGGGACGCGTCGAGCTCGTCGAGGGCGACCTGCGCGACCGTGACCTCGTGCACGACGTGACGCGCGGCCAGGACCTCGTGTTCCACCAGGCGGCGATCCGCATCACGCAGTGCGCGGAGGAGCCGCGGCTCGCGCTCGAGGTCCTCGTCGACGGCACGTTCACGGTGCTCGAGGCCGCCGCGGAGCACAAGGTCGACAAGGTCGTCGCGGCGTCGTCGGCCTCGGTCTACGGCCTCGCCGAGGAGTTCCCGACGAACGAGCGGCACCACCACCACAACAACGACACGTTCTACGGCGCGGCGAAGTCGTTCAACGAGGGCATGGCCCGCTCGTTCCGCGCGATGACGGGGCTCGACTACGTGCTGCTGCGCTACTTCAACGTGTACGGGCCGCGCATGGACGTGCACGGGCTCTACACCGAGGTGCTCGTGCGGTGGATGGAGCGCATCGCCGACGGGCAGCCGCCGCTCATCTTCGGCGACGGGCGGCAGACCATGGACTTCGTCTTCACGCGGGACATCGCGCGCGTCAACCTGCTCGCGGCCGCGAGCGACGTGCGCGAGGGTGTCTACAACGTCGCGAGCGGCACCGAGACGTCGCTCCTCGAGCTCGCGCAGGCGCTGCTGCGGGCCATGGGCTCCGATCTCGACGTCGAGCACGGTCCCGAGCGTGCCGTCAACGGCGTCACGCGGCGGCTCGCGGACACCACCGCGGCGCGCGTCGACCTCGGGTTCGAGGCGACCGTCGGTCTCGAGGACGGGCTGCGCGAGCTCGTCGAGTGGTGGCGTCCGCTGCGCGCGGAGATCGCCGCGGGCCGTGCGCTCACGAAGGCCGGGGCATGAGCCGCATCAACGTCATGCAGCCGTGGCTCGGTCCCGAGGAGATCGCCGCGGTGAGCGAGGTCATCGCGTCGGGATGGGTCGCGCAGGGGCCGCGGGTCGCGGCGTTCGAGGTGGCGTTCGCCGAGGCGATGCAGGTCGAGCACGCGGTCGCGGCCTCGTCGTGCACCACGGCGCTGCACCTCGCGCTCGTCGTCGCGGGTGTCCGGGCCGACGACGAGGTCGTCGTGCCGTCGTTCTCGTTCGTCGCGACCGCGAACGCCCCCACGTACGTGGGGGCGCGTCCGGTGTTCGCCGACGTGGACCCGGTGACGGGAAACCTCACGGCAGCCGGTGTCGAGGCCGCGCTGACCGAGCGCACGCGCGCCGTGATCCTCGTCGACCAGGGCGGGGTCCCCGCGGACCTCGACGCGGTGCGCGCGGTGACCGACCCGCGCGGGATCGTCGTGATCGAGGACGCGGCGTGCGGCGCGGGGTCCACGTACCGCGGGCGGCCCGTGGGTGCCGGCGCGGACGTCACCGCCTGGTCCTTCCACCCGCGCAAGATCGTGACGACGGGTGAGGGCGGCATGCTGACCACACCGCACGCGGCCTGGGCGCAGCGTGCGCGACGGCTGCGGGAGCACGCGATGAGCGTGTCCGCGGCCGACCGGCACGCGAGCGTGCTCGCGCCCGCCGAGGAGTACGTCGAGGTCGGCTACAACTACCGGATGACGGACCTGCAGGCCGCGGTCGGCATCGTCCAGCTCGGCCGCCTGCCCGAGGTCGTCGCACGACGCCGCGAGCTCGCGGCGACGTACGCCAAGCAGCTCGCGGACCTGCCGGGTCTGCGGCCCGTGACCGACCCCGCGTGGGGCACGTCGAACTTCCAGTCCTTCTGGGTCGAGGTCGGACCGCAGTACCCGCTCGACCGGGACGGCCTGCTCGCGCACCTCGCGGCGGCGGACATCTCCGCGCGGCGCGGCATCATGGCCGCTCACCGACAGCCCGCATACGCGGGCGTCGCACACGCGCCGCTGCCCGTGACGGAGCACCTCACCGACTCGACGCTCATCCTGCCGCTGTTCCACCAGCTCTCGGAGTCCGAGCAGGCGCGCGTCGTGGACGCGCTGCGCACCGGTGGCGACGCATGAGCACACCGCTGCTGCTCGTCGCGGCGAGCGGTCTCGCGCGCGAGGTCCTCGCGCTCGTGCGCACCCACGGCACGTACGACGTCATCGGGTTCCTCGACGACGACGAGGCGCTGCACGGCACGACCATCGACGGCGTACCCGTGCTGGGGCCGCTCGCGTCGATCACCGACCACCTCGCGACCCGGCCGTCGGGCACCGACGACGAGCCTGAGGTGCTGGTGTGCGCCGGCCGCGGGTCCGCGCGTGCGGCGATCGTCGCGCGGCTCGGCGAGCTCGGCGTGCCACGGCAGCGGTACGCACGCGTGGTGCACCCCGGCGTCGACGTGCCCCCGGGGTGCGAGATCGGGCCGGGCTCGATCGTCCTCGCCGGCACCGTCCTGACCGCCGCGGTCACGATCGGTGCGCACGTGGTCGTCATGCCGCACGTGACCCTCACGCACGACTGCGTCGTGGAGGACTTCGCGACCCTGTGCGCGGGGGTCGCGCTCGGCGGTTCCGTCGTCGTCGGCCGCGGCGCCTACGTCGGTATGCACGCATCGGTGCGCGAGCACGTGCGCGTCGGGGCCGGTGCCCTGCTCGGCATGGGCGCCGTCCTCCTGCACGACCAGCCCGACGACCAGACCTGGGTCGGCGTCCCCGCCGGCCCGCTCGGCGCGCCCACCCGAAGCGCACGCCACCGCAGCGACGCGGCGAGCGGGCTCGACGCACGAGCCGACCAGACCGAAGACCGGACCAGCGACGACGAGGTAGGAACCCGATGAGCATCCCCCTGGTGGACCTCGGTGCGCAGCATGCCGAGATCGCGGACGAGGTCCGCGCCGGGCTCGACGAGGTGTTCGCGCGCACCGCGTTCGTCGGCGGGCCGGCGGTCGGCCGCTTCGAGTCCGCGTACGCGGCCTACGTCGGCGCGGCGCACTGCGTCGGCGTCGCGAACGGCACCGACGCGCTCGAGCTCGCGCTGCGCGCCGCGGGCGTGCGCCCGGGCGGCGAGGTGATCCTCCCCGCGAACACGTTCATCGCGACCGCCGAGGCCGCGTCGCGCATCGGCGCGCGGCCCGTGCTGGTCGACGTCGACCCCACGTACCTGCTGATCGACCCGGGCGCCGTGCGCGCCGCGCTGTCGCCGCGCACCGAGGCGATCGTCCCGGTGCACCTGTTCGGCCAGGTCGCGCCGGTCGAGGAGATCGGCAAGATCGCCGCCGATGCGGGCGTCCCGATGATCGAGGACGCCGCGCAGTCGCAGGGCGCCCGCCGGTTCGGCCAGCCCGCCGGATCGTTCGGTCTCGCCGCGGGGACGAGCTTCTACCCGGGCAAGAACCTCGGCGCCGCGGGCGACGCCGGAGGCGTCACGACGTCGGACGCGGACGTCGCGCGCACCGTGCGCGTGCTGTCGGCACACGGCTCCGAGCACAAGTACGACCACGAGACGATCGGCTTCAACTCCCGGCTCGACACCGTGCAGGCCGTCTACCTCGAGGCCAAGCTGCGGCGGCTCGAGGGCTGGAACGCGGCTCGTCGGACCGCCGCGGAGCGGTACGGCGCGGCGCTCGCGACCGTCGACGGCGTCGTCGCCCCGACGTCCGCCGACGGCAACGAGGACGTGTGGCACCTGTACGTCGTGCAGGTCGACGAGCGCGACCGCGTGCTCGCGAGCCTGCACGACGCGGGCGTCGGCGCGGGCATCCACTACCCGACCCCGCTGCACCTGACCGCGGCGTACGCCGACCTCGGGCTCGGCCGCGGCGCGTTCCCCGTCGCCGAGGCCGCGGCGGACCGAATCCTGTCGCTGCCCATGTACCCGCACCTGACGGCCGACCAGCAGGAGCAGGTCGTCGTCGCGCTAGCGGCGTGCCTCGCGTGAGTCGACACACCGCGGGTCGACCTGGACGGGTCCTCGTCCAGGTGAACAGCCTTGCGCTTGGCGGAACCCAGCTCAACGCGGTTCAGTTCGCTGCGGGCTTGGCACAGCGTGGATGGTCGAGCCTGCTTGTCGGCCCTCGTGACACGTTGCCGTCTGGACCGTCGCTGATCGACGTCGCCACGGAGGCTGGCGTCCCCGTCGACGTGATGGAGCGGCCGACCACGACGATCGGCGGAGCACGAGACCTGGCTCGCCGCGCCCGCGCCTGGGACGCCGATCTTGTGCACGTCTACAGTTCGAACTTGGAACGTCCCGCGTACTGGGGTCCGTGCGTTCTCGGCAGACGTCCTTTGGTCCTGACCGTCTACGAGATGGAGCTCAGCGACCGGACGCACCGTGCATGTCCGCTTGTGGTGGGTACCGGGTACCTCCTCGACGAGTCTGTCGCGCGTCGAGGACCGGTCGCTCTGATCAGCCCGCCGGTTGAGATCGAGGCTGCTCCCGACAGCGCGGCCGACTCGTTCTTCGTTGAGCACGATCTGCCTCCCGACGCCCGGCGGGTGGTCCTGGTCAGCAGGCTCGACGAGGTGATGAAGGCTCGTAGCGTTGAGCTCGCCATGGGTGCCATCGAGTGTGCCGCTCGCGACGACATCGTGCTCGTAGTCGTCGGTGGGGGAGACGCGGAGGCACGGCTGCGTGCCATTGGAGACGCGACCAATGCTCGGCTCGGACGACGTGCGATCGTCTTCACCGGTCCCGCCCGCGACCCTCGGCCTGCCTACGAAGGCGCCGACCTCGTCATCGGTATGGGTGGGTCGGCCGCACGGGCGCTCAGCCACGGTCGGCGCCTGGTGGTGCTAGGTGAGAACGGATGGAGTTGCGCGTTCGAACCCGCGACAGCGCTTGAGCTCTATCGATTCTCATTCTGGAGTGACGCCGAGCCGCACGACGCGCTCGAACATCTCGCGTCGACCATCTGTCGCGTTCTTGACGATGAGCGCGGGCGGGATGATCTCGAGCAGTTTGGCCGCACCTTCGCGGCCGAGCACTTCGAGCTCGAGAGAATGCTCGACAAACTCGAATCGGTCTACGAACAGTCGGGGTCGGGTCGTAGACGTGCGTGGTGGTACGACATCTCGCTCGAGCTGCAGGCGCTAGGAAAGGTCGGTCCGTTCAGTCGCAGTCGACGTCCCCAGCCCACTGACGTCGCTCTTGGCGCGCGCATCCCAGATGTCGTGCGGCAAACGGATCGAGCGGACGGTCGAGTATGAGGGAACGTCGAGGGCGTGAGCCGTTCGAATCGGACACCCGATGAGCGAGACACCGTCGCGTGGCCCCGCTTTCGAGCCTCCGGTCACGGTTCGATCTCCAGAACCCGGTGTGGGGCGCCGGGCAGCGTCCGGTGTGCTCTGGATGACCGCGCAGAAGTGGATCATGCGGTTCAGCGGCCTGGCGACTGTAGCCGTGCTGACGCGGCTCCTGAGCCCGGAGCAGTTCGGGCTGGTCGCGGCCGCGTCCACGGTGGCGCCGATCGTCTATCTCGTGTCCGACCTCGGCTTCACGGCGTACATCGTGCAGGCGGACACGGTCGATGACCGACGGCTGAGCACGGGCTTCTGGTTCTCCACCGTCGCGGGCGGCGTGATGTGCGGTGGCGTGCTGCTGCTCGCACCCGTCCTGGCCGACGTGTTCCACCTGCCTGACCTGACCGATGTCCTGCGCGTCATGACGATCTCGATCGCATTCGTCGTGCTGACCTCCGTGCCGTACGCGCTGATGCGTCGCCGGATGCAGTTCCGGGCACTCGCCGTGCAGGGTGGGATCGCGGCGCTCCTGGCGCAGGTGGCCGCCGTCGCCGCGGCGTTCGCGGGCCTGGGCGTGTGGGCCCTCGTCCTGCAGCTGATCGTGGCGCAGGGCGCCTCGGCGGTGCCCGCGTGGTTCTCGGCGCGGTGGCGTCCACGCCTGCAGTTCTCGCGCAGCGACTTCGGGCTCATGGCGCGCTTCGGTGTCCAGGTCGTCGCCGTCGACGTCGTGGCGATGCTGCGCTCGTGGGGTGAGACGGCGATCGTCGTCGCATCACTCGGTGCGACGGGTCTGGGGTACCTGAGCATCGCGCAGAAGCTCATCCAGGTGACGCAGGACATGAGCGCGGCCGCGTTGCTGCCGGTGTCGACCGTCGTGTTCGCGCAGGTGCGCGAGTCGCCGCAGCGGCTGCGCGAGTCGTACCTCAAGGCGCTCGCGGTGTCGTACGCCGCGGTCGCACCCGTGATGACTGTCGTCGCTGTGGCCGGACCGGTCCTCGTCCCGCTGCTGTTCGGACGTGAGTGGGGTCCGAGCATCCCTGTTGCGCAGGCGCTTGCCGTCGCTGCGATCCTCACGCTCGGTGCGATGCTCGATCATGGCCTCTTCTACGGCGTGGGACGGCCAGGGCGGTGGCTCGCGTACGCGGTCGTGATCGACCTGCTGACCGTCGGGACCACGGCCGTCGCGGTCCGGTGGGGCCTGTCCGGGATCGCGCTCGGCTTCATCGGTGTCGCGATCGTCGCGACGGTCGTGCGGTGGCGGCTCGTCGGCCGTCTCCTCGGACTCCCTGTTCCTGCGGTCGCGCGGCCGTTCGGCGGTGTCGCGGTGTGCGTCGCGTTCTCAGCCCTTGCCGGTGCGCTCGTGGCGTACCTGACCGGTCACCAGCCCGTGCTCGTCGAGCTCACGCTCACCGGGCTGGCGATCGGCGTCGTGCACGTCGCCGCGGTGCGGATCGTCATGCCGGCGACTGCGCGCGCCGTCGTCGACCTGCTGCCTGGCCGGGCCCGTCGTCCCGCGATCCGTCTGCTCGGCTGGTCGCGCAACGGACCGGTGACAGACCTCGTGACAGGAACGGGTTCGCCCGACCCGTCGATCGAGGCGCCGACGGCAGCGACGCACGTCCCCATTTCCGGCCTGGTACTCGAGGAGGAGAGGCAATGAGCACACTGGGCAGGCTGTCCGCGCGGACCCGTGAGTTCGTCGACGCCCACGCCGTCAGCGCTCCCGCATGGGGTGTCCTCGCGGCGCCTCGTCGTCGTCGGCTCCGACCCGTGCGACGCGTCGCGCCGCGTGACGTCGTGGAGCGGACGGACCGGCACCCGACCGTCTCGGTGATCATCCCCTGCTACAACTACGCGCACTTTCTGCCCGGTGCGATCCGCAGCGCGCTCGACCAGGAGGGTGTCGACGTCCAGGTCGTCGTCGTCGACGACTGCTCGACGGACGGGACGCGCCGCGTCGCGCACGGCTTCGCGCAGAGCGACGACAGGGTGGTCGTCGTCGAGAACGACGTGAACCTCGGGCACGTGCGCGCCTTCAACCGAGGCCTCGAGCGAGCGGTCGGTGAGTTCGTCGCCCGGCTCGACGCCGACGACCTCTTGACACCGGGCTCGCTCGCGCGCGCGTGCGCACTGTTCGATGCCGAGCCCGGAGTCGGTCTCGTGTACGGCCACCCTCGGCACTTCGTGACGCCGACGCCACCGCCCGCTCAGGTCGGACGAGTCGGCTGGACCGTCTGGTCCGGTCGGGACTGGCTCGCCGAGCGGTGCAGGGTCGGCGTCAACTGCATCACGACCCCCGAGGCGGTCGTCCGGGCCTCGGTGATCGCGCAGGTCGGGCCGCTCGACACACGGCTCGGCTACGCGCAGGACATGGAGATGTGGTGCCGGGTCGCGTCCGTGAGCGACGTCGGTCGCGTCAATGGCGCAGATCAGGCGCTGCACCGGGACCATGCGGGCTCGATGAGCGCGACCGACGGATCGGGTGCGCTGCTGGACCTGCGTGAGCGGGCAACCGTCTTCGACGTCGTGTTCGACGGTCCTGGCGGCGCGCTGCCCGGGGCGGCGGCGCTGCACGCGCGGGCCCGGCGCACGCTCGCCGAGGAGGCGGTCGAGACCGCTCACCGTGCGCTCGACCGTCCTGGTGCGGTGCTCGACGACGTCCGTGCCCTCGTGAAGTTCGCCGAGCAGACGGACCCTGCGTCGCTTCAGGAGGGGCGTGGTCGCGCACTCGCCGCACGGCTCGACGTGGACCCGCCCCGTGCGTCGTGGCGTTCACGGGCGCGCGGGTACTGGCGCTCGGCGCTCGGCGAGCTGGACTACGTCCGGTGGACGTACGAAGGGATCTAGCGCGGTCCGCGGTCGCTGTCGTGCTGTGGGAGCCCCAGCACGTCCAGGAAGTCGCGTGCACGGGCGTCCCAGCTCTGCGCACGCGCGAAGGTGCGGCGCCGGTCGACGAGCGCGTGGTCGGTGGGGCGATGGAGCTCGGTGACCGTCGCGGCCGCGAACGCCTCTGGCCCGCTCGCCGTCGTGACCAGATCAGGCGGTAGCGCTGCGGTCGCGGGAAGATCGGTACTCACGACCGGACGGCCCGCTGCGAGGTACTCCATCGTCTTGAGCGGAAAGCTAGCGCGGTTGAACTCGGTGTCGGCGTACGGCGTGAGTCCGACGTCGATGCGGCGCAGGTAGCGCGGCAGGTCGGCGAACGGGCGCGCCCCGGTCGCGTGCACGTTGTCCCGAGCGACGAGCGCGTCGAACCGGTCGGCCGGGAGTCCGTGGTCCACGGGACCGACGAGCAGCAGCGATGCGCCGGCGCCCGCGACGGCTTCGAGGAGGTCGAGGTCGATCCGCTCGGAGAGTCGACCGATGAACCCGGCGACAGGTCCGCGCAGCGGGACGTCGTCGGCGGGTGCCACGTCGTCGACGGTGGCGAAGTGTCCGGGGTCGCACCCGTTCGGGACCACGCTCACCCGGTCGTTCCGTCCTCGCCACCGGTCCGCGAGGTAGCCGGTCACCGTGACGACCAGGTCGGCGGCCGCGAGCTGTGCATCCTCGCGGCGGCGCAGGTACGTGGGCGACAGCCCCATGAGCCCGGCACCCGCGACCCAGTCGTCGGTGCCCCACAGGACGCGGCGTGCGCCGGGCAGGGCGCCAAGCACGTCGTCGAGCGATGCGACGACGAGCGCGTGCGGTCGGTGCGGCGACCGCCGCACGGCGCTCCGGATCGCGTACCGCGTCGCGGCGGCGGCGAGGACGCGCAGCCCTGGGCGGCTCACGCCGGGCGGCGCGACCGGGGTCACGCGCGTGATGCCCGGGTGCGGTGAGGTGAGGCGGGGGCGCAGCCCCGCGGCGCGCAGGTGTCGCTTGCGCAGCGGTGTCAGCACGGAGACGGGCGGGTCGACGAAGATGACGGGCACGTAGGGCGCGAGAGCGACGGCGAGCTGCTTCTCCGACATCCACGGGTCGTCCCACGAGACGCCGGAGGCCAGGACGACGAGCGGTCGCGGCGCGTTCATCGGGCGCCCCCGACACCCACGGGCGCCGTGTCCGCAGCCGCCTCGGGCGCCGCTGCCGAGGCGGCCGCCGGGAGCGACGTGGCGTCACGAGTCAGCGTGAGCCGGCGCAACGCCGACACGCACCCGAGAGCGAAGAACAGGACGCCGGAGACCTGCGGGAACCCGAACGCGTCGAACGTGACGAACGCGAGCGCAGCGGCAGCGACGCACGCGAACAGCGCGCGGGCGAGGCTGCGGTCGTCGGCGAGCGCGAGCCGCTTGCTGAGGCGGTACGCGACGAGCAGCGCGGTCCCGAGCAGCGCGACGAACGTCCCGACGCCGACGACGCCCGCCTCGATCGTGAGCCCGAGGTACTGGTTGTCGAGGATGCGGTACGACGGCAGGAACGTCGACGGGCCCCGGCCGAACCACGGGTGCTGCGAGATGAACTGCCACGCGAGGTCGTAGCTGTCGGTCCGTGACTTCGCGCTGTCGTCCTCGGAGATCCCCGTGAACAGCCGGATCATGGTGCCGAGCAACCCGGGGATTGCGACGTACACGGCACCGAACCCTGCGACGACTGCGACGAGCGTGAACCAGCGGCGGCGGACGGGCCAGCTCGGGAGCAGCGCGGCGAGGACGACGACGAGTCCCAGGAGCGCCGAGCGCGACATCGTGATGGGCACGGCACCTCCGATCGCGACGACGGGCCACCACCGTGCCAACCGCGAACGGTCCGACGGTTGCAGCGCGAAGTGCAGCGCGATCGGCAGCACCATGATCATCAGGACCCCGAACTCGATGGGGTGCGTCGACATGCCGGCTGCGCGCGCGAACCCGTTACGTGCGTAAACGCTGTTCAAGGTCGTGTTGGAGGACAGACCGGGAATCGAGATGAGGTCGACGAAGGCACGGCCCGTGAAGAACTGCAGGATCCCGAGCGCACCCGCGAAGCCCGCCGTGGTGACCAGCGCCCTCAGCACACGGTCGAGCCGGTCGCGGCTCGCGAAGCCGTCGCCGGCGAGCATGACCAGGCCCCACCATGAGAGGACGAGCAACAGGCCCCGGTCGGCCGAGCTGACCTCGAGGCTGTCGATGGGCCGGGTCGCCCCTGCGACGTAGGCCGCCATCATCGCGACGACGAACAGAGCCATCGCGGTGCGAACCGGCTGCGCGGGTCGCAGCGTCGCGCGTGATCGCGAGAGCTGCACCGCCAGCCACCACGCCGCCGCCGCTAGCCCGACGATCTGCGCGGGCGTGCCGGCCGCACCGAGCGGCTTGAGAACGAGGTTGGCCGGGATGAGCATGACGGCGAGCACCCAGACGAGCAGGAGTGCACTCGCGTCAAGGGGGCTTCGGGGCGGCTTCTGGGACGGGCGGTCCGGCAGGCGGACGGCCCCCGCTGCACCGGACGACCGGAGGCGGGACACCGTGGATCAGACGAGCGTCGGCGGCGTACCACCGCCGACAGCAGGGGCGACCAGCGCGGGGACGTCCGGTCCTGAGGGGACGGCGGGGCGGTCGTCGGACGACGGGGTGGCTCGCACGTGTCCGGTCCTACCTGACGGGCTCGAAGCCTGGGCGGTGGTTCGGGGCCGAGCACGCCGGGTCAGGTCCTCGGGTCGCAGCTCGGTCCTCGGCACAGGCTCGGGCTGACCGACAGGATTCGGAGCGGAGCGCGGAGAGGTCACGTCGCGCCGCGAGCTCGTCGTGGCAGTCACGACAGCGCTTGCCGCCACGGGCTCATCGGTGTCCTCAGGTGCTGACGGCGCGTCGGGGACGGCCGCCGGGGACGGGTTGTCACGCGTGCCGACCGGATCCTCTCCGGCAGCCTTCTGGCGCTCGAGCCGACGCCGCAAGAGGAGTCCGTCGATGGCGTACGCGACGAACGCAGTGCCTGCGAGCCCGCCGACCGACACGACGAGGACCGCCCGGATCTGCCCCTTGTTCGAGGCTTCCGGAACATCGTCGCGCGTCACCGTCGTCAACTCGATGATTGAGGCTGCGGGAGCCGAGACGTCCTCCTGGAGCTGCTGGAAGGCGGGCGGCATCGCGGTCAGCACGCCGTCGAGCATCGCGAGCACCGCGTCCGCGTCGGTGCCGGTGACCTCGACGACGAGCACCGGACCACTCGACGACGTGTCACGGTAGACGAGGAAGTCGGAGCCGTTTCCGGGCGGGGCGAGGTCCGTGTGCAACTGCCCGCTATTCAGTGCGCGAGCGAGCACGTCAGCGCCCGGCTGCAGGCCGTTGAGACTGAGGTACGGGTTGCCGGCGTCGCCGACGACGGACTGCGGCGGGACGAGCAGGACCGAGGCGCGCGCGATCTGGTCGACGGGCACGAGCGTCATGACGTACCCGGACGCCGCGACGGTGACGAGCACGCCGACGAGTGCGAGCCACCACCGGCGGCGGAGGCCCGCAAGGATGTCGGACAGGTACACAGTCACCCCAAGTTCGCCCGATTGCGCATGGTCTGGTCGATTCGCCCCAGCATAGGCTCGGCTCCGAACGAGGCTCGTGGGCCGCTGGGGTGAACCTTGCGGAGGTCCGGGGGAGACGACGAGCCGTTCGGGTGACGGGCCGGACGGTCCGCGGCGCGACGGGAGCGAGACGTGACGATCTGGGACCTGCTGGCGACGGCCTGGCGCCGCCGTCTCGTGGTCCTCGCGTGCGCGCTCGCGTCGGGGCTGCTGCTGTACGGCGTCGCGGCGCCGGTCGTCGCGTACAACGGGCGGGTGACGGTGCTCTTGCTCGTCCCGCAGGGCACCCCGGGCAACGCGCTGTCGACGACGACGCAGTCGTTGATCGGGATGGCGGGTGTCGCGGCGCGCGCGGCGACGGGGCCCCACGACGCTCCGCAGACGGTGTCGGCGGACATCACGCTCGCGTCGATGGGGGTCGAGCGCGGGTGGAGCCTGCGCCAGCCCAACGCGGGCGGCCAGTGGGAGATCCGCTACGAGGACCCGCTCCTGGACGTGCAGTCGACCGGTCGCACGCTCGAGGAGGCTCAGGCGACGATGCAGGAGGCCCTCGACCACGTGCGTGCCGCGCTCACCGAGCTCGAGGACCGGGCCGACGTCCCGGCCACGGCGCGGATCCGGACCGAGCTGAGCCCGCAGGAGCCTGCGTTCACGGTGCAGACGGGCTCGCGCGTGCGGGCACTCGCCCTCACGGCGGTGATCTGCGCGATCGGCACGGGTGCGGCGGTGCTCGCGGCGGACGGTCTCGCATCCCGACGAGCGCGTCGTCGGTCGCTCGCGGCCCACCCGTCCTGACCGCGCGGGGCCGTCGGTCGTCAGTGACCGAACCAGGCGGTGCGGCGCGGGCCGGCCTCGGCGACGAGCGCGTCGACCGTGCGGGCCTCGAGCCCGCGTGCGGCGAGCTCGCCGAGCACGAGGCGCGCGACCGCGACCCGGTCGAACGACGTCGAGACGGGTTCGCCGCGCGGACCGGGCTCGATGCGCTCGTGCAGCAGCAGCACACCGCCGGGGGCCAGCCGCGCGAGCCCGCGCGCGGCGACCTCGGGTGCGGGCGCGTCGACCCAGTCGGCCGCGTCGCACGTCCACACCACGACCTCGAGCCCGGCCCGGCGCGCGGCGAGCCATGTCGCGGGCGACTGCTTGCCGTAGGGCGGGCGGTACCGCGTGACGGGCGTTGCGGTGACCTGTTCGAGCCGTGCGCGCGCCTCGCGCAGCGTCGCGACGGCCTGACGGTGCGACTGGTCGGTGAGCGGCGAGTGGTCGAGCCCGTGCAGCGCGACCTCGTGCCCGCGCGCGAGCGCCTCACGGATGAGCGCGGGGTGCTGCTCGGCGAGCGGGACGAGCACGAAGAACGTGCAGCGCGCACCGTGCTCGTCGAGCACGTCGAGCAGGTGCGGGGTGACGGTCGGCTCGGGACCGTCGTCGTACGTGACCGCGACGGCACGCGTGGACCGGCCGCCCGCGAGCGAACCCGCGACGGGTCCGACGACCGTGTCGACCGTCCGACGAGCCCCGCGGCGCACCGTCCGGCGCAGCCGTGCCATCCGGTCGGGACGCTGATCGTCTCGCATCGCAGACACTCCGGCTCGCTCCGATCGTCGCAGGTGGGCCCGTGAAGCGGGCTGCCGGGACGTGAGCATGCCATCCCCGGGGATCGGCCGATCGGGTGAATTGCCCTAGCATGACGCCGATCGGGTGAAAAACCTGTCGATGACGTGTTCGCGCGGATCGTCGGAGCCTGCCGGCCCGTAGGCCCGCCGACGCCGCCTCGGTCCAGTGGGTCCAGGCCTCACGAAGGAGCAGCTGTGGGACGTACGCGTCGTATCGCCCTCGCGCTCGGCGGTTCGCTCGTCGTCGGCGTGCTCGTCTCGACGCTGGGCGGTGCCTCGGCCGCGCCGCAGGGCACGTCGCCGGCGGCGGTCGCGCACCGGCAGTGGTGGTCCGCCGCGGTCCTGGGCTCCCCGGCTCACGAGGGGCGGACCTCGTCGACGAGCGCGGCGCAGGATGCTGACGGGCTCACCGGCCGGCGTTCCGTGCCGCGGACGGGTCGCGCTCTCGTCCCGCCGCGACCGCGGCCCACCGACGGCGCGATCGCGGTGCCGGGCCGTGGCGGCATGCCGCTCCCGGGCGCGACGTCCGGCGCGACCGCGGGCGCCACGACGGCGCCGTCCCCGACGGGCGGCGCGACGTCGAGCCCCGTGGCGGGGAGCACGACGAACCCGCGGCCGGCCCCCACGGCGCAGCCCGCGCCGAGCACGTCGCCGACGGTCAAGCCGGACCCGAAGCCGACGAGCCCCGCGCCCCAGCCCGCCCCGACGGCGGGTGCGCCGGTCGGGAGCTGGCCGGGCGCGGCCACGACGGGTGTCCCGGACGGGGTCGCGCTCACCGCCTCGAAGTCCTTGCGCGTCACGAAGGACGGCACGGTGCTGTCCGGGCTCGACGTGAGCGGTGACATCTCGATCGAGGCGGACGACGTGATCGTCCGCAGCACGCGCATCCGGGGGACGGGGACGTACGGGATCCTCGTGCGCTCGGGCTCGGTGCTCGTCGAGGACGTCGAGATCGTGGGTCCGGAGAACGCGATCGCGGGTGACGACTGGACCGCGCGGCGCGTCGACATCCACGGCACGACGGGGGACGGCGTGAAGGTCGGCTCGAACGTCACGCTCGAGGACAGCTGGATCCACGACCTGACGCCCGCGCCGTCGGCGCACGCGGACGGTGTGCAGATGCAGAGCGGGGTGCGCAACCTCGTCGTGCGGCACAACCGGATCGACGTGTCGGCCGCGGGCTCCGCGAACTCCGCGATCTTCCTCGCGCCCGACCTCGGCCCGAGCGCGCCGGGTCCGGTGCTCGTCGCGCAGAACTACCTCGACGGCGGCGGCTACACGCTCTTCTGCGTGGACGGCGCGGACGGTCGCTACGTCGTCGACGACATCACGATCCGCGACAACACGTTCGGCAGGAACGCGGACTACGGCGCGGCGCGCGTCAACGTCCCGGTCACGTGGTCCGGGAACGTGTACGCGAGCGGCGGCAGCGTCCGGTACTGAGCGGGCTCCCGACGCCGCCCGCGACCGGTGGCCGGTGCGCGCGCTGGTGCGACCGGGTGTCGCTCACCCGTCCGGCAGGGGCGGCTGGGTGAATCTGTCCCGAATGCCCGCTTCGGCACGACCTGCGCCGCTACGGTGCAGGGCGTGGACGACAGCACGCAGGACCCGCGCACGGTGATCGGGTTCGCGTGCCACTGGAACCGACCCGCGCCGGCGACGTGGTCGGGGACGCCGTGGCGGCTGCGTGACGCGCTGACGCAGATCGCGCCCGTCGTCGACCTCGGTACGGAGCTGGCCGCGCCCCTGCGCGCTGCGCTCAAGCTCGCGCACGTGCGCCCCACGGGTGGGACGTGGTCGTCCAGCTGGCGCTACGGGCGCACGACGAGGGGGCTCGTCGCCCGCCAGGTGCGACGCGCGTCGGCACGGCTGCGCCCGGACGTCGTGCTCGAGATCCAGGACCTCGCGCGCACGACGCCCCCGGCGCTCGTGCTGCAGGACCTCAGCTACGCGCTGCTGCTCGACAGGTTCGGACCGGACGGTGTGCCGCACTTCCGTGCGCTGGGTCGGCGGCGGATCGACGCGCTGCGCCGGGACCAGGAGCGCGTGTACGCCGGTGCCGCCGCGCTGCTGCCGATGAGCCGCTGGCTCGCGGAGAGCCTCGTCGTGCACGGTGTCCCCGCGGAGCGTGTGCACGTCGTGCCGCCGGGCGTCGCGGTGCCCGTCCCGGTCGGTGCACCCGTCCCGCAGCGACGCCGCGGCCCGGTGGCGCGCCTGCTGTTCGTCGGGCGGGACTTCGACACCAAGGGCGGGGCGCAGGTCGTCGCGGCGGTCGCGCGGCTGCGGGCGCACCGACCGGTCACGCTCACGGTGGCGGGGCCGGAGCGCTGGCCGCTGCGCGGCGCCGTCCCGGACGGGGTGCAGTTCCTCGGTCCGGTGCCGCACGAGAGGGTGGGGGAGCTCATGGACCAGCACGACCTGTTCGTCATGCCGTCGGTCATGGAGGGGTTCGGGATGGTGTTCGCCGAGGCGCTGCAGCGCGGTCTGCCGTGCGTGGGGCGCGACGACTGCGCGATGCCGGAGATCATCGATCCGGTCAGCGGGGGTCGGCTCGTGCGCAGCGAGGACCCGGCCGACCTGGCCGACGAGCTCGCGGCCGCGCTCGACGACGACGACCTGTACGCGGCGTGTGCCGCGGCCGCCGACGAGCGTCGGGCGTACTACTCGTGGCACCGCGCCGCGACCGACGTGGTGCGGGTCGCGGACACCGTGCGGGGTGCCGCGTGAGCGCGCGTCCGCCGGCGGTGCTGATCGTCGTGCAGAACCTCTCGGTGCCGCTCGACCGTCGCGTCTGGCTCGAGTGCCGCGCGCTCGTCGCGGCGGGGTACCGCGTGAGCGTCATCTGCCCGCGCGGCCCGGGGGAGGCGTCGCGCGAGCTGCTCGAGGACGTCGCGATCTTCCGCTACCGACCCGCACCGGAGGCGCGCGGCGTGCTCGGGTTCGTGTGGGAGTTCGTCTACTCGTGGCTGCGCACGGCCCTGCTGTCGTTCGTCGTGCGACGCCGCCGTGGCTTCGACGTGCTGCAGGCGTGCAACCCGCCGGACACGTACTGGGCGCTCGCCCGGCTGTGGCGGCTCGCGGGCGTGCGGTTCGTGTTCGACCACCACGACCTCAACCCGGAGCTGTTCCTCAGCAGGTTCGGGGAACCGACGGGGCTCGCGGGCCGCGTGCAGCTCGGCGGGCTGCGCTGGCTCGAGCGGCGCACGTTCCGCACCGCGGACGAGGTCATCTCGACCAACGAGTCGTACCGTGCGGTCGCGACCGGCCGCGGCGCAGTACCGCCCGAGCGCACCTCGGTCGTCCGCTCGGGGCCCGACATGCGGACCATGCGACCCGTGCACGTCACCGACGACCCGTCCTCGGGCGCGCACCTGCTCGTCTATCTCGGGATCATGGGGCCGCAGGACGACGTCGACGTCGTCGTGCGGCTCGTCGACGAGCTCGTGCACCGGCGTGGGCGCACCGACGTGCGTGCCGCACTGCTGGGGTTCGGCGACTGCCTCGCGGACCTGCGCGCGCTGAGCACCCGGCTCGGGCTCGACGACGTCGTGACGTTCACCGGGCGCGTGGGTCCGCCGGAGATCGCGCGCTACCTGTCGGTCGCGAGCGTCGGGATCTGTCCCGACCGGGCCACACCGCTCAACGACGTGTCGACCATGAACAAGGTCATGGAGTACATGGCGTTCGCGGTGCCGCCCGTGTCGTTCGACCTGACCGAGTCGCGCGGGACCGCCGCCGACACCGCGGTGTTCGTGCCGTCGGACGACCTGACGGCGCTCGCGGACGAGGTCGAGGCGCTGCTCGACGACCCCGACCGGCGCGTCGCCCTGTCGCTCGCAGGCCGCCGCCGGGCCGTGGACCTGCTCGACTGGACGCCTCAGGCGGAGCAGTACGTCGCGGTGTTCGACCGCCTGCTGCACCACAGGTCACCGCCCGGACCATACGTCTCGGCGGCCGCCAGCCCGCCGGGGACCCCGGTCACGGACGACGAGCTCGAGGCGTTCGTCCGCGCGCGGGGCCCGCGGTCCTGACGGGCGTCGCGCGCCGGTCCCGGTCAGGCGCGTGACGTCTCGTCCCGCTCCCACCGCGCAGCGCGCCCGGCCCGCACGCGGGCGGCGAGCGTGAGCAGCACGTAGACGGCCGCGTCGACGAGCGAGCGGGGTCCGCGCACCGTGCGCAGCACCGCGCGCGGACCCACCACGGCGGTGCCCGTCGGCGCGACTCCCGGGTCACGGCGACGCGTGCGGCGCAGCACGCGCAGGAGCGCACGCGTCGTGCGGGGTCGGCGGACCGTGACGACGGCCTCGGTCACGACCGTGCGCTCCTCTGCCGCGAACTGCCGGTCGACCCACAGGTCGTCGGCCGTGACGTCGGGCCAGGTCGCGATGCGCGCGTGTCCGCGCTCGTCGACCGCGTAGCACCCCGCGCCCCACAGGTGCTCGTGCAGCGCGGGGATGCGGCTGCGCACGCGGTAGAACGCGCGCACCGCGGCGCCCGCGCCGGACAGGTCGTCGCGCGTGCGCGGACGAGCGGCGAGCGGCCCCGAGCCCGCGAGCGCTGCCGCGATCGCGGGGATCGCGTCCGCGTCGGGCAGCACGTCGGCATCGAGGTAGATGCGGGGGAACCGGGTCGCGGCACCGTCGCCTGCGCGCAGCGCACGGGACTTCGACGCCTCCGCGAGCTCGATCACCCGGACGCCCGCGAAGCCGCGCGCGACGTCGGCGGTGCGGTCCGTGCACCCGTTGCACACGACGACGACCTCGAGCCGTCCGGCAGCGGCGTGCACCGCGAGGGGCTCGAGCGTGCGTGCGATCCCGCGCTCCTCGTCGTGCGCCGGGACGACGACGCTCGCCGAGAGCTCGCGCGGTGCGCCGCCACCGTCCGACGCGGTGGGCTGTGGCACGGGTGGGGGTTCGGGTGCCGCGATCGCGCGGCCGTCGAGGAGTCGTCGTGCGGCTAGGCGGGCGCCGGGGTCCGACGAGCGCAGCAGCGCCCCGACGAGCGCGCCGGCGCGGACGAGCTGCGCGGGCACGGCGCCGCGGTGCTGCCGTGCGTACCGCACGCGGTTGACCTCCATGAGCGCGTGCAGCGCAGGCGAGGTCCCGGACCCGCCCGCCTCGTGCACGACGACCGCGGCCGGTTCGAACCAGACCTCGTGGCCCGCCTCGCGCACCCGCCTCAGGTAGTCGGTCTCCTCCGAGTACATGAAGTAGCGCTCGTCCCACGGCCCGACCTGTGCGGCGACGTCGGCGCGCACGAGGACCGCGGCTCCCGTGGCCCAGTCGACCGGGTGCGGTGTGGTGTAGCTGCGCGGGTCGCGCTCGGTCTCCCCGGTCGCCGCGGGCCGTCGGGCGAGCCGCGCGCCGACGAGCGCGTCACCCCAGACGCGCAGGACCGTCGGTTCGCGCCGCAGCGACAGCGCGACCTGGCCGTCGGTGTCCCGCACGAGCGGCACGGCGACCCCCGCACCGTGCTCGCGGACGCGGCGCAGCAGAGCCTCGAGCGCACCGGGCTCGACCGTGAGGTCGGGGTTGAGCACGAGCAGCGCGTCGGTCGTGCCCGCGTGCGCGGCGGCGACGTTGATCCCTGCGGCGTACCCCCGATTGGGGGACTGCACGACCACGAGCCCGGGCCACCGCGCGAGGTGCTCGAGCGTGTCGTCGGTCGAGGAGTTGTCGACGACGACGATGCGCAGCGTGAGCCGGGTCGCCTCGTCGGCGAGCGTCGTCAACAGCGCATCGACGTGCCGTGCGCTGTTGTAGGTCACGACGAGCACGGTGACGTCGGCGCGCGCCCCGGCGGCAGCGAAGGGCGGCGCGGGTCTTTGGCCGAGGCGCGGGTCGGATCCGGGGTGAGAAGTGCCGGCAGGAATTCCGGCATAACGGTCGTCAGGCATGGCCCCCTCTATCACTTCTGAGTCTCTCGCGTGGCAACTCGAATCGTCGCGATGTGGAGATTTCGTGTGCGTTTCGAGTTGTCCGCGTGAAGGCGGCGCGAGAATCGCGCAATGTGGTGGACGTCACATACCCCTCGTGACGCGGCGCCTTTCTGTCCGATATGGGACTCGGTGCCCCGACTGAACGGTTCGCGTCGAGTGCCCGTGAGTGCACGCATCTGCGCACCCGTGTCGCCGGGCGGGCCTCGACGTGGGTTCGGGTGCTCCGACCAGGTGCGATGTCCCGTTCTCCGCGGTTCTGGCCGCGCTTCCACCGGTGTGTCCGTCCGTGCCCCGAAATGAGTTGGTCCAGGCAACGACCAGCGCGTCGCGCGCCGACGGCGCCGTCAGCACGCGGCGCCAGGTCCCTCAACACTCGACAGGGGTCACCCGATCGGATGGCCGGGCACGTCACCAGGCGCGCCGGACGAAGCCAGATGCGCCACAGCGCGTCGGAAGCACGGAGAGTCATGAGCACCTCACAGACCACCCGCTCGCGGGGTCGCGTCGCCCTCGGCATGGGCCTCGCCGCCGGCCTCGTCGTCGCGATCACGGCCGTCGCCTCGTCGGCCGACGCAGCGACCACGACCACGACGCAGGAGACCCTCTGGGGATCCGGCACCCCCGCCGGGGTCGGCGTCGAGGTCTCGGACACCGCAGCCGTCGAGCTCGGCACGACGTTCACCGCGAAGGCCGACGGCGACGTCGTGGGCGTCCGCTACTGGAAGACCAAGGAGAACGTCGGCACGCACACCGGCTCGCTGTGGAGCAGCACCGGGACGCGCCTCGCGACGGCCACGTTCACCAACGAGTCGACGAGCGGCTGGCAGACCGTCACGTTCAGCGCGCCCGTCGACGTCGTCAAGGGCAAGAGCTACGTGGTCTCGTACTTCGCGCCCCAGGGCAAGTACGCGTTCACCTCGAACTTCCGCGGCTCCTCGGTCGCGCCCTCGCTGAGCGTCCCGAGCTCGAACGCCGGCAAGTACACCTACGGCTCGAAGAGCGCGTTCCCGAAGTCGACGTACCAGTCGACGAACTACTGGGTCGACGCGGTGTTCGTCGCCGACAGCGCCCCGACGACCGCGCCGACGACCACGGCTCCCCAGCCGGTCGAGACGCCCAAGCCGACGCCCACGCCGACGCAGAGCCCCAAGCCGACGCCCACGCCGACGCAGAGCCCCAAGCCGACGCCCACGCCGACGCAGAGCCCCACCCCGGCCCCCACCACGCCGCCGACGACGGCCCCCTCCGGCAAGCCCGGCCCCACCACCACCGGGGTCCCCGCCGGCACCACGCTCAAGCCCTCGGGCGGGCTGACCATCACGCAGGCCAACCAGGTCATCGACGGGCTCGACATCTCCGGCGCAGTCACCGTCCAGGCGTCGGGCGTCGTCATCAAGAACTCGAAGATCCACGGCAACGGCTCGGGCAACGGCGTGTTCGTCCGCTCGGGCAGCGTGACCATCGTCGACTCGGAGATCTACGGCTTCGAGAACGGCATCGGCTTCGACAACTGGACCGCGACGCGCGTCAACGTCCACAGCACGACTGGTGACGGCGTCAAGCTGGGTAGCAACACCACGCTCCAGGACAGCTGGATCCACGACCTGACGCCCGCCTCGGGCGCCCACGCCGACGGCATGCAGGTGCAGAGCGGCGTGCGCAACCTCGTCGTGCGCAACAACGTGATCGACCTGTCGACCACGAAGAATGCCAACGCGGCGCTCTTCATGGCCCCTGACCTGGGCCCCAGCACGCCCGGCCCGGCGCTGTTCGAGGGGAACTACTTCAACGGCGGCAACTACACCGTGTACTGCGTCGACGGCAACAACGGCCAGTACTTCATCGACAACATCACGTTCCGCAACAACACGTTCGGTCGCACCGCGCAGTACGGCCCGACGCGGATCAACGTGCCCGTGACCTGGACGGGCAACACCTACGCCGACAACGGCGCGAAGGTCTGACCTCTCCACCCGAGAGGTCCGCGGACCACGCGACGACCCCCGGCCGCCACCTGCGGTCGGGGGTCGTCGCGTCCGCGGCGCGCTCAGCGCGCCACCGCCGGTGACCAGGCACCGGGCACCAGGACGCTGGGCTCGCTGCCGGGTGCGAGGTCCACGGCCCACACGTCGGTGGTCCCGGCCTCGTCGGGGCGCGGCAGGCCGTACAGCAGCGTGTCGTCGTCGAGCCACTCCGCCTGGTCGTCGAGCCCTTCGGTCGCGGGCAGGAGCGTCTCGGTGCCCGATGCGAGGTCGAGCACGGCGAGCGCCCACACGGTCTGCGCGCCGCGCGAGTCGACGACCTTCTTGTACGCGACGTGCGTGCGGTCGGGTGACACGGACGGGCACTCGGCGCCCTCGCGCTGCGCGATCATCGTCCGGGAGCTGATCGAGCCGCGCACGAGCCACGTCGTGCCGGCGGACTGCGACGCCACCGTCGCGTAGAACGTGTCGTCGTCGACGAACGTGACGCCCCACAGGTTGCGGTCCACGGCGGTCAGCGGCGAGCCGTCCACGACAACGAGCCAGTCCTCGATGTTGCCGAGGCTCGTGCCGTCGGACCGGTGGATCTCGGTCTGCGTCGAGAACCCGACGGTCGCGTACGAGTGCCCGGTGACGAACGCGGTCGTGCCGACGAGCGTGCCGTCGTCCGAGACCCGCGTGCGCGACGGGATGCCCGGCAGCGCCCACGTCGCGATCTGCTCCCACGTCGTGGTGTCGACCGTCACGGCGTCGAACGTCGTCGCGATCCCGCGCTGGGTGCGCAGGCACGCGCCCGTGCGACCCGCGACGTCGATCCGGTCGCACGCGAGCGTGGTGAACGCACGCGGCCCACCGGGGTCGCTCAGCGGGACGGCCGCGACGAGACCGTACTGCGGCCCGGGCAGGGTCGAACGGAACACGAGATGTGGCACGGCGAGCACCGCGTCGAGCGCGGTGGTGTCCACGGGCGGGGCCTGCTCGACCGCCGTCCGCTGCGCGTGCCACGCGTGCCACGCGTAGCCACCGACCGCCAGGAGCACCACGACGACGATCGCGGTGAGGAGCACCGCGCGTCTGTTGGTCCGCCGCATCCCGACATCCTGGCTCACGCGTCGGGTGCCTGGTCGCAGGCGCGGCGCGTGAGGCGTCGCGCGGGGGTGGTGCGCACTGCGGTCCGCGGTGCCGCGTCGGGATCGTCGTCGTCGGACCGGTCGAGGCCGTGCGTGACCTGCCAGCACGCGGGGACGGCGACGACGAGCGCGCCCGCGACGACCGCGAGCGCGGGACCGCGGCCGAGCGTGAACCAGAGCAGGCCGAAGCCGGCGGAGGCGACCATGCGCGCGACGGCCTGGACGGTCTGCGCGGTGCCGATCGCGGCCGCGCGCACGTCGGGCGCGGCGACCCGGCCGACGAGCGCCGCGAGCACACCGTCGGTCGCGGCGTAGAACGCGCCGAGCAGCAGGAGCGCGGTGAGCGTGGTCGCGCTCGAGCTCGCGCCGAGCCCCGCGCACGCGTACGCCGCGAGCAGCGCGAGGTGACCCCAGACAAAGACCCGCGCGCGCCCGAGCCGGTCGGCGAGTCGCCCGACGGGGAGCGCGAGCGCCATGTAGGCGACGTTCGTGCCGACGTACAGCAGCGGGAACCACTGTGTCGCGAACCCGTCGCGTGCCTGCAGCGCGAGGTAGACGAAGCCGTCGCCCACGGTCAGCAGCGCGAGCACGCCGGTCACGATCATGACGCGGCGCATGTGCGGCGCGACGACGAGCCGCCACCGGAACGGTCGCCCCGCGGGCTCGAGGTCGACCGTCGAGCACGAGCACCCCTTGCAGCTCGGGAGCTTGCGCTCCGCGCGCGTGCGGTGCTGCGCGAGCCACGCGGCGCGGCGTGGGCGCAGGTCGGGCACCAGCAGCGCGAGCACCGCGAACCCCACGACCGCTGCACCGAACGACACGACGAACACCACGCGGTACCCGTCGGGGATGGCCCACAGCACGACGAACGCGACGAGCGGACCGAGCGCGGCGCCGACCGTGTCGAGCGCCCGGTGCACGCCGAAGGCGCGGCCCAGCGTGCGCGGCTCGGACGCAGCCGCGATCATCGCGTCGCGCGGGGCTGTCCGCACGCCCTTGCCGACCCGGTCGAGCGCGACCGCCGCCGTGACCGCTCCGAACCCCGTCGCGACGAGCAGCCCTGCGCGCGTGAGGGCCGACAGCCCGTACCCCACGACCGCGACCCACTTCGGGTGGTCGCCGCGATCCGCGGCCCAGCCGCCCGCGACCCGCACGAGGGCGGTCGCACCCTGCATGAGCCCGTCGAGGAACCCGTACGCGAGCGTCGACATGCCGAGCGCCGCGGTGACGTACATCGGGAGCACCGCGGCGACCGCCTCGGACGAGATGTCGGTCAGCAGGCTCACGACCCCGAGCGTCACGACGACGGACGAGACCTTCGCGGGAGCGGCGGGCCGCCGCATCGTCGTCCGTCCTGCCATCCGTCCCGTCGCCCGCCCCGCGGGCAGGGTGGCTCGGGCCGCGCGCGGGCCCTCGTCGTGGACGGTCGTCATCGCGTCCTCACCCCGCCGTGCTCAGCGTGCCGGCGAGCACGAGCTCGGTCCCGCCGCCGAGCCGCGCGCGGACGGTCACCGTGACACCGTCGCTCCCGCGCGTGAACGCCGTCGCGGTCGAGCCGGGGACGGCGGGGCTGTCGCTCGCAGCGAACCCCGAGCGGGCGAGCGCGGTCACGTACGCGTCCAGCACCGCGGTCGGCGACACGTCGGCGCTCGCCTCGAGCCCGATCTGCAGCCGGTCGCCCTGCGCCGCGACCGAGCTCGACACGACGCGCAGCTCCGGGAGCACGGGTACGACGCGCGTGGGGAAGCCCGCGACGAGCTTCTCACCGCGGGCCGACGCGCTCGCGGGCAGCGCACCGGTGAGCGAGGGGCCGGTCGGTGCGGGTGACGGCGGGGGCTGCGTCGCGCGTGGTGCGGGGGTCGGCAACGTCTCGCTCGACGTGCCGGGTGCCTGGGTCCCCCCGCTCGAGCTGCCGGAGCCGCCGTCGGAGGCGCTCGTCGTCGGCGGGGTACTGCCAGCGGCGGTACCCGGGCCGTCACCCGCGTCGTGCGACGGCCCGACGTGCGGTGTGCTCCGGTCGTCCGGGACGGCCGTCGCGGACGCGTTCGGGGAGGCGGCGTCGGCCTGGTCGTCGGGCGACCCTCCCGCGGTGCACGCGCCGACGAGCGCGAGCGTCACGACACCCCCGACGATCCCGGCGAGCACGCGCACCCGTGCGGTGCCGGCTGCGGCGCGGGGTGCGGGCACGACGACCTCCGGGGACGGGCCGCGCACATCAGGGCAAGCGCGACGAATCGGACGCGTCCACGCTACCCACGAGGTCCGACACCCAGGCTCGATCGGGTCCGGTTTCACCCGCGACCCTGCCAGGTTCGCCCGGTCGGACGACACGTGCGCCGACCCTGCCGTCCGGCGGGTCGGCGCACGCGGCGTCAGGCGGGGAGCTGCTCGACGACGTGCCGCGCGATCTCGAGAGCCCCGGTCGCCGCCGGTGAAGGCGCGTTGAGCACGTGCACCTGCCGCGGCGTGCGCTGGACGAGGAAGTCGTCGACGAGCCGCCCGTCGCGGGCGAGGGCCTGCGCGCGCACCCCGGCGGGTGCGGGCACGAGGTCGTCGGGCCCGAGCTGCGGCACGAGGCGCGCGAGGCTGCGCGCGAACGACCGCCGCGACAGCGACCGGACGACCTCACGCGCCCCCGGCACGACGTTGCGCGCCCCCATGCGCCACAGCCCCGGCCACGACAGCGCGTCCGCGACGTCGCGCGGCACGACGTCGCGCCAGCGGTAGCCCTCGCGGGCGAGTGCGAGCACGGCGTTGGGACCGGCGTGCACCCCACCGTGCACGCCGCGCGTGAGGTGCACCCCGAGGAACGGGAAGCGCGGGTCCGGCACCGGGTACACGAGCCCGCGCACGAGCGGCGCGGCCTCGTCGGTCAGCTCGAAGTACTCGCCGCGGAACGGCACGATGCGGGCCTCGGGCTCGAGCCCGCACGCGCGTGCGACCCGGTCGGCGTGCAGTCCCGCGCACGCGACGAGCGAGTCGGCGCGCAGCTCGTCGTCGCCGGCGTGCACGACGACCCCCGTACCGTCCTCCGTGGCCCATCGCACGGGTGCGTCGAGGCGGACCTCACCGCCCGCGTCGGTGATCTCACGGGCGAGCGCGGCGCACACACCCACGTAGTCGACGATCCCCGTGGACTCCACCCGCAGCGCCTGCACGCACCGCACGTGCGGTTCGTGCTCGCGTGCCTCGACCGGTCCGACGAGCCGCGCGGGCACGCCGTTCGCGACCGCACGCTCGGCGAGCCGGTGCAGGCCGGGGACCTCTGACGGGTCGGTCGCGACGACGAGCTTGCCGGTCACCTCGACCGCGACGCCGTGCTCGCGTGCGTACGCGACCATGCTGCGGGCGCCCGCAGCGGCCATGCGGGCCTTGAGGCTCCCGGGCGCGTAGTACAGACCCGAGTGCACGACGCCCGAGTTGCGACCCGTCTGGTGCCGTGCGGTCGCGGGCTCCTTCTCGAGCACCGTCACGCGGACGCCGTCGCGCGCGAGGTGCGCGCCCACCGCGAGCCCGACGATGCCTGCCCCCACGACGACCACGTGCCGTCCGCCGTCCGTCACCGAACCTCCCGAGACCTCGTGAGCCGGCGGACGCGCGTCGTCCTGCCGACGCTCCGACGCTAGTGCGACGCGACGCCGTCCGTGGCCGCAACGGTGGGCGAATCGTCCCCGGGGTCGACGGCGGTCGACCGTGCCGCGCGCACGACGCGCTCGTCCTCGGCGTCGTGGCCGAGCGCGCGGAAGCCGTGCCGGTGCCGGACGTACATCCACAGCGGCGGAGCGACGGCGAGCGACGCGGCGAGCACCGCCCCGGTCACGGGCGTGCTCACGCCCAGGAGCTTGAGCGCGGACGCCAGCAGGACGAACGCGAGCGCGCGCCGCACGAACGCGCCGGTCGTGCGGGCCGAGAGCTGCGCGCCGAGCCACACGCCGGGGATCGAGCCGAGCAGCAGCGGCCACGTGACCGCGAGGTCGAGGTCGCCGAAGAGGGTGTGTGCGAGCGCCGCGGACGCGACGAGCGGGACGGCCTGCACGAGGTCGGTCCCGACGAGCTGGCTCGCCTTGAGGCCGGGGTACAGGAGCATCAGGCCGATGATGACGAGCGAGCCGGAGCCGACCGACGTCAGCCCGACGACGAGCCCGCCGAGCGCACCGAGCAGGACCGTCACGACGGGGCGCACGACGACGCTGGGCCGGTCGGTGGGCAGGGGCGCGCCGCGTCCGTCGCGGGCACGGGCCCGCTCGAGCAGGCGCAGGTAGGCCCGCACGACGAGACCGGTCGCGGTGACCAGGAGCGCGACGCCGAGCGCCGTCTGGACGGCGTCCTGCACGCGTGCGTCGTCACCGAGCGCGCGCAGCAGCAGCACGCCCGCGAAGGCGGCGGGGACCGAGCCGACGACGAGCCACCCCACGAGCCGCAGGTTCACGGTGCCGTGCCGCAGGTGGACCCAGGACCCGACGGGCTTCATGACCGCGCTCGCGACGAGGTCCGAGGAGACCGCGGTCAGCGGCGGGACGTTGAAGAACAGCACGAGCACGGGCGTCATGAGAGCGCCGCCGCCCATGCCCGTGAGGCCGACGACGATGCCGATGCCGAACGCCGCGGCGGTCATCGTCCAGTCCATCGGTCCAGCGTGCCGAGGAATGCCGAGAACTCCAACCAGTTCGCTCCACCTTTTCACCAGGTGGACAGATCGGGCGGCACCGGGCCGTGTCGGACCGCGCTCGTAGACTGCCGAAGCCCCTCCACCACGCTCGAAGGACTCCCGCCCCATGGACCTGACCGGTCTGCTGCCCGTCCTGCTCACCGACCCGGCCGCCGCCGCGGCACTCGCGGGCGTCCCCGCGCGCGGCGAGGTCGACGTGGTCGGGCCCGCGGGCGTGCGACCGCCGCTGCTCGCGGCGATGGCCGGGGCCGGGGGGCACGCGAAGGGTCGCCCGCTGGTCGTCGTGACCGCCACGGGCCGCGACGCCGACGAGCTCGCGGCCGCGCTGCGCTGCTACCTGCCCGACGACGACGTCGCGGTGCTCCCCGCGTGGGAGACGCTCCCGCACGAACGCCTCTCGCCGCGCGCGGACACGGTCGCGCGCCGCCTCGCGGTGTTCCGTCGGCTCGCCCACCCCACGCCCGAGCGCGGCCCCGCGGGGCCCGTGCGCGTGCTCGTCGTCCCCGTGCGGGCGCTGCTGCAGCCCGTGGTCGAGGGGCTCGGCGAGCTGCGGCCCGTCGAGGTCGCGGTGGGGGACCGGGTCGATCTGGACGACCTCACGCAGCGGCTCGTCGACGCCGCGTACAGCCGCGTCGACATGGTCGAGAAGCGCGGCGAGTTCGCGGTGCGCGGCGGCATCCTCGACGTGTTCCCGCCCACCGAGTCGCACCCGCTGCGCATCGAGCTGTGGGGCGAGGACGTCGAGGAGATCCGCTGGTTCTCGGTCGCGGACCAGCGCTCGCTCGAGGTCGCGGACCACGGGGTGTGGGCGCCGCCGTGCCGCGAGATCCTCCTGACGGACGCGGTGCGCGAGCGCGCCGCGGCGCTCGTGCCGCAGCTGCCGGGCGCGATCGACCTGCTCGACAAGCTCGCCGCGGGCATCGCGGTCGAGGGCATGGAGTCGCTCGCGCCCGTGCTCGTCGACCGCATGGTCCCGGTGCTCGACCTCGTCCCCGACGACACGCTGCTCGTGCTCGCCGACCCGGAGCGCATCCGCCGCCGTGCGCACGACCTGGTCGCGACCACGCAGGAGTTCCTCGACGCCGCGTGGACGTCCGCGGCCGCGGGGGCCGCGACGCCGCTCGACCTGTCCGCGGCGTCGTTCGCGACGTTCGCCGAGGTCCGCGCGCTCGCCGCCGTGCGCGGGCTGGGCTGGTGGACGCTCTCGGGCTTCACGCTCGACGCCGGTGCGGACGACGACGATGCGGCGGCGCCCGTGCGCAGCGGCGACGGCGGCGAGACGCTCGTCGTGGGTGCGCGCGAGGTCGAGCGGTACCGCGGCGAGGTGGCCCGCGCGGTCGCGGACGTGCGCGCGCTGCAGCAGGCCGGGTGGCGCCTCGTGCTCGCGACCGAGGCGCACGGCCCCGCGCAGCGCATGGTCGAGCAGCTCAAGGCCGCGGACTGCCCCGCGCGGCTCGTCGGGACGATCGACGCCGAGCCGGACGGCGGTGTCGTGCTCGTGACGCCCGCGCCTGTGGGTCCCGGGTTCGTGCTCGAGGGGCTGCGGCTCGCGGTGTTCTCCGAGTCGGACCTCACGGGCCGGGCGGGCTCGTCGACGCGCGACATGCGCCGCATGCCGAGCCGTCGCCGCAACGTCGTCGACCCGCTGTCGCTGCGGCCCGGCGACTTCGTCGTGCACGAGCAGCACGGTGTCGGGCGGTTCGTCGAGCTCGCGTCGCGCACGGTGGGCACCGGGGCGTCCGCCGCCACGCGCGAGTACCTCGTGATCGAGTACGCGTCGTCCAAGCGCGGCCAGCCGGGCGACCGCCTGTACGTCCCGACGGACCAGCTCGACCAGGTCACGCGGTACGTGGGCGGCGAGGCCCCGAGCCTCAACAAGATGGGCGGCTCGGACTGGACGAAGACCAAGGGCCGCGCGCGCAAGGCGGTCAAGGAGATCGCCTCCGAGCTCATCCGGCTCTACTCGGCGCGCATGGCGACCCCGGGGCACGCGTTCGGGCCGGACACGCCGTGGCAGCGCGAGCTCGAGGACGCGTTCGCGTACGTCGAGACGCCCGACCAGGCGGCGACGATCGACGAGGTCAAGGCCGACATGGAGAAGACGGTCCCGATGGACCGGCTCGTGTGCGGCGACGTCGGCTACGGCAAGACGGAGATCGCGGTGCGCGCGGCGTTCAAGGCCGTGCAGGACGGCAAGCAGGTCGCGGTCCTGGTCCCGACGACGCTGCTGGTCCAGCAGCACCTCGACACGTTCACCGAGCGGTACGCGCCCTACCCGGTGACGGTCCGGGCGCTGTCGCGGTTCCAGACCGCGAAGGAGAGCAAGGAGATCGCCGACGGGCTCGCGGACGGGTCGGTCGACGTCGTGATCGGCACGCACCGGCTCATCACGGGCGAGGTGCGGTTCAAGGACCTCGGGCTCGTCGTGATCGACGAGGAGCAGCGGTTCGGCGTCGAGCACAAGGAGACGCTCAAGGCGTTGCGCACCAACGTCGACGTGCTCGCGATGTCCGCGACCCCGATCCCGCGCACGCTCGAGATGGCGGTCACCGGCATCCGCGAGATGTCGACGCTCGCGACCCCACCCGAGGAGCGCCACCCGGTGCTCACGTTCGTCGGGGCGTACGAGGAGAAGCAGATCTCGGCCGCGATCCGGCGCGAGCTGCTGCGCGAGGGCCAGGTGTTCTACGTGCACAACCGGGTCGAGTCGATCGAGCGGACGGCGTCGCGGCTCAACGAGCTCGTCCCCGAGGCCCGCATCGCGGTCGCGCACGGGAAGATGAACGAGCACCAGCTCGAGCAGGTCATCGTCGACTTCTGGGAGAAGCGGTTCGACGTGCTGGTGTGCACGACGATCGTCGAGACCGGTCTCGACATCTCGAACGCCAACACGCTCATCCTCGAGCGCGCGGACCTGCTGGGACTCTCGCAGCTGCACCAGCTGCGCGGCCGCGTCGGCCGGGGCCGCGAGCGCGCGTACGCGTACTTCCTCTACCCGCCCGAGAAGCCGCTCACGGAGACCGCGCACGACCGCCTGCAGACGATCGCGGCGAACACCGACCTGGGTGCGGGCATGGCGGTCGCGATGAAGGACCTCGAGATCCGCGGTGCGGGCAACCTGCTCGGCGGCGAGCAGTCCGGGCACATCGAGGGCGTGGGCTTCGACCTGTACATCCGCATGGTCGGCGAGGCCGTCGCGGCGTTCCGCGACGACGTCCCCGACGAGCTGCCCGACGTCACGATCGAGCTGCCCGTCGACGCACACATCCCGCACGACTACATCGCGCACGAGCGGCTGCGCCTCGAGGCCTACCGCAAGATCGCGGTGGCGACCGACGAACCGGGGCTGCGCGAGGTGCGCGCCGAGCTCGTCGACCGCTACGGACCCGTGCCGCAGGCCGTCGACAACCTGTTCGAGGTCGCGCAGTTCCGGCACCACGCGCGTCGGGCACAGCTCACGGACATCACGGCGCAGGGCAAGTTCGTACGGTTCGCGCCGCTCGAGCTGCCCGAGTCGGCCCAGCTGCGCCTCAAGCGCCTGTACCCCGGTACGGTGCTCAAGCCCGCGCTGCGCACCGTGCTCGTGCCGTTCCCGACGACCGCGCGCATCGGCGGCAAGCCCCTCGCCGGCCACGACCTGCTGGCCTGGTGCCGACAGCTCATCGACGCGATCGTCCTCAACGACGTCGCGGCGGCGGCGCAGGTCGGCACAGCACGGTGAGGGCACAGCACGGTGAGGGCACAGCACGGTGAGGGGCCTACGATGTCGCACGTCCGACGAGCACCTCGTCGGACGTGCTGATCCGGGCGAGGACGCGGGAGGTCAGGTGCGCACCAGCAGGCGTACGGCAGGCAGGACGACGCGGCGGCGCGGTGCGCTGCTCGCGGGTGGGGCGGCGCTCGTCGCCGGGCTGCTCGGGGCCTGCTCCGGCACCCCGGGCGCGGCGGCCGTGGTCGACGGCGACGTGATCTCGACGTCCGAGCTGCAGGCGGCCAACGACCAGCTGCGCCCGCTGTTCCCCGGCGTGACGCTGCAGGCGGTGCTGTCCGTCCTCATCCAGGAGCCCGTCATCACCGAGCTCGCGCAGGAGCACGGCGTCGGGGTCTCCGACGGTGACGCGCGCGCCCTGCTCGCGACGGCCGCGACGACCAACGGCGTCACGCTCCCCACGGACCTCGCGCCGGGCACGATCGCGGTCGCGCGCTACGTCAAGGCGAGCAGCGCGCTGTCCGACGGTGACGACCTCGAGGACGTCCAGCAGCAGTTCAGCGAGCGCATCGAGGCGCTCGACATCGAGCTCAACCCGCGGTTCGGGACGCTCGACGCGGACGCCAACATCGGCGACCCCGCGACGCCGAGCTGGCTCGTGACGGCGAGCGCCTCCTGACGGTGACGCACCCGCACGACGACGAGCCCGACCAGCTCGCCGCGCTCGTCGCGGTCATGGACCGGCTGCGCTCGCCCGGCGGGTGCGCGTGGGACGGCGAGCAGACGCACGCCTCGCTCGCGCCGTACGCGATCGAGGAGGCGTACGAGCTGGTCGAGGCGATCGAGGCCGACGACCGCGCGGGCCTGCGTGAGGAGCTCGGCGACCTGCTGCTGCAGGTCGTGTTCCACGCGCGCGTCGCGGCCGAGCACGACGACGACCCGTTCGACGTGCAGGACGTCGCGCGCGGGCTCGTCGAGAAGCTCGTGCGCCGTCACACGCACGTGTTCGCCGACGAGGTCGCAGCGGCCGACGACGAGGGTCGGCACGTCGCGTGGGACCGCATCAAGCGCGCCGAGAAGCCGTCCCGCGCCTCCGCGCTCGACGGGGTCCCGGTCGCGCTGGGTGCGCTCGCGCGCACGCAGAAGCTCGTCGCGCGCGCGGACCGGGCGGGGCTCGTCGTGGCCGACCCCGTGGCCGACCCCGTGACCGACCCCGCGGCGGACGGCGCGGGAGCGGACGTGGGTGTGCGGCTGTTCGCGCTCGTGCGCGAGGCGCGCGCCGCGGGGCTCGACGCCGAGGGCGAGCTGCGGCGCACGCTCGCCGCGTGGGAGGCCGCGGCGCGCGCCGTCGAGACCGCCGCGGGCGGATCCGCGCCGTCCTGACCTGCGGTCCTGAGCCCGGCGCCTGGGACCGTCGTCCCTGAGGCGCGGGGAACGTCGCGATAGCGTCGGCCGGGCCGGGCGGTCACCGGCTGATCCACGGACGTGCACTGCTCACACGCGTGCGTCCGACGACTTCACAGGAGGCGTGCGTGGCGAGCATCGGGATCCCGCGCGAGGCACCGGGGCAGCGGCTCGTCGCGGCCACCCCCGCGACGGTCGGCAGGCTCGTCGGGCTCGGGTACGACGTGCTCGTGGAGACGGGCGCGGGCTCGTCGGCGACGTTCTCCGACGACGCGTACGTCGGTGCGGGTGCACAGGTGGTCGACACCGCGGCCGCGTGGGGTGCGGACGTCGTGACCGCGGTGGACGCGCCGTCCGACGAGCAGGTCGGGCTGCTGCGCGAGGGCGCGACGCTCGTCGCGCAGCTCCAGCCGGCGCAGCGCGGTGCGCTGGTCGAGGCGCTCGCGGCGCGCGGGGTCACGGCGCTCGCGCTCGACGCGGTCCCGCGCATCTCGCGAGCGCAGTCGCTCGACGTGCTGTCGTCCATGGCGAACGTCGCGGGCTATCGAGCGGTGATCGAGGCCGCGCAGGAGTTCGGCGGCATGTTCGCGGGCCAGGTCACGGCCGCGGGCAAGACGCCGCCCGCCAAGGTGTTCGTGATCGGCGCCGGGGTCGCGGGCCTCGCGGCCATCGGCACGGCGGACTCGCTCGGGGCGCAGGTGCGGGCGTTCGACGTGCGTCCCGAGGTCGGTGAGCAGATCGAGTCGATGGGCGCCACGTTCGTGCGCGCACCGCAGGCGCAGCAGGAGGTCAGCGCGGACGGCTACGCCGCACCGCTCACCGAGGCCCAGCTCGCCGCGGCGCTCGACGTGTACGCGCACGAGTGCGCGGACGCCGACATCGTCGTGACGACGGCGCTCGTGCGCGGGACCGCGCCGACGACGATCACCGCGGCGGCGGTCGCGGGCATGAAGCCCGGGTCCGTGATCGTCGACCTCGCGGCCCCCGGCGGCGGCAACTGCGAGCTCACCGAGCCGGGTGCGCGCGTCGTGAGCGACAACGGGGTCGTCGTGCTGGGCTGGACGGACCTCGCGGGCCGCATGCCGCAGCAGTCGTCGCAGCTGCTCGGCACCAACGTCGTGCACCTCGTGCAGCTGTTGACCCCGGGCAAGGACGGCACGCTCGTGCTCGACCTCGACGACCCGGTGCAGCGGGGCATGGTCGTCGCGCACGACGGGGACGTGCTGTGGCCACCACCGCCGGTCGCGGTGTCAGCGGCGGCTCCCGCGGCGCCCAGCGCGCCCGCGCCCACCGCGGACGAGCTCGCCGCGGCGAAGGCGGAGGCCGACGAGGCCGCGCGGCGTCGCGCCCAGCGGCGCACGGTCGCGTACGCGCTCGGCGCGGTGGTGCTGACGCTCGGCATCTCGTTCGCGCCGAGCGACTTCCTGTCGCACTTCTCGGTCTTCGTGCTCGCGGTGTTCGTCGGGTACTACGTCATCTCGAACGTGTCGCACTCGCTGCACACGCCGCTCATGGCGCAGACCAACGCGATCTCCGGGATCATCCTCGTCGGCTCGTTGCTCCAGATCGGGTCCGACGACCTCGTCGTGACCGTCCTGGCGTGCATCGCCGCCGCGGTCGCGTCCATCAACATCTTCGGCGGGTTCCTGGTCGCGAACCGGATGCTCCGCATGTTCCGACGGGGAGCCTGACATGACGCTCGTGTCGCTCGTGCACGCGACGTACCTGCTCGCCGCCGTGCTGTTCGTGCTGTCGCTCGCGGGCCTGTCCCGTCAGGAGACGGCCCGCCGCGGCAACGTCCTCGGCATGGTGGGCATGGTCCTCGCGCTCGCCGCGACGATCGCGCTCGCGCTGCAGAGCTCGCAGCGCGACGCGCTCGTGACGGGCCTGCTCATCGCGCTCGTGCTGGGCGTCGGTGCGGTCGTCGGGACGTGGCGTGCGCGCAGCGTCGAGATGACGCAGATGCCCGAGCTCATCGCGCTGCTGCACTCGTTCGTCGGTGCGGCCGCCGTGCTCGTCGGCTTCGACTCCTACCTGACCGAGCCGCCGCACGGCGTGCACCTCGTCGAGGTGTTCCTCGGGGTCTTCATCGGCGCCGTGACGTTCACGGGCTCGGTCGTCGCGTTCCTCAAGCTCTCGGCGCGCATCTCCAGCGCCCCGCTCATGCTCCCGGGCCGCAACCTGCTCAACCTCGGCGCGGTCGTCGGGTCGCTCGGGCTGCTGGCCTGGTTCCTCGCGGCGCCGTCGGTGTGGCCGCTGGTCGTGATGACGGTGGTCGCGCTCGCGCTCGGCTGGCACCTCGTCGCGGCGATCGGTGGCGGTGACATGCCTGTCGTCGTGTCGATGCTCAACTCGTACTCGGGGTGGGCCGCCGCAGCCGCGGGCTTCATGCTCGACAACGACCTGCTGATCGTCACGGGTGCGCTCGTCGGTGCGTCCGGCGCGATCCTGTCGTACATCATGTGCCGGGCCATGAACCGGTCGTTCGTCTCGGTGATCCTCGGCGGGTTCGGGGCCGAGGAGGGGGCGGCGGCGCCGTCGTCGGGCGGGCCCGTGGGGGAGCACCGCGAGGTGTCCGCCGCCGAGGTCGCCGCCGAGCTCGCGGGCGCGCGGTCCGTCGTGATCACGCCCGGGTACGGCATGGCCGTCGCCAAGGCGCAGTACCCCGTCGCCGACCTCGTCGAGAAGCTGCGGGCGCGCGGCGTCGAGGTCCGGTTCGGGGTGCACCCCGTCGCGGGGCGCCTGCCGGGGCACATGAACGTGCTGCTCGCCGAGGCCAAGGTGCCGTACGACATCGTGCTCGAGATGGACGAGATCAACGACGACCTCGGCGAGACCGACGTCGTCCTCGTGATCGGCGCGAACGACACGGTCAACCCCGCGGCGCTCGACGACCCGGCGTCCCCCATCGCGGGCATGCCGGTGCTCGAGGTGTGGCGGGCGCGGCAGGTCGTCGTGTTCAAGCGGTCGATGGCGACGGGGTACGCCGGCGTGCAGAACCCGCTGTTCTTCCGGGAGAACACCGCGATGCTGTTCGGCGACGCGCGCGAGCAGACCGAGAAGATCGTGGCGGCCCTGACGGCGCTCTGAGGGCCTCCTCGGTCGTCGAACATCGTCGAACAGATCGTCGAACCGTTTCACCATCTCGTCGCGGGACGTCCGCGCTCCCTAGCCTCCCGCCAGACCGGCGGACCGTGCCGCCGGCACGTCGCGAAGGAGCGATTGCGATGCCTCGCCGTGCCCAGCCGCTGCCGGGGGCCTCGCAGCCCCTGACGCTCTCGACCCTCGCCGCGCTCGTCGTCGCGGCCCTCGTCGCGGTCGCCGCGCTCGTCGTGCCGGGCGCGACGAGCGCGCGGGCCGCCGCCACGGTCGTCGCCGCGTCCGACTTCGAGGACGGCCTCGACGGCTGGGTGGCGCGCGGACCCGCACCGACCGTCGCGCTCACCACCGAGGCCGCACGCGGCACGACGAGCCTGCTGGTCACCGGCCGCACGTCCGCCTGGCACGGCGCCGGGCTCCCCGTGACCGACGCGTTCGAGCCCGGCGTCACGTACACGGTCTCGATGTGGCTGCGCCTGCCGCACAGCGGCCTGGGCTACGCCGACCTGCGCGTGTCCGTGCAGCGCGACAACGCGGGCGTCTCGTCGTACGACACCGTCGCGACCGTGCCGGGCGTGACCGACGGCGCCTGGAAGCAGGTAACCGCGAGCTACACGCCCGGACCGTTCGACGACGCGCTGCTCTACGTCGAGTCCACGTCCTCGCTGACCGACCTCCTCGTCGACGACGTCGTGGTGTCCGGCGACGCGGTCGCTCCCGACCTCACGGTGCCCGCGCTCGACACGACGCTCGCCCCCTGGTTCCCGTTCGGCATGGCCGTCGAGCCCGCGGACGTGCTCGCGGGCCGCGGCGAGCTCGTCGGGTACCACGCCGCGCAGCTCACGCCCGGCAACCAGATGAAGCCCGACGCGATCCAGCCGACCGAGGGCACGTTCGTCTTCGGGCCCGCCGACCTGCTCGTCGACTTCGCGGTCGCACACCACCAGCGCGTCTACGGGCACACGCTCCTGTGGCACCAGCAGACGCCCGCGTGGTGGTTCCAGCGCGACGGCGTCGCCCTCACGACGAGCCCCGCCGACCAGGCGCTGCTGCGCTCGCGGCTGCAGACGCACATCCAGGCGATCGCGACGCACTACCGGACGAAGTACGGCGAGTTCGGCACCGCCGGCAACCCGATCTTCGCGTTCGACGTGGTCAACGAGGTCGTCGACGAGTCGCAGCCCGACGGCATGCGGCGCTCCGAGTGGTACCGGATCCTCGGGCCGTCGTACGTCGCGGACGCGTTCCGCTACGCGCGCGAGGCGTTCGGACCGCACGTCAAGCTGTTCATCAACGACTACAACGGCGAGTACCCGAACAAGCGCGCGCCGTACCTCGCGCTCGTGACCTCGCTGCTCGCACAGGGCGTGCCCGTCGACGGCGTCGGGCACCAGCTGCACGTCGAGATCGGCCGGTCGCTGTCGAACATCGAGGCGACGATCACCGCGTTCGAGGCGCTGCCCGTGACGCAGGCCGTGACCGAGCTCGACGTGTCGACCTACCTCAACGGCGGCGAGTCGTGGACCGCGCCGCCCGCGGACCGGCTGCGGCAGCAGGCGACCTACTACCGCGACCTGTTCACGATCCTGCGCGCGCACGCGTCGTCGCTGACGTCCGTGACCGTGTGGGGCGTCGACGACTCGCGGACGTGGCTGCGCGCCGGGGCCGCTCCGCTGCTGTTCGACGGGAAGCTGCAGGTCAAGGACGCGTTCTGGGGGATCGTCGACCCGTCACGCATCGGCTCGACCCCGACCCCGACCCCGACGCCCACGCCGACCCCGACCCCCACGCCGACTCCGACCCCCACGCCCACGCCGACTCCGACCCCGACCCCGACGCCGACGCCGACCGCTGAGCCGACGCACACCATGCCGCCCGCGCAGGGGTGCGCCGTGACGTGGACGTCGAACGCGTGGAACACGGGGCTCACGGCCAACCTGCGCGTGACGAACACGGGCGTCGTGCCGCTGACCGGCTGGACGCTGCAGTTCACGTTCCCCGGCGGTCAGCACGTGGACCAGGGGTGGAGCGCGACGTGGTCGCAGACCGGCACGCTCGTCACCGCCGTGAACGCGTCGTGGAACGGTCAGCTCGCACCCGGTGCGAGCGCCGACATCGGGTTCAACGCGTCGCACCCCGGCACGCCCACGGCGCCGACCGCGTTCACTGTCAACGGCACCACCTGCACCATCGGGTGAGCCGCGCTCCTTCGACGTGCGGGTGGTGCCGACGAGTCGTGCGGTTCGTCCGGTCGGCGGTGTGACGTGCTGCACGCGGCCCGTCCAGCGGACGGAGGTCCCGACGCGGTCGTCGTCGGACGCCACTAGGGTGAGGTCGTAACCCCACCTGCTCGGAAATCCCACCTGCACGTCGAAGGAGCACCCATGGCCAGCATCGAGGCTGTCGGCGCCCGCGAGATCCTGGACTCGCGCGGCAACCCCACTGTCGAGGTCGAGGTCGCGCTCGACGACGGCACGATCGCCCGCGCGGGTGTCCCCTCGGGCGCCTCGACCGGTGCGTTCGAGGCCGTCGAGCGCCGTGACGGCGACAAGTCGCGCTACCTGGGCAAGGGCGTCGAGCAGGCCGTGAACGCGGTCATCGACGAGATCGCGCCGGAGATCATCGGCTTCGAGGCCTCGGAGCAGCGCCTCGTCGACCAGGCGCTCATCGACCTGGACGGCACGCCCAACAAGGGCAAGCTCGGCGCGAACGCGATCCTCGGCGTCTCGCTCGCCGTGGCGAAGGCTGCCGCGGACTCGGCCGACCTGCCGCTGTTCCGCTACGTCGGCGGCCCGAACGCGCACGTCCTGCCGGTCCCGATGATGAACATCCTCAACGGTGGTTCGCACGCGGACTCGAACGTCGACATCCAGGAGTTCATGGTCGCCCCGATCGGCGCCACGACCTTCCGCGAGGCGCTGCGCACGGGCGCCGAGGTCTACCACTCGCTCAAGGCCGTGCTGAAGAGCAAGGGCCTCGCGACCGGCCTGGGCGACGAGGGTGGCTTCGCGCCGAACCTCGAGTCGAACCGTGCCGCGCTCGACCTCATCCTCGAGGCGATCGAGAAGGCGGGCTTCGCGCCGGGCAAGGACGTCGCGCTCGCGCTCGACGTCGCGTCGACCGAGTTCTTCAAGGACGGCGCGTACCAGTTCGAGGGCAAGGCTCAGACGCCGGACTTCATGGTCAAGTACTACGAGCAGCTCGTCGCGGACTACCCGCTGGTCTCCATCGAGGACCCGCTGTCCGAGGACGAGTGGGGCACGTGGTCGCACCTCGTCGCCGAGGTCGGCGACAAGGTGCAGATCGTCGGCGACGACCTGTTCGTCACCAACCCCGAGCGTCTCGCCAAGGGCATCCAGCTCAAGGCCGCGAACTCGCTGCTGGTCAAGCTCAACCAGATCGGCACGCTCACCGAGACGCTCGACGCGGTGACGCTCGCGCAGCGCAACGGCTTCACCACGATGACCTCGCACCGCTCCGGCGAGACCGAGGACACCACGATCGCCGACCTGTCCGTCGCGACGAACGCCGGCCAGATCAAGACCGGTGCCCCCGCGCGCGGCGAGCGCATCAACAAGTACAACCAGCTGCTGCGCATCGAGGAGGAGCTGGACGACGCCGGTCGTTACGCCGGCCGCTCGGCCTTCCCGCGCTTCCAGGCCTGATCCGGCGGGCTCCGGCCCGCCCCAGCCTGCTGGTCGACTGACGTCGACCCACCGAGGCCGGTCGCCCCAGGGCGACCGGCCTCGCCGCATCCCACCCACCGGTCCCCCGCCCACCGGTCCACCCCGCCCACCGGTCCCACCCCGCCCACCGTCGTGAGTTCGTCGCAGATCGTCGAGTTCGTCGGCGATAGCCGACGACGTGACACATCTCCAACGAACTTGGAGCGAGTTCCGCCTCACTGGTCTCGCTGCTCACCGGTCGTTCAGCGCGCTGGACTCGTCTCGCCACTGGTCGTGGGCGGGGCAACAGGTCGCCCCATGCCGCCGTGGGTTCGTCGTAGATCGTCGAGTTCGTCGGCGACAGCCGACGACGTCACACATCTCCAACGAACTCAGGGGCGATGGGCTGGGCTCGCCGGATGGTGTCGCTCCGCGGCATCGCCGCTTGGGCGGCAGACGCCCCCACCGCCGGCACCCCGCTCCCGCAGTGGGCCGCCACCCACCGCCACCGCCGCTGCCGCCACCCACCGACGCTGCAGCTGCCGTTGCCGCCACCCGTTGCCGTTGCCGTCACGCGCCACCCGTTGCCGTCACCCGCTGCCTACCGACGCTGCCGCTGTCGCTGCGGCTGTCGCTGACGCCACCACCGTCGGACGCGCTTCACCTGCCGCCTGGGCGCTCGCCCGCTGCGTCCGCCCCGTTCCGACCACCGGCTGCTCCACCTGCCGTCGAGAGTTCGTCGGTGATCGTCGAGTTCGTCGGCGATCGTCGACGAACTCATGCATTTTCGACGAACTCAGTGGGGAGGGGAGGGAGGTGGGGGAGGTGTGGGGGGGAAGGAGGGGAGGGGCGTTGAGCTTGCTGCTCGACGCTGCTGTGCGTTGTGGCCGGTGGTGGTGGCGTCGGGTGGTTGTAGCGCCTGCGCCGTGTTCGTCGGATATCGGTGAGTTCGTCGGCGATCGTCGACGAACTCGTGCATTTTCGACGAACTCAGTGGGGGAGGAGGAGGGAGGTGGGTGGGGCGGGTGGGTGGGAGGGGAGGGGAGGGTTGGTGGGAGGGGAGGGTTGGTGTGTTGGTGTGGACGGTAGTGCGGGGTGCGCAGTAGTGTGTGATCCGCGGGCAGGGGTTCCGCGCGACGGGTGTCGGGTCCGGTGCTGGCAGGGGGAGCGCCGGCCCCGACACCCTGGACTCAGGAAGGTGCGCCGCATCGGGCGCACGGACGAGCGCCGGAGGGTGCGGTGGACACGACACAGCTGCTCAAGGGGGTGCTCGACGTCGCGGTGCTCGCGGTCGTCGAGGACGAGGACGGCTACGGGTACGACGTGGTCCGGCGTCTGCGGACCGCCGGGATCGAGGACGTCGGCGACGCGTCGGTCTACGGCACGTTGCGACGCCTGTACGCGGCGGGCGCGCTCTCGTCGTACGTGGTGCCGTCCGACGAAGGGCCGCACCGCAAGTACTACGGGATCAACGCGCAGGGCCGCGCGATGCTCGAGGCGCAGCGCAAGGAGTGGCACGAGTTCGCGGGCACGATGTCGAGCCTGCTCCGGACGGGAGAGAACGCATGAGCATCACCGACACACCGCTCGGCTCGGAGGTCGCGGACTTCGCGGCGCGGGTGCGTGCGGAGCTTGCGGACCTCGCGCCGGACCAGGTCGACGACCTCACGGACGGGCTCGAGGCCGACCTCGCGGAGGCCTGGGCGGACCGCCTGACGAGGAGCTGCGACGGGGCCACGCGGAGCGACGGCCCGATCGGGACGGCGAACGACGCCACCGCGCTGTTCGGTCCGCCGGCCGCGTATGCCGCCGAGCTGCGTGCCGCCGCGGGTCTCGACCCGCGGGTCGGCCCGCGACGGGCGAGCCTGCGCGGTCGTGCCGGCGCGCTCGTGACGGCGCCGTGGCGCGCCGCCGCATCGCGCGCGCAGCGGCTGCTGGTGCGGCTGCGCACGACGCGGTGGTGGCCCCCGGTCGAGGACCTGCTCGTCGCGCTGCGGCCGATGTGGTGGGTGCTGCGCGGCTGGATCGTCGCGCACCTGCTGCTGCAGGTCTCGGGGATCGAGCGCAACGGGCCGTGGTGGGTCCCGGAGACGTTCGTCGGCTGGATGGTGCTCGTCGCGGCGGTCGTCGCGAGCGCGCAGTGGGGGCGCGGACGGTGGCAGGTGGGCGGCCGCTGGTACCGGGTGCTGGTCGTCGTCAACGCCGTCGCGGTCGTCGCGGGGGTCGTGTTCGTGTCCTGGCTGCCGGGTCGACAGACCGAGTACGTCTACGCCGACCCGGGCCCCGTCCAGGACGGCGTGGTCGTCGGTGGCCAGTACGCCGAGAACCTGTTCGTCTACGACGCCCAGGGCGAGCCCGTCGCGGGCGCGCAGGTGTTCGACCAGGCGGGGCGACCGGTCACGCTCGGCATCGACTCGATCGGTGCCGCGGAGTACTGGGACGGCTCGGACGCCCAGCAGTGGCGGCTCGGTGGTGCGCGTGCCGACGGCACGGGCGTCTGGAACGCGTACCCGCTGCTGCTGTTCCCGGAGGCGGCGATCGACGTGACGCGGGCGTGGGAGAGCGACGAGCTCGTCTGGCTGCACGACGAGCCCTGGGTCCCGACGTCGCCCGGCTGGCCGTTCGCTGCGGCGCAGCCGGTCACCGTCCCGACGGGTGCGGCGACCCAGGCCCCGGCCGACGATCCTGTCGGCACGCCGACGGACGCACCGACCGGCCACGCGGTCGACGGGCCGACCGGCGCACCCACGGCAGCGCCGACGGGTGCGACCGCGCCGACGACCGTGGTCCCCGGAGCGGACCAGGCCGCCACGCAGCCCGACGCGGGTGCGACGACCGCCGCGACGTCGACCGGCGACGACGCCACGCCGGTCGACGCTCCCGACGGCGCCGGGCCGGCCGACATCCTGCCGACCGCTGCGACGCGCTGAGGGCCTCGGGTGTGAAGGAACTGCGCAGCGCCGCGGGTCGCGCCACCGGGTCGGGCATGGGGGCAGGGCACAATCGGGGGCATGTCCGCACCCCGCCGCCCGGTCGAGCCGCGCCCGGCTGACCGCCGTGACGGCGGACCTGACCGGCGCGCTTCGTCGGGTCGTCCGGCCCGTTCGGCGGGCGGTGGCCCGGCCGGCCCCGCCGCGGCCCCGGCGGCGGAGCCCGGTGCGGCGCCCGGTACGGCCGCGGGGTCGAGCGGGCGCGGCGAACGCCGAGAGCAGGTTCGTCCGACGAGGTCGCGGCCGGGGCGCTCGTCGTCCGTGCGTGCGGCGACGCCCGCTCGAGGTGTGCCGCGAGCGACGTCCCGCCCGGGTGCGACGCGACCCGCGAACCGCGCGCCGGTGACGCCGCCGCGCGGCACGGCGCGGGCCGAGCGGGCGGGCTCCCAGCCGCCGCGGCTGTTCTCGGTGCGCGCGATCGTGCTCGGCTGCGTGGCCGTGCTCGCGTTCGTCCTGGTCTACCCGACGCTGCACACGTACCTGCGCCAGGAGGCGGACCTGCGGTCGCTGCGGCAGCAGGTCGACGCGGCGCGTGCGCGCAACGGCGACCTGGAGTCGGAGCTCGCGCGCTGGGACGACCCGGCGTACGTCACGGCGCAGGCGCGCGAGCGGCTGTCCTACGTGATGCCCGGCGAGACGGCGTACCGGGTCGTCGACCCGGAGGTCGTCGAGAAGCCGGCGGACGGGCCGAAGGCCGACGAGCCACCGGTCGCACAGACCGTCGTCGAGCAGCCCTGGTACACGTCGGTGTGGGACTCGCTCGTCGTCGCGGGCGACGTGTCGGGTGCCGACGGGGACGTCGCGCCGACGCCCGCGCCGAGCACGACGCCTCGACCCTGAGGGCCCGCTGACGGGCCTCGGGCTCCGGGCGGCTCGGTCGCAGCGGAGCGATGAGGGACAATGAGCGTTTCACGCCCGACTCAGCATCCGACCAGAACGACGAGGACCCCGACGTGCCCACCACCGCGCCCGACGTGACCGCTCACGACCTGGAGGTGCTCGCCGAGCAGCTCGGCAGGCCGCCGCGCGGGGTCGTCGGGATCGCGGCGCGCTGCGTGTGCGGGCGCCCGCTCGTCGTGCGCACGGCGCCGCGGCTCGACGACGGCACGCCGTTCCCGACGACGTACTACCTCACGAACCCGCAGGCGGTCGCCGCGGTGAGCACGCTCGAGGCGTCGGGGCTCATGAAGGAGTGGACACAGCGGCTCGCGGTCGACGCGGACCTGGCCGCCGCGTACCGGGGTGCGCACGAGGCGTACCTGGCCGACCGTGCCGAGCTCGGCGAGGTCCCGGAGATCACGGGCGTCTCGGCGGGCGGGATGCCGACGCGGGTCAAGTGTCTGCACGTGCTCGTCGGGCATGCGCTCGCGGCCGGACCGGGCGTGAACCCGTTCGGCGACGAGGCGCTCGCGCTGATCCGGGACACGTGGCGCCCGGACCGCTGCACCTGCTGACGCCGTCGGGTGACGGGCGGCTCGCGGCGGTCCGGGCGGGTGCGAGGATGGGCCGCGTGACGCGAGTGGCTGCCATCGACTGCGGGACGAACTCCATCCGGCTCCTGGTGGCGGACGTCGACCCCGGCACCGGGACGCTCGTGGACCTGGACCGACGCTCCGAGGTCGTGCGGCTCGGGCAGGGTGTGGACCGGACGGGTCGGCTCGCGCCGCAGGCGCTCGCGCGCACGCTCGATGCGACGCGCCGGTACGCGGAGCTCTGCTCGACGCTGGGTGCGACGAGCGTGCGGTTCGTGGCGACGTCCGCGTCGCGCGACGCGGAGAACCGGGCCGACTTCGTCGACGGTGTGCGGGCGCTGCTCGGCGTGGAGCCGGAGGTCGTGTCGGGCCAGGAGGAGGCGGCGCTGTCGTTCCGGGGCGCGACCGGGGTGGTCGCGGCGCGGCACCCGGGCCCGTTCCTCGTCGTGGACCTCGGGGGCGGCTCGACCGAGCTCGTGCTGGGCACCGCGGAACCCGAGGCGGCGTTCTCGATGGACGTGGGCTGCGTTCGGCTCACGGAGCGGCACCTGCAGGGCGACCCGCCGTCGTCCGACGAGCGTGCTGCGGCACGTCGGGACGTCGCGGCGGCGCTCGACGCGGCGGCGGCCGTGGTCCCGCTCGGGCGCACGGTCACGCTCGTCGGGCTCGCGGGCTCGGTGACGACCGTCACGGCGCACGCGCTGGGCCTCGACCGGTACCGACCGGAGCGGATCGACGGTGCGGTGCTGCCGGTGGCGACGGTGCTCGACGCGTGCGACGACCTGCTCGGCGCGACGCGCGAGCGGCGGTCGGGTCTGGGGTACCTGCACCCGGGGCGGGTCGACGTGATCGGTGCGGGCGCGCTCGTCTGGCACGACGTGGTCGCACGCGTGCGCGACGAGGTCGCTGCGGACGGTCGCGACCTCGCGCACGTCGTGACGTCGGAGCACGACATCCTCGACGGCATCGCGTTCAGTGCCGCGGAGCGTGCTGCGCGCTGAGGTGAACCGTTCAGGTCCCCGTGCTCAGGCGCGGCACGGGGTGTCGACGGTGTGACCGAGGTCACTGGGACCGGTACCATCCCACGCGTCGAACGGCCTGACCTCGGACGGGCCGCAATGGCACGATGTCCGGCAGTGCCCGAATGGGAACGTTTCCACGCGTCGTCGCGCGTGCCGGCGTTCGCTCGACCAGCTCGACCAGCTCGACGAGGAGCCCTCGCATGAACCAGCCCAACGTGGGTGTGCCCCAGGAACGACTGCTCGCCCGGCGCACGGTGCTCGAGATGGGCTGCGGGCTCGTCGGTCTCGGCGTCCTCGCGGCGTGCACGGACCCGACCCATGACCACTCGGTCGTGGGTCCGACGAGCGCGCACGGCACCGCGACGCTCGCGCCCGAGCCGACGACCGGGACGTGGACGGTCCCGGTCGAGCCCATGACGTTCCCCGCGGGCTTCGTGTGGGGTTCGGCGACGTCCGCGTTCCAGGTCGAGGGCTCGACGACGGCCGACGGACGCGGTGTCTCGATCTGGGACACGTTCGCGGCCGAGCCGGGCCGGATCGACGACGGGTCGACGGCCGACCCCGCGGCGGACCAGTACCGCCGGTGGGAGCAGGACCTGGACCTCATGCAGGACCTCGGGCTGCAGGCGTACCGGTTCTCGGTGTCGTGGCCGCGCATCGTGCCCGCAGGTTCGGGCGAGGTGAACCAGAAGGGCGTCGACCACTACCGCCGGCTCGTCGACGGGCTGCTCGACCGGGGCATGCACCCGGCGATCACGCTGTACCACTGGGACCTCCCGCAGCCGTTGCAGGACCGCGGCGGGTGGACCGTGCGCGAGACGGCCGACCGGTTCGCGGAGTACTCCGCGGTGATGTTCGAGGCGCTGCGCGACGTCGACGCGACGTGGTTGACCATCAACGAGCCGAAGACGACCTCGATGGTCGGCTACGCGGGCACCGAGCACGCGCCCGCGCTGGGCGACCTCGACGCGGGCCTCGCGTCGGTGCACCACCAGCTCCTCGCGCACGGCAAGGCCGTCGAGGCGTTCCGCGAGATCGGCGGGCGCGGCGGCATCGGCATCGCGCTCAACCTCATGCCGGTGTACGCGGCCCCCGGTGCGGACCTGGCGGCTGCGCGCCTCGACTCCGCCGAGAACCGGCTCTACCTCGACCCGGTGCTGCTCGGCACCTACCCGGACGACGCGATCGGGGACGCCCCGGGCCAGCTGCACGGCGACCGGGCGGCGTTCGACGCGCTCGTGCTCGACGGTGACCTCGAGACGATCTCCCGACCGTGCGACGTGCTCGCGGTCCAGTACTACGGCGTCGCGGGCATCGACAAGACCGGTGCGTGGCTGCAGCTGTACCCGCCGTCGCCCGCGGGCTGGCAGCAGGTGCACGCCGAGGGGCTGTACGAGCTGCTCGTCCGGCTGCCGCACGACTACCCGCAGCTCCCGCCGCTCGTCATCAGCGAGAACGGCATCCCGGACCCCGACGCGCAGGGCCAGCTCGACGACCCGCAGCGTGTCGACTTCCTGCGCACGCACCTGCAGCAGGCGGCGCGCGCGATGGCCGAGGGCGTCGACCTGCGCCAGTACTACGCGTGGTCGTTCCTCGACAACTTCGAGTGGGCGCGCGGCATGACGCAGCGGTGGGGGATCGTGCACGTCGACTACGGGTCGCAGCGGCGCACGCCCAAGACGAGCGCGACGTGGTACTCGCGGGTCGCCCGGGAGAACCAGGTCCGGCCGGACTGACGTCGGCACCGGGCGGGCGGCGCGCTCGTCGTGACGACTCTCACACGCGGCGAGGCGCGCCTGTGCGCATTGTCACCGAGCGCGGGGGTGGCCTGTTCTGTATACGTCGATACCGTTGAGGTATGCCTCAGTCTGCTTCCACGTCTGCCGACGCGCCGGTCGAGCCGGCGGCCCCGAGCCGCCCCGCCAAGTCGCGCAAGGTCCCGCGGGTCCTGGTGCTCGGCGGCGGGACGGTCGGCCTGTACTCGGCACGTCGCCTGCGCAAGCGGCTCGGCCGCCGCGAGGCCGCGATCGTCGTCGTCGACCCTCGCCCCTACATGACGTACGCGCCGTTCCTCCCCGAGGCGGCCGCGGGCTCGATCGACTCCCGCAACGTCGTCGCGCCGCACCGCCGCGCGCTCAAGGGCGTCGACGTGCTGCAGGGCAAGGTCTCCCAGATCAACCACGCCGAGCGCACGGTCCAGATCACGCCCGAGGAGGGCGAGCCGTACTGGATCACGTACGACCACCTGGTCGTCGGTCTCGGCTCGGTCGCGCGCACGCTGCCCATCCCGGGCCTCGCGGAGCAGGCGATCGGCTTCAAGAACGTCGAGGAAGCCATCGCGGTCCGCAACCACATCCTCAACCGCATCGAGGTCGCGTCGTCGACGTGGGACCCCGAGCTGCGCCGTCGCATGCTGACGTTCGTGTTCGTCGGCGGCGGGTTCGCGGGCGTCGAGGCGCTCGGTGAGCTCGAGGACATCGCGCGGTACACGGTCAACCACTACAAGCAGATCGAGCAGGACGAGCTGCGGTTCGTGCTGGTCGAGGGCAGCCCGCGCATCCTGCCCGAGGTGAGCGAGGAGCTCGGCGGCTACACGCTCGAGCAGCTGCGCAAGCGGCGCATCGAGATCCACCTCTCGACGTTCCTCAACTCGTGCGTCGACGGGCACATCGTGCTGTCGAACAAGCAGGAGTTCGCCGCCGACACGATCGTGTGGACCGCGGGCGTCAAGGCCAACCCGGTCCTGCAGCAGTCGGACCTGCCGCTCGACCAGATGGGCCGCGTCACCTGCAACGCGTCGCTGCAGGTCGTCGACGCCGAGGGCGTCGTCGTCCCGGACGCGTACGCCGCGGGCGACTGCGCGGCCGTCCCGGACCTCGTCAACCCCGGGAAGTTCTGCCCGCCGAACGCGCAGCACGCGCTGCGGCAGGGCAACCACCTCGGCGACAACCTCGCGCGCGTCCTGCGTTCCGCCGAGGTCACCGAGTACTCGCACAAGAACATCGGGGCGGTCGCGTCGCTCGGCATGTACAAGGGCGTCGCGCAGATGTTCGGCCGGATCAAGGTCCGCGGCTTCCTCGCGTGGGTCCTGCACCGCACGTACCACGTGTTCGCGATGCCGACCGTGAACCGCAAGCTGCGCATCATGGCGGGCTGGACGGGTTCGCTCCTGCTGCGTCGCGAGGTCGTCCCGCTCGGCGCGCTGCACGATCCGCGCGCTGAGTTCCGCGCCGCGTCGGTCCCGCCGAAGCCGCGCGTCGTCGAGCCCGCCACGGCGGACCCGGAGATCACCGGCGCCGGTTCCGGCACGCGGGCGAAGTCGGCCTCCTGACGCTCGCCCGTCGTCCGACACCACGACGAGCCCGGTCCCGCGCGGACCGGGCTCGTCGCGCGTCCGGCGTCGTGCGCCCGGCGGGGTTCGAACCCGCACTGGGCCGGGTTTAAGCCGGCTGCCTCTGCCGGTTGGGCTACGGGCGCGCGCGAGCATCCTCGCATCCCGGGTCCGACGAGCGCCCCGGTCCGACGAGCGCCCGGGTCAGACGAGCCCGGCGGCCTGCTCCTGCTCCTCGATCTCGCCGGCCCACGCGCGCTTGCCGCGCCGCCAGCCCTCGTCGTCGGTGCCGAGCCGCCAGTAGCCCGACGCGGACAGGTCGTCGCGCGCGAGCCCCCGCTCGAGCCGCAGGTAGCGCCGGATCTCGCGCACGGTGCCCGCCTCGCCGTGCAGGAACGCGCCGACGCGTCCGTCGGGCCACGGCAGCGCGCGCACGTGCTCGACGAGCCGACGGCCCGGCGCGCCGTGGTCCGTGTGGACCCAGCACAGCTCGACGCCTGCGGGGACGGTGAGCGCGAGCTCGTCGTGCGGTCCGTCGATCTCGACGAACGCCCAGCCACGTGCGTCCGCGGGGAGCCGCTCGAGCGCGACGGCCACGGCCGGCAGCGCGCTCGCGTCGCCGACGAACAGGTGGTGGTCGACCGAGGCCGAGGGCGACCACGCACCGCCCGGCCCGACGACGAGCGCCTCCTCGCCGCCCGTGAGCCGCGCGGCCCACGGGCCCGCGAGCCCCGCGTCGCCGTGCACGACGACGTCGAGCGTGAGCTCGTGCGCGGCCGGGTCGAACGCGCGCACGGTGTAGGCGCGCAGGCGGGGCTGGACGCCGTCGGGCAGCCCGATCGCGTCGAGGTCGAGACGCCCGTCGGCCGCGAGGGGGCGCGGGCCGTCGGGCAGGAACATGAGCTTGACGTACGCGTCGGCGTGCTCGACGGGCTGGAACGGGGCGAAGGTCGCGCCGCCGACGACGACGCGCACGAGGTGCGGGGTGAGCCGTTCGGTGCGCAGCACGCGGCCGAGCGCGGGTGCGGGCGTGCGGCGGGGTGTGGCGGGGCCGTCCGTCATCAGCGCGGCCCGGCGTCGAGGGACGCGTCGAGCGAACCGTTGAGCCGGGTGAGCGCGTCGGCGAGCGCGACGATCTCGCCGGGCCCCCACTGTGCGAGCACGTCGGCGTAGACCTCGGCCCGGGCCTGCCGGGTCTGGTCGAGCGCGTCGAGCCCGGCCGGGGTCGCCGTGATGACGGAACGACGACCGTCGGTCTCGTCCCGGCCGCGGCTCACGTAGCCCGCCGCCTCCATCTGCAGGACCTGGCGCGTCACGGTCGAGGCGTCGAGGCGCAGGTGGTCGGCGATCTCGTTGATGCCGGCCGGACCGTCGTCGGCGAGCCGACCGAGCGCGAGGTAGGCCGAGCGCTCGAGCGTGCCGTCGAGGCGGCGGCTGCTGCGGCGGTTGCGGTCGGCCAGGCGCAGCAGGAGCGCGACCTGGCGCTCGACCTCGGCGATCGCGGGATCCATGTCCCCTCCTGGGGTCGGTCGGTGCGTCGGGGGAGCCGTGCGCGCTCAGCCTAGGTGTCCTGTCCGGGGCTCGGGCCCGTCGTCCGGCCCGGAGTCGTCCTCGCCATCGTTGTATGATGCAGGTAAATATCCCTCCGTCCTCGTCCCGAAGGAGGTCGCGTGCGTCGCGACGAACCGAACCGCACCGCGATCCTGTCCACCGCGCTGACCGCGTTCTTCGCGATCGCGGGCATCGCCATCGTCGACCCGATCCTGCCGGTCATCGGCACCGAGCTCGGCGCGACCACGTGGCAGGTCGAGCTGCTGTTCACCGCCTACATCGCCGTCATGGCGATCGGCATGATCCCCGCGGTCATGCTCACCGGGAAGCTCGGGTACAAGAAGGTCCTCGCGATCGGCGTGAGCGTCGTCGCGGTCGCCGCGATCGGCGCCGCGCTGACCGTGAACATCGGTCAGCTCGCCGCGCTGCGCGGTCTGTGGGGGCTCGGCAACGCGCTGTTCTTCGCGACCGCCATGGTCCTGCTCGTCTCGCTCGCGAACGACCGCGAGTGGGCCGTCGAGCTGTTCGAGACGTGCGTGGGGCTCGGCTTCGCGATCGGTCCGCTGCTCGGCGGGCTGCTCGGCAAGATCTCCTGGCGGGTGCCGTTCCTGCTGTGCGGGACGTTCATGATCGTCGCGCTCGCGCTGTCGCTCACGCGGCTCAAGGACCCGCAGACCATGCCCGCACCGCTGCGGTTCGCGGAGGTCTTCCAGCCGTTCCGGCGCATCGGGTTCGTGCTGCTCGGCATCATCACCGCGACGTACAACTTCGTGTTCTTCGTCGTGCTCGGCTACACGCCGGTCTTCCTCGGGCTCGACGTCGTCCCGCTCGGGCTCGTGTTCACCGCGTGGGGCGTCGGCCTCGCGCTCGGCATCCTCGTCATCGGGCACCGGCTCGCGCACCGGTTCGGTGCGGTGCAGACCGTCGGGTTCGCGCTCGTCGTGCTGCTCGGTGCGCTCGTCGGGATCGCGCTGTCCGGGGCGACCGGTGTCACGATCGCGTGGCTCGTGCTCGCGGGTGTGTGCATGGGCATCGCCAACGCCAACCTCACCGACCTCGCGCTCGCGACCGGGTCGCCCGACCGCCGCGTCACGACCGGGGCGTTCAACCTCGTCCGGTGGGGCTTCGCCGCCCCGGCCCCGGTCGTCGCGGGGCTGCTCGCGGAGCACGTGGGCATGCGCGCGCCGTTCTGGGTGGGCGTCGGCGTGCTCGGCGTGGGCGTGCTGACGTTCCTCGTCGCCGGGCACGTCGTCGCGCACGGGATCGGCGAGCGCGTGCTGTGGTCGCGCGTGGACGCGAAGGCGCGCGCGGCCGAGGGCAGCGCCGAGGAGGCCCTCGAGCTCGTCTGACGACGAGAGACGACGACGGCCGCGCCCCTCCTCGAGAGGGGACGCGGCCGTCGTCGTCGGGGCGCCGTCAGGCGTCGCGGCGCTTGAGCAGCACGGCGGCGAGCCCGAGCAGCACCACGACCCACCCGACGAGCACGGCGTAGCCGCCCCACGCCGACAGGTGGATGCCGTGGCCCGCCATCGCGTTGATGGTGTCGATCCGCTCCTGGCTCTGCGCGAGCAGGTAGCCGGAGCTCGACGGCATGAACGGCCGCACGTACTCCAGCGGCTCCCACGGGATGCCGCGCACGAGGCTCTCGACGACGAGCATGAGGCCGAGCACGGTCGCGAGCGCCGCAGCCGAGTGACGCAGCAGCGCGCCCACCGCGAACGCGAACGCCCCGATCGTCGCGAGGTACAGCACGTTGCCGAACAGCCTGCGCTGCGACTCGGGGTCGCCGAGATCGATGCTCCCGTCGAGCGACGCCATGATCGGCTTCTGCAGGACGAACGCGAGCAGGACCGCGACCGCCGAGGCCACGAGGACCACCGCGAACAGGATCACGAGCTTCGACCACAGCACGGGTGTGCGGCGCGGGGCGGCCGTGACGCTCGCGTGGATCATCCCGGTGCGGTACTCGCCCGTGATGGTCAGCACCGCGAGCACGGCGACCGCGAGCGAGCCCATGTTCACGGCGAACTCGAACGGCGTCCACAGCGCCTCGTCGACCGTCATGAAGTCGCCGACCGCGCTGCGCATCGCGAGGCTGATGAGCGCGACGAGCCCGACCATCCCGACGACCATGACGGACAGCGTCCAGATCGTCGAGCGCACGGTCCAGAACTTGAGCCACTCCGAGCGGAGCTGGCGGCCGAACGTCCAGCGCAGCGGCGACGTGCTCGTCGGTGCGGCGGACGCGGGCGACGTGGTGACGGCGCTCATCGGGCGACCTCCTCTCCGGCGGGGGCGTCGACCGGGGCGCCGCCCTCCACGGCCGCCGAGTGGTACTCGACGGTGTCCTGCGTGAGCGACATGAACGCCTCCTCGAGCGACCCGCGCACGGGCGTGAGCTCGTGCAGCACGATCCCGGCGCCCGCCGCCGCCTCGCCCACGGACTCGGACGTCTGCCCGACGACCGTGAGCAGCCCCGGCTCGGCGGAGGTCACCGTGACGCCCGGACCGGCGACGAGCTCGGCGAGCTGCGCGGCCTGCGGGCTGCGCACGCGCACCGAGGACTGCGTGCTCGCGTCGACGACCTCCTGCACCGGACCGCTCGCGACGATGCGCCCGCGGCCGATGACGATCAGGTGGTCGGCCGTCAGCGCCATCTCGCTCATGAGGTGCGAGGACAGGAAGACCGTGCGGCCCTGGCCCGCGAGGTACTTGACCAGGTTGCGGACCCACAGCACGCCCTCGGGGTCGAGCCCGTTGACCGGCTCGTCGAGGATGAGCGTGCGCGGGTCGCCGAGCAGCGCGGCGGCGATCCCGAGGCGCTGACCCATGCCGAGCGAGAAGCCGCCGACGCGCTTGCGCGCGACCGACTGCAGGCCCGTCATCTCGATGACCTCGTCGACCCGCTTGTCGCCGATGCCGTGTGTCGCGGCGAGCGCGCGCAGGTGGTTGCGGGCGCTGCGACCCGTGTGGACCGCCTTCGCCTCGAGCAGCGCGCCGACCTCGGTGAGCGGCGAGCGGAGCTCGACGTACGGGCGGCCGTTGACCGTGACGGCACCGGCCGTGGGGCGATCGAGCCCCATGATCATGCGCATCGTCGTCGACTTCCCGGCGCCGTTGGGGCCGAGGAAGCCGGTCACCTGGCCGGGCTCGACGCGGAACGAGATGCGGTCGACGGCGAGCTTGTCGCCGTAGCGTTTCGTGAGGTCGTGTGCCTCGATCATGCGGGATCCTCCGTGGTTGGGGCCGCTCCGACCTTACGTGCCCCGGACGGCTCCCGGGCGTCCGACCGCAGGTGGATTCGTCCGCGTCGCGCGCCCGTCGCGCGCGGGGAACTGGCGGGGCGCCCGGTACGTTGTCCGCACAGACCCGCGCCGACGTGGCGCCGGCCGACCTGGAGGACGCCGTGGCCAACCCCGTCTTCAGCAACAGCCCCGTCTTCGGCGAGAAGCGCCCGGGCGGGCGCGTCGTGACGCAGCCGCCCGTCGGTGCGCAGTCGACCATCGACGCCGCGACGCTCGACCAGATGTACGGCGCTCCCGCCGCGACCTCGCGCGAGACCGGCCGCATGACGTACGACGACGTCATCGTCAAGACCGGCGGCCTGCTCGCGCTCCTGGTCGCGACGGGCGCGGTGACCTGGGCGGTCGCGCCGGGGCTGTGGATCTTCGGCGCGATCGTCGGCCTCGTGCTCGGGCTCGTCAACGCGTTCAAGCGCGAGCCCAGCCCGGTCCTCATCACGCTCTACACGGTCGCGCAGGGCGTGTTCCTGGGCGGCGTCTCGGCGTTCTACGAGGCGCAGTGGCCCGGCATCGTGAGCCAGGCCGTGCTCGGCACGGTCGCCGTCGCGGGGACCGCGCTGGTCGTGTTCAAGTCGGGTCGCGTGCGCGTGACGCCGAAGTTCACGCGCTGGCTCGTGCTCGCGCTCGGCGGCTACCTCGTGTTCTCGCTGCTCAACCTCGTCCTCATGCTGTTCGGTGTCGGGGGCGGCGAGTTCGGCCCGCTGCGCAGCGGCGGCCTGGGCGTGCTCGTCGGGCTGTTCGCCGTGGGCCTCGCGGCTGCGAGCTTCATCGTCGACTTCGACGCGGTCAAGCGCGGCGTCGAGGGCGGTGCGCCCCGCAAGCTCGCGTGGGCGGCCGCGTTCGGCCTCATCGTCACGCTCGTCTGGCTCTACCTGGAGATCCTGCGCATCCTCGCGATCTTCCGGAACTGACGCACCGTCGTCCCCAGGGCTCCGCACGAGTCCCGAGCCGCCCGTCGACCTCGCTAGGGTCGGCGGGTGGCTCTCTTCGACCTCCCGCTGCCCGAGCTCGAGCGCTACCGCCCGGAGCTCGACGAACCTGCCGACCTCGATGACTTCTGGGCGACGACGCTCGCGGAGGCGCGACGGCACGACGTCGTCGTCGACGCGCGCCCGCACGAGACCGGGCTGCGGCTCATCGAGACGACGGACCTGACGTTCGCGGGGTTCGCGGGGCAGCCGGTCAAGGCGTGGGTCACGCGGCCCGCCGGCAGCGAGGGCGAGGCGCTGCCCGCGGTCGTGGAGTTCATCGGCTACAACGGCGGGCGCGGCTTCGCGCACGAGCACCTCGCGTGGGCGGCCGCGGGCTACGTGCACCTGCTCATGGACACGCGCGGGCAGGGCTCGCTGTGGGGCACGGGTGCGCACACGCCCGACGAGGCCGGCTCGGGACCCGCGACGCCCGGGTTCATGACGCGCGGCATCGAGGACCCCGAGCGCTACTACTACCGGCGCGCGATGACGGACGCGGTGCGTGCGGTCGACGCGGTGCGCGCGCTGCCGGGCGTCGACGCGGCGCGCGTCGCGGTCGCGGGCATCAGCCAGGGCGGCGGGCTCGCGCTCGCGGCGGCGGGGCTGTCGCAGGGGCTCGTCGCCGCCATGCCGGACGTCCCCTTCCTGTGCCACTACCGCCGCGCGGTCGACATCACGGACACCCATCCGTACCAGGAGCTCGTGCAGTACCTGTCGGTGCACCGCGGTGCTCAGGACCGCGTGTTCCGGACCCTGTCCTACTTCGACGGCGTGCACCTCGCGCGGCGTGCGACGGCTCCCGCGCTGTTCAGCGTCGCGCTGCGCGACGACGTGTGCCCGCCGTCGACGGTCTTCGCGGCGTACAACCACTACGCGGGGCTCGCCCCGCAGCGGCCGGGAACCGACATCGCGGTCTATTCGTACAACCGGCACGAGGGTGGTCAGGGCTTCCAGCTCGACCGCCAGCTGCGCTGGCTGGGCGCCCTGGTCCGCTGACCGCGGTCGCCGCCGGCCGGCGCGGCCACCGGCACGACCCGCACGACACCAGCACAGCCCGACCAGCACAGCCCGACCAGCACAGCGCCCAGCGCCAGCAGACCGCCCAGGGGGAGACCAGTGGCCGAGACGAGCGTCGAGGAGTTCGCGACCGACCTGCGCACGGGGATCCGCACGGATCCCGGTGCGTGGGCCGCGCACTCGCCCTACAGCGCACCCGGCCCGTACGCGCGGGTGCTCGCGGGTGTCGCCCCCGACCAGGAGTCGATCCATGCCGCGGTCAGCGGGCTCGTCGCGCACTACCGCGGCGAGGCGGACGTGCTCGACGACGAGCGGCGCGACGACATCGACCTGCGGTGGTGCGACCGGCTGCTCGAGGTGGGTCTGGCCCGCTCACCGCGGCTCGCGGGTCGGCCGTCGGCCGCGCGTGGCGGCGGGTGCTGCCGGGACCACACGCTGCTCGCGGTCGCGATCCTGCGGGAGCACGGCGTCCCGGCCCGTTCCCGCGTGGGGTTCGCGCAGTACCTCGCACCGGAGTTCTGGGTGGATCACGTCGTCGTGGAGCACTGGGACGGGGCGCGCTGGGTGCTGTGGGACGCGGAGCTCCCCGCCACGTACGGCGACTGCCCGCCCGCGGGTGAGCCGTTCGACATCCGTGAGCTCACGACGGGCCTCGACGCGCCGTTCGTCACGGCGTCGCAGGCCTGGCTCGCGCACCGCGAGGGTGATCTCGACCTCACTGCGTTCGGCGTGTGGCCGGGAAGCCACCTGGCCGGGCGCGAGTTCGTGCGCTCGTACGTCGGGCTCGAGCTCGCGCACCGCTACGGTGACGAGCTCCTCCTGTGGGACGTGTGGGACGTGCGCGGCGGGGCGGCGCCGGACGAGGCCGCGACGTCGGGGGACGACGAGCGCGCTGCGGGGACCGACCTCGACCTGGACGCGCTCGCGGACGAGGTCGCGGACCTGCTGGTGCGCGCCGACGCGGGTGACGCGTGCGCGGAGGCGCAGGCGTGCGCCTGGTACGCGTCCGACGAGCGGCTGCGTCCGGGGCGCACGGTCCGCACGCTCTCGCCGCTCGGTCGCACGGGGCGTACGGACCTGGTCGCACGCGCGACCCGGTGGGACTGACGGTCGCGACGTCCGGGGCGGCCGGACGCGCGGGTGTGTGCGTGTCGGTGGCGTGGGGGAGGATGAGCGGGCGCACCCGCACGGGTGCGCCTTCGCACGTCGCCGGTCGCCGTCCGTCACCGGTCAGGTCGGCCGCCCACCCACGAGGAGTCATCCATGACTGCTGCCCTTCCCGAGGTCTCCGGCTCGTTCGGCGAGAAGCCGACCCTCACGTTCCCCGCCGGTTCGCCGTCGCCCGAGCTCGAGGTCAAGGTCCTCAGCCGCGGCAGCGGTGAGCTCGTCGAGGCGGGCGACGACATCGAGGTGCACTACCTCGGCCAGTCGTGGCAGGGCGGCGTCTTCGACAACTCGTACGACCGTCGGTCGTCGATCGGCTTCCCGATCGGCGTCGGCGCCGTCATCGCGGGCTGGGACGAGGGGCTCGTCGGCCAGCAGGTCGGCAGCCGCGTGCTGCTGTCGATCCCGTCGCACCTCGGCTACGGCGACCGCGGCGTGCCGCAGGCCGGCATCAAGGGTGGCGACACCCTCGTCTTCGTCGTCGACATCGTCGGCACCAAGCGCTGACCGCACCCGAAGTTGGACTGTGGTCCGACGCCCCGTGGACGCCGGGTTCACGGGGCGTCGTCGTCCTCGTACGGTGGCCCCAGGCCGACCGGGGTCGCGTGGCAGCACGAGGGCGTGCGTACCGGTCGTCGGTAGGCCCACTGTCGCGACGCGGTTCCGGGGGGATCCCGCGCGCGCCGCGGGTGGGCGGTGTCTCGGGGGAGACGACGCCGCCCACCCGCTGGTTCAGCCCCGGCCGGCTCAGGCTGGGTCGGCCGGGGTCGCGCCTGCGCTCAGCGGCAGCTCACGCCCGTGGAGTGCACCGGGCAGTAGCCGTTCGGGTTCTTGAGCAGGTACTGCTGGTGGTACGCCTCGGCGTAGTAGAACGGGCCGGCGTCCTCGACCGGGCGGATCTCGGTCGTGATGTCGCCGAAGCCCGCGCGGGCCAGCCGGGGTGCGTACAGCTCGCGCGTCGCGTGCGCCGCGGCGGCCTGCTCGGGGGTCGTGGTGAAGATCGCCGAGCGGTACTGCGTGCCGACGTCGTTGCCCTGCCGGAAGCCCTGCGTCGGGTCGTGCGCCTCCCAGAAGTGCCGCAGGAGCTCGTCGTGCGGCAGGACCGACGGGTCGTACGCGACCAGGACCGTCTCGGTGTGCCCGGTCAGGCTCGTGCAGACCTCGTCGTACGTGGGGAACGGCGTGAAGCCGCCCTGGTAGCCCGCGGCCGTCGTCACGACGCCCGGGAGCTGCCACAGGTCCTTCTCGGCGCCCCAGAAGCAGCCGAGCGCCAGGTGGAGCACGGCGGTGCCCTCGGGCCACGGGCCCTGCAGCGGCGTGCCGAGGACGGCGTGCGTCTCGGGGATGTCGTAGGCGTACGCGTCGCGTCCGACGAGTGCGCGCTCGGGCTCGACCATCGTCGAACGGACCGCGGAACCGAACAGCCAACCCATGCGTGAAGCTCCCTCCGTGGGTCCCCGCGCGGGCACCCACGGACCACAACCGCCGCTGTGGGCCGTGTGTTCCGGGTCGTGAGGGGTGCGCGACCGTAGCCTGAGGCCGTGACCAGCGCTCCCGAGCCGACGAGCCGACCCTCCGCCACGCGACCCGCCGCCGAGTCCGTCCCGATGACCGTGCAGCGCGCGGCCGAGTGGTCGTGGCGCCTGCTGCTGATCGCGGCAGCCGTCGTCGTCGGCGGTGCGGTCGTCGGCTACCTCAAGCTCGTCGTCGTCCCGGTGGCCGTCGCGCTGCTGCTCACGGTCCTGCTGGCGCCGTTCGTCGGCTGGTTGCAGCGCCGCGCCCGCATGCGCCGGGCTGCGGCGTCGGGGGTCGCGGTGATCGGGCTCGTCGTGCTCGTCCTCGGGCTCCTCGTGCTCGCGGGGCGGTCCGTGGTCCTCGGGATCTCCGAGCTGTGGGACCAGGCGCAGGAGGGGGTCGACCAGCTGCTCGACTGGCTCGCGACCGGCCCGCTGCAGCTCTCGACCGACAACCTGCAGGGCTGGATCGACCAGGCGCGTGCGGCGGCTGCCGACAACTCGGACACGATCGTCGCGGGTGCGCTGCACGCGACCGTGACGATCGGTCACGTGCTCGCGGGTGCCGTCATCGCGCTGTTCTGCACGTTCTTCTTCCTGCTCGACGGGCGGCAGATCTGGTCGTGGCTCGTCGGGCTGCTGCCGCGCGGCAGCCGGGAGCGCGTGCACCAGGCGGGCCGCCGTGGGCTCGTGACGCTCGGCGCGTACACCCGCACGCAGATCCTCGTCGCGGCGGTCGACGCGGTCGGCATCGGGATCGGTGCGGCGATCCTGCAGGTGCCGCTCGCCTTCCCGCTCGCGATCCTCGTGTTCCTCGGCTCGTTCGTCCCGGTCGTCGGGGCGGTCGTCACGGGGGCTGTCGCGGTGCTCGTCGCGCTCGTGACGCACGGCCCGGTGGTCGCCCTCGTCATGCTCGCCGTGGTGCTCGCGGTGCAGCAGCTCGAGGGGCACGTGCTGCAGCCGTTCCTCATGGGTCACGCCGTGTCGCTGCACCCGGTCGCGGTGCTGCTCGCGGTCGCGGCGGGCTCCTTCATGGCGGGCATCCTGGGCGCGCTGTTCGCGGTGCCCGTCGTCGCGGTGCTCAACACCGTCGTGCTGTACCTGCACGGGCACGACAAGTTCCCCCAGCTCGGGTCCGACGACCATGTGACCCTGCGTCCCGTCGGCCACCCTGCGGTCGACCAGGCGATCGAACAGCTCGCCGAGGACGCCGTGCTGCAGGACGACGAGCCCGCCGTCGACGAGGAGGACCGATGACCACGCTCGTGGACGTGCGCCGTGCGGCGAGCCTGCTGCGGGGCGTCGCCGAGCTCACGCCCGTGCAGCCGAGCCGCGCGATCTCCGAGATCGCGGGTGTCCCGGTCCACCTCAAGTGCGAGAACCTCCAGCGTGCTGGCTCGTTCAAGCTCCGCGGTGCGTACGTCCGCATGGCGGGGCTGTCCGCCGACGAGAAGGCGCGTGGCGTGGTCGCAGCGAGCGCCGGCAACCACGCGCAGGGCGTCGCGCTCGCGGCGGGGCTGCTCGGTATCGATGCGGTCGTGTTCATGCCGACCGACGCGGCGCTGCCGAAGGTGGCGGCGACCCGCGACTACGGTGCCCGTGTCGAGCTCGCCGGCGCGGACGTCGACGAGGCGCTCGTGCACGCGTCGGCGTACGCCGAGCGGACCGGCGCGGTGCTCATCCACCCGTTCGACCACCCCGACGTCATCGCGGGGCAGGGCACGATCGCGCTCGAGATCGTCGAGCAGGTGCCCGACGTCGCGACGGTCGTCGTGCCCGTCGGCGGCGGCGGGCTCGCAGCCGGGATCGTCGCGGCGCTCGCCGAGCTGCGGCCCGACGTGCGCGTCGTCGGGGTGCAGGCCGCGCACGCCGCCGCGTACCCGGTGTCGCTCGCGGCAGGCCACCCCGTGCGCGCACCCGAGCTGCGCACGATGGCCGACGGCATCGCGGTCGGCATGCCGGGCCGCGCGCCGTTCGAGGTCCTCGCACGCGCCGGCACCGAGGTGCGCACGGTGACGGAGGAGGACCTCTCGCGCGCGCTGCTCGTCGTCGCCGAGCGCGCGAAGCTGCTCGTCGAGCCGTCGGGGGCAGCTGCAGTCGCCGCGCTCATGGCCGCGCCCGGCGAGTTCGAGGGCCCGGTCGTCGCGATCCTGTCGGGTGGCAACATCGACCCTCAGGTGCTCCTGCGCGTCGTGCGGCACGGCCTCGCGTCGGCGGGCCGGTTCCTGTGGCTCCACCTGCGGATCGACGACCGGCCGGGCGCGCTCGCGGGGCTGCTGAACGACCTCGCGGCGACGGGTGCGAACGTCATGCACGTGTCGCACGTGCGGACGCAGACCGAGCTCGCGGTCGACGAGGTCGCGGTCGAGGTGCAGGTCGAGACGAAGGGCGCCGACCACTGTGCCGCGGTCCTGCACGCGCTGCGGAGCGCCGGGTACCGGCTCACCGACTGACGTCCTGCGCCGGGCTGCGGCGCGAGCAGGTGCCGACCGCAGCACGGCGACGGGCGCTGTCGCGCGGTCCGTGGACCGGCGGGGCAGCGCCCGTCGCCGTGCTGGTCGGTCCCTGCTGGCTCAGCCCTCGAAGGGCTTGGCGGCGACGATCTTGACGTCGATCTCGCGGCCGTTGGGTGCCGTGTACGACGTCGTGTCGCCCACCGAGGTCCCGTGGATCGCCGCGCCGAGCGGTGACGTCGGCGAGAACACCTGGATGCCGGTGGTGCCGGCCATCTCGCGCGAACCGAGGAGGAAGACCTCCTCGTCGCCCGCGACGAGCGCCGTGACGACCATGCCGGGCTCGACCACGCCGTCGTCGGGCGGCGTACCGATCTGCACGTTGCGCAGCTTGGCCTCGAGCTCGCGCACGCGGGCCTCGTTCTTGGCCTGCTCCTCGCGGGCCGCGTGGTAGCCGCCGTTCTCCTTGAGGTCGCCCTCGTCGCGCGCCGCAGCGATACGCTGCGTGATCTCGTCGCGCCGGGCGCCCTTGAGGTCCTCGAGCTCGGCGCTCAGGCGGTCGTAGGCCTCCTGCGTCAGCCACGTGGCCGCAGTCGTGTCGGTCACGATCGCTCCTTCCCTGCTTCCTGGTGTCGACCCGCACCGGGTCCGTCGTGCCGTGGCCGAGCCACGGCGTGCCGGACGCCGGTGTCAGGACGGGGTGTCGCCTTCCCTGTCGGTCGCTGCCTTCGCGTCGACCGTGGACGGCGGGCGACAGCGCGCGAGACCGTCGACGACGGTGTCACGACCCTGTCCCGACGACCGGGGCGGCGTGCGAAACGCCCAGGATAGCAACCGGACGGCCGTCCAGGGCATCGTGGCCGGTCCGACGAGGCGTGCGGGGGCGTCGTGCGCGCGGCCTCAGCCCTCGTCGACCGGGGCGCAGCTCGCCACGGTGCCGGAGACCGCGAGCTCGGCGGTGGGCACCGTGACCGTGACCCGCTGCGTGCGCGGTCCCGGACCGACCTCGACCTGGGTGATCCCCACCTCGGCGAACGCCTGCGAGAGCGCCCGCACGCGGCACGTCGCCGACGAGCCCGGGTCCTTCGTGACGTCGAACGTCACCTCGATCGCGTCCGACCCGTCGACGACGAAGCCGATGTCCTTCCACTGCACCGGGTCGCGCAGCGCGCCGAGCCCGAGCCAGGCGACGACGACCGCGCCGACGAGCGCCGCGAGCACGACCGTCACGAGCCAGGGGATGCGCGAGCGCTCGTCGGGCTCCGGGCCGTAGCGGCCGGCCGGGGGTGTCGGTCCCGTGGCGGGCGTGGTCCCCACGAAGTCCTCCTGGTCGTCGCTCGTCGGCGTTCGTCCGTCCTGGTCGTCACCGGGCTCCGACGCGCGTGGCGCTCGGACGTCGTCGCGCGCGCGATGGTGGGTGTGTCGGTGGCGTGAGCCATCATTGTCGCGTGTCCGAGCAGCCCGCCGTGCCACGGCGCCCCCAGAACGTGACCGATCCTTCGCCCGACGTCTCTCCCGACCTGCCCGGCGGGACGGCCCCCGCGCGCACCGCGAGCGGCGAGCCGCTGCGCCTCATGGCCGTGCACGCGCACCCGGACGACGAGTCGAGCAAGGGCGCCGCGACCACCGCGCGGTATGCGGCGGAGGGCGTCGAGGTGCTCGTCGTGACGTGCACCGGCGGTGAGCGCGGGGACGTCCTCAACCCGCGGTTCGGCGAGGTCGAGGGCGGCATCGAGGGCATGCGTGCCGTGCGGCGGCTCGAGATGGCCGCAGCGGCGCAGGCGCTCGGCGTGCGGCAGCACTGGCTCGGCTTCGTCGACTCGGGGCTGCCCGAGGGTGACCCGCTGCCCCCGCTGCCCGAGGGCTGCTTCGCGCTCGTGCCGCTCGAGGAGGCCAGCGCACCGCTCGTCGAGCTCGTGCGTGAGTTCCGGCCGCACGTCGTCACGACGTACGACCCGTCGGGCGGCTACCCCCACCCCGACCACGTGATGTGCCACCGCGTGTCCGTCGAGGCGTTCGCGGCCGCGGGGGACCCGGACCGGTACGTGGGGCGCGGCGAGCCCTGGGCGCCGCTCAAGCTGTACTACAACCACGGCTTCTCGCTCGCGCGGCTGCGCGCGGTCCACGAGGCGATCCTCGCCGCGGGCGGCGAGTCGCCGTTCGGGGACTGGATCGAGTCGCGTCAGGCGCGCGAGATCCCCGAGCGCGAGGTGACGACGCGCATCGAGGTCGCCGCGTACTTCGACCAGCGCGACGCCGCGCTGCGCGCGCACGCGACGCAGATCGACCCGGAGGGCTTCTTCTTCGCTGTGCCGCGCGAGGTCGAGGCCGCGACGTGGACGACCGAGGAGTACGAGCTGGTCGAGTCCCGTGTGCCGACGCGGCTGCCCGAGACCGACCTGTTCGCGGGCGTCCGGGAGCACGCGTGAGCGGGGTCCTGCTCGTGCTGGCGGCCGCACCCGTGCCGAGCCCGAGCCCGACCGCGGTGGCTCCGGGCGGCGGGTCGCCCGGGTTCCTGGGCTTCGTCTTCACGTTCGCGCTCGCGATCGCCGCGGCCGGGCTGTTCCTGTCGCTCACGCGGCACCTGCGCGTCGTCGACCGCCGCTCGAAGCAGCGGGACGCCGACGACGCGCTGGACGAGCCGAGGGCCGACGACGCGCAGGACGAACCGACGGACGAGCCGACGGACGCACCGTGACGTCCGAGGCGAGCGGCGTCGTGCCCGGTGCAGGGACCGGTGCAGAGTCCGGTGCCAATGCCGGGCTGCCGCCCGTGCGCCCGGCGCTGCGGGTCACGCTCGCGCAGGTCGCGGTGTCCGACGATGCCGCGGCCAACGTGCTCGTCGCGCACGACGCGTTCGACGAGGCCGCGCGCGTGCGCGCGGACCTGCTCGTGCTGCCCGAGTACGCGTCGGCGTTCGACCCGCGCGGTGTCGGGGCCGAGCACGCGCAGCCGCTCGACGGGCCGTTCGTCACGCAGCTGCGCGCACGTGCCGCCGCGACGGGTGTCGCGGTGCTCGCGGGCGTCACGCTCCCGGGTGACGACGAGGACGCGCGCGCGTCGAACGCGGTCGTCGCGGTGGACGGGACCGGTGCGCTCGTCGGGACGTACCGCAAGGTGCACCTGTACGACGCGTTCGGCGCCCGCGAGTCCGACCGGCTGCGGCCCGGTCCGGCCGATGCGCCGCCGCTCGTCGTCGACGTCGCGGGCGTCCGCATCGGGGTGCTGACGTGCTACGACCTGCGGTTCCCCGAGTCGGCGCGCCGGCTCGTCGACCGGGGGGCCGACGTGCTCGTCGTGCCCGCGGCGTGGGCCGACGGTCCGCTCAAGGCGATGCACTGGCGCACGCTCGCGGTCGCGCGTGCCATCGAGAACACGGCCGCGGTCGTCGCGGTCGGGATGGCGGGGCGCGGGGTGAGCGGGCGCTCGCTCGTCGTCGGACCGGACGGGGTCGTCGGGCTCGAGCTCGACGAGGCGCCCGCGATCCGCACGGTCGACCTCGACCCGGTCGAGCTGCGCCGCGTGCGCGAGACCAACCCGTCGCTCGCCAACCGTCGCTACGGGATCGTGCCGCGCTGAGACGCGCTCAGCGCAGCGCGTAGGCCGCGATCGACACCGCGACGTAGTGGCACGTGAAGCCCGCCACCGTGAGCGCGTGGAAGATCTCGTGGAACCCGAAGTAGCGCGGGCTGGGATCGGGGCGCTTGGTGCCGTAGACGACCGCTCCGACGGTGTACGCGAGCCCGCCGGCGATGACGAGCCACGCGATCGCGGGGCCGCCCTCGCGGTAGAACTGCGGCAGGAACGCGACGGCGACCCAGCCGAGCACGACGTACACGGGCACGTAGACCCACCGCGGAGCGCCGAGCCAGAAGATGCGGGCGAGCAGCCCGAGCAGTGCGCCGCCCCACACCGCGACCAGGAGGTTGCGCGCGGTCGTCGTCGGGAGCAGGAGGACCGCGAGCGGCGTGTAGGTGCCCGCGATGATGAGGAAGATGTTCGTGTGGTCGAGGCGGCGCAGGACGCCCGCGACGCGCGGTGACCAGGTGCCGCGGTGGTAGATCGCGCTCGTGCCGAACAGCATGACGGCGCTGAGCCCGAACACCGCGGTCGACCACCGGGCGGCGGGCGTGGGGGAGAGCGCGACGAGCACGATCCCGGCCGCGAGCACGAACGGCGAGACACCGGCGTGGATCCAGCCGCGCAGCAGGGGCTTGACGGTCGCGGCGACCTGCTCGACCGCACGCGAGACGCTCATGCTGATCTCCTCCCGTCGCCCGGTGCCGTCCTGTGCGGCGCCGGTGGCGACGCCCGTGGAGGACGGTAGCGCTCCGCGCCGAGAGTCGCGTGCGGGCTCGGCGTGGGGACCGCCCGTGGCGGGGCTGCTGGTCATGCCGTGCCTCACGTTCGTCGACGCTAACTTACGATTCCGTAGGTTACGGCACCGTAGGTACGGCTGTCGACCGCCCTCGCGCGGTGCGTCCGTACGACGAGAACCGCCACGGGCGCCCGGCCCGGACGAGTACGGTGGTCGCGCCGGCACCCCGCTGGCGGTCCGCCGACGCGCCGAGTGCCGACGGGTCCAGCGAGCCGCCCGGACGACCAGCAGGAGTGAGCGCGTGCGACTGCCCCAACTGCTCTACGGGCTCTACGAGCGGCGCCTCGCCGCCTCGCTCCCGTCGGACCGCATGCCGCGCCACATCGGCGTCATCCTCGACGGCAACCGGCGCTGGGCCCGCTCGATCGGGACCTCGACCGCGCGCGGGCACCGCGCCGGGGCCGACAAGATCGGCGAGGTCCTGTCGTGGAGCGAGGACGTCGGGGTCGAGGTCGTCACGCTCTGGATGCTGTCGACCGACAACCTCAACCGCCCCGCCGACGAGCTCGAGAACCTGCTGGGCATCATCGAGGACGCCGTGCGCGAGCTCGCCGCGACGGGCCGCTGGCGGCTGCAGGCGGTCGGGTCGCTCGAGCTCCTGCCGGAGCGCACCGCCGCGGCGCTGCGTGCCGCGCAGGACGCGACGCGCGACGTCGTCGGGCTGCACGTCAACGTGGCCGTCGGGTACGGCGGACGGCGTGAGATCGCCGACGCCGTGCGGTCCTACCTGCGGGACGCCGCCGCGCAGGGGGTGAGCCTCGACGAGATGGCCGAGTCGTTCGACGTCGAGCACATCGCCGCGCACCTGTACACCAAGGGTCAGCCGGACCCCGACCTCGTCATCCGCACGTCGGGTGAGCAGCGGCTCGGCGGGTTCCTGCTGTGGCAGTCGGCGCACTCGGAGTTCTACTTCTGCGAGGCGTACTGGCCGGACTTCCGACGCGTCGACTTCCTGCGCGCCGTACGCGCGTACGCGGCCCGCGAGCGTCGGCTCGGACGCTGACGGCGGTCCCTGGGAGCCGGTCGGGTGACGCACGGATGAACATCTCGCGCCGGTCCGCCGACACGGCGCGTCGCGTGCCCAAACCCGTGCGCGATCGGGGTTAGCGTCCCGACAAGGACGTCGCCCGACGTTCCCGGGAGGCCAGCCCATGGAGCCATCGCTCCGGGAGGAGGGCCGGTCCCGGTCCTGCTCCGCGGGACCCGGCCGACCCCGTCCCGTCGCCGCGAACCGGCACCCGCACCCGCGGGGCACCGGCCAGCGGCGCCTTCTGCGGCGCACGTAGCGCCGGAGGGAGCACGCCGTGGTCAGCAGCGCAGCTCAGCAGGGTACGACCGGCCCCCGACCCTCGTCGGGACCGGACCACCCCGCCGGACCGACAGGCTCGTCGGACAGCACCCGCCGCACCCACGTGCTCGACACGTCCGTGCTGCTGTCGGACCCGCGCGCGATCTACCGCTTCGCCGAGCACGACGTGGTGCTCCCCGTCGTCGTCGTCACCGAGCTCGAGGCCAAGCGGCACCACGCGGAGCTCGGCTACTTCGCACGCTCGGCGCTGCGCCTGCTCGACGACCTGCGGGTCAAGCACGGTCGCCTCGACCAGCCGCTGCCGCTCGGCGACCAGGGCGGGACGCTGCGCGTCGAGCTCAACCACACGAACCCGGAGGTGCTGCCCGCCGGGTTCCGGCTCGGGGACAACGACACGCGCATCCTGTCGGTCGCCGCGAACCTCGCCGCCGAGGGCTGCGACGTCACCGTCGTCTCGAAGGACCTGCCCATGCGCGTCAAGGCGTCGGCCGTCGGGCTGCGCGCCGAGGAGTACCGGCACGAGCTCGCCGTCGAGACCGGGTGGACGGGCATGGACGCGCTCGACCTCGCCGAGGACCAGATGGCCCAGCTGTGGGAGCACGAGTCGCTGCCGCTCGCGGACGTCGCCCCCTCGTCGTCGCAGCTCGCGGGCGGTCCGGACCGCAACCCCGCCGACCTGCCCTGCCACACGGGCCTCGTGCTGCACAGCCCGCGCGGTTCGGCGCTCGCCCGCGTGACGGCGGACAAGCACCTGCGGCTCGTGCGCGGCGACCAGGACGTGTTCGGCGTGCACGGCCGCTCCGCCGAGCAGCGCGTCGCGATCGACCTGCTGCTCGACGAGGAGATCGGCATCGTGTCCCTCGGCGGCCGCGCGGGGACCGGCAAGTCCGCGCTCGCGCTGTGCGCGGGGCTCGAGGCCGTGCTCGAACGGCGTCAGCACCGCAAGGTCATGGTGTTCCGACCGCTGTACGCCGTCGGCGGGCAGGAGCTCGGCTACCTGCCGGGGTCCGAGGCCGAGAAGATGAACCCCTGGGCGCAGGCGGTGTTCGACACGCTCGGTGCTCTCGTCTCGCGCGAGGTCGTCGAGGAGGTCATGGACCGCGACCTGCTCGAGGTGCTGCCGCTCACGCACATCCGCGGCCGCTCGCTGCACGACGCGTTCGTCATCGTCGACGAGGCCCAGTCGCTCGAGCGCAACGTGCTGCTCACGGTCCTGTCCCGCATCGGGCAGTCGTCGCGCGTCGTCCTCACGCACGACGTCGCACAGCGCGACAACCTGCGCGTGGGGCGGCACGACGGGGTCGCGGCGGTCATCGAGGCGCTCAAGGGTCACCCGCTGTTCGCGCACGTCACCCTCACGCGCTCCGAGCGCTCGCCCGTCGCGGCGCTCGTGACCGAGCTGCTCGAGGGCATCGAGGTCTGACGGGCCGGCCGCGTGGGGCGGCGTGCGGGCCGCGGGACCGCTCAGTCCTCGACCAGCACGCCGTCCTGCAGCCGGACCACGCGGTCCGCCAGCGCCATCATCACCGGGTCGTGCGTCGCGACGAGCGCCGTGGTCCGCTCGTGCTCCACGACCGCGCGCAGCAGGCCCATGATCGCGACGCCCGTCTGCGAGTCGAGCTGACCCGTCGGCTCGTCCGCGACGAGCAGACGCGGCGAGTTCGCGAGCGCCCGCGCGATCGCGACACGCTGCTGCTGGCCGCCCGAGAGCTCGCCCGGCCGCTGGTTGGCGTGGTCGCCCAGGCCGACGAGGTCGAGCAGGAGGCGGACCCGCTCCTCGCGCGCCTTCGGCGCGATCCTGCGCAGCCGCAGCGGCACACCGACGTTCTCGGCCGCCGACAGCACCGGCACGAGCCCGAACGTCTGGAACACGAAGCTCACGACGTCGCGGCGCAGCTCGACGAGCCCGCGCTCACCGAGGCTCGAGACCTCGCGCTCGTCGACCACCACGCGGCCCGCGTCCGGCCGGTCGAGCCCGCCGACGAGGTTGAGCAGCGTCGTCTTGCCCGAACCGGACCGCCCGACGAGCACGACGAGCTCGCCCGGGTGCACCGCGAGCGACACGTCGCGCAGCGCGTGGACCGCGGCGTCGCCCGACCCGTACGTCCGCGACACGTGCTCGACGCGGACCATCGCCTCCGTCGCGGTGGGGGTGGCGGCCGCGGCCGCCGTCTCGACGCTCATCGGTTCTCCTCACGGTCCTCGGCGGGCGCGTCCGCGGGTGCACCCGCGGGTTCGGCGGGGTGCTCGTCGGACGGCTGCACGCGCGGCCGGTCGGGCCACACCGAGACGTGCGACGCCTCGAGCGCGAGGCGCACGCGCCCCGACAGCTCGAGCGCGTCGCGGTACTCCGCCGGAAGCTGCACGCGGCCCGCGCGGTCGAGCACCGCGAACTCCTCGGCGACGACGTGCTCGGTGCCGTCGTCGTTCGTGTGCGTGCGCCGCACGACCTCGGACGACGTGCGGCCGTCGCGGATCGCGACCGTGCGCTGGACGTGCTCGCTCACGCTCGGGTCGTGCGTCACGACGACGATCGTCGTGCCGAGCTCGCGGTTCACGAGCCGCAGCGACTCGAGCACCTCGTCGGACGTCGTCGTGTCGAGCTCACCCGTGGGCTCGTCGGCGAACACGACGCGCGGAGCGTTGGCGAGCGCGACGCCGATCGCGACGCGCTGCTGCTCGCCGCCCGAGAGCTGGCCCGGGCGGCGGTCCGCGCAGTACCGGACCCCGAGCAGGTCGAGCAGCTCGCGTGCCCGCGCGGTGCGCTCCCGGCGGCCCCGGCCCGCGAGCGCGAGCGGCAGCGCGACGTTCTCGGTCGCGTCGAGGTACGGCACGAGGTTGCGCGCGGTCTGCTGCCAGACGAAGCCGACCATCTCGCGGCGGTACGCGACGCGCTGCGCCGACGTCATCGACATGAGGTCCCACGGCCCGACGCGCACGCGTCCCGCGGTCGGCACGTCGAGCCCCGAGAGCACCGACAGGAGCGTCGACTTGCCCGAGCCCGAGGCGCCGACGATCGCGACGAGCTCACCCTCGTCGACGAGCAGGTCGAGGCCCTGCAGCGCCTGCACCTCGATGCCCTCGGACTGGTAGATGCGCACGAGCGAGTCGCACACGATGAGCGCGTCCTGGCCGAACGCGGCCGTGCCGGCCTGCTGCGTCAACCGGTCGAGCGTCGTGGTCATCGGCGTGCCTCCTTCGTGGTGGTCATCGTTCTGCCTCCCGGATCCCGAGCGCGAGGTCGTCGTCCCGGCGCGTGCGCGCCTCGACCTCGACGGCGGCCCACAGGCCCACGGCGAGCGCGCCCGCGGCGAGCGCGAACGGCTGCCAGCCCACCGCGATGCGCGTCCCGTCCGGCTCCCCGGTCAGCGCGGAGAGCCCGAGCGACGTCGTGAGCAGCCACGGCACCACGACCCCGATCGCGCTGCCCGCGACGAGACCGGTGACCGCGAGCGGCAGGATCTCGCCCGCCGACAGGCGTCGGGCGGTGCCCGGGTCGAGGCCGAGCGTGCGCAGGACGTGCAGCGTGCGGCGCCGGTCGCGGGCGGTCGCGACGACCGTGAGCACGAGCGCGACGACCGCGAGCAGCGCGAGCGTCACCTGCGCGACGACGAGCAGCGTGCGCAGCCCCGTCGTGAGCGGCGACTCGTTCCAGGTCTCGAGCCACTGGGCCCGGCTGAGCACGCTCACGCCCGGCAGCGTCGCGATCCCGAGGTCGGCGGTCGCGGCGGCGGCACCTTCACCGAGCAGCCAGGTGCGCTCCGCGGGCACGTCGGTGCCGAGCGCGGCGGCGAACGCCGTCCGGTCGACCACGACGACGGGGGACCCGTCCGTGCCGGCCAGGTTCGTCGTGCCCCGCACGTCGAGGGGGACGAACGCGTCCGTGGTCCACACCTGCGGGTCGAAGGACTCGGCGACGCGCTCGAGCGACGGTGAGATCAGGGCGGGGACCGCGCCGGCCCGGCCCGGGGCCGTGAGCCCGGCGAGCGTCGGCTCGGGCTCGCCCCGGGCGGCGCGCAGGTTCGCGAACGCCTCGGCGTCGACCGCGAACAGGTCGGCGCGGACGCCCGAGCCGACGCCGAAGGTCCGCGCGACCCACGTGCGGGAGCCGACGACCTCGGTCACGCCGGGCTGGGCGCGCAGCTCGTCGAGCACGACGTCGGGCACGGGTCCGTCGACGCGCGCGTCGCCCCCGACGACGAGGTCCGCCGCGCGCTGCTGCCCGCGGTCGACGGTCGAGACCGTGATACCGCTGAACACGACGAGCGCGAGCGCGACCGTGACGGTCAGCAGCGGGACGGCGGTGCGGCTGCCGTGCTCGGCGCGTGCGGTCGCGACGAGCCCCGCGAGCGCGCGGCCGCGGGACGCCGCGGTGCGCAGGCGCCGCAGGAGCGGTGGCAGGACGCGCGCCGCCAGCACGGTCGCGGCCGCGGCGAGCAGCACGGGTGACGCCGCGAGCAGCCAGTCGACGCCCCCCGTGCTGCTCGCGACGAGGCCCCGGGCGCGGACGGACACGAGCGCGCCGACCGCGATCGCGAGCAGCGTGAGCTCGGCGACGATGCGCCGCGACCGCCGGCGGGCCGCGAGCCGGTCGCGGTCCGCACGGTTCGCCGGGACGCGGCGGCCGGTCCACGAGCGGCGCACGAGCTGTCCCGCGAGGAGCGCCGACGCGAGCACCCCGACCGCGGCGACCGCGATCCCGGGCCACCAGGGACCCGCGACGCTCGGCAGCACGAGCGCGAGCACCCCGACCGCGACGGCGCTCGCGAGGGTCGTCATGGGCACGGTCTCGAGCAGGGCGCGCCAGCCCACGGATGCGACCGACGCGCCGCGCGCCCGCTCGAGCCGGTAGCCCGCGGCCCGACGGTCGACGAGCAGGCGGGCGGCCAGCAGGAGCGTGAGCGCCCCCACCGCGACGATGCCGAGCAGCAGGACGCTGGCCTGCGCGGTCGCACCGGCGAGCCGCTGGTCGTAGGAGCGCAACGTGTCGTCGAGGGAGGTGACGAGCACGGGCTGACGTGCGTCGGCGAGCCGCATCGGCGACGGGTCGGAGCGCAGCGCCGCGACGGAGGCGACGAGCGTGCGGGCGTGCTTCGCGGTCACGTGCGCGGGCAGCGTCTCGAACCGGACGTGCGTCGTGACGGCCGAGGGCTGCATCGCGACGAGGAGGTCCGCGAGCGACGCGTCGCTCACGAGCAGTCCCGCGGACGCCATGGCGGGGCTCCCGGGCGGGGCGTCGGTCGCGCCGACGAGGTCCTGCAGCTCGGTCCACGTCGGGTCGGTGGGGTCGCTGACCTCGTAGGTCCCGACGATCACCGCGGTGAGCCGCGACACCGTCGTGGTCCGCACGTCGACCGTGTCGCCGGGGGCCAGGTGCAGGCGCTGCGCCGCGTCGACGCTCACGCCGACCTCGACACGCCGCGCGAGCTGCCCGAGCGACATGCCCTCGGGCAGCTCGACGTCGGGCAGCAGCTCGGGTGCGCGCCCGTCGACCCACCGGACGGGGGCCGGGCTGTCGCCGTCGGCACCGCCCGCGAGCACGTGCGCGAGGCGCATGACGACCGTGCCCGCGGGGAGGATCGCGCCCCATGTCGGGGTCGTCGTCACGACGCTGGGATCGCCGAGGTCGGCGCGCAGCCCGGCGGGCAGGCCGTCGATGATGGTCGTGCGGTCGCGGAGCAGGTCGTCGAGGGGCTGCGGCGGCCGCACGCCCCCGAGCGGCGGCACGGTCGCCGTGACGGACACGACGACGTCGGTGCCCGGCCGCCCGCGGTCGACCACGTCGCGTGCGCCCTCGTCGGCGACGGTCGACACGAGGCGTGGTGCCAGCAGTGCGACCAGGGCGAGCGCCGCGAGCAGCGCGAGGGTCGCGGTGAGCATCCCGGCGTCGGTCCGGGCGCGGCGGCGCGTGACTCGCATGCCGTCCGCGACGACGCTGCGCACCCTCGTCGTGACGCTCATCCCTCGTCCCCCAGTCGCAGCAGGGCCCCTGACGCGCGACGCAGCAGCGCACGCGTGGTGACCACGACGGCCAGCATCGCCCCGACGACGACCGCCGCGACGACCGCCCCGAGCGCGGGCCACGGCCACTGCACCACGGTCCCGGGCACCGGGCTGCCGCCCGTCGCGGAGACCGTCAGCAGCGGTCCGACGACGCGCGCGAGCACCGCACCGACGGCGAGCCCGGCGAGCGTGCCCACGGCGCCCAGGAGCGCGTACTCGCCGACCACGGCACGCACGAGCGACCCCGGTGACGCGCCGAGCGCCTGGAGGCGCGCGAGCTCGAGCCGACGCGTGCGCACGGCCACGGTCGCGCTGAGCGCGACACCGGCGACGGCGAGCGCGATCGCGGCGACCGTGACGAGCCACAGCGCGGCGGGCACACCGACGCGCAGCGGCCCGTCGGTCGCCTCGGCGGCGACGGCGACGCGCGTCGTCGCGAGGCCCGCGCCCGACCGGTCGACCGCGGCTGCGACCTGCGCAGCGTCCGCATCCGTGACGCGCCCCCACCACTCGTCGACCAGCGGGTCGCGCGAGCCGTCGACGAGGGTCGCGCGCTGCAGCGCGTCACGGTCGACGAGCACCGCGGCCCCGTGCGGCAGTCCGGGCAGGTAGGGCACGACGTCGTCGATCCGCAGCTGGACGTCGATGCCGCCGACGCTGACGACGAGCACGTCGTCGGGGTCCGCGGTGAGCTCGTCCATCAGCTCCGGGGTGACGACCGCGTGCACGATCGGCTCGCGGTCGAACGCCGTCGAGTACAGCTCGAGGCCGGGTGAGCTCAGACCGAGGGGTGTGGCGGCAGCCGTCAGGTGCAGCGCGCCGTCCTCGACCCAGGTGCCGCCGACCCGGGTGGACGGGGGCCCGAACATGGAGGTGTCGAGCAGCGTCGTGCGCCAGGTCCCGCGCGCGAGGTCGACCGGCGTCGCGTCGCCCGCGGCGTCGAGCGCGCGCATCGCGACGGCGCTCTCGAACGTGAGGAACTCGAACGCGTGGTCGTAGTCGATCGTCGACGGGTCGAGCATGCCGGTCTGCCGGGCACGCAGGCTCACGCCGACGACCTGCACGGCCCCGAGCCCGTCGGGCAGGTCGACCGTGAGGTCGGTCGGGGCGACGCCTTCGAGCCCCGGCGGAGCGGGATCGAGCGGCACCGCCGGCAGGTCGAGCGTCGTGCGGACCCCGTGCGCGTCCTGGAGCACGACCGATGCCGTGACCCCGGTGCGCGGGACCTCCGCCTCGAGGCCCGCCCGGATGCTCACGACGAGCTGTGTGGTCCCGGCCGGGATCGGCGCGCCGTGCACGGGTGAGGCCGGTGCGAGGCCGCGCGTCGGGACCGACCAGCCGCCGTCGACCCGGCCGCGCAGGAGGTCGCCCGCGTGGTTGGCGTCGATCGCGAGGAGCGTCGCCGGGACACCGGTCGCGGTCGTGTCCGCGCCCGTGGCGATCGCGGTCGGCACGTCGCGCAGCGCGACGGGCGTGACGACCGGGAGCGCGTCGACCGCGCCGAGCGCGGCGGACTGCGCGAGGACGGTGCCGTCGAGGTCGCGCACGCGCAGGTCGGTGCCGAGCTCGAGCTCGGCCTGCTCGCGCTGCGACGTCCGCCACGTGTCGAGCCAGCCCTGCGCGAACGTGCCCGTCGCGACCGCGAGCGTCACGAGCAGCACGGCGGCGGCCGCACGGCGAGGTCGTCGGCTGACTTCCCACGCCGCGAGCGGGGTGACGAGCGCACGGCTGCGGGCCGCGACGACCTCGCCGAGCCCGGCGAGCAGCGGCAGGACACGTCCGGCGAGCACGCCGCCCGCGAGCAGGACGAGCGCGGGCGCGGCGACCGGCACGGGGTCGAACCCGTCGTCGAGCACGGGCGAGCCCTGCTGCAGCAGCTGCCACAGCGCGACGCCCGCGACGACGACGACCGCGAGGTCGACACCCGAGCGGGCCAGCAGCTGACGCCGGTCCTGGCGGACCTCCTGCTGCTCGGAGTCGACCGCGGACACGCGCCGCCGCAGCGACGGCGCGAGCAGCACCGCGGCGAGCAGCACCGACGCGAGCGCGCACGTGAGCCACAGCGACCCGGGCCGGCCGGGATCGACGTGCAGGCCCGCGTCGCGCAGCACGCGCAGGCTCGTCACGGCGCGGTAGACCAGGCCCGCGAGCCACGGCGTCGCGAGCGTCGCGACGACCGCGACGCCGAGCGCCTCGAGCGCGGCGAGCGACAGCAGCTGCGCGTGCGACGCGCCGCGCGAGGTCAGCAGCGTCTGCTCGGCGGTCCGTCGCTCGGCGAGCAGGCGTGCCGCGAGCAGCAGCACCGTGATCGCGACGACGAGCAGCAGGAGGCCGACGACCAGCACGCCGACGCGGGTGACCGCGAGCGACGCGTGCATCGTGTCGAGCGTCCGGTCGAGCGCGGTCGTCAGCGCCACGCTCGTCGCGGGGACCGAAGCGAGCAGGTCCTGGTGGGCGGTGCGCAGCCGGACGCGCAGCGCGTCGAGCTCGGCGGGTGACGTGTGCTCGACGTCGGGGTGGGCGACGAGGCGGAAGGTGCCGGGCACCGCGAGGGCCGCGTCGTCGCTCGTCGTGGGGGCGACGACGAACGGGCCCCACGCGTCGCTCGTGAGCGATCCGAAGCTGCCCGGGATCGGGTAGGCCGGGTCGTGCCCGCGTCCCGCGAGCAGGTCGCGGTGCCAGGCCGACCGCGGCGGGTCCGCACGGTAGATGCCGACCACGCGGACCCTGACGTCGCCGTTGCGGTCCGCGACGGTGGCCCGCAGCACGTCGCCGAGCGACCAGCCGTACTGCTGCGTCGCGCCCTGCGGCACGGCGACGTCGACGACCACGGAACCGGCGACCGGCTCGCCGTGGCCCGGCGCCGTGGGCCATGCACCCGCGACGAGCGTCGCGTGCTCGGGCACCACGGGGTAGTCGGCGAGGTAGACGAGCGGCGGGCTCGGCGCGTCGTCCTGGTCCTGCACGAGGAGCCACGGCGACGTCCACCAGGCCTGGACGTCGGCGTCGACCGGGCCGAGCAGCGTCGCCAGCGCCTCGCGCGTGCTCGCCACGACGCTCTCGGGTCGCCCACCGATCCCGACGACCGCGCTGACGTCGATGCTCGTCGCGTCGGCGCGGCTGCGGTCGAGCGCGACCTGCGGCGCGCGCGTCGCGCTCGTGCTGAGCAGGAGCGCGAACGTCCCGAGCAGCGCGGTCGCGACGAGCGTGACGGCGAGCACCGCGAGCAGCAGCGTGCTCTGCGCGCGTGCGCGGTGCAGCAGCATGCGTGGCATCCACGTCACGGTGGGCGTCCCCCGACCTCGTCGTCCTCGGGTTGCCGCTCGGGCGTCCGAGCAGGTCCGGACCCGGTTCCGGACCGCGTCCGCGCCGACGATAGCGGAATTGTCCAGCAGCGCGAGAGCGTTCCCACGATCAGGTCGACCGGGGCGCTCCGGGCGCGCCGCCCGGCGACCTCGGACCCCGGTAGGGGAACGGGCTCGGGGGCGTGTCGGACCCGGGAACTAGGCTCTCCACGGCGTCCTGCTCCAGCCCGACGCCCCCCGCTGCGAGAGGTGCCCCCCATGACCGACGACTCTGCGTCGACCCCTGCCGCTGCGGGCGGGGCACCGACGAGCCCGCCCGGTGCCCGCACGGGACCGGTCGGTCCCGTCGCTCTCGTCGACCTCCACGGGCGCAGCCCCTGGAGCGTGCTGCCGCCGCTGTGCCTCGGCTTCTTCATGATCATGCTCGACACGACGATCGTGAACATCGCGGTGCCGACGCTCGTGCGCGAGCTCGATGCGAGCATCGCGGGAGTTGGCTGGGTGAACAGCGCCTACCTGCTGTCGTTCGCGGTGCTCCTGCTCGTGACGGGTCGTCTCGGCGACCGGTTCGGGCCCCGGCCGGTCTTCGTCGTCGGCCTCGTCGTGTTCACCGTGACGTCGGCCGCGTGCGGGCTCGCGGGTTCGATCGGAGTCCTCATCGCCGCCCGCGCGGTGCAGGGCGTGGGCGCGGCGCTCATGACGCCGCAGACGATGTCGATGATCACGCGCGTCTTCCCGCCCGCGCGCCGCGGTGCCGCGATGGGGGTCTGGGGCGCGGTCGCCGGCGTCGCGACGATCACCGGCCCGCTCCTCGGCGGGCTGCTCGTCGAGACCGTGGGCTGGGAGTACATCTTCTACATCAACATCCCGGTCGGCCTCGTCGCGCTCTGGTACTCGGTGCGGAACCTGCCGAGCCTGCCGACCCATGCGCGCACGTTCGACGTCGTGGGGGTCGTGCTGTCGGTCGTCGCGATGTTCTTGCTGGTGTTCGGCCTGCAGGAGGGCGAGACGTACGACTGGGGCACCATCGTCGGCCCCGTCACGGTGTGGCTCGTCATCGGCGCGGGCGCCGTCGTGCTCGCGGCGTTCGTGTGGTGGCAGCACCGGCTCGGCGACGCCGCGCTCCTGCCGCTGCGACTGTTCCACGTGCGCAACTTCTCGCTCGCGAACGTCGCGGGCTTCGCGGTGACGTTCGCGATGACCGGGATCTTCTTCCCGTTCACGATCTACCTGCAGCTCGTCCTGGGCCTGTCGCCGCTGCGTGCGGCGCTCGTCGGAGCCGGTGGCTCGCTGCTGTCGGGGGTCGTCGCGCCGATGGCCGGGCGGCTGTCCGACCGGGTCCCCGCCAAGTGGGTCGTGGCGACCGGGTTCGCGATCCTCGCGATCGTCGTCGCCTGGCTGTCGCTCGTGATCCGGCCGGACGCGGCCGTGTGGCAGCTCGTGCTGCCCATGACGCTGTTCGGCGTCGGTACCGGGTTCCTGTTCTCGCCGCTCGCCTCCGCCGCGACCGCGGGGCTCGACCAGCGCACCGCGGGTGCCGGTGCGGGAGCGTTCAACACGACGCGGCAGGTCGGCGGTGTCGTCGGGTCCGCCGCGATCGTCGCGATGCTCACGTCGCGGCTGTCCGCGGCGCTCCCGGCCGCGGCCCGGGACGCTGCCGCCGGGCTGCCCCAGGACACCCGCGCGCCGTTCCTGGACGCGCTCGGGCAGGTCGACCCGTCGCAGTTCTCCGGCGGGTCGGGGGCCGAGCTCCCGCTGCCCGACTCGGTGCCCGCGGCGCTCGTCGACCAGGTGCGCGCCGCCGCGCTCGAGGCCGTGCACTCCGGGTTCTCGACGGCGGTCGCGCAGACCATGGTCCTCACGGCCGCGGTGCTCGTGGTCGGCCTCGTGTCCGCGATCGCGATGCGGGCCGTCTGGCCGCACCACCACGAGGTCGCGGCTCCCGCCGACGCGCCCGCCGCGGCACCGACGGACGGGGCGACGGCCGCGCGCTGAGCGGCCCGACCCACGGCCCGGGACGCCGCACGGCCCGGGGTGCACCAACGTGCATCCCGGGCCGCTGCGGTCGGGCGGGTCCGGCGCGTCAGGCGCGGGGCGGGCGCGTCATCGACAGCACGTCGAGAGCTGCGTCGAGCTGGTCCTGCGTGACCTCGCCGCGCTCGACGTAACCGAGGTCGACCACGGCCTGCCGGATCGTCAGACCGTGCTTGACGGCGTGCTTGGCGATCTTCGCGGCGGCCTCGTAGCCGATGACCCGGTTGAGGGGCGTGACGATCGACGGCGACGACTCGGCGTACGCCCGCGCACGCTCCTCGTTCGCGACGAGCCCGGCGACCGTCTTGTCGGCCAGCACGCGGCTCGCGTTGGCGAGCAGGCGGATCGACTCGAGCACCGCCGACGCGATCACGGGGATCTGCACGTTGAGCTCGAACGAGCCCGACGCGCCCGCCCACGCGACGGTCGCGTCGTTGCCGACCACGCGCGCCGCGACCATGAGCACGGCCTCGGGGACGACCGGGTTGACCTTGCCGGGCATGATCGACGAGCCCGGCTGCAGGTCGGGGATCGCGATCTCGGACAGCCCGGTGTTCGGGCCCGAACCCATCCAGCGCAGGTCGTTGCAGATCTTCGTCAGAGACACGGCGATCGTGCGCAGCGCACCCGAGAGCTCGACGAGCCCGTCGCGCGAGGACTGCGCCTCGAAGTGGTCGCGTGCCTCGGTGAGCGGCAGCCCGGTGTCCTCGCGCAGGAGCTCGATGACGCGCTGCGGGAACCCCGCGGGGGTGTTGATGCCCGTGCCGACCGCGGTGCCGCCCAGCGGGACCTCGGCCGCGCGGGGGAGTGCTGCCTGCAGCCGCTCGACGCCGTACCGCACGGCGGCGGCGTAGCCGCCGAACTCCTGCCCGAGCGTCACGGGTGTCGCGTCCATGAGGTGCGTGCGCCCGGACTTCACGACGCCGGCCCAGGCCTGCGCCTTGGCCGACAGTGCGTCGGCGAGGTGCTCGAGCGCCGGGACGAGGTCGCGCACGACCCCCGCGGTGGCGGCGACGTGCACGCTCGTCGGGAAGACGTCGTTGGACGACTGGGACGCGTTCACGTGGTCGTTGGGGTGCACGTCGGCGCCGAGCCGACGCGTCGCGAGCGTCGCCACGACCTCGTTGGTGTTCATGTTGGAGCTCGTGCCGGAGCCGGTCTGGTAGACGTCGACCGGGAAGTGCGCGTCGTGCACGCCCGACGCGACCTCGTCGGCCGCCGCGACGATCGCGTCGGCGACGTCCGCGGACAGGACCCCGAGCTCGGCGTTGGCGCGCGCCGCGGCCTTCTTGATGCGCGCGAGCGCCTCGATGTGCCCGCGCTCGAGGTGCGACCCGGAGATGGGGAAGTTCTCGACCGCGCGCTGCGTCTGGGCGCGGTAGAGCGCGGTCGCGGGGACGCGCACCTCACCCATCGTGTCGTGCTCGATCCGGTACTCGACGGCGTCGTCGGAGGCTGCAGAGGTCATGGCGCTCATCCTGCCCCACCGTGAGCGGCGCGTGTCCCCGGCCTGTCGGCGCCCCGCCTGCCCGGTGTCCGGTCTGCCCGTTCCGGGTGCGGGGCGGCGCGCAGGGGTGTAGCCAGGACCCAGGACTTCGGGCGAGCTGGGACGGGGGTCACCGTGCGTCGACGGACACGTCATCTGGCGGCACTCGCCGCGCTCGCGGTCGCGTTGCCGCTCGCGGCGTGCGCGGCCGACGACGGCACCCCGCGGCTCACGTGGTACATCAACCCGGACAACGGCGGCCAGGTCGAGCTCGCGTCCCGCTGCACGCAGGCGGCGGACGGCCGGTACCGGATCACGACCGAGGTCCTGCCGCGCGACGCGGCGTCGCAGCGCGAGCAGCTCGCGCGTCGGCTCGCGGCGAAGGACTCGTCGATCGACCTCATGAGCCTCGATCCGCCGTTCATCCCCGAGCTGTCCGAGCCGGGCTTCCTCGCCCCGATCCCCGACGACGTCGCGAAGCGGGTCACGACCGACGTGGTGCAGGGCGCGATCGACGGCGCGACGTGGAAGGACCGGCTCGTCGCGATCCCGTTCTGGGCGAACACGCAGCTGCTCTGGTACCGCAAGTCGGTCGCGCAGGCGGCGGGGCTCGACCCGTCGTCGACGCCCGTGACGTGGCAGCAGGTCATGGACGCGGCCGCGGACCAGGACAAGTTCCTGGGGGTGCAGGGCGCGAAGGCCGAGTCGCTCACCGTCTGGATCAACGCGCTCGTCGAGTCCGCGGGCGGGCACGTCCTCGAGAACCCCGAGGCCCCGGCCGACGAGCTGCGGCTCGGGCTCGAGTCGGACGCGGGCCGTGCGGCCGCGCAGATCATCGGCACGATCGGGCGCGAGGGGCTGGGCGGTCCCGGTCTTCCGACGGCCGACGAGAACGCCACGATGTCGGTCTTCCAGCGGGACCGCGGCTCGTTCATGGTCAACTGGCCGTTCGTCTGGTCGGCGACGAACGCGGCGGTCGACGACGGGACGCTGCCCGCGTCGCTCGTCGACGACATCGGCTGGGCGATGTACCCGCAGGTCGACGAAGGGACCGACGCCCGCCCGCCGTACGGCGGCATCAACCTCGGGATCGGGGCGTTCTCGCACCACGTCGACCTCGCGCTCGAGGCCGCGCAGTGCATCGTCACGCCCGAGAACCAGGCCTGGTACTTCGCGACGAACGGCAACCCGCCGTCGTCGACGAAGGCGTACGACGACCCCGACGTACAGGCGGCGTTCCCCATGGCGGACGTCATCCGGGACTCGCTCGAGCAGGCGGCGCCGCGGCCGCAGACGCCCTACTACAACGAGGTCTCCACGGGCCTGCAGGAGACGTGGCACCCGCCGGCCTCCGTCGACCCCGACACCACGCCGCGCGACTCGACCGACTTCATCACCGCGGTCCTGCGAGGGGAGGCGCTGCTGTGAGCATCCCGAGGACCGGCCCCGAGGCCGTGCACGGGCGGCACGCCGGACCGGAGCCCGCGACGCAGCGGACGGGCCGACGAGGCGGCCGCTCGGACCGCGCGCGCGACGAGGCCCGGCTCGGCTGGTGGCTCGCGGGTCCCGCGTTCGTCGTCATGCTCGCCGTCACCGTGTACCCGATCCTGCAGGCGTTCTACGACTCGTTGTTCTCGTACCGGCTGACCGCACCGGGGGACAAGGCGTTCAACGGCGGGCGCAACTACGTCGTCGTCCTGAGCGACCCGGTGTTCTGGCGGGCCTTCCTGGTGACGCTCGTCATCACGCTCGTCACGGTGCTCGTCGAGGTGATCCTCGGGTTCTTCCTCGCGCTCGTCATGCACCGTGCGATCCGCTCGCTGCGGGGGGTCCTGCGCACCGCGATCCTCGTGCCGTACGGGATCATCACGGTCGTCTCGGCGTTCGCGTGGTTCTACGCGTTCGACATCAGCTCGGGCTTCGTCAACCACTGGTTCGACTGGGTGCCCGGGATCGACGCGGACCTCAACTGGTTCGCGCACCAGGGCACGAGCCTGTTCGTCATCATGGCGTCGGAGATCTGGAAGACGACCCCGTTCATCTCGTTGCTGCTGCTCGCGGGGCTCTCGCAGGTCCCGGGCGAGCTCGAGGAGGCCGCACAGGTCGACGGTGCGACGTGGGCGCAGCGCCTGCAGCGCGTGGTCCTGCCGAACATGCGCGCCGCGATCATGGTCGCGGTCCTGTTCCGCGCGCTCGACGCGTTCCGCATCTTCGACAACGTGTTCATCATGACCAACGGGGCGAACGGCACCACCGTGCTGTCGCTGCTCGCCTACCGCACGTCGATCGGTCGGCTCGAGATCGGGCTCGGCTCCGCGATCTCCGTGCTGTTGTTCCTGTGCGTCATCGGGATCTGCTTCGTCGCGATCAAGCTCTTCAAGGTCGACCTGGCGAGCGCGCGAGGGGAGGCGTGATGAAGTCGTTGACGACCCGCATGAAGGTCGGCTGGGCCGTGATCACGCTCGTCGTGCTGGTGTGGGCGCTCCTGCCGGTCGTGTCGATCGTCGCGACGTCGTTCAAGCTGCCGAGCCAGCTCGACCTCGGGACGTTCTGGCCGAAGACGTGGACGACGACGAACTACGAGCAGATCCTCGTCGGCTCGGCGAAGGACCTGTTCCTGCCCGCGCTGCGCAACTCGATCGGCATCTCGCTCGTCGCGACGTTCGTCGCGGTGGTGCTCGCGACGCTCGCCGCGTACGCGATCGCCCGGCTCGACTTCCGCGGCAAGCGGCTCATCCTCACCACCGCGCTCGGCGTCTCGATCTTCCCGGTCATCTCGATCGTCACGCCGCTGTTCAACCTGTGGCGCAGCATCGGTCTGTACGACACGTGGCTCGGGCTGATCATCCCGTACCTGTCGCTCACGCTGCCGATCTCGATCTGGACCCTCGCGGCGTTCTTCCGGCAGATCCCGTGGGAGCTCGAGCAGGCCGCGCAGGTCGACGGCGCGACCCCGTGGCAGGCGTTCCGCAAGGCGATCGTCCCGCTCGCCGCGCCCGGCGTGTTCACGACGGCGCTCATCGCGTTCTTCATCGCGTGGAACGACTTCGTGTACGGCATCTCGCTGACCTCGACGTCCGCGGCGCGTCCCGTGCCGGCCGCGCTCGCGTTCTTCACGGGGGCGTCGCAGTTCGAGGAGCCCACGGGCGCGATCTCGGCGGCGGCCGTCGTCGTGACCGTGCCTGTCGTCATCCTGGTGCTGGCGTTCCAGCGCCAGATCGTGTCCGGCCTGACCCAGGGCGCCGTCAAGGGCTGAGCGAAGGAGACTCGATGGCTGCCATCACCCTCACGGACATCGTCAAGCGCTACGGCGACGGCTTCCTCGCCGTCAAGGGCGTGAGCCTCGACATCGCCGACGGCGAGTTCGTCATCCTCGTCGGACCGTCCGGGTGCGGGAAGTCCACGCTCCTGCGCATGATCGTCGGGCTCGAGGACATCACGTCCGGCGAGCTGCGCATCGGCGACCAGGTCGTCAACGACAAGGCGCCGCGCGACCGCCGGCTCGCGATGGTGTTCCAGAACTACGCCCTCTACCCGCACCTGACGGTGTTCGAGAACATCGCGTTCCCGCTGCGCCTCACGAAGGGCCAGTTCAGCGAGGACGAGATCAGGACGAAGGTCGAGCACGCGGCGCGCACGCTCGAGCTCACGGACCACCTCGAGCGCAAGCCCGCGAACCTCTCGGGCGGGCAGCGGCAGCGGGTCGCGATGGGCCGTGCGATCGTGCGCGACGCGAACGCGTTCCTGTTCGACGAGCCGCTGTCGAACCTCGACGCGAAGCTGCGCGGGCAGATGCGCACCGAGATCGCGCGCATGCAGCGTCGCCTCGGCACGACGACCGTGTACGTCACGCACGACCAGACCGAGGCCATGACGCTCGGCGACCGCGTCGCCGTGCTGCGCAAGGGTGAGCTGCAGCAGGTCGCGTCGCCGCGCGGGCTCTACGAGCAGCCCGTCAACCTGTTCGTCGCCGGGTTCATCGGGTCGCCGCCCATGAACTTCCTGCCGGGTGAGGTGTCGGGCTCGTCGCTGCGGCTCCCGTTCGCGCAGGTCCCCCTGTCCGACGAGCTGCGCGAGCGGATCGGGTCGCGCGACGTGGTCATCGTCGGGCTGCGCCCCGAGCACTTCGCGGACGCCGGGCTGCTCGAGGACCACAAGCGGACCGCGGGGGTCACGTTCGACGCCGAGGTCGACGTCACGGAGTGGCTCGGTTCCGACCTGTACGCGTACGTGCCGTTCGAGACGAGCGACGCGGTCGCCGCGACGCTCGAGGAGCTCGACCGGGACCTCGACGGCGAAGGCATGCGCACGCAGCTCGTCGTCGCGCTCGACTCCGAGTCGCGCATCCGGGACGGGGACACCGCGCAGCTGTGGTTCGACCCCGCGCGCCTGCTCGTGTTCGACCCGGAGTCCGGTGAGAACCTCACGTTCGACGCCGAGCGGGCCGCCGAGATCGACGCGCAGAACGAGGCGGACCGCAAGGCGTCGCTCGAGCGCGCGCAGGAGCGCGAGCGCAAGGCGGCGGCCGCGGGCGGGTGAGCGGCCGGACGGGACGTCCGCTCGGGACGTCCCGTGCGGCTCGCTCCCGCGTCAGACCTCGCCGATGTCGCCGACGACCTCGACGACGCGCATGCGACCGTCCGTGAGCGCGTACTCGAGCCCGACGATCGCGCAGCGGCCCTCCTCGACCGCCTGCGCGAGCGACTTCGAGTAGCCCTGCAGCATCCGCACCGTCTGCCGGACGTGCTCGCGGCCCAGGTCCGCGGCGTCGAGGCTTGCGAGGTTCTCGGTGCCACCGACGAGGCCGACGATGCTCGGGATGACGCGGTCGACGACCGTGCGCACGAAGCCCGAGGGCAGGTCGCCCTGGTGCAGCGCCGTGGTCGCGGCCGCGACCGCACCGCACGAGTCGTGACCCAGCACGACGATCAGCGGTGTGCCGAGCAGCTCGACGCCGTACTCGATCGAGCCGATGACGGTCGTGTCGAGCACGTGACCCGCGGTGCGCACGACGAACAGGTCGCCGAGCCCCCGGTCGAAGATGATCTCGGCCGCGACGCGCGAGTCCGAGCAGCCGAACAGCACCGCGAACGGGTCCTGGCCTTCCGACACCTCGGTCCGGCGGTCGACGCTCTGCGACGGGTGCTGCATCTCTCCCCGGACGAACCGGTCGTTGCCGTCACGCAGGGCGGCCCAAGCCTGGGCGGGGGTCAGGGGTGTGGTCACGCCCGCCATCGTGACACCCGAGCGGCGAACCCGCAGGTGCGGTCCACGCCGTGATCCGTCGCCGTGACCCGTCGGCGTGGCCCGTGCCGCGCCGACGGCCGGGCAGGAGACCTCAGGAGCGTGCGGGGTCGTCCTGGTCCGGGGCGTCGTCGCCCTGTCGCGGGCCGTCACCCCGGGCGGCGGCGAGGCGCTCCCGCGCCCCGTCGAGCCACTGCTGGCACCGTGCCGCGAGCGCCTCGCCCCGCTCCCAGAGCGAGAGCGACTCCTCGAGCGACTCGCCGCCGCTCTCGAGCCGTCCGACGACCGCGACGAGCTCGTCGCGCGCCTGCTCGTAGCTGAGCCCTGCGACGTCGTCGGGCAGCGGGCCGACCCCGGTGCTCGCGTCGGTGGTCGTCTCGGCGCTCGCGTCGGAGCTCGTGCCACCGGTCGTGGCGGTGCTCGTGCGGGGGCGGGGCGGCGGCGTCTGCTTCGGCACGTCCGCCAGTCAACCAGACGCCTCCGACACGTCCGCGTCGAGCGACGGCGGCCGTCGACGGACCGTCAGGCCGAGGTGACCTGGGCGCCGAGCTCGCCGCGTGCGACCCGCACGCGCAGCGCGTCGCCGACCGCGACCTCGTCCGGAGCCCGGACGACGCGGCCGTCGGCGGCCTGGACCACCGCGTACCCGCGGTCGAGCGTCGCGGCGGGCGACAGCGCTCGCACGTGCCCGGCGAGGCCGCGCACCTCGGTGCCCGCGCGCTCGAGCAGGTGCCCGAGCGTGCGGCGTGCGGAGTCGCGCAGCGCCACGACCCGGGCCTCGTGCGCGTCGACGAGCGTCGCGGGGTGCGCGAGCACGGGCCGCGACCGCCAGTGGTCGAGCGCCGACTGCTCCCGCTGCACACGCTGCTGGAGCGCCGCCCGCGCGCGTAACCGGGCCTGCGCGAGCCGCGCCCGCTCGTCGGCGACGTCCGGGACGATGCGCTTCGCCGCGTCGGTCGGGGTCGAGGCGCGCAGGTCCGCGACCAGGTCGAGCAGAGGTGCGTCGAGGTGGTGACCGATCGCGCTCACGAGCGGCGTGCGGCACGCCGCCGCCGCGCGCACGAGCGCCTCGTTGCTGAACGGCAGCAGGTCCTCGAACGACCCGCCGCCGCGCGCGACCACGATGACCTCGACCTCGGGGCGCGCGTCGAGCTCGGCGATCGCGGCGCTCACCTCGGGCACCGCACGCGGCCCCTGGACCGTGACGCGCCGGATCTCGAACCGCACGGCCGGCCACCGGTTGCGCGCGTTCGACACGACGTCGTGCTCCGCGTCGCCCTGCTGCGCGCACACGAGCCCGACGACCGCCGGCAGGAACGGCAGGCGCTGCTTGCGGGCCTCGTCGAACAGGCCCTCGGCACCCAGCACGCGACGCAGGTGCTCGATGCGCTCGAGCAGCTCGCCGAGCCCGACGAGCCGCACGTCGTCGGCCGCGAACGACAGGCTCCCGCGCTTGAGGTGGTAGGTCGGCCGGGCGTGCACGACGAGGTGCGCGCCGTCCCCGACGCCCTTGCCGAGCCGGGCGACGCTCGCCGCGCTCGTCGTCACCGAGATCGACATGTCGACGTCGGTGTCCCGCAGCGTGAGGAAGCACGTCGAGTTCCACCGCTTGAGGTCGAGCACCTGCCCCTCGATCCAGACCGGCGGCATGCGCTGCACGTAGTCGGCGATCTTGGGCGCGAGGTGCCGCACGGGCCACGGGCGCTCGGGGCTCGTGTCCGCGGCCTTGAGCGGCAGCGCCCCGCGAACGGGCGTCGGTTCGGTCACGTCCCCAGCGTGCCCTACCTCGCCCACACGACCGGGCCGCACGCGCGGCGACGCCCCCGAGGAGGGCCCGGGGATGGCCTGCGGCGAGCACGTAGAGTTGACCGCGTGACGAGCCCTGCGACGAACCGACGAGTGCTGCTCGCCGCCCCCCGTGGTTACTGCGCCGGGGTCGACCGCGCGGTCATCGCCGTCGAGAAGGCGCTCGAGCACTACGGCGCGCCGGTGTACGTCCGCAAGGAGATCGTGCACAACAAGTACGTCGTCGAGACGCTCGCGGCGCGCGGGGCGATCTTCGTGCACGAGACCGACGAGGTGCCCGAGGGTGCGCGCGTCGTCTTCTCGGCGCACGGGGTCTCGCCCGCGGTGCACGCGTCCGCGGCTGCGCGCTCGCTGCAGACCATCGACGCCACGTGCCCGCTCGTGACCAAGGTGCACAAGGAGGCCGTGCGGTTCGCGGCCGACGACTACGACATCCTGCTCATCGGGCACACCGGTCACGAGGAGGTCGAGGGCACGCAGGGTGAGGCGCCCGAGCACATCCAGGTGGTGAACTCGCCCGAGGAGGTCGACGACGTCGTCGTGCGCGACCCCGAGCGGGTCGTGTGGATCTCGCAGACGACGCTGTCGGTCGACGAGACGATGGAGACCGTGCGGCGCCTGCGCGAACGGTTCCCCGCGCTCCAGGACCCGCCGAGCGACGACATCTGCTACGCGACGCAGAACCGTCAGGTCGCGGTCAAGAAGATCGCGCCGCAGTGCGACGTCGTCATCACCGTGGGCTCGGCGAACTCGTCGAACTCGGTGCGCCTCGTGGAGGTCGCGCTCGAGAACGGCGCGGGTGCCTCCTACCGCATCGACAAGGCGAGCGAGATCGACCCCGCGTGGCTCGAGGGTGCGACGACCGTCGGGGTCACGTCCGGTGCCTCGGTGCCGGAGATCCTCGTGCGCGACGTGCTCGACACGCTCGCCCAGCACGGGTTCGGCGAGGTCGAGGAGGTGCGCACCGCGACCGAGGACCTCATGTTCTCGCTGCCGCGTGAGCTGCGCGCCGACCTCAAGGCCGCGGGCACCGCGCCCGTGCGGCCGCGCCGCGAGGGCCGCCGCTCGCTGGACGTCTCCGCGGGCTGAGGACCCCCTCGCCCGTCGCCCCGCGCTTCTCGTTGCCTGGCACCCCATCGCGCGGTGTCGCACGGAGCTCCTGCATCGGCCGTCGCTCACGTACCTCCGGCAGCCGCCGCGCCTCCCGCCGTGGGGGTGCCGTCCTCGCGGGCCGCCGCGTCCGCGAGGGCCTGGGCGTCGCGTGCCGCGCTCGTGTCGAACCCGTCCAGCGTGACGAGGTGGTCGGCCGCGGACGCGAGCAGCTCGGGTGCGGACAGCGCCGAGAGCTGAGGGTTCGCCGGCGGCGGGGTCTCGAGGTCCTCGCTCACGACGTGCAGGTCCGCGAACCGCCGTGCGCTCACGAGCACGCGCGTCTCGAGCGAGCCGACCGTCTTGTTGTACGCCTCCGCGGCGGAGTCGATCGAGCGGCCCAGCTTCGCGAGGTGCCCACCGAGCGTCGCGATGCGGCCGTGCAGCTCCTTGCCGAGCGAGAGCACCTGCTGCGCGTTCGTCGCGAGCGCATCCTGCCGCCACGCGTACGCGACCGTGCGCAGCAGCGCGAGCAGCGTGGACGGCGTCGCGACCACCACGTTGCGGTCCGCCGCGTACTCCCACAGACCGGGGTCCTGGTCGAGCGCGGCGTGCCAGAACGCCTCGGCCGGGACGAACATCACGACGAACTCCGGTGCCGGCGCGAACTGGTCCCAGTACTTCTTGTGCGCGAGCGAGTCGACGTGCGCGCGCACGTGCCGGGCGTGCGCCGCGAGCCGCTCGGTGCGTGTGCGCTCGTCGGACGCCTCGTTCGCCTCGAGGTACCCGAGGAACGCCACCTTGGCGTCGACCACGACCTGCTTGCCGCCCGCGAGCCGGACGACCAGGTCGGGCCGCTGCAGGCCGTCGTCCGTGCGCACCTGGTCCTGCTCGACGAAATCGACGTGTGCGAGCATGCCCGCCGCCTCGACCACGCGTCGCAGCTGCAGCTCGCCCCACCGGCCGCGCACCTGCGACGCGCGCAGCGCGGTCACGAGCTGTGCGGTCTGCGTGCGCACGCCCTCCGACGCCGCTCGCATCGACTCGACCTGCTCGCGGAGCGCGGCCGAGCCCTCCGCGCGCGCCCGGTCCGCCGCGACGAGCTGGCCGCGCACGTCGTCGAGCGTGCGGGCGAGCGGCTCGACGAGCGCGCGGACCGCCTGCTCGCGCTGCGCGAGCTCGCCGACCTGGGTCTGCCGGTCCGCCGCGAACCGCTGCGACGCGAGCGCGAGGAACTGCTCCGAGCTCTGCGCGAGCGCGTCGGCCGCGAGCGCGCGGAACTGCGCCGCCGCCTGCTCGGTGGCCTGCGCCGCAGCGTCCCGTGCCGCGGCGCGCTCCGACTCGAGCCGGGCCGTCGCGGTCGCGGCCGCGACCTGGGCACCACGCACCGCGGCGTCCGAACGCCGCGTCGCCGCGGCCCACGCGAGCGCGCCACCCACCGCGATCCCGACGACGACCCCCACGACCATCCCGAGCAGCACCTGTCCCATGCCGTGCACCGTCCCACGGACCACCGACACGCTCGTCGTACCGTTCGCGTCGCGGTGCGGTGCGGCGCGGTGCCGTGCGACGTCGCCGGTGCCGGACCAGGTCGTCGCCCGGACCCGGATGTCGGACCTGCTCCCTATGCTGAACCGGTGCCCGACGACGTGACTTCTTCGCCGCCCGTGCCCGCTGCGCACCCGCCCGTCGCGGGCGTGCCCGGCCGCCCGGTACCGCCGTCCGCGCTGCAGCTGCGCGGGCTGTGGCGCCGGTTCGGCGAGAAGGTCGCCGTCGCCGGGATCGACCTGGTGGTGCCCGCGGGATCGTTCTACGGGCTCGTCGGCCCGAACGGCGCGGGCAAGACGACGACGCTGTCGATGGCGACGGGTCTGCTCGTCCCGGACGCGGGCCAGGTGCTCGTGCACGGCACGGACCTGTGGGCGGACCCCGTGGCGGGCAAGGCGCTCATCGGGATCCTGCCGGACGGTGTGAAGCTGTTCGACCGGCTCACGGGGGAGCAGCTCATCACGTACGCGGGGCTGCTGCGCGGGCTCGACCGCGACACGGTCGCGGAGCGGACGGCGGACCTGCTGGTCGCGATGGACCTCGTCGCGGACGCGCGCACGCTCGTCGTCGACTACTCCGCGGGCATGACGAAGAAGGTCGCGCTCGCGTGCGCCATGGTCCACGCGCCCCGGCTCCTGGTGCTCGACGAGCCGTTCGAGGCGGTCGACCCGGTCTCGGCGGCGAACATCCGCGACATCCTGGCGCAGTACGTCGCCTCGGGCGGGACGGTCATCGTCTCGTCGCACGTCATGGACCTCGTGCAGCGCATGTGCGACCACGTCGCGGTCGTCGCGGCCGGGCACGTCCTGGCCGCCGGCACGGTCGACGAGGTGCGTGCGGGCCAGAGTCTCGAGGACAGGTTCGTCGCGCTCGTCGGCGGACGCGTCGCGGGGGAGGGCCTGGCGTGGTTGCGCTCGTCGTCCGACTGAAGCTCGCGCTCCTGGTCAACGGGTACCGGCGCAGCGTCTGGCAGATCATCGGGATGGCGTTCGCCGCGCTGTACGGGCTCATGGTCGCGGGCCTCGCGGTCGCCGGGATGTTCGCGGTCGGCACGCAGGGCGTCGACCTGCAGCGCACCGTCACCGTGATGGTCGGCTCCGTGCTCGTGATCGGCTGGTGGTTCCTGCCGCTGTTCGCGTTCGGCGTCGACGCGACGCTCGACCCGGAGCGCTTCGCGACGTTCCCGGTCCCGCGTCGCCGGCTCGTGGTCGCGCTCGCGGTCGCCGCGCTCGTCGGGATCCCCGGCGTGCTGAGCGCGCTCGTCGCGGTCTCGACGAGCGCGGCGTGGTGGAAGCATCCCGCCGCGATGCTCGTCGCGGTCCTCGGGGCGGTGCTCGGGCTCACGGTCGCGGTCGTCGGCGGTCGGGCCCTCGTCGCGCTCGCCGCACCCCTGGTCGCTCGTCGCCGGGCGCGCGAGGTCCTGACCGGCGTCATGGTGCTCGCACTCATCAGCGTCGGCCCGACGCTCTCGCGGCTCACGCAGGGCACGATCGACGAGCACACGTTCGACGGCGCGGTCCGGCTCCTCGCCTGGACGCCGTTCGGTGCGCCGTGGGCGGCCGCTGCCGATGCTGCCGACGGCGACTGGGTCGCCGCTGGTGCGCGCCTCCTGATCGTCGTGGTGACGATCGTGCTGGCGCTCGTCGTGTGGGAGCGGTCGCTCGCGCGCACGCTCGTCGAGCCCCCGCGCGCCGCCGGCGGTGGCCAGACCAGCGGGCTCGGGCTGCTCGGTCGGCTCCCGGACTCGCCCCTCGGGGCGATCGTCGCGCGCTGCCTCGTGTACTGGGTGCGCGACCCCCGGTATGCCGTCTCCCTGGTCGCGGTCGTCGCGCTCCCGGTCGTGCTCGGCGTGGTCTCGGGCGGCGGTTCCCTGCTGCTCGTGGCGGGCCCGCTCGCCGCGTTCGTCGTCGGATGGGGGATCAGCTCCGACGTCTCGTACGACGGGTCGGCGTTCTGGATGCACGTCAGCGCCGGCGTGCCCGGCACGGTCGACCGGTTGGCGCGCGTGATCGCGTCCGCGGTCGTCGGCGGTCCGCTGCTCGTGCTCGTGACGGTCGGGTGTGCGCTCATCACGGGACACGGCGACGACCTGCCCGCGCTGCTCGGTGCGAGCGTGGGGATCGCGCTCGCCGCGTATGCGGGCGCGAGCATCGTGTCCGCGCTCTTCGTGCAGCCCGTCCAGCAGCCGGGGGAGAACCCGTTCCAGACGCGGCAGGGTGCGTCGATGGCGACGATCGTGTCCCAGATGGTCGGCTGGATGTGCGTCTCGGTCGCGTCCGCGCCCGCGATCGTGCTGGCGGTCCTCGCGACCGTGCGGGACTCGCAGCTGCTCGGGTGGGCCGCGTTCGTGGTCGGCGCCGGGATCGGTGCCGTGTGCCTGGTGGTCGGGGTCCGGGTCGGCGGTCGGCAGCTCGACCTGCGGGCGCCGGTCCTCCTCCAGAAGGTCGTCTCCTTCGAGTAGGACGATGCGGGGCCGACTGCCGCGGCGCTCGCGGACCGCCCCGTAGACTTTCCGCCCGTGGCACTCACCATCGGCATCGTCGGCCTGCCCAACGTCGGCAAGTCCACCCTCTTCAACGCCCTGACCCGCGCGCAGGTGCTCGCCGCGAACTACCCGTTCGCGACGATCGAGCCCAACGTCGGCATCGTGCCGCTGCCGGACCCGCGGCTCGACAAGCTCGCCGAGGTCTTCGGCTCCGAGCGGACCGTGCCCGCCACGGTCTCGTTCGTCGACATCGCGGGCATCGTCAAGGGCGCCTCCGAGGGTGAGGGCCTGGGCAACAAGTTCCTCGCGAACATCCGCGAGGCGGACGCGATCTGCCAGGTGACGCGCGCGTTCGCCGACCCCGACGTCGTGCACGTCTCGGGCCAGGTGAACCCGAAGGACGACATCGAGATCATCTCGACCGAGCTCATCCTCGCGGACCTGCAGACGCTCGAGAACGCGATCCCGCGGCTCGAGAAGGAGGTCCGCGGCAAGAAGACGGACCCCGAGGTCCTCGCGGCGGCGCAGCGCGCGCTCGACGCGCTGCAGACGGGCACGACGCTGTTCGCCGCGGGGCTCGGCGACGACGAGCACGTGCGTGCCCTGCAGCTCATGACGGCCAAGCCGTTCATCTACGTCTTCAACACGGACGACGCGGGCCTCGCGGACACCGCGATGCAGGACGAGCTGCGCGCGCTCGTCGCTCCCGCCGACGCGATCTTCCTCGACGCGAAGTTCGAGTCCGAGCTCGTCGAGCTCGACGACGACGAGGCGCGCGAGATGCTCGAGGCGAACGGCCAGGAGGAGGCCGGCCTGGACCAGCTCGCGCGCGTGGGCTTCCACACGCTCGGCCTGCAGACGTACCTCACGGCGGGCCCCAAGGAGGCGCGCGCCTGGACGATCCGGCAGGGCTGGACCGCCCCGCAGGCGGCAGGGGTCATCCACACCGACTTCCAGAAGGGCTTCATCAAGGCCGAGGTCGTCTCGTTCGAGGACCTGGTCGAGACCGGCTCTGTGGCGGCGGCCCGCGCCGCGGGCAAGGCCCGCATCGAGGGCAAGGACTACGTCATGCACGACGGCGACGTCGTGGAGTTCCGGTTCCAAACAACATCTGGGTCAAAGTAGCCCGCGGCTCCCGACTCTGACGTCCCCAGGCTGGCCGCCTGCGGGAACGCGACCTCGTCATGCGACCGGGTCGTCCCTCGGCGGGCCTCTCGCCCGAACAGCCAGGTCACTGGCACGCTAGCGTGCGTGTCGAACCCAACGACGGTCGAGCTCCGCATCGCACTCACGGCGTTCGCCCAGTGGCGCCATCAGCACCTGACCGGAGACGAGAAGGGCGAGGCGCAGACGTTCCTCGACCGGCTGTTCCGCGCGTACGGGCACGGCGGCATCCAGGAGGCTGGTGCGACCCTTGAGGCCCGTATCAAGTCCGAGGACCGTAAGGGCACCGCGTTTGCCGACCTCATGTGGAAGCCGCGCGTGCTCATCGAGATGAAGCGCGAGGGCGTCGACCTCCGCCGCCACTACCGCCAGGCCTTCGACTACTGGGTGCAGGCAGTCCCGGACCGCCCCCGGTATGTCATCCTGTGCAACTTCGACGAGTTCTGGGTCTACGACTTCGACAAGCAGCTCGACGAGCCCGTCGACAGGGTGGCGCTTGACGACCTGGCGCAGCGCTGGGAGAGCCTGGCGTTCCTCCTTCCAGAGGAGCGTCCGGCGGTCTTCCAGAACGACCTGGTCGCGGTCACGCGTGAGGCGGCTGGGGACGTCGCCCAGGTGCTCAACTCGCTCCTCGCACGTGACGTGGACCGGAAGCACGCTCAGCGGTTCGTCCTCCAGTGCGTGATGGCGATGTTCGCTGAGGACGTCGGTCTCCTTCCGGCGCACTTCTACACGCAAGCACTCGACGACGCTCGCACCGGCGCGGACGCGTACGACCTGCTCGGCCAGCTGTTCACTCACATGAACACACGCGGCACGACTCCCGGCGGACGTTTCAAGGGGACGCCCTACTTCAACGGTGGCCTGTTCGCGGCCGTGAACCCCATCGAGTTGAACACGGCCGAGCTCGGGCTGCTGCGCGAAGCGGCGAAGACCGATTGGGGCGACGTGCGCCCCGAGATCTTCGGGACCATCTTCGAGACATCCATGGGGAAAGACGAGCGCCACGCGACAGGAGCGCACTACACCTCGCAGACGGACATCGCGATGATCGTGCGCCCGGTCATCGTCGAACCGTGGCGCGCCCGAATCGACGCGGCAAACAGCCGAGCGGCCATCAACGAGCTCCTGACCGACATGCAGAAGTTCCGCGTCCTGGACCCCGCGTGCGGGTCGGGAAACTTCCTCTACGTGGCGTACCGCGAGATGCGGCGCCTGGAGCACGAAGCCGTTGAGAAGTACCGCTCGATGGGACGCGGCGGCGACCTGCCCGACAACGTCGCCGCGCTCGCTCATGTGCAGCCCGACCACTTTCTCGGTCTCGACATCAACGAGTTCGCCGTTGAAATCGCGAAGGTCACACTGCTCCTCGCGAAGAAGCTCGCCGCCGACGAACTCCAGGACGAAGACGACTCGGCGGTGCTCCCGCTAGACAACCTCGACAGCTCCATCCGAGCGACGGACGCCCTCTTTACCCCCTGGCCCAAGGCGGACGCCATCATCGGGAACCCGCCCTACATCGGTCGCCGGTCGATGGTCGACGAGCTCGGCGCGGTCTACTGCGCCCGGCTGGCTGAGCGCTACCCCAATGTCAACGGGGTGAGCGACTTCGTCTGCTACTGGTTTCCCCTTGCACACGACGCACTTCCGGAAGGAGGACGTGCGGGTCTCGTCGCGACGAAGACCATCAAGCAAGGGCATTCGAGGCGGTCGTCTCTGGACTACGTGGTCGACCACGGTGGCGCGATCATTGAAGCGGTCTCTCACAAGCCGTGGTCGGGCGAAGCGAATGTGACCGTCTCCATCGTGAATTGGCAGAAGGGTGGTTCGCTGCCGTCAAAGCGCATCCTCTGGGTCGATAACGGCGAGGAGCGCCTCGAGCTCGACGTCATCACGACGTCGCTTGCGCCGAATTTTGACGTGAAGGATGCGCGCGCCCTGAAGGGCGGGCCGAAGATCGTGTTCCAAGGTCAGACACCAGGCATCATCGGCGCTTTCAGGGTGAGTTCCGTGACCGCGGGCCAGTTGGTGCGCGAGAGCCCCCCATCGCGAAAAGTCCTTCGTCCGCTCCTCGGGGGCGATGAACTCCTGAAGCAACTCAGTACCGACGACTGGCTCATCGACGTGCCGGACCGAACCATCGACGACGTTCGCGAGACATACCCAGGGATCTACGCTCGCCTTGCCGAGAAGGCGCTACCACCGCGTCGCACTGCTGCTACGAAGGAGGCGGACCGGAACCGCGAGGTTCGCGAGCACAACCCCCGTGCGCGCCTGAACACACACCACGCGAAGTTTCTTGACCGGTGGTGGCAGCTCGCGTACCGACGTGAGGAGATGCTCGCCGCGCTCGACGGTCTCGACCGCTATGTGGCGCTCACGCGGACCTCGAGCGAGCTTCGCGGCCCGGTGTTCGCGTTCGTTGACGGCGCTCTCACCATGTCCGACACCGCGGTCACGTTCCCGTTCTCCGACGACTACAGCTTTGGCGTGTTGCAGTCGTCCGTCCACATCACGTGGTTCCGTGAGCGTTGCACAACGCTCGAGACGCGCCTCACCTATACGAGCGGCACGGTGTCTGACACGTTCCCGTGGCCGCAGGACCCCGCACCTGATGCAGTTGAACGAGTCGCTGCTGCTGCTGCGGCCATCAACGACTTCCGTGCCCAAGCGTTCCGCATGGGGCGCACGCTCGCTCAGATGTACGACGCGCTCCGGGACCCGGGACGTTCGACGCTCCGCACCCTCCACGAGGAGTTGGACGCGGCCGTGCTTGCGGCCTACGGGTTCGACGACACGGACCTGCTCCCTCAGATCTTCGCGCTCAACATGGTTGTGAAGGGGCACCTAGAAGCGGGCGACCGCGTCACGTGGCCGGGTCCGCAGCCAGGGGCGCACAGCCGTAGCACTTGGCGCTTTCCCGCGCCGACTCTTCCTTGACCGCGGCTATCACCCTCAGCGCACCCATGCACGAGCCCTCTGCTCCATGACCCACCAGACGAGCGCTCCGGCGACGCACGCCGCGTCTCCGTCGTTGACGCCCGGCCCGCCCACGATGAGGGGTCTGCTGCACGGGTAGGTGACACCTGACCTGTGGTGCTGTTGGCGCCGCTGGAAGGATGTGCACCGTGCCCAGGCCCTATCCCAAGGAGTTCCGGCAGGACGTCGTGGCGGTCGCCCGCCGCGGGGACGCTCCGATCAAGCAGGTCGCGCGCGACTTCGGCATCGCCGAGTCGTGCCTGCGCAACTGGCTGCGCGATGCCGACGTCGAGGACGGCAACCGCCCGGGCGTGACCCGGTCGCAGTCCGCCGAGCTGCGCGAGGCGAACCGTCGGATCCGGCTGCTGGAGCAGGAGAACGAGATCCTGCGTCGCGCCGCGGCGTATCTGTCGCACCTGCCGGGAAAAGGCTCTACCCGCTCGTGAGTGAGCTCGCTGTCGACGGGATCCCCGTCGCGGTGACGTGCCGGGTCCTCAAGCTCGCCAGACAGCCCTACTACCGTTGGCTCGCCGCACCCGTCGGCGCGCGCGAACTCGAGGCGGCGCATCTCGCGAACGTCCTGTTCGACGCGCACCGCGACGACCCGGAGTTCGGGCACCGGCTGCTCGCGGACGAGGCCGCCCGGGCCGGTCTGGTCGCGTGCGACCGCACGGTGTGGCGGATCTGCTCGGACAACGGCTGGTGGTCGGCGTTCGGCAAGAAGCGCGCCCGGGGCGGCAAGAAGGCCGGCCCGCCGGCGCACGACGACCTCGTGCTGCGCCAGTTCCGCGCCGACGCACCCAACCGGCTATGGCGGCTCTTCGCGGTTCGTGGTGAACGCGGCCTGATGGTGGGTGTTCACGCGGCAGTCTTCGCGGCGCTGGTGAGCAGGATACGGGTGCGGTAGTTGTTCTCGTTGCGGAACCCGCGGCCGGTGCGCTTGATGTTCTTGATGCTGGTGTTCGCGGCCTCGGTGCGGGCATTGGTCACGCCGGTGACGACCAGGACCTCGATGGCGGGCCACCAGGTCTCGAGGGTCGCGACGAGGCCGTCGGTCTCGGGCATCGCGGCGACCTTGGCGACGGCGTGCAGGACCTGCATCGCGTTGGCGGCGTCGTCCAGCGACGTGGTCGCCAGCAGCATGCGTACGTGTTCCTTGATGGCCCAGGCCCACTCGAGCTGCCCGGTCGGGTCGTCGACCGCGAACACGCGCTCGAGCCTGGTCCACGCGCGCGCGGAGAGGGTGTCGGCGGCGCGCAGCAGCAGCCGGCGGTTCGCCCATGCCGGGTCGCACGCGCGTCCGCGCCGGTCGTGGACCTCGCGGGCGCGTCGTTGACGCACTGCAGTGAGCGCCTGGTTGGCGAGCTGGACCAGGTGGAACGCATCCACCGAGACCGCCGCGGTCGGCAGGTGCTCGCTGATCGCCTTGCGGAACGCCGCCGACGGTGGGGGTACCTCCCGCTTGCGGGGGACGATAGCGACCACCTCGACCCGCTCGCACCAGCCGGTGTCACGCGCCTTGAGCCAGTCGCCCACCCCGGTGCTGTCGCGCCCGTCGACGACACCGAGCACGGCCCCGGTCTCGAGGTCGACGAACGTGGTCATCCTCCCCCGCGAGCGGGAGGTGCCCCCAGGTTCGAACCGCCGCCACGACCCGGCTTCGTCGCGGAACCAGCGCACCGACCGGTAGCGGTGCTCGTCGATACCGAGCCGGCGCACGGGCACGTCATCGACCGCGGGCAGCAGCACAGCGAACGCGTTCATGGCGGCTTGCACCAGCCACCACGACACGCGGTGGGCACCCGCCGTCTCCCGCGCCGAGCGGCCCGATGCGATCACCGCCGCGACCAGCGTCTGCTTGAGCCGCACCGTCGTACGCGCCCGGGACGGGACCTGGACCGCGCGCTCCCAGAACGTGCGACGACCGCACAGCGCCTCCGCGCAGACCCAGCGCCGCTTGGCCCACACCACCCGTACCGGCCCGGCCACCGGCACGTCGCGCACGACCTGCTCGCGGCGGGCGTGGACCCGCGTCGCGACCACCCCACACGACGGGCACCCCGGCGGAGCCAACGACTCGACCAGGACCCGGCGCCCACCGGAGTCGTCGTCGACCGCGTCGATCACACGGAAGTCGGGCAGGTTGAACAGCGTGCTCGCGGCATCACGCCGCGAGCCCGTAGTCTCGATCACGGCTCGTGGTCCCTCGCTGGGTGAAGTGCGTAGACAACACCCATCCCAGCAGGCCACGAGCCTTCAACGTCTCACCGACGCGACGACACCGCTCCACCACGAACCGCGAAGAGCCGCTATGGCTGTGGGACATCACCGAGCACCCGACGAGCGAGGGCAAGATGTATCTCTGCGCGATCAAGGACGTGTACTCCAACCGGATCGTCGGGTACTCGATCAGTGACCGCATGACCTCGCAGATCGCGGTGAACGCGCTGGTCAGCGCCGTGCAACGGCGACGCGACGTCGCCGGGTGCGTGGTGCATTCCGATCGGGGCAGCCAGTTTCGAAGCCGGAAGGTGGCCCGCGTGCTGGCCCGTCACGACCTGCTCGGGTCGATGGGGCAGGTCGCCTCCGCGGGCGACAACGCCGCCATGGAGTCGTTCTTCTCGCTGCTGCAGAAGAACGTCCTGAACCGGCGCCGATGGGCCACCCGCGACGAGCTGCGCCAGGCGATCATCGTCTGGATCGAACGGACCTACCACCGCCGTCGGCGACAGGCCCGACTCGGTCGCCTCACACCCATCGAGTACGAGACCATCAACACCCCTCAGGTCGCACTCGCCGCCTGAGACCCGCTGTCACCCACTCGTGCAGCAGACCCCACGGGGCGCGGGGTTCCGCAACGAGCACAACTACCGCGTTCGTATCCTGCTCACCAGCGCCGCGAAGACCGCCGCGTGAACACCCACCACCAGGGCCGTGTTCACCACGAACCGCGAAGAGCCGGTTCGGCAGACTGCCTGGATGACCGGGCTTCTGACCCAGCCAGCTAGCACCTTACTCGGTCAGATTGGCGGCCCGCGACCGCACCCGAGCGCTGTCGCGCGCCAGCGCCGGCAGGTGCCTATCGCTCGTCTACTGTGCCCTCGGCCTCGCGATCGAGCTTGTCCATCAGCGCGAACAGCTCCCGGTCCTCGGCTTCGTAACCCGGCCGTCCGACGTTCTCGAACGGGTTCTGCGGCAATACGAACGCGTACGCGGCGTTGTTGAGTTTCTCGCCCGTGGAGCCCTCGCGCATCGACGCGATGAGACTCTCCGCGAGCTCGGGGTCCGCGCTCCGCACCATCCGGCGCATGCATTCGATCTCCTCCTCCGACGCCGGCGGGACGTCCTGCTCGCGCTCCATGCGGCGCTTGCCCTCGATGTGCTCGCCGAGCCGCAGCTGCCACCCGATCTGGTGGATGTGCCCGACGGCGGCGCGGACCGCGTCGGCGTCGGCGGCGTCCCGCGGCGTGATCGGCTCCCCGTCCTGCGACACGTCGACGTAGAGGCCGCGCTGCTTGAAGGCGTTGTGCTCGCGCCGCCACGAGTCGATCGTGCCCAGCACCTGCTCGTTCTCCTCGGGGTCGGAGGGGCCTTCGCCGAACCAGTACTGCTCGGCGACGAGGAAGTCGTGCACAGCGCTGAGCTTGCGCCCATGGCTGCCCCAGAGGGCGCGCAGGTCCTCGTCGACGAACGGCTCGCCCTCGGGCGCGTAGGCCATGTGGACGCGTCGCTCGTGCAGCGCGATGGCCTTGCCGGACTCCTCCATGCCGAGGATCGCGAGCGACCGCGCCAGGGCGACCTCGTCGCCGTCGAGCAGCGTGATCGCGGCGCGGAGAAGGCGATCGGCGTTCTCCAGGAGCGCGTCCTGCAGGGCGATGACCTGCGAGGGGGAGAGGTTCTTCGGGAGTGATTGCGGAGCCGGCATGCCTCTAGTGTGAACCGGGCCTCAGACACTTCTGGTGTGATGCTTCTACGCGCGGCGACGCGGTGGAGTTCCGGTTCAACGCGCGATCTGACGCTTCTGCGTGCTTCGCCCCGGTCGTCGGCGACGGCCGGGGCGAAGCCGTATCGACCCCTCGAGTGTCTGGCGATAGCGCGAGATCATCAGCGGGGAGGTCGTCGAGATGTCGAATGTTCTCATCAGGGGAGTCAGTGACGAGGCCGTGGCCCGCATCGATGCCGAGGCGGGAGCGCTCGGATTGTCGCGGAACGAGTTCCTGCGCAGGAAGCTCGAAGGTGACATCGCGGCACGTCCTCGCGTCGCTGTGACGAGCGAGGACTGGCAGCGATCGGCCGGCGTCTTCGTGGACCTCGCTGATCCTGCGGTCATGGACGACGCGTGGCGGTGACGAGCTGGCTCATCGACAAGTCCGCGTACGTGCGGATGCAGTCGGGGCAGACGGCCGAGATCGATGCGTGGAACTCCCGGATCGAGCGCGGACTCGTCAGGCTGTCGACGATCACGCGGCTCGAGCTGGGGTCCTCAGCGCGGTCGGGTGAGGCGGGGCGTGCGGCCTTCGGGGTCCCGCCGCTGTCGATGATGCCTGTCGAGCGTCTGACGCCGGCGACGGAGGATCGTGCTTTCGCGGTGCAGATGCTCCTCGCTGACGCGGGCAGCATCGTGCCCGTCGATCCCGGATCTGCTGATCGCGGCGACCGTGGAGTCAGGCTGACCGTGCTCGCTGTCGACGAGGACGTCGACCTCATCGCGGAGATCACCGGTCAGTCGGTTCAGATCCTCGCCGCTCGGTGAGGCGGAGGTCCCTGAGCTCAGGGGACTCGCTGACGGGGCCCGGATGGTGTGGCGGCCCGGAGAGGTGAGCCTCGAGGAGCTGGCCTGACCAGGTGTGGTACCGAAGACCGCATCGGAGCCAGTGGGGTTGCGCGTCGGGTTCCCGCCGCGCCCTGCTGAAGGAAGGTGGCCCCGATGCCCGTCGATCCTCGGCGTGGCTCTCGCGATCCCTAGCCGGGCTGGGTGATGTCGACGAGCGACAGCCCGTCGACCGGTCCGGCCTCCCACGTGTCGAAGTCGTCGTCGGCGACCGCGGCCCGCGCCAGCGGGAGCAGGGCGTTCGCCGCCTCTTCCGACTCGAAGATCGCGAGCCCGACGAGCCGACCGGTGGCTGCGTCCTGCAGCGTGCTCACGCTCACCAGGCCTGCGTGCCCCGCCATCGCCGCCCCGAAGCGCCGCATCGAGTCGACCAGGGCGTCCACGTGCTCGGCATGAGGCGTGTGGATCGACATCTTGACGTACACGGCGCCAGCGTAGGGGGATGCCCGGAGGTCGGCACCCGGCGACGACTCAGGGAGCGGGGCGGGTGGCGATGCCGTCGAGCCACAGGGTCTGCGACTCGTCGCGGTGGGTGCCGTCGGTGCCGACGTGCTTGGTGCTGATGGTGGCGCCCTTCTGGATGACGTGCACCATCGCCATGCCGTGGCCGCGCCCGAGGTCGTAGTCGTCCTTGAGCCACGTCAGGATCGCGCCGGCCTTCACGTCGGCTGCGTCCAGCCCCTTCTCGTGGGCCAGGTCGACGAGCTGGCGAGGGGTGAGCCCGGTCTTCTTCTCGACGGCGTCGAGATAGGCCTGGAAGGACATCGGCTCTCCTGGTGCGGTCGTGCGGCGCCGGTCGGCGTGGTGTCCGCATCCTGTCGCCCGAGGTCCACGCGTGCAAGGGGCGACGCGCGTGCGCCGGGAGCGTGCCAGACTCGCCGGATCGCTCACACCGGGTGAGCGTCGGCGGGCTGCGAGGGGGCCGGGCAGGTTCCCGCCCGCGGTCCGTGGACCGGGTGGCAACGAGGAGGACGCGTGCCGTACGTCGTCGACTTCCAGGACGTCTCGACGGTCGGGCTGGAGTCGTCGCCCGTCGCGGCGGCGCTCGCCGGTCTGCGGGCCAACGAGGCGCGCTACTTCCGCACCAAGTACGACCACGTGTTCACGGTGCACCCCGCCGACGAGGTCCCCGAGCTGGTCGACTACGTGCACCGCGTGCTGCGCGAGGAGCGTGACCTGGTCATCGCGTCGCGTCCGCTCGAGGCGACCCGGCTCGAGGTCGACGGTATCCGGTGGACGCACGTGTTCTACGAGTCCGGGCTCGCGGTCAACGTGCTCTACACGCTCGCGGACGCCGGCAAGCGCGCGGTCGGGTTCAAGCTCTCGGACGGCATGGATGTCCCGCCCGAGCTCGCGGACCGCTTCAAGTTCGCCCGCCAGCGCTCGAAGCTCGCGGGCACGATCCGCGGCTCGTTCTTCGTCATCAAGCACGAGTACTGACCCCGTCGGCGGTCCAGGAGCCCTGCGGGTGGACGTCGTCGCACCTCGGGCGACAAGGTCCACCCGCACGGCCCGGGTCCGACGAGCGGTCAGGGGGTGGCGTAGATGCGGGCGCGGTGGGTCGCGAAGCGGCGGCGGCCGACGGTGCGCCACAGGATGCGGGCGGGTAGCGGGAGGTTCGCGCGCAGCCAGCCGGCCCGCTCCGCGGCGGGCACGACGTCGAGGATCCAGCCGAGCTGCAGCAGGAGCTCGGACCGTGGCACCGACGCCATGCCGTGCTCGTGCAGCGCACCCCACTCGCGCTGCGACATCACGGTCGCGGCGGTCGGCAGGATCGCGGTCTCCTCGTCACCGAGGTGCGTGAGGAGCGTGTCCCGCACGTCGTCGAGCGCGTGCGCCACGGCGTCACGCGCGGATGCCTGCGCGGTGTGCTCCCACTGTGGCAGCGCGTCCTCGAGCACCACGAGCTGGGCGGCGGTCGTCGCGTGCTGGGCACGCATGCGCCCGACGTGCAACGCGCACGCCGGTGCGCGCTGCTCGAGCGTGTCCCACAGGAGCAGGTCCTCGCCGTCGTGGTGGTGGTGCAGGGCGGTCGCGACGCTGCGCACGTGCGGCGCGAGCACGCCGACGCGCTCGAGGTCGCCGGGGGCGACACCGCGCACGAGCCCCGGGAGGTCGGTGAACACACGGCGGAACAGGGCGTGGATCGTCAGCATGTCGGACGTGTCGCAGCCCAGGGTCCCGGGCGCTGCGGTCGTGGTCATCGCTCTCGCTCCTTGCGTCACCAGTAAACAATCAACAGTGGTGACGACTATGGTGGGTCGCGTGCCGCACGTCAATGCCCTCGAGAGCTGGATCACCCTCGACTCCGAGCCTGGCGTCGCACCCGGTCCGCTCGAGCGCGTACGGGCGCTGCTCAACACCGACGACCGGTTCCACGGCACCGACCGGCTCGCCGACGCACCCGCCGACCTGCGCGCCTTCCGCGACGCGTTGCGAGCGTTCGTCGTCGACGGACGCTCCGACGAGATCGACCGCGAGACCGCACGCCGCCCGCTCGTCGTGCGCGCCCACCCGGACGGGCTGGCGCTCGCCCCGACCGACGCGGCCGACCCGCTCGCCGCGCTGCTCGTCGACGTGCTCGCCGAGCAGCAGGCCGGCCGCATGCAGCGCCTCAAGGCGTGCGCCAACCCCGACTGTCAGTGGGTCTACTACGACGCGTCGCGCAACCGCTCGGGCCGCTGGTGCTCGATGTCGGAGTGCGGCGACGTCATGAAGGCCCGCGCCTACCGCGCCCGCTCCCGCACCTGATCCTGTCTCGATCGTGCGAAGGAATGGCTGCGGATCGCGACCAGTTCTTCGCACGATCGCGCGGCGTGCGGGGTGCGGCGCCGTGGCGGTGGGGTGAGCATGGGGCGATGGACAGGCTCACGGGACAGCAGATCGCCGACGAGCACCTCGACGGGTGGGTGTACCTGCCCGGCGGGTTGCACACGCGGATCCTCACGGGCAGCTTCGCCGCGGGGGTCGCGCTCGTGGACCGGATCGGCCGGGCCGCCGAGGTGCACGACCACCACCCGGACGTCGACCTGCGCTACGGGTTCGTCGACGTCCGGCTGACCAGCCACGACGCGGACGGCGTCACCGAGCGCGACGTGCGCCTCGCGCGGGACGTCACCGCGCTCGCGCAGGAGGCAGGCCACGAGCTGCGCGGGACGGACCGCAGCGTCGTCGAGCTCGGCCTCGACAGCCCCGACCGCACGCAGGTGCAGGACTTCTACCGCGGGATCCTCGCATTCGTCGCGGGTCCCGCGGACGGCGACGTGCGGGACCCGGCGCAGGCGCTCCCGTCGGTCTGGTTCCAGGAGTCGGGCAGCGAGGAGCCGCGCCAGCGTTGGCACCTCGACGTGTGGGTCGACCCGAGCCAGGTCGCGCCGCGCATCGACGCCGCGCTCGCGGCGGGTGGCACCGTGGTCGACGACTCGCACGCGCCGAGCTTCTGGGTCCTCGCCGACGCGCAGGGCAACCGCTCGTGCCTGTGCACCTGGCAACCCTCGGCCTGAGCCCCGACCGACCCGATCGTGCGAAGAATCGGTCGCGATCAGCAGCCAGAACTTCGCACGATCGTGCTGGGCTGGGCTGGGCTGGGCTGGGCGGGCTGGGTGGGCTGGGCTGGGTGGGTCAGCCGACGAGGCGGTGCTTGAGCTCGTCGTCGTCCGCGACGAACCACACGTGGCGACCGCGGTTGGCCTCGCGCACGTAGTCGGACAGCGCGCCGCTGGCCGCGAGGTGCTCGGCCACGTCCCCGACGACGACGAGGTGCAGGCGGTAGTTCACGAGCTTCTGCGTCAGCTCTCCCGCGACGCCGGAGGCCAGGCGGAAGAACTCGGGGTCGAGCCGCTCGACGGGTACCGCGACGACGGAGGCGTCGAACCCCCACGCGTCACCGACCAGGTCGGTCGCCTGCGCGACGCCGATCACCGGCCCGTCGAGAGGCACGACGAGGACGCGCTGGTCGCCGATGACCCGTAGCTCCATGCGGGCCACCGTAGCCGGTGGAACCGGTTCCGGTGGCATGCGCGGCCAGGTCGTTGTCAGGCCGTGACCCGGGCGCTGCGTCGCGCACCCGGACCACGGCCCGAGGTGCGGCCGGACGTGCGTACGGACCGGGGTGCGGACCGACGTCAGCCGGTGATCGTGAACCGCGCGGTGAGCTGGGCCTCGAGCACCGACGACGGACCGACGCGCAGCTCGAACTCGCCGGGCTCGACCACGCGGCGTGCGGCGGCGTCGACGATCGAGCACGCGGACGCGGGCAGCGCGAGGTCGACGACCACGCACCCGCCGGGCTCGACCGCGACCTGGCGGTACGCCTTGAGCTCGGTCTGCGCCCACATCGTCGTCGTCACGAGGTCCGAGACGTACACCTGCACGGTCTCGAGCGCGGGCCGCTCACCGGTGTTGCGCAGCGTGACCTGCGCGCGGACCTCGCCCGACGCGTCGAGCGACGGCGTCAGGACCCGCAGGTCGTCGTACTCGACGGTCGTGTAGGACAGGCCCTCGCCGAACGCGAACGCGGGACGCTGCGTGAGGTCCGCGTACCGCGTGCCGTGCTGGCCGCGCAGCTGGTTGTAGAACGTCGGCTGCTGCCCGACGTGCCGCGGGAACGTGAGGGGCAGCCGCCCCGACGGCTCGACGAGGCCGAGCAGGATCTCGGCGATCGCCTGCCCGCCGCGCATGCCGGGGTTCGCGGCCCACAGCACGGCGTCGGCGTTCAGCGCGGAGTCCGGCAGGACGTGCGGCTTGGACGCGACGAGCACGACGACGAGCGGCGTGCCGGTCGCGGCGAGCGCGTCGAGCAGCGCGACCTGACCGCCGAGCAGCTCGAGCGTCGCGGTCGACCGGCCCTCGCCGACGACCTCGATGCGGTCGCCGACGACCGCGACGACCACGTCGGACTCCCGCGCGGCCGCGACGGCCTCGGCGATCATCGCCTCGTCGGGCTCGCACGGCTGGACGACCTGCGGGCGCGGCTGACCGTCGGGGAAGAACGCCCCCTCGGGGTCCGGCGCGAGCGTGAGGATGTCGGCGCCGCGCGCGTACGTGACGTCCCAGCCCTGCGGGCTGCGGCGGCGCAGGCCGTCGAGGACCGTCTCGATCATGTGGCGTGGGTGGCCGTCGGGCAGCCAGTCGACCTGTCCCGAGCGGCCCGCCCAGTCGCCGAGCTGCGTGTCGGTGTCGTCGGCGTTCGGGCCGACGACGAGGATGCGCCGCTGCTGTGCGCCCGCGGGGGCGACCGCACGCTCGTCGGGACCCGCGGTGCAGCCGCCCGCCAGCGGCAGGACGCCCTCGTTGCGCAGCAGCACCACGGACCGGCGCGTGAGCTCGAGGTTGACGGCCTCGTGCTCGGCGACGCCGACGACCTCGGCGATGCGCGCGTCGTCGGGGCGGCGCGGCTCCTCGAACAGCCCGAGCTCGAACTTGAGCGTGAGGATCCGCGACACGGCGGCGTCGATCGCCGCCTCGTCGAGCAGACCGTCGGCGACCGCCTGCTGCGCGCCGTCGAAGAACTGCGGCGTCGTCATGATGACGTCGTTGCCCGCCTTGACCGCGGCCGCGGCGGCGTGCGCGTGGTCGGGCTGGATCTGCTGCTCCCAGACCATGCGGCCGACGTTGTCCCAGTCGGTCACGAGCGTGCCGGTGTAGCCCCACTCGCCGCGCAGCACGTCGGTGAGCAGCCAGTCGTTGATGGTGATGGGCGTGCCGTCCATCGACTGGTAGCCGAGCATGAACGTCGCGCAGCCCTCGCGCGCGACGCGCTCGAACGGCGGCAGGAACCACGACGTGAGCTTGCGGCGCGAGATGTCGGCCTCGGTCGCGTCGCGGCCGCCCTGCGTCTCGGAGTAGCCCGCGAAGTGCTTCGCGGTCGCGAGGATCGCGGTCGGGTCGGTCAGCCCGTCGCCCTGGTAGCCCTTGACCATCGCGGACGCGAGCTCGCCGATGAGGAAGGGGTCCTCGCCGAACGTCTCGGACACGCGGCCCCAGCGCAGGTCGCGCGCGATGCACAGCACGGGGGAGAAGGTCCAGTGGATGCCGGTCGCGGCGACCTCGACCGCGGTGACACGTGCGGCGCGCTCGACGAGCGCGGGGTCCCAGGACGCGGCCATGCCGAGCTGCGTGGGGAAGATCGTGGTGCCCTCGAAGAACGAGTGGCCGTGGATGCAGTCCTCGGCGATGAGCAGCGGGATGCGCAGGCGCGTTCCGGCCGTGACCTCGTGGGCCTCGCGCACGAGCGCGGGCGAGGTGTGCAGGATCGAGCCGACGTGCACGTCCTCGATGAGTCCGCGCACGGCGCCGCGCGGGTCGAGCTGCATCATCTGGCCGACCTTCTCGGGCAGCGTCATGCGGCCGACGAGGTCGGCGACGCGCTCGGCGACGGGCAGCGCGGGGTCCAGGTACGGCGCGTGGCCGGCGCCGCCGGTACCGGTTCCGGTGGTGGGCGTGGTGGTCTGGCCAGATGCGGTCACGAGAGGTCCCCTTGACGACGAGCACGACGACGATGGCGCGGCGGGGATCGTGCGGGAGCGATCCCACGTCGAGGCACGAGCGTAGCCCAGATCCACTTACAACTTGGTAAGTAGCGGTGGTCGCAGCTCAGTCGCGGGGTGCGCGCGGCGGTGACTCGTCCGACCCGTCCGACTCGTCCGGGTCCTGCGGTTCGAGGGCGAACACGTACAGCTCGCGGCCTGCGCGCTCGGCGTACGCCTCGTACCCCGGCCACAGCTCGCGCAGGCGGGCGACGAGCCCGCGCGCCTCCTCGTCGGCCACGACGCGCGCCCGCACGGGCGTCCCGGTGCCGCGCTCGGTCACGACCGCGCGCGGGTCGGCGAGGAGGTTGAGCGCCCAGGCGGGGTGGTGGGCCTGACCCCAGTTCGACGCGATGACGACCCAGCCCGTGCCGTGCCGGGGTGCGACGAGCACGACCTCGCGCGGCTCGCCCGAGCGGCGGCCCGTCGTCGTGAGGACGACCTGCGGGAGCCGGGGTCGGCCGAGGACGCTCCACCGGCCTCGTGTCGCGACCTGCAGCCGGCGGTCGAGCCGGGACGTCGACCGACCGAGCGCGGCGAACCAGCGGGTGCGTCCGGCGCGACGGGCGAGGGAGGTGAGGTTCACGGTCGGGATTCTCCCGGACGACGAGCGTGCGGCCGACGACTGACCCGTCGGGCGCGACGTCCGGAGCATTAGCACACTCCACGCGCGGCGCGGTCCGGCTTGACGCATGCTGGACCCGGAACGCGCAGCACGCGGGCCATTTATCAGGACGAATCGCCGCGACGATCTCGCATGGTGAGACGTACTGGTCAGTATCAATCGCGTAACGATCAGTGGCGTGCGCCACTCCTGTCCGATCTGCCCCAAAACGGTTGACTAACGTTGCGCCAAACCCGGGTGGTCCGTGCCGGGGTCGGCGCCTCGTGCGGCGACCCGCAGCGGACCACCACCTTCCCAGGAGGAACATTGAAGATCAGGCGATCCCTGGCCGGTGTCGCGGCACTCGCGGCCACCGCGCTCGTCCTCACCGCATGCTCGAACGCCCCGGCGGACAACGAGAGCACCGACAAGCCCACCTCGGGCGCCTCGTCGGACGCGACCGACGCCCCCAAGGGCGGCACGCTCACCGTCGCCGAGACGAACCAGTTCTTCACGTTCAACTCGAACACGAGCAACGGCAACGTCGACGTCAACGCGAAGGTCACGCAGTACCCGACGCGCTCGTGGTTCTACTACGTCGACGGCGCGAGCTTCGCGGCCGGCAACCCGGGCATCAAGAAGGACGAGTCCTTCGGCACGTACGAGGTCCTGTCCGAGGACCCGCTGACCGTCAAGTACACGGTCAACGAGGGTGTCGTCTGGTCGGACGGCGAGCCCGTCGACGCCGACGACCTGCTGCTGTCGTGGGCCGTCGACTCGGGCCACTACAACTCGGCCGACGTGTCGTACTTCGACTACGCGGGTGACACCGGCACGCTCGGCCTGACGAGCTTCCCCGAGCTGGGCGACGACGGCCGCTCGATGACGCTGACGTTCTCCGAGCCCGCCGCCGACTGGGAGATCTCGCTCGCGTCCGAGGTGCCCGCGCACGTGCTGGCGAAGAAGGCCGGCCTCGCGGACGGTCAGGCGCTCATCGACCTGTTCACCAAGCTCGCCGACACGGCGCCCACGGCGACCGCGGCGGACCCGCAGCTGCAGGCCGTCGCCGACTTCTGGAACACCGGCTTCGACACGACCGTGATGCCGTCCGACCCGGAGATCGCGCTCTCGTCGGGCCCGTACATCATCTCGGACGTCGTCGAGAACCAGTCGGTCACGCTGGTCCCGAACGACAAGTACACGGGCGACCTCAAGGCACAGCTCGACTCCATCGTCATGCGCACCATCCCGGACGCCACGGCGGCCGTGCAGGCGCTCAAGAACGGTGAGGTCGACGTCATCTCGCCGCAGCCCTCGGCCGACACGCTCGCCGCGCTCGACGGCATCGACGGCGTGACGGTCCACCAGGACATGCAGCTCGCGTACGACCACGTCGACCTGACGTTCAACAACGGCGGTCCGTTCGACCCGGCGACCTACGGCGGCGACGCCGCGAAGGCGCTCAAGGTCCGCCAGGCCTTCCTCAAGGTCATCCCGCGCCAGGCGATCCTCGAGGCGATCGTCACGCCGCTCAAGGCGGACGCGTCGATCCTCAACTCGCAGCTCTTCGTGCCGGCCCAGGCCGCGTACGCGGACTCGGTCGCGGCCAACGGCTCGGGTGACTACCCGGGCGAGCCGGACATCGACGGCGCCAAGGCGCTGCTCGCGGAGGCCGGCGTCACGTCGCCGACGGTCCGCATCCTCTACAACATCAACAACCCGAACCGCGTCAACGCGTACACGCTGATCGCCGCCCAGGCCAAGGCCGCCGGCTTCGTCGTGGACGACCAGGGCGACGCCGACTGGGGCTCGCGCCTGTCGGACGGCTCGTACGACGCGTCGATCTTCGGCTGGATCAACTCGGGCGTCGGCGTCTCGGGCGTGCCGCAGATCTTCTCGACCGACGGTGGTGGCAACTACAACGGCTACTCCAACGCCAAGGTCGACGAGCTCACGAGCACGCTGGTCCGCACGCTCGACGCGGGCGAGCAGGTCAACATCCAGAAGGAGATCGACCCGCTGCTGTTCGCGGACGGCTACGGCCTGCCGCTGTTCCAGTCGGTCGGCATCGACGCGATCTCGAGCCGCGTGGGTGGCATCGACTCCTACAACCCGAGCCAGTCGGGTGTCTGGTGGAACACGTGGGACTGGACCGTCAACAGCTGATCTGACGGCCGAGTCCGACGGCCCTGCCGGCGTGACACGCTGACGACGGTGCCGGGACCCGAGAACGACCGGGTCCCGGCACCGTCGTGCGTCCTGACCAGCGGTTGCGGTCACGGGACGCGAACGTGGCGACAGCGAGGTGGCGAGCACCACAGCGACGTGCTGCTCGGTCCGATCGCGCTGGTCGCGGCCCCGCGTCGGTCCGTCGGACGCACCGCGCGCCGCGGACCGGTCGGTCCGACGCACGCTAGAGTCCCTGCAGAGCGCTGCGCCGACCGGGCGCGGCCGAACCGCCCCCGAGCGGACGAGCCCACGAGGTCCGTCGCTCCTGACCAAGCGTCGCCCCACGCGTGCGACGCCGACGCGGAGACGTGCACCTCACCCGCGCACGCTCCCCACGCCTGAGAAGCGAGTGTTGATGGCTTCCTACGTCTTGCGACGCCTCGGTGTGTCGCTCCTGATCCTGCTCGGGGCGTCGTTCCTCGTGTACCAGCTCGTCGCCTTCTCGGGCGACCCGCTGCAGGAGTACCGCGAGTCGAACCGCCCCAACAAAGAGGCGCTCATGCAGGCGCGCAGCGACCTGCTGAACCTCGACGTGCCCGCCCCGATCCGGTACTTCATGTGGCTCGGCGGCGCCGTCCGGTGCGTGATCCCCGGCCAGTGCGACCTGGGCAAGACGCTCCAGGGCCAGCAGGTGACCGACGCGCTGTCCGCGGCGATCCCGGCCACGCTGCAGCTCGTGCTCGCGGCGACGCTGCTCGCGATCGTCATCGGCATCACGATCGGCATCGTGGTCGCGCTGCGCCAGTACTCGGCGCTCGACTACGGCGTCACGTTCATGACGTTCCTGTTCTTCTCGCTCCCCGTGTTCTGGGTCGCGGTGCTCCTCAAGGAGTTCGGCGCGATCCGGTTCAACGATTTCTTGGGCGATCCCTCGGTGAGCGTCGTGGTCGCGCTCGGGGTCGGCGTCGTCGCCGGCCTGATCTGGGCCGTGCTCGTCGGCGGCTCGTGGCGGCGGCGCGCGATCGTGTTCGCGGGGGCGACGCTCGTGACCGGCGGCGTGCTCTGGTACTTCGGCTGGTCGCAGTGGTTCAGCTACCCGGGCCTGGGTCCGGCGATGATCGTCCTGCTGGGGGTCGGCGCGGCGTTCGCCCTCACCGCCCTGCTCGCGGGTCTGCGCAACCGCAAGGCGCTGTACTCCGCGCTCATCATGGTCGCCGTCGGCGTGGTCATGATGTACGCGCTGTCGCCCGTGCTGAAGGACCCGTCCTTCTGGCTGGTCGTGCTGCTCGGCATCGCGGCGATCGGCGGGGGCCTGCTCGTCGGCTGGCTCATGGGCGGGTACGACCGCGGGCAGTCGATGAAGGTCGCGGCGCTCACGTCGTTCGTCGTCGGCGGGCTCGTCCTGCTCGACAGGTTCATGCAGAGCTGGCCGGACTACTTCACGCTCACCCGTGGCCGCCCGATCGCCACGATCGGCTCCGAGACCCCCGGTCTCGACGGTGACCTGTGGATCACCGGGCTCGACAAGTACACGCACCTGCTGCTCCCGACGATCGCGCTCATCCTGATCTCGCTCGCGTCGTACACGCGCTACTCGCGTGCGTCGATGCTCGAGGTCATGGGCCAGGACTACGTGCGCACCGGCCGGGCCAAGGGCCTGCCCGAGCGCACGGTCGTGGTCCGCCACGCCTTCCGCAACGCGCTCATCCCGATCGCGACGATCGTCGCGTTCGACATCGGCAACCTGCTCGGCGGGGCCGTCATCACGGAGAACGTGTTCTCGTTCAAGGGCATGGGCCAGCTCTTCATCCAGGGCGTGACCCAGACCGACCCGAACCCCGTGATGGGTGTGTTCCTCGTCGTCGGCATCACGGCCGTGACGTTCAACCTGATCGCGGACCTGATGTACTCCGCGCTCGACCCGCGCGTGAGGGTGAAGGCATGACCGAGCAGCAGGGCCAGGACGCCCGAAAGTCCCAGCAGGTGGCCGAGCGGCTCACCGACTCGCTCGACTCGCAGGAGGTCGCCGCGGACCTCAAGGGCATGAGCCAGGCGGCTCTCGTCCGCAAGCGCTTCTTCGGCCACACCGGGGCGATCGTCTCGCTCGTCGTCGTCGCGCTCGTCGTGCTCCTCGCGCTCACGTCCGTCGGCATCGGCGGCTGGAGCGGCTGGTGGAAGTACACGTGGGAGGACACGCCGCCGCTGCAGAACGGCGGTCACCCGACGCTGCAGCTGTTCCCCTTCGTGTGGGGCGAGCACCCGTTCGGTCAGGACTCGGTCGGTCGCGACTACTTCGCGATGACGATGCGCGGGACCCAGATCTCGCTGCTCATCACGCTGCTCGTCGGCGTGATCGCCGCGGCCGTCGGCGTCGTGTTCGGCGCGCTCGCCGGCTACTTCCGGGGCTGGGTCGAGGCCGTGCTCATGCGCCTCACCGACATGGTCATCATCATCCCGGTGCTGCTCATCGGCGCGGTGATCGGGCACAACACCGAGTCGGGCATCGTCGTGCTCGGCGCGCTGCTCGGCCTCACGTACTGGACCGGCATGGCGCGCCTCGTGCGTGGCGACTTCCTCAGCCTGCGCGAACGGGAGTTCGTCGACGCGGCGCGGCTGGCCGGGGCCTCGGACACGCGCATCATCTTCAAGCACATCCTGCCGAACGCGGTCGGCGTCATCACCGTCAACACGACGCTGCTCATGTCCTCGGCGATCCTGCTCGAGACGTCGCTGTCCTACCTGAACATGGGCGTCAAGGCACCGGACACGTCGCTCGGCCTGCTCATCAGCCAGAACCAGGCGGCGTTCTCGACGCGGCCCTGGCTGTTCTGGTGGCCCGGCCTGTTCATCGTCCTCATCTGCCTGTGCATCAACTTCATCGGCGACGGCCTGCGCGACGCGTTCGACCCGCGGCAGCGCAAGACGACGCTGCGCCGCATGAAGGAGACGCCGCGCGAGGAGCTCGACGCACGGCTCGAGTCGAGCCTGCTCGCCGCGAACGCCGCCACGCTCGGCGGTGCGCGCAGCGGGTGGGAGGGTGACGCGCCGGGTGGACCGCTCGGCGAGGACCCGGGGGACGCGCACCCGCAGCGGGACGAGCCGCGGTGACGGCCCGGGGTGTCCTGCGGCCCGTCGGCGGCTCAGCCGACGAGCTGCAGCACCGCGCCCACGACGACGAGCGCGGTCAGCACGACGACCGCGGTCACGTCGAGCGTGCTCGTCACGGGCACGTCGTCGGCCGCGCCGAGCTCGAGCGCGTCGCTCTCGACGAGGTGCTCCCAACGGCGGCGCGCCTGCGTCGCGACGATCGCGGACGACGAGCGACCGACCTCGCCGACGCTCACGGTCCGACGGTGGTCGAAGCCGTCGCGGTGCACGGAGCGCAGGTCCACGCTCGTCGCGTGCGCGGCGGCGTAGCGGCCCGGACCCGGTGCGGCGAAGGCCTCGACCGTGCGGTGCGGCGTGACGAACGTGCACGCGAAGCGGGTCCGGATCTCGATGAGCGCGGCCCACGGGACGCGATGGGTCGCGAACGGGTTCACGACGAGCACGCCCTCGTCGTCGAGCCGCACGTGCGGCCGGTAGCCCACGCACCACGCCGCGAGCGCGGCGGCCGCGGCGAACGGCAGCGCGCGGAGCAGCGCGGTGACACCGCCGTCCGCGCCGCTCGCCGCGGTGAACCCCACGACGACGAGCCACGTCGCTCCCGTGACCCACGGGGCGCTACGGGGCCGGTACGTCCAGATCTCGTCGTCACGCACGACCTCATGATCCCAGGAGTCCTCTCATGACCACCTCGACCCCCACGCCGGAGATCCCCCGCGAGCCCGTGCTCGAGGTGCGGGACCTCTCGGTGGACTTCGCGGTCGACCGCACGTGGGTGCCGGCCGCGATCCGGCTGACCTACGACGTCGCGCCCGGTGAGGTGCTCGCGATCGTCGGCGAGTCCGGGTCCGGCAAGTCCGTGAGCTCGATGGCGATCCTCGACCTGCTGCCGCGCAACGCGCGCGTGTCGGGTTCGATCAAGCTGCGCGGTACCGAGCTGCGCGGGTTGTCGGGCAAGCGCATGCGCCAGATCCGCGGCAACGACGTGGCGATGATCTTCCAGGAGCCCATGACGGCGCTGAACCCGGCGTACACGGTGGGCTCGCAGATCGTCGAGACGCTGCGGCTGCACAGCGAGATGTCGCCGGCGGCGGCACGCGACCGGGCGGTCGAGCTGCTGTCGATGGTCGAGCTGCCGGACCCCGAGAAGGCGTTCCGCTCGTACCCGCACCAGCTCTCGGGCGGTCAGCGGCAGCGCGCGATGATCGCGCAGTCGCTCTCGTGCGACCCGGCGCTGCTCATCGCCGACGAGCCGACGACGGCGCTCGACGTCACGGTGCAGGCCGAGATCCTCGACCTCATGCGCAACCTGCGCGACCAGCTCGACTCCGCGGTCATCCTCATCACGCACGACATGGGCGTGGTCGCGGACCTCGCGGACCGCATCGCGGTCATGCGCCGCGGCGTGATCGTCGAGACGGGCACGTCCGAGCAGATCTTCTCGAGCCCGCAGCACCCCTACACGCAGGAGCTGCTCGCCGCGGTCCCGCACCTCGGCGGACCGGAGATCGACCTGACCGCCGCGCTCGCGAGCGCGACGGGGAGCGAGGCGCTCGTCGTCGACGTGACGCGCGAGGCGCTCCAGGAGCGCGAGGCCGAGAACGCGCGCCGGCTCGAGGTCGCGCGGCGCGAGGAGCGGGCGCACGAGCTCGACGCCGTCGCGCCGATCCTGCAGCTCACCGACGTCGCGATCGAGTACCCCAAGCAGGGCCGCATGCCGGCGTTCCGCGCGGTCGAGGGCGCCAACCTCGTCGTGCGGCCCGGCGAGGTCGTGGGCCTCGTGGGCGAGTCCGGCTCGGGCAAGACGACGATCGGCCGCGCGGCCGTCGGGCTGCTGCCGGTCGCGGAGGGCACGCTCACGGTCGGCGACATCGACGTGTCGACGACCGACCGCAAGACGATCGCGCGCCTGCGGCGCAAGGTCGGCATGGTCTTCCAGGACCCGTCGTCGAGCCTCAACCCGCGGCTGCCGATCGGCGAGTCGATCGGCGAACCGCTCTACCTCGCGAAGATCGCCAAGGGTGCCCAGCTGCAGCACCGCATCGAGGAGCTGCTCGACCAGGTCGAGCTCCCGCGCGACTACCGCAACCGTTACCCGCACGAGCTGTCGGGCGGGCAGAAGCAGCGTGTGGGCATCGCGCGCGCGCTCGCGCTGTCGCCCGAGCTCCTGGTGGCCGACGAGCCGACGTCCGCGCTCGACGTCTCGGTGCAGGCGCACGTGCTCGACCTGCTGCAGGAGCTCCAGGAGCGGCTGCAGTTCGCGTGCCTGTTCGTCACGCACGACCTGGCGGTCGTCGACCTGCTGGCCGACCGGATCGTCGTGATGCAGCGCGGTCGCATCGTCGAGCAGGGGTCGCGCGACGCGATCCTGCGCAACCCGCAGGACCCGTACACGCAGCGCCTCATCGCCGCGGTGCCCCTGCCGAACCCGGAGAAGCAGCGCGAGCGTCGCGAGCTGCGGGCGCTGCTGGTCGACCACACGTCGTGAGCACGCTGCAGGGGGGACGGACCGGGCGTGGCCGCGTCGTGCCCGCCCGGTCGACGGCGCGCCTCGGCGCCCGTGTGCTCGCGGGCCTGACCGCGGCGGTGCTCGCGCTCGGCGCCTGCTCGTCGGACCCGCCGCCGACTCCCGAGCCGGGCCGGGCGCAGCGCGTCGTCGTGACGGTGGACGTGCCGTTCCGCTCGCTCAACGCGGGCACGGCGGACGGCCGTGCGCCGGGTTCGGTGCTCGTGCGCGGGCTCGTGCAGGACGGCTTCGTGGCGCTCGACGCGTCCGGCGCGGCAGTGCCCGACCCGTCGTTCGGCACGGTCGAGAAGGTGTCCGACGACCCGCTCACGGTCCGCTACACGCTGTCCGACGACGCGCGGTGGTCCGACGGCGTCGCCGTGACGGGCGCGGACCTCGTGCTCGAGTGGGCCGCACGCTCGGGTGCCCTCGACGACGTCGTGCCCGAGCTGGGCGACGACGGCGAGGTCGTCAACGGCGACGCGCTCGACGCGGGGGTCGCGTTCGCGGCGACGTCGCGCGCGCTCGTGCACGCGCAGGTCGCGCCCACGGTCGACGACGAGGGCCGCGTCACCGTGGTCTACGCGCAGCCGGTCCCGGACTGGCAGGTCGCGCTCGACGTGAACGTTCCCGCACACGTGCTCGGCCGCAGCGCGCTGGGAGTCGAGGACGACGCGGCGGCCGCGCGGGCCGTCGTCGACGCGGTGACCGCTCCTGCGACGCACCACGACGACCTCGTCGCGCTGTCGCGCGCGTGGCGCACGGCGTGGGACGACGACTCGCTCGCGGCGAGCACCGCGGACGCCGTGACGACCGGTCCGTACGTGGTGACGGCGGTGCGCGAGGACGCGAGCGTCGAGCTCGCGCGCAACGAGCACTACGCGGGTTCCCGGCCCGCGCGCTTCGACACGGTGACCGTGCGCGCCGACGTGCACCCGCTCGACCAGGTCTCCGCGCTCGCCGCCGGCGACGTCGACGTGGTCGCGCCGGTCGCGACGGCCGACGTGCTCGATGCGCTCGCCGATGCCGACGCGGACGTCGTGGTGGGCGGGGACGCGGCGTGGCAGCTCGTCGTGCGGGCGGGGGCCTTCGGGGCGCCGACGACGAGCGCCGACGACCGGCAGACGGCGCGACTCGCCTGGTTGTCGAGCGTGCCGCGGGACGACGTGCGTGGTGTTGCGCAGGCGCTGTGGCCCGCGGCCGAGGTCGACGAGGCGGTCCTCGCGTCGGTGGGTGACGGCGCGGGGCGGGCCACGGGCGGCGCCGCGGGGACACCCGCGGCCGGTCCGTCGGTGACGCCGACGAGCACGCCGACGAGCACGCAGACGGCACCGCCGACGGCCCCGCCGACACCCGGAGCGACGACCGGACCGACACCCGCTCCGACAGGAGCGCCCACCGGCGGGACGGACGCTGCCGCCGACACGGTCCGCGTGCTGGCCAACACGGCCGACCCGCTGCGTGCCGCCGTCGTCGACCTCGTCGCGGACGCGTCGGCGGCGACGGGCGCCGAGGTGACCCGCTCGTCGTCGGACCCCACGACCGGCCTGTGGGCGGACCCGGACGGCTGGGACGTCGCGATCGTGCCGGTCGTGCAGGACGAGCTCCCGGTCGCGTCGCTGCTCGACCGCTGGCGCACCGGTGGCGCCACGAACGTCACGCAGTGGTCCGACGAACCCGTGGACGCGCTCCTCGCGACGCTCGCGACGCAGACGGCTCCCGACGACCAGGCGACGACCGAGGCGGCGCTCGCGACGCGGTTGCGGGCGACGGGGGCCGTGCTGCCGCTCGTGCACGCACCCGCGCTGACGGCGACGCGCGGCGCGCGCGTCGAGGGGCTGCCGGACGTCGGCGACGTGCCGCTGCTGCGGCTCGCGCGCGCGGACCTGACCGACTGGTGGGGCTGGGCGACGCAGAGCTGACGTGGCGGACGCGACACTCTGCGGACTTCGGACAGCGGGTAGGATCGATCGGCGCTGCCGTCGGCGTCGACCTCCCCACCTCCTCTCGAGAAGAGCCCGCATGCCCTCGTCCGCCACCGGCGTCCGTTCCGACCTGCGCAACGTCGCGATCGTCGCGCACGTCGACCACGGCAAGACCACGCTCGTCGACGCCATGCTCTGGCAGTCCGGCGCGTTCGGCGCGCACGACCACGTCGACGAGCGTGCGATGGACTCCGGGGACCTCGAGCGCGAGAAGGGCATCACGATCCTCGCGAAGAACACCGCGGTCCGGTACCTCGGCCCCGCGGCCGCAGCGGCGGGTGCGCCCGACGGTGTGACGATCAACGTCATCGACACCCCGGGCCACGCGGACTTCGGCGGCGAGGTCGAGCGCGGGCTGTCGATGGTGGACGGTGTCGTCCTGCTGGTCGACGCGTCCGAGGGGCCGCTCCCGCAGACCCGGTTCGTGCTGCGCAAGGCGCTCGCCGCCCAGCTGCCGGTCATCCTCGTCGTGAACAAGGTCGACCGGCCGGACGCGCGCATCACCGAGGTCGTGCACGAGGCGACGGACCTGCTGCTCGGCCTCGCCTCGGACCTGCACGAGGACGTGCCCGACCTCGACCTCGACGCGATCCTCGACGTCCCCGTCGTCTACGCGTCGGCGAAGGCGGGGCGCGCGTCGCTCACGCAGCCGGCCGACGGTGCGCTGCCGGACAGCGAGAACCTCGAGCCGCTGTTCGCCACGATCCTCGAGAAGATCCCGGCGCCCACGTACGACGAGGGCGCCCCGCTGCAGGCGCACGTCACGAACCTCGACGCGTCGCCGTTCCTCGGCCGTCTCGCGCTGCTGCGCGTCTTCAACGGCACCATCCGCAAGGGCCAGTCGGTCGCGTGGGCGCGGCACGACGGTTCGCTGCAGAACGTGCGCATCACCGAGCTGCTCGAGACCAAGGCGCTCGAGCGCGTGCCCACCGAGTCCGCGGGCCCGGGCGACATCGTCGCGGTCGCCGGCATCGAGGACATCACGATCGGTGAGACGCTCACCGACCCGGACGACCCTCGTCCGCTGCCGCTCATCCACGTCGACGACCCGGCGATCTCGATGACGATCGGGATCAACACGAGCCCGCTCGCGGGCAAGGGCGGCAAGGGCCACAAGGTCACCGCGCGCCAGGTCAAGGACCGCCTCGACAAGGAGCTCGTCGGCAACGTCTCGCTGCGCGTCGTCCCGACGGACCGTCCCGACGCGTGGGAGGTGCAGGGGCGCGGCGAGCTCGCGCTCGCGATCCTCGTCGAGCAGATGCGCCGCGAGGGCTTCGAGCTCACGGTCGGCAAGCCGCAGGTCGTGACCCGCACGGTCGACGGGAAGATCCACGAGCCCGTGGAGCGCATGACGATCGACGTCCCCGAGGAGTACCTCGGCGCCGTCACACAGCTGCTCGCGCAGCGCAAGGGCCGCATGGAGACCATGACGAACCACGGCACCGGCTGGGTCCGCATGGAGTTCCTCGTCCCCGCGCGCGGGCTCATCGGCTTCCGCACGCGGTTCCTCACCGACACGCGCGGTACGGGCATCGCGTCGTCCATCGCCGAGGGCTACGAGCCGTGGGCGGGCGTCATCGAGACGCGCACGACGGGGTCGCTCGTCGCGGACCGCGCGGGCGTGGCGACGCCGTTCGCGATGCTCAACCTCCAGGAGCGCGGCACGTTCTTCGTCGAGCCCACGTCCGAGGTGTACGAGGGCATGGTCGTCGGCGAGAACTCGCGCAACGAGGACATGGACGTCAACATCGCCAAGGAGAAGAAGCTCAACAACATCCGCTCGTCGACGGCGGAGTCGTTCGAGAACCTGGTGCCGCCGCGCAAGCTCACGCTCGAGGAGTCGCTCGAGTTCGCGCGCGAGGACGAGTGCGTCGAGGTCACGCCGGAGATCGTGCGCATCCGCAAGGTCGTGCTCGACCAGTCGGAGCGGGCGCGCATCTGGTCCCGCACGAAGAAGGGCTGACGTGCCCGTGACGTCCGCGCCCGCGTCCGGCGGGCTCCTCGCGGTGCACGCGCACCCCGACGACGAGACGCTCGCGTCGGGTGCGCTGCTCGCGACGTGGGCCGCGGCCGGCCGTCCCGTGACGGTCGTGACGTGCACGCGCGGCGAGCGGGGCGAGGTCATCGGCGACGAGCTCGCGCACCTCGAGGGCGACGGACCCGCGCTCGCTGCGCACCGGGAGCGCGAGCTCGCGGGTGCGCTCGCGGCGCTCGGCGTCCACGACCACGCCTTCCTCGACGCGCTGCCCGGCTGGTCGGGCGGCCGCATCGAGGACTCCGGCATGGCGTGGGACGACGAGGGCCGTCGAGCCGTCGCCGCACCCGACGCGCTGGCCACCGGCACGGCGTTCACGGGTCAGGAGCTCGACCGGCTCGCGGAGCCGCTCGCGGCGCTCGTCGTGCGGTCGCGGCCGTCCGTCGTCGTGACCTACGAGCCCGGCGGCGGGTACGGCCACCCCGATCACGTGCGCGCCCACGACGTCACCGTGCGCGCGCTCGAGCTCGCCGAGCGCGACGGGTTCGTCGTGCCCGTGCTGCTGTGGGCCGTGCAGGGACGCTCCCGGGCCGTCGCGGCGCGCGAGGCGCTGCGGACGCGCGAGTCGTTGCGCGCGCTCGTCGGACCCGAGGGTGCGCTCGCCGCGCCCGCCGCCGACGACGTGTTCGCGTCGGTCGTCGTCCCCGACGACCAGGTCGGGGTCGAGGTCGACGTCGCGCCCGTCCGTGACGCCGTGCTCGGCGCCCTGCGCGCCCACGCGACGCAGGTGCAGCACGTGACCGCGGTCGACGACGACCCGGCGCTCGCCGGTGTGTACGCGCTGAGCCTGGGGCTCGCGGAACCGCTGCTGCCGACCGAGCTGTACCGGTTCGCGGGCGCTGCGAGCACAGCACCCACGGTGCCCGCAGCAGCAGGCGCGGGACCCGTGGACGGTGCGGTCGCCGCCCCAGCAGGGAGCCGCCGGAGCCGTGGTACGCGGGCCGGGGTGCCGGACGTCGGCTGGCCCGCAGGGGTTCGGCCGGTAGCCTGACCGACGTGCAGCCGCTGACCCCGCAGACGTTCGTGCGGGCCTTCCTCGCCTTCCTGCTCGGGCTCGTCCTCGGGGCGCTCGGCACGGTCGTGCACCGCGGCGCGATCCCGTGGGGGCTGCTCGCGGCCGTCGCGCTCGTGCTCGCCGCGACCGTGATGGTGCGCGCGTGGGGCGGCTGGGCGGCGTTCGTCGGGCTCGCCGGAGGGGTGTTCCTGTCCGTGCAGCTGCTGGCGCAGTCCGGGCCGGGTGGTGACGTCCTCGTCCCCGGCGGCGACCACGTCAAGGCGCCGTGGATCGGGTGGGTCTGGATCGTCGGTGCGATGGTCGCGCTCGTGCTCGGCGCGCTCGCGCCGAAGTCGTGGTTCGACGACCGCCCGCGCCCGCCGCGTCCCTCGCGCACCGGGGCGCCGTCGGGCGGCCCGGCCGTACCGGGCGCCGAGGCCGACCCCGGGGTGTCCGAGGCTCCCGGCGCCGCTGGGCCGGTGCCTGGCGCACCTCCCGCCGCGTCGGTGTGAGCGCGATGTCCGACGAGTACCGCGGGGTTGTCGCCGCGCTCCCGGCTGGGGTCGCGGTCGTCACGACGACGTGGCGCCGCACGGTGTGGGCCATGACCGTGAGCTCGCTGACGTCGGTGTCGCTCGACCCGCCCCTCGTGCTGTTCTGCGTGCACGGCGATGCGCGCCTGCGGGACGCGCTCGACGAGGTCGAGACGTGGACGGTGTCCGTGCTCGGTGCGGACCAGGCACCCGTCGCGGACTGGCTCGCGTCGCCGGGTCGTCCCGCGGTCGACCAGCTCGCGCGCGTCCCGCACCACGCACCCCGGGGCGGGGCAGGAGTGCGGCTCGACGGGGCCGCCGCGTGGTTCGAGTGCCGCACGACCGCGGTGCACGCGGCGGGTGACCACGACGTCGTCATCGGCGAGGTGCTGGTCGCGGAGCGCGGTGACGCGCGCGCCGGCGGCCTCGTGCACCACGAGGGTCGGCTGCGCGGGCTGCGCTGAGTCGCTCCGGCGCCGGGCCCAGCCCGGAGCAGACCCTGGTCCGGTCGCTCGTCAGCCGGCTTGCGGTCACGTCTCGTCCAGCGCTTGTCCGGTGCCGACGGTCCGAGCGCGGCGTTGGTCACAGCAGGGTCACGTGAGCGTGTGCGCACAGGCTGGGCCCAGATGTGCGCCGTAGACTCGCGGCGCGAACCTGAACGAGCGTGGGGAACCGATGACCGACCGTACCGACTCCGTCAACCCGGCCGAGAACGAGCCGTCGAGCGGAGGAACGGCCGACGAGATCGCGTGGCCGGTCTGGGGCGCGTCGAGCGCCCGTCCGGCGCTGCGCCGCGAGACCCCTGCTGAGCCCACTGAGCCCACCGAGCCCCCTGCGTCCACCGAGCCCGCGGGTCCTGAGACCGACGGATCGGCGCAGGACGACGAGCCGGACGCGCAGGACGCCGCGACCCCCGACGCGGACCCCGCACCCGACACCGCCGGTGCGAGCGTCCCGGGGGTCGCGCCCGCTGCTGACGAGACGCGCGACGAGGGTGCGGTCGACGACCCGGCCGACGCCTCGTCGCACGACGCGGCCCAGAACGCGGCACCTGACGTCGCCGATCCTGATGTCGCCGAGCCCGATGTTGTCGAGCCTGATGTCGCCGAGCCCGATGTCGTCGAGCCTGATGTCGCCGAGCCCGATGTTGTCGAGCCTGATGTTGTCGAGCCTGACGTCGCCGAGCCCGACGTCGCCGAGCCCGACGTTGCGGAGCCTGACGTCGCCGAGCCCGACGTTGCCGAGCCTGATGTTGCCGAGCCTGACGTCGCCGAGCCTGACGTCGCCGAGCCTGATGTTGTCGAGCCGCGTGCCGCCGAGCCGGGGGCGGTCGCGCCTGAGCCGACCGGGCAGCCCCACGCGGAGGCGGGCGATGGTGTGCCGGTCGTCGAGCCCGTCGTCGAGCCCGTCGTCGCTGTGGCGGCCGAGCCGGAGCCGGGGCCCGCGACCGGGGCCGAGGCCTCGGACGAGCCCGAGATCGCATCGGAGCCCGAGACCGCGCCCGAGGCTGCACCCGAGCGCGAGCTCGAGACTGAGGCTGCAGCCGAGCGCGAGTCCGAGCCCGAGACAGCCCCCGAGCCCGAGGCTGAGGCTGCACCAGAGCCCGAGCCCGAGGCTGCACTAGAGCCCGCGCCCGCACCCGAGGCTGCACCCGAGCCCGAGCCCGAGGCCGTCCCGAGCGCTCATGACGCCGCCGCGCGCCCCGGTGCGGACCCGACCGCGGTCATGCCCGCCGTCGAGGCACGTGAGGCGACCGACCGGGCCGGCGAGCAGGCTCCTGGGCGGGCACTCGAGCAGGTGTCCGCCCAGCCCCCGGTACTTCCGCCCGTGCAGGACGCCGGCCCGGTCGGCGTCCCGCAGCGTGAGTCGGTGCTCGGACGCCGTGACGACGCAACCGCACAGGCGCCGCACGTCGCCACGGCCACGACCCCGGCTGCGGCCACGCCTCCGGCCGGACCAGCGGCACCGTCGTCGGCTCCTGTGCCGCCGGCGCTCGCGGGGTCCGCGCGGGTGTCGGCCGGGCCGGTGCCGCAGACACCGCGCGAGGCGTCGCCGTTCGACGAGTTCGAGGCGGAGCCGGTCGAGCGTCGCTGGCCCCGGCGGCTGCTGATCGGCGCAGGCGTGCTCGTCGTGCTCGTCGGCGGTTACGTGGGTGCGTGCTACGCGACGGCGGACCGCGTACCGCGGGGGACGAGCGTCGCGGGCGTGGACGTCGGCGGGCTGTCGTCGGCGGACGCGGTCGACCGGCTCGGCACGGAGCTCGCCGCGACCACCGGGACGGCGGTCGCGGTCCAGGCGAACGACGTCCAGGCGTCGCTCGACCCCGCGGCGGCAGGGCTGTCGTTCGACGCCCGCGCGACGGTGGACGAGCTGACCGGCGTGGACCTCGCCGACCCCGTGCGGCTGTGGCACCAGGTCGCGGGGCTCGGTGAGCACGAGCCGGTCACGCAGGTCGACCAGGCGAAGCTCACGGGCGCGCTCGAGGCGCTCGGGACGTCGCTGTCGCTCGCGCCGGTCGACGGTCAGGTGATGTTCGTCGAGGGTGCGGCGATGATGACGGACGCGACCGACGGCTGGGCGCTCGACGAGGCGGCGGCCGCCGACGTGGTCGCGCGGGACTGGCTCGTCGCGGCCCAGCCGCTCGCGCTCCCGACGACCGTGGTCGAGCCGGAGATCACGCAGGCGGAGGCGCAGGCGGCGCTCGACGACGTCGCGCGTCCGCTCGTGTCCGCGCCGATCTCGGTCACGGTCCAGGACCATCTCGCGGTGCTGCAGCCCGCGACGGTCGCGGCGGCGGCGTCGATGCAGCCTCAGGACGGCGACCTCGTCCTGCGGCTCGACGGTGCGGCGCTCGCGAAGGAGATCGTCGACCAGCTGCCCGAGGGGGTGCTGACGTCGGCGTCGGACGCGCACTTCGAGTTCCAGGACGACAAGCCGGTGCTCGTCCCGGGCGAGCCGGGCACGACGGTCGCGCCCGACGACGTCGCGGCTGCCGTCGCGGCGGTCGCGAGCGCGCAGGACCGCACCGCGGACGTCGCACTGTCCGAGACCGACCCCGCCGAGACCACCGAGGCCATGGAGAAGCTCGGCGTCAAGGAGATCGTGTCGGAGTTCTCGACGCCGCTCACGGCGGAGACGCAGCGCACGATCAACATCCGTCAGGGGCTCGCGAACATCACGGGCGTGCTGATCCGCCCCGGTGAGACGTTCAGCCTGACGGAGGCGCTCGGGCCGATCGACAAGGCGCACGGCTTCGTGCCCGCGGGCGCGATCGTCAACGGCGAGCACTCCGACGCGTGGGGCGGAGGCCTGTCGCAGGTGTCGACGACGACGTTCAACGCCGCGTACCTCGCCGGCATGGAGGACGTCGAGCACACGCCGCACTCCGAGTGGTTCGCGCGCTACCCCGAGGGTCGGGAGGCGACGATCTACACCGGCGTGCTCGACATGAAGTGGAAGAACACGACTCCGTACGGTGCGCTCGTGCAGGGCTGGATCGCGGACGGTCGGGCGTACGTGCGCATCTGGGGCACCAAGTACTGGACGGTGGAGTCGACGACGAGCGGCCGCTCGGGGGTCGTGCAGCCGTCGACGATCTACTCGGACTCGAGGTCGTGCACGCCGTCGTCGGCGGGCAACCCCGGCTTCACGGTGACCGTGACGCGCAAGCTGTTCCTCGACGGCGACCTGCAGGACACGACGGCGAAGACGTGGCGCTACAAGCCGCAGAACCGCGTCGTGTGCGGGCCGCCGCCGTCCAAGGACGACACGAAGGACGCCAAGGACGCGAAGGAGTAGACCGCTGCGGGCCGACGCTCAGCGTCGGTGCACGCGGCGCTCGGGGGGCGGCGGGATCGGCTTCCACAGCACGATGTCCCGCCCCTCGACGCGCGTCGGTCCGCGTGACGTGTCGAGCGTGAGCCCGTCCTCGTCGAGGCGCAGGACGACGCCGAGCACGTCCGTGAGGTGCGGACCCTCCGGCAGGGGGTCGAGCAGGCGACGTCGCACGACGACGCGCGTGCCCGGGGTGGCCTCGCGCCACGGGCGGGGCGCGGTGGGGGTCACGACGAGGCTCCGCGCACCGAGGTGAGCCGGGCAGGCTCGTCGTGCCGCTCGCGGGGCGTGCCGGGGCGCCCCGGGGACGGCACCGCTCGGGGTGGACACCGCAGACCGCGCACGCGCATGTGGGGAATACTAGGGACGACCCGTCAAGTGGAGGACCGACAGTGACGTATGTGATCGCCGAGCCCTGTGTGGACGTCAAGGACAAGGCGTGCATCGAGGAGTGTCCCGTCGACTGCATCTACGAGGGCAAGCGGTCGCTGTACATCCACCCTGACGAGTGCGTCGACTGCGGCGCGTGCGAGCCGGTGTGCCCGGTCGAGGCCATCTACTACGAGGACGACGTCCCCGAGCAGTGGAGCGAGTACTACAAGGCGAACGTCGAGTTCTTCGACGACCTGGGCTCGCCCGGCGGTGCCGCCAAGATGGGCCAGATCGACAAGGACCACCCGATCATCGCGACGCTGCCGCTGCGCGTGCACGGCGACTGACCGGCGGGTCGACCGCATGGGCCTGCTGACCGGCGCGCTGCCGGACTTCCCCTGGGACACGCTCGTGCCGTACGCGCAGCAGGCGCGTGCGCACGAGCGCGGGATCGTCGACCTGTCGGTCGGCACGCCCGTCGACCCGACGCCCGCGGTCGTGCGGGACGCGCTCGTCGCGGCCGCCGACTCGCCCGGGTACCCGCAGACCTGGGGCACGCCCGCGCTGCGGGACGCCGTGGTGCGCTGGTTCGCACGACGACGAGGCGTGCCAGGCCTGGACCCGGCAGGCGTGCTGCCGACCGTGGGGTCGAAGGAGCTCGTCGCCCTGCTGCCGGCGCTGCTCGGGCTCGGTGCCGGCGACACCGTGCTGCACCCGGCCGTCGCGTACCCGACGTACGACGTCGGGGCCCGGCTCGCGGGCGCAGTGCCGCAGCCGTGCGCCGACCCGGTGGCCCGGCTGCGCGAGGGGCGCGGCGACGTGCGTCTCGTGTGGTTGAACTCGCCCGCGAACCCGCACGGCGCGGTGCTGTCGGTCGACGAGCTCGCGGACGTGGTCGCGGCGGCGCGCGAGGCTGCGCGGCGGGACGGTCGCCCCGTCGTCGTCGCGTCCGACGAGTGCTACGCGGAGCTCGCCTGGGACGGACCGGCCGCGTCCGACGGTGTGCCGAGCGTGCTCGACCCGCGCGTCACGGGCGGCGACCTGAGCGACCTGCTCGCGGTGTACTCGTTGTCGAAGCAGTCGAACCTCGCGGGATACCGGGCGGCGTTCGTCGCGGGTGACCCCGCGCTCGTCGGACGGCTGCTCGAGGCGCGCAAGCACGCGGGCATGATCGTGCCGGGGCCCGTCCAGGCGGCGATGGTCGCTGCGCTCGACGACGACGCGCACGTGACGCAGCAGCGCGAGCGGTACCGCGCTCGTCGGACGGTGCTGCGCTCGGCGCTCGAGGACGCGGGCTACGTGGTCGACGACTCGGTGGCCGGGCTGTACCTGTGGGTGCGTCCCGAGGGCGGCCAGGACTGCTGGCGGACGGTCGGGGACCTTGCCGGGCTCGGCATCCTCGTCGCGCCGGGCTCGTTCTACGGACCGTCCGGGGCCGGGCACGTCCGCGTCGCGCTGACCGCGTCCGACGAGGCCGTCGCCGAGGCTGCTGCACGGCTGCGCGGCGCGTGAGGGCGTCAGGGTGTGACCTGATTCACAGTCGATCGGGTCGTCCCAGGATTCGGTTTTCCGTGCGGGGCGCAGGTACCGTCGTCAGCAGGCCAACGGGGGCCTTGAACCGGCTGTAGAGCCGAAGTCGGCGACGATCCAGCGTCACCCACGCTCGGGGTCGTGGCAGGAAGGAACGCCATGTCGGAGACCATCACCACGCCGGTCCAGCTGGTCGTGAACGGTCAGACCAAGGACCTCCCGGTCGTCACGGCGACCGAGGGCAACGACGGAGTGGTGGTCTCGACCCTGCTGCGCGACACCGGTCTCGTGACCGTCGACCCGGGGTTCATGAACACGGCGTCCTGCGAGTCGCAGATCACGTACATCGACGGCGACGCGGGCATCCTGCGCTACCGCGGGTACCCGATCGACGAGCTCGCCTCGCGGTCGACGTTCCTCGAGGTCGCGTACCTGCTCATCAACGGCGAGCTGCCGACGCCCGCCGAGCTCGACGCGTTCACCGAGCGCGTCAACCGGCACACCCTCGTGCACGAGGACTTCCGGACCTTCATGGGGACCTTCCCGCGCGGCGCCCACCCGATGGCCGTGATGTCGTCCGCCATCAACGCGCTCGCGACGTTCTACCCGGAGTCGCTCGACCCGTTCGACCCCGAGACCGTCGAGCTGGCGACCGTCCTGATCCTCGCCAAGACGCGCACCATCACGTCGTACGTGCACCGCACCGCGAAGGGCGAGCCCCTGCTGTACCCGGACTACAGCCGCGGCTACGTCGAGGACTTCCTGCGCATGACCTTCGCGGCGCCGTACGTGCAGTACGAGCCCGACCCGGTCGTCGTCGAGGCACTCGACAAGCTGCTCATCCTGCACGCCGACCACGAGCAGAACTGCTCGACGTCGACCGTGCGCATCGTCGGCTCGTCGCACGCGAACATCTACGCGTCCGTCGCCGCGGGCATCAACGCGCTCTCCGGGCCGCTGCACGGCGGCGCCAACGAGGCCGTGCTCGCGATGCTCGCCGAGATCCAGGCGAACGGTGGCGACGCGACCGACTTCATGAAGCGCGTGAAGAACAAGGAGGACGGCGTCCGCCTCATGGGCTTCGGACACCGGGTCTACAAGAACTACGACCCGCGCGCCGCGATCGTGAAGGAGAGCGCGCACGCCGTCCTGACCGCGCTCGGCGCGAACGACGAGCTGCTCGACATCGCGATGAAGCTCGAGGAGATCGCGCTGCACGACGACTACTTCATCTCGCGCAAGCTCTACCCCAACGTCGACTTCTACACGGGCCTCATCTACAAGGCCATGGGCTTCGACCCGTCGATGTTCACGCCGCTGTTCGCGCTCGGCCGCATGCCGGGCTGGATCGCACAGTGGCGCGAGATGATGACCGACCCGGCGACGAAGATCGGCCGCCCGCGCCAGGTCTACACCGGCGCCACCGAACGGCCCTACGTCCCGGCCGACGAGCGCTGACGCAACACCGTCGGGGCGCCTGACGTCGGTCGCGGCGTGCACGGTCGGAGCGTCGTCGCTCGTGATGCTCGTGCCGGTCGTTCTCGGCGTGCTGGCGTGCTGGCGTGATGGACCGGTGAGCCCGTCGTCCGCATGCGCTCGGTGCCGCTGCGGTGCACCATCGCTGGTGTGCCCTGGTGGTCGAGATGAGCCCCGGACGGGCTGAGCCCCCGGTGTCAGCGCTGCCCGATCGGCAGCTCGCCCGCCTGCTCGCGCCTGTCGCGTTCGCCTGCGAGCTCGGCCTGCTGGTGCTCGCCGGGATCACCGGGTGGCGGCTCGGCCTCGCACTGGACGTCCCGTCGCAGTCCGCGCTCGCCGCGGTGCTCGCGGTTCTGCTGGTAGCGGGGGTCGTCCTGGTCTGGGCGCGCTGGAACGCGCCGCGCTCGGCGTCCCGGCTGCGCTGGCCCTGGCGCTATCTGACGCAGCTCGCGCCGTTCGCCGGCGTCGCGGTGCTCGCCGGGGTCGTCGGGCTCGGCTGGTGGGGAGCGGTCCTCGCCTTCGTGGCCGCGGTCGCGTTCGGGATCTCCCAGGGCGGCACGACGGTGGCCCGACCGGTGCGCTGACGCAGCCCGCCCCTGTCGGGCGCAGCCTGCCCGGTGACCGCCGCCTGTCGGCGTGCCCGTGCCGACGAACCCGTGCCGACGAACCCGTGCCGACGAACCCGTGCCGACGAAACCCTGGCGACGAACTCCTGCCGGCGAACCCCTGTGGACGGACCCAGCGCGTGTCGGTGCCTTATGGAACACTTGTTCGAAGCGCACGGGGTGATCGAGCGGCCAAGGGGGGTGCGATGCGGGACGACGGGGCGGTCGACGAGCGCGCTCGAGCGGACGTCGAGGACCGTCGACGCGCCGGTGGTCGCGTCCTTCAGTCGTGGCCCTGTCACGAGGCCGTCTATCCGCGTCCCGGTGCCACGGCGGCCGAGCTGACGTCCGAGCTCGAGTCGAGGACGTCGTCCGCCGACGACGTGGACCTCCTCGAGCAGGTGGTCGGTTGGCAGCAGGTCGTGGGGATCGCGGTCGCGGCGCAGGCTCGCGCACTGCGTGAGCTGGCTGCTCGTGGGCACGACGCGATGCGCGCGCTGTCCGACGAGGTCGCGGCCGTGCTGGCGATCACGCGGACGGCCGCCCAGGTGCTCGTGGCGCGTGCCGACAGCCTGGGCGAGGTACCGGTGCTCGACGACGCGCTGCGCACGGGTGCGATGGACGTCCGCAAGGTCGACGTCGTCCTGGACGAGGTGTCGGCGCTCGTGGTGGCCTCGGGCGAGGGTGCGGAAGGGCTGCCGGACCGCGCTGCGGTCCGCGCGGCGACCCGGGCGGTCGCAGAGCTCGCTGCCGAGCGCTCCGGCGAGCTGACGGCGACCCAGCTCCGGCGCGCGGTACGCCGAGAGGTGCTCGCGGTGGATCCCACGGCGACGCGGGAGCGGACGCGCCGGGCCTTCGACAAGCGGGCCGTCGAGGTCGCGTGGCTGCCCGACGGCATGGCGCGCTTCGGCGCCCACCTCTCGGCGCCGGACGCGATCCTCGTCCGGACCGTGCTCGACGCGGCCGCGGACGCCTCGAACGTGCTGGACCAGCGGACACGCGATCAGCGTCGCGCGGACACCTTCGTCTCGGTGTTCCGTGAGATCGCCGACGGCGGTCGGCTGCCGTGCGGGCGCGCGCTGCCGTCGAAGCACGGTGTCCGGCCGCACATCCAGGTGACGATCGCGGCGAGCACGTTGCTCGGTCTCGACGACGATCCCGCCGACCTCACCGGCTTCGGTCCCATCCCGGCTGACGTCGCCCGGGCCGTCGCCGCGGACGGTGTCTGGCGTCGACTCGTCACGGATCCGGTGGACGGGACGCTCGTCGAGCGCTCGACGCGTGCCTACCGGCCGGGCGCCGTCCTCGGCGCGCAGGTCATCGCGCGGGATGTGACATGCACCTTCCCGGGCTGTGTCCACCCGGCGGGTCGTGGCGAGCTGGACCACATCGAGCCCTACCGGTCCGAGGGGTCACGTGCGAGTGCCTCGACCAGGTCACCGTCCCCCGAGGTCGGGTCGCGCGGAGGGACCGGCCGACCACGCAGCATGGACGCGCTGGACGCACCGGACGTGCCGGGCGCACCGGGCGTACCGAGTTCGGGCGGGCCGAACGCACCGGGCGTACTGAATGCGCCTGGCGAACCGAATACACCGGGCTCGTCGGGTGTGACGGGCTCGTCGGGTGCGCCGGACGAGCCAGGGCAGGATGACGACGACGGGACGCGGAATCGGGCGCGTGACCGACCGCAGACGCGCGCCGACAACCTGCAGGCGGTGTGCAAGCGCCACCACGACCTCAAGACCGAGGGGCTGTGGCATGTCCGGCGAGACCCTGTCGGTGGTGGCACGGAATGGACGTCGAGGATCGGCATCACCTACGTCACCCATCCCGATCCGGTGCTCGCGAGCCCCGAGCTGTGGCACCACCATGCCCCCGCACGTGAGTCGACGCCCGGGGCGGGCCCCGACGAGCCGCCGCCCTTCTGACCGACGACGCGGCCCTGGCCCGGAGCCGCCTCTGGCCTGGGGTGTGCCGGGTGTGGGATGTAGCTCGCTCGGGGTCGGGACTTGCTCGGTGGTCGGGACTTGCTCGGTGGTCGGGACTTGAGCGGGGGGTTGGGAATTGAGCGGTGGGTCGGGACTCGAGCGGGGGCGAGACTCGAGCGGTGGTCGGTGTCGCGTGGTGGTGGGTGCTGCCGGACGTCGGGTGCTGGTTGGTCATTCGGGGAATGATCGAGACGTCGGGCGTGGTCGTGAGGTCGGGTGGCGCCGGGTACGTCTGGCGGGGATCCGGTGCCAGGCAGCGGCCGGTGCACACCTGGAGCGATCGGGACGTCGGAGGGCGTCAGAGGGTGTCAGAGGGTGTCAGAGGGTGTCAGAGGGTGATCGTGACGGCACCGACGGGTGCCGGTGCGGACGCCGCGCCCCAGGCGCCGGAGGCGCGGTCCCAGGTGCGTCCGCCGACGGTGACGCTCACGACGTCGAGCTCGTGCGCCGTCGCGACCGCCCATGACGCGACCGCGAACGCCTGCCGTGGAGAGCCGTCCCCGATGTGGTCCGTGTGGATGACGAGCGTGGCAGGGGTGTCGTCGGCGGCCGAGGTCGTGTCGACGGGAACCTTGCCGAAGTCGCGTACGAACCGCTCGAGCGCGCGTGAGGTTCCTGATGCGTCCGCTGTCCTGCTCGTCCGGTCTCGACCCGCACGCGCGTCGACGGGCGGGAGCGTGCACGAGATGGCCTCGGGGGAGTAGCCGGTGAGCGCCGACGCCCAGGCCCGTGCTCGCGGTTCGTGCTGGGCGTACGCCTTCGGGAACGCGGACCGCTGCACGGCCTGGGCGGCGTCGGTGACCTCCATGTCCTCGTACCCGCGGACCTTGACGAGGCCGTCGTAGAACCGGCCGGTCGAGTACACCGGGTCCATGATCTCCTCGACCGTGCCCCAGCCCTGCGACGGTCGCTGCTGGAACAGGCCGATCGAGTCGCGGTCGCCGTAGTCGATGTTCTCCAGCCGCGACTCCTGCATCGCGGTCGCGATCGCGATCGTCACGGCGCGAGCCGGGAGACCGCGCCTCGCGGCCACGGCGGCGAACAGCGCAGCGTTCTGTGCCTGGTCAGGGCTGAGGCTCCACGGCGTCCCGTCGACGTCCGCGACGCAACGCGCGACGACGGGTTCCTCGGGCTCGCGATGGTCGAGCATCGCGACGACCGCCGCGACAGCGCCGCCGAGCACCACGACGAACGCGCCCACACCCAGCAGCGCCCGAGCGCCCCGTCGGCGCCGACGGGGCCGGGCTCGCGTGGAGCGTCGCATGCTGCCGACCTTCCGAGACGTGGTGCCGAGATGTAGGTGCCGAGACGCGGGTTCCGAGACGGATGCGCCGAGACGCGTGCGCCGAGACCCGGGACCCGAGGTGTGCCGCGAGACGTGCGTGCCCGGGACTCGTGATGCGAGGTGCGCGTGCTGGGACCCATCATGCGAGGTGCGCGTGCTGGGACCCATCATGCGAGGTGCGCGTGCTGGGACCCATCACGCGAGGTGCGCGCGCCGGACCCATCATGCGAGATGTGCGCGCCGGACCCATCATGCGAGATGTGCGTGCTGGGGTGCGTCATGCGAGACGTGCGTACCGAGACGCATGGCCGAGACGCATGGCCGAGCCGGGCGGGTTGGGCCGAGCGGGTCGGGACGTCCGCTCGTGCGCGAGCGTCAGTTGGCGTGCAGGGCGGAGTTGAGCGTGATGCCGGTCCCCGTGCGCGCGACGGCCTCGACGCCCCCCGTGAGGGAGTTGCGGCGGAAGAGGACGCCGTCGGCGCCCGAGAGCTCGCGGGCCTTGACGACCTCGTCGGACCGCTCGCCGAATCCGACGAGCCTGACCTTGGTTCCCGCCGTGAGATAGAGGCCGGCCTCGACGACGCAGTCGTCGCCGAGCGCGATCCCGAGTCCGGCGTTCGCGCCGAGCAACGTCCGGCTGCCGATGGAGACGACCTCGGTACCGCCGCCCGACAGGGTGCCCATGATCGAGGCGCCGCCGCCGATGTCGGACCCGTCGCCCACGACGACACCCTGCGAGATGCGCCCCTCGACCATCGACGTGCCCAGCGTCCCGGCGTTGTAGTTGACGAACCCCTCGTGCATGACCGTCGTGCCGGAGGCGAGGTGCGCGCCGAGCCGCACGCGGTCGGCGTCGGCGATCCGCACGCCGGACGGGAGCACGTAGTCGACCATGCGCGGGAACTTGTCGACGCCGAGCACGGTCGGAGCGACACCGGTCACGGCGCGCAGCCGGGCTCGGGTCGCCTCGAAGCCGTCGACCGCGCACGGCCCGCGGTCCGTCCAGACGACGTTCGGCAGGACGCCGAACAGGCCGTCGAGGTTGATCGTGCGCGGCTGGACGAGGCGGTGCGAGAGCAGGTGCAGGCGCAGGTAGGCGTCGGCGACGTCCGCGGGCGCCGCGTCGAGGTCGATCTGTGTGCGCACGAGCTGCACCCGGACGCGGCGGGCCTCGTCGGTCCGCTCGACCAGCTCGGCGAGCTCGGCGGGTGGCTGCGCGGCGTCCTCGGGGGTGCCGAGGGCGGGGGCCGGGTACCAGGTGTCGAGGGTGGCGCCGTCGAAGGTGGTGGTCGCGAGGCCGAACCCCCAGGCGGGGCGAGAAGTCATGCGGGCAAGCCTACGGGGCCGCTCGGTTACCGGGCGGTAGCTGTGGGCGGTAGCGGTGCGCACCCCGTGGGCGCCCGGTACGGGGGCACGGTCCGACGAGCGTGCGTCCGGCGGGCCGGTCCGACGTGCGGACGTGGTCCGACGTGCGGACGTGGTCCGACGAGCGTGCGGAGCCTACGCTCGGTGCTCGTGACGACCCCAGACCCCAGCGGCTCCGACGACGCGCGCACGCACGACCAGCGCGAGCACGACCGGCTCGACCCGCGCGGCGATCTCGTCGAGCTCACGCGTGCCCTGTGCGACGTGCCCTCGGTGAGCGGCGACGAGACCCGGCTCGCCGACCTCGTCGAGGCGGCCCTGCGTACGGCGCCGCACCTCGAGGTCCTGCGCGACGGCGACGCGGTCGTCGCGCGCACGAACCTGGGGCGCGCGTCGCGCGTCGTCGTCGCGGGTCACCTCGACACGGTGCCGGTCGCCGACAACCTGCCCACGCGTCTCGTCGACGGCGAGCTCTGGGGGCGCGGCACGGTCGACATGAAGGGAGGCGTCGCGGTCGCGCTCGCGCTCGCCGTCGAGCTCGAGAACCCGTCGCGTGACGTGACGTGGGTGTTCTACGACCATGAGGAGGTCGCGTCCGAGCTCAACGGGCTGGGACGGCTCGTGCGGAACCACCCCGAGTGGCTCGCGTGCGACTTCGCGGTGCTCGGGGAACCGTCGAACGGCGGGCTCGAGGGCGGCTGCAACGGCACGTTGCGCGTCGAGGTGCGCACGCACGGGGTCGCGGCGCACTCGGCCCGCGCGTGGGTCGGCGTCAACGCGGTCCACGCGGCCGGCGAGGTGCTGCGTCGGCTCGAGCGGTACGAGCCGCGCGAGGTCGAGGTCGAGGGGCTGGTGTACCGCGAGAGCCTCAACGCCGTGCTCGTGAGCGGGGGGACCGCGACGAACGTGATTCCCGACCGCTGCGTCGTCACGGTCAACTACCGGTTCGCGCCCTCGTCGTCGCCCGAGCAGGCCGAGGCGCACGTGCGCGAGCTGTTCGACGGCTTCGAGGTCGTGCTCACCGACGCGGCGCCCGGTGCGCGGCCCGGTCTCGACGCTCCCGCGGCTCGCGAGTTCGCCGACGCGGTCCTCGCCGTGACGGGTGGTGCCCCGGCCCCCAAGTACGGGTGGACCGACGTGGCTCGCTTCGCGGAGCTCGGCATCCCCGCGGTGAACTTCGGACCCGGCGACCCGCTCCTCGCGCACAAGGACGACGAGCGGTGCCCGGTCGTCCAGCTCCGCTCGTCGTACGAGGCCTTGCGCACCTGGCTCGGCTGATCGGAGCCACCCGCGCGGACGGGCCGACCACCTAGGCTGCACCCCATGAGCGACGACGGACAGCCGGCCCCCGGCCGCGGCTACCGCAAGGGCCCCGTGCTGCTGCGTGGCGAGCAGATCCCGACGACCACGTCGGACCAGCGGCTCCTCAACCGTCCCGTGGGCGGCGCGAGCTGGCTGCACGACGACCCGTGGCGCGTCATGCGCATCCAGTCGGAGTTCGTCGAGGGGTTCGGCGCGCTCGCGGAGGTCGGCCCCGCGGTGAGCGTGTTCGGCTCGGCGCGCACGCCCGCGGGATCGCCGGTCTACGAGATCGCGACCGACGTCGCGCGCCTGCTCGTCGAGGCCGGGTACGCGGTCATCACGGGCGGCGGCCCGGGCATCATGGAGGCCGCGAACCGTGGCGCCAAGGACGCGGGTGGCGTCTCGATCGGGCTCGGCATCGAGCTGCCCTTCGAGCAGGGCATGAACGACTGGGTCGACCTGGGCGTCAACTTCCGGTACTTCTTCGCGCGCAAGACGATGTTCGTGAAGTACTCCGAGGGCTTCATCGTCCTGCCGGGTGGCTTCGGCACGCTCGACGAGCTCTTCGAGGCGCTCACGCTCGTGCAGACGCACAAGGTCATCGAGTTCCCGATCGTGCTCGTCGGGCGTGACCACTGGCAGGGCCTCCTCGACTGGGTCGCGGGCCCGCTCGTCGCGCAGGGGCTCATCTCGCCGGACGACCTCGAGCTCATCCAGGTGGTCGACACCGCGCAGGAGGCGGTCCGGGTCGTCGTCGAGCGCGGCGTCGAGCTGCGCGCCGCCGAGGAGGCCGCGACGGTCGAGGCGGCGAACGCGCAGCGGGCGGCCGACAGCTCCGGCTCGGGCGCGGGCGCCGGCTCGGGCGCGGCTCACGCCGCACCGGGGCACGCCGCACAGGAGCACGCCGAGCAGCGATGACCGGACCGAGGGGTGCGCACGGGCTCCCGGGGGTGCCCGCCGCGGGCGCGGTGCTGCGCCTGCGGGGTCGTGAGCTCGGGCCGGACCGGCCCGTGGTCATGGCGGTCGTCAACCGCACGCCCGACTCGTTCTACGCGCCCGCGCGCTACGACGACGCCGGTGCGGACGCCGCGGTCGCGCGCGCCTACGAGGAGGGCGCGGACATCGTCGACCTCGGCGGGGTGCGGGCGGGTCGCGGACCGCGCGTCGAGCCCGACGAGGAGATCGCGCGTGTCGTGCCGCTCGTCGAACGCGTGCGCCGCCGGCATCCCGACCTGCTCGTGAGCGTCGACACCTGGCGCGCGTCCGTGGCCCGGGCGGCAGCCGATGCGGGGGCGGACCTGGTCAACGACACCTGGGCGGGGCACGACCCCGAGCTCGTCGAGGTCGCGGCCGAACGGGGCCTGGGCGTCGTGTGCTCGCACACGGGCGGTGCGCGCCCCCGGACGGACCCGTTCCGGGTCGCGTACCCGGGCGTCGAGCACGGCCCCGACCGGGGTCTGGACGGCGTGGTCGACGACGTCGTCGCGACCCTCGCGGCCGCCGCGGGCCGGGCCGTGGCCCTGGGCATCGACCCCGCGAGCGTGCTCGTCGACCCGACGCACGACTTCGGCAAGAACACCTGGCACTCGCTGCACCTCGTGCGGCGCACCGAGGCTCTCGTCGCGCTCGGTCACCCCGTGCTCATGGCGTTCTCGCGCAAGGACTTCGTCGGGGAGTCGCTGGGCCTGCCGCCCGAGGACCGGCTCGAGGGCACGCTCGCGGCGACCGCCGTGGCCGCGTGGCTGGGGGCGCGCGTGTTCCGGGCGCACGACGTGCTCGCGACCCGGCGCACGCTCGACATGGTCGCGACGATCCGTGCCGACCGCGCGCCCGAGCGTGCCGTGCGGGGTCTCGCATGACGGGCCGGGCCGGCGCCGAGGCTGAGCCGACGAGCACCGTGGCCGGGTCGGGTGCGCATGTCCCGGCTCGCGACGAGCCGAGCGCGTCGGGTGCCGACCCGGCAGGTGCCTCGGGCGGTGCCTCGACGAGCGTCTCGGGCAGTGCCTCGCAAGGTGCCGCGGGCGGCGTCCCTGCACGCGCTCGTCGGGCGGCCTCCGGCGCGTGGTGGTCCCCTCGGTCCTGGGCGTGGTGGGTCCAGGTCCTCGCGGTCTACGCGCTCGCACGCGCGTTCTCGGCGGCCCTGATCCTGGTCTCCGCGGCCCACCAGGGGCCGACGCCGTGGGCGGGCGAGCACCCGTCGTACGCGGAGACCACCGGGCTGTTCTGGGACGCCGGCTGGTACCACCGCATCGCCGACGAGGGCTACCCCGACGAGCTGCCGCGCGACGACAACGGCTACGTGCAGCAGAGCGCGTGGGCGTTCTTCCCGCTCTACCCGATGCTCGTGCGGGGACTGATGGCGGTGACGTCGCTCGGGTGGGAGGTCGTCGCGCCGACGACCTCGCTGCTGCTCGGTGCGGCCGCGATGCTCGTCGTGCACCGCGCGGTCGTGCACGGCGCACCGCGGGCGTGCGCGGCCTGGCCCGGCCTGCCCCTCGCGACGGTCGTGCTGACGAGCGTGTTCCCGACCTCGGCCGTCCTGCAGGTGGCCTACACGGAGGCGCTCGCGCTGCTGCTCGTCGCCGCCGCGCTGCTGCTCCTCGTGCGGCGGCACTACCTCGCGACGGCGGGCGTGCTGGTCCTGCTCGGCCTGACGCGGGCCGTCGCGCTGCCGATGGCGGTTGTCGTCGGCGTGCACCTGCTGGTCCGCTGGGTGGGCGCGCGACGCGGACGCGAGCCGCTGCCCGCGCGCGACCTCGCGGCGATCGTCGGGCTCGGGGTCGTCGCGGTCGTCTCGGGCTTCCTGTGGCCGGCGGTGTGCGGGTGGGCGACCGGCGAGCCCGAGGGGTACCTGCGCACGCAGGAGGCCTGGCGCGGGGTCCGTGCGGTCACGCCGTTCGGCGGGTGGGACTACGTCCTGCAGTTCTGGTTCGGGGGTGCCGCGTGGTGGGTGCTCGCGGCGGCCGTCGCGTTCGTCGTGACGCTGCTCGTCGTCCCGGCGGCGCGCCGGCTCGGTCCCGAGCTGCACGCGTGGCCCGCGGCCTACCTGCTCTATCTCGCGGCGGCGATCGAGCCGGGCAGCAGCCTCGCGCGGTTCCTCGTGCTCGCGTTCCCCGCGGGGGCGATCACGGCCGGCGTCGTCCGACGGCCGGGTGCGGCGCGCTGGGTCTGGTTCGCGGGGGTCGTCGTGCTCATGACGATGCTGCAGGCGGTCTGGGTGTGGCGGTTCTGGCGCCTGACGAGCGGGTGGCCGCCGTGATGTCGGACCGGTGAACTAGGATGGGCCCCGGACATCCGGCACCACGGGTGCGCAGGTGGCACGCGGATCGAGGTCGGTGAGGCGCAGCGGACGCTGCGTCGTCGCCCCGCTCGGTCCGGGTCACGCGCAGCCCGGTCGGGACGAACGATCCGAAGGAGAGGCCACGCATGGCCGCGATGAAGCCGAGGACCGGAGACGGACCGCTCGAGGTGACCAAGGAGGGTCGTGGGATCGTCATGCGCGTCCCGCTCGAGGGCGGTGGACGTCTCGTGGTCGAGCTGAACGCGACCGAGGCGGCCGAGCTCGGCGAGGCACTCACCTCCGTCGCGGGCTGACGTGCCCGCGGCTCGTCCTTCTTTCACGATCGGCCGCACCCCGCCCGCGGTGACGCTGGTCGGTGGGGTGGTCGCGGACAGCCCGGTGCTCACCGAGCCCGGCGTCGACGCGGTCGCGATCCCGCTCGCACCCGCCGTCGCGGGTGACGAGGACGAGGGGCCCCAGCCGCGACGCGGTGCGGCGTCGACGGCCGCACGGTACGGCATCGATCTCGGCGAGCTCGCCGACCGGGCGGGCCTCACGGGCGCCGCGGGCGAAGCGTTCGTGGTGCAGCTGCCCCGGCCGGCCGGGTCGGGGGTCGTGCTGCCGTGGTCGGGGTTGCCGCCGCGGATCGTGCTCGTCGGGATCGGCAGCGCGGGGGACACCGACCTGCGCCGTGCGGGCGCCGCGCTCGCCCGGGCGACACGCGGGCTCTCGCGCGTGGTGACGACGATCGGTGACGACGCCGGGCACAGCGCGTCGCAGGCCGCGCGGTCGGCGCGAGCGTTCGTCGAGGGATACCTGCTCGCGGCGTACGTGACGCCGAGCGTCGCTCGCACGGCGTCCGAGAAGCCGTCGCCGGACCTGGTCCTGCTCGGCCGTGACGGCACGCGCGTGGGTGCGGCGGTCGACGCCGCTCGCGCCGCGGCGACCGCGACCTGGCTGGTGCGCGACCTCGCGGCGACGCCCTCGAGCACCAAGAACCCCGCGTGGCTCGCCGACCAGGCGCGGCACCTCGCGACCGAGGCGGGTCTGGAGGTCACGGTCCGCGGACCGCGCGAGCTCGAGGCGGAGGGCTTCGGCGGGATCCTCGCGGTCGGCGCCGGTTCCGCGACGCCACCGCGCCTCGTGACCGTGACCTGGACGCCGCCGACGTTCGATGCGAGCACCGGGACGCACGTCGTGCTCGTCGGGAAAGGCATCACGTACGACACGGGCGGGCTGTCGATCAAGCCGCGCGAGTCGATGGTGCCGATGAAGACCGACATGACCGGGGCCGCGGTCGCGCTCGCGACCGTGCTCGGCGCGGGGCGCTGCGGGGTGCTCGCCAAGGTCACCGCGGTCCTGCCGCTCGCCGAGAACCACTTCGGCGGTGCGTCCTACCGGCCGGGCGACGTCCTGACGATGTACGGCGGCACGACCGTCGAGATCGCGAACACCGACGCCGAGGGGCGCCTCGTGCTCGCCGACGCGCTGGCCTGGGCGGACGCGCACCTCGACCCCGACGTGCTCGTCGACGTCGCGACCCTCACGGGTGCCGCGACCGTCGGGCTCGGCAAGCAGTACGCGGCCCTGTACGGGACCGACCCGGCGCTCGTGTCCGCTCTCGAGCGTGCGGGCACGGAGTCGGGTGAGCTCGCGTGGCCCATGCCGCTCGTGCGCGAGTACGACGAGGCCGTGCACAGCTCGGTCGCGGACCTGCGGCACGTCGCGTCCGACTCGCACATCGGTGCCGGGTCCGTCACGGCGGCGCTGTTCCTGCAGCGGTTCGTGGGCGCCCGTGCGTGGGCGCACCTCGACATCGCGGGGACCGCACGTGCGACCGCGAACCGGCACGAGGTCACCGAGGGTGCGACGGGCTACGGCGCACGACTGCTGCTGCGGTACCTGACCGACCTCACCTGACCAACCTCACCTGACCGACCTCGCCCGGCCGACATCGCTGAGCGACATCGCTGAACGGCCTCGCCGACCGGCGTCGCCGATCGCGGTCGGCTCGGGGGACCACCGCTCCGGTGGCTGTCAGAGGTGGCGGGCCGGCGGGCGCTGGGCCGGTGGGTGGGCTGGCGTGAGTGCAGGCGGGAGAGTCAGCGACGGACCGCGACCAGCAGCCCGTCGCCGACGGGCACCAGCGCGGGCAGCAGCCGCTCGTCCGACCGCACGGCACGGCCGAGCTCGCGCACGCTCGTCGTCGCCTCGTCGCGGCGAGCGGGGTCGGCGACGCGGTCGTACCACAGCGCGTGGTCGACCGCGAGCACACCACCGGGCCGCAGCAGGCGGATCGCCTGGGCCAGGTACTCGGCGGCCGCGTCGAGCACGGGCGCGGACAGGTTGACCAGCACCAGGTCGTAGGCCGCGTCGGTGAGGCGCGGCAGGACGTCGAGCGGCCGCCCCGAGATGGTCCGGGTGCGCGTGGGCCTGATGCCCGCCTCGGCGAACGACTCCTTCGCGGCGCGGTGGTGCTCCGCGTCCTGGTCGATCGTCGTGAGGACACCGTCGGTCGGCATGCCGCGCAGGAGTGCGAGCGACGCGACGCCTGTGCCGGTCCCGATCTCGACGACCGCACGAGCCTTCGCGGCCGCGGCGAGGACCGACAGCACTGCCGCCGTGCCCGGCGGCACCGCGCCGGTGCCGAGCTGTTCGGCGCGCTCGCGCGCCCGCAGGGCGGGCTCGTCCTGCGAGACGAACTCCTCGGCGTACACCCAGCTGGTGGCCTTGTCGGCGGAGATGGTGACCTCCGGGTCGCGGCGCCTCGCGGCGCAAGGGGGCACCCGCGGTCGCGAGCTCGCCCCAGCCTAGTGCCGTGCACGTGACGCGGCGCGGAACGTTCGTGGCGTGCGACGCGTTGAGGCGACGACGGGACGTCGGCGGACGCCGTACGGACTGGCAACGGGCACGAGGTCCGGACGGGCACGAGGACGGGCACGAGGACGGGCACAGTGCGGCTCGAGCCGCGGGCGGTCCGAAGTCCGGCTCGGCACGCGGGTCCCAGGGCAGTCCTGGGAGGATGGGTGCAGTCCGGCACCGCAGGAACATCGACCGACGCAGACGAGGGAGCACGTGCAGAGCACCGAGGCACCCACCGGGTGGCAGCCACCGAGCTGGGAGGAGATCGTGCGCGAGCACTCGGCGCGCGTCTACCGGCTGGCCTATCGGCTCACGGGCAACCCCCACGACGCCGAAGACCTCACGCAGGAGACGTTCGTGCGCGTCTTCCGCTCGCTGCACACCTACACGCCCGGCACCTTCGAGGGGTGGCTGCACCGGATCACGACGAACCTGTTCCTCGACCAGGCGCGCCGTCGTCAGCGCATCCGCATGGACGCGATGGGCGACGACGACGAGCGCTACGAGTCGACCGACGGCCTCGCGACGCCCGAGCGGGCCTTCGAGCACGGCAACCTCGACCACGACGTGCAGCGTGCGCTCGACGACCTGCCGCCCGAGTACCGCGCGGCGGTCGTGCTGTGCGACATCGAGGGCCTCTCGTACGAGGAGATCGCGGTCACCCTCGGCATCAAGATCGGTACCGTGCGCTCGCGGATCCACCGCGCACGCGCCCGCCTGCGCGAGTCGCTCGAGCATCGGGCCCCCGTCGCGCACACAGGCACCCGCAGCGGCGTCGCGGCACAGGACCGCGAGGTCGCGCAGAGCGCGGCGCTCGACTCCGCGGACAGCGCGACGGTCGCACCATGAGCCACCACCTCGGGTCTCAGCTCAGCGCGCTCGTCGACGGCCGGCTGTCGGTCGCCGCGACCGAGCGCGCTCTCGCCCACGTCGCGGGCTGCGGTCAGTGTGCCGACGAGCTCGCGGCCGCCCGGATCGCGCGCAGCGCCCTCGCGGCGGCCGCGACCGACGAGGTCCCGCAGGCGCCCGACCTCGCTGCACGGCTGCTCTCGCTCGGGTGCGAGCTCGGCCTCGGCGCACACGGGCCGACGGCCGAGCCCGACGACGACCGTGCGGGAGGTGCGGGGTCGCCGCCCGGGGCGCGTCCGGGGCCGCTCCCCGGCGTGATCTCGGGGCTGACCGGTGGCTGGGGCTCGGGGTTCGGCTCGGGGCTCGGCTCGGTTCGGGGTGTCGGACGTGGTGCGGGTCTGGGTGCCGGCCGGGGTGCGGGTCGCGGTGTCGGCCTGGGTGCGGGCCTGGGTGCGGCTCTCGGCGCGGGCCCGGGTGCAGGCGCGGGCGCGGGTCTCGGGGGCGGCACGGCGCGTCGGCCCACGCGAGGTCCGCACGGCGTCGTCGGGGGGTCCGCGCCGCGGGTGCGCGACCCGTTCGCCGAGCCCGCGCTGGGCGTCCCCGAGGTGCACGGTCGACAGGCGCGCGCGCTGCGCGGCGACGTCGAGCGGCGGCACGGCACGCGCGTCGCAATGGGTTCGCTCGCGGGGCTCGGTGCGGTGGCCGCGATGCTGTTCGCGCTCGGTGACCGACCCGCGGTCGTGCCGACGGCGCACCCGGCTGCCGATCTCGACCTGCTCGGCCACGCGGCGAGCGAGGCGCTGCGGACGACCGGTGCCGACGGCTACGGCTTCGCCGAGGTGTCGCTGCGCGTGGGTCCGGACGGGCCCGACGCCGCCGCGGGTGGGTCCGGGCAGGACGTCGTCGCCTCGCTGCGCGACCGCGGCTGGAGCTTCCCCGCCGAGGTGCCCGAGGGGTGGAGCGTCGCTGCCGTGCGCTGGGACGACGACGCGCGCGTGCTCGAGGTGGACCTCACGGGTCCGCAGGGCGCGCTCGTCGTGACCGAGCAGGAGGGGCGGCTCGAGACCACCGCGCTGACCGCGGCGGACCGCGTGGACATCGGCGGTCGCGATGCGTACGTCGTGTCGTACACGCCGTGGCACGTCGTGTGGCAGTGCGGCTCCACGGTGGTGCAGGTCGTCGCGCCCGACGACGTGTCGCCGTTCGTCGAGGCCTTCCCGGTCGGCACGCCGGACGACGGTGTGCCCGCGCGGATCTCGCGCGGCTGGTCGGCGGTCGCTGCGGCGTTCGACCGGTCGTGACGGTCGAGTCATGACGAACGAGCAGACGCCCGGGACGATGCCCGAGAACCCGCCTCGGAATATGCCTCAGAACATGCCCGAGCAGGGGCAGGGGTCCGAGCAGGGCAATCCGGGGGCGCCGAGCGCGCCACCGCTGTTCGCGCCGCCGGGCAGCGGCGCGGTGGGGGCCGGCGGCGGGGTGTACACGAGCACGGCATACGGCGGCGTGGCGCATGGCAGTGCGGCGCATGGCAGGGCGGTGCATGGCAGCGTGGCTGGGCACGGCCCCGCGGCGCGCGTGCCGTCGGGCCGCCGACGGTCGCGGTACGGCGTCACCGGTGCCGGGGTCGTCGGGATCGTCGTCGCCGCGCTCGGTGCGGGGCTCGTCGGCGGGGTCGTCGGTGCGCGGCTGCTCGGGTCCGACCACCACCTCGCTGACGCGGGCCTCCCGGTCGCGGTGCACCCGGACGGGACGTCGGGGTCGTCGGAGACCGGAGGTCCGGGTACAGGGACGGGTACAGGGACGGGCACGGGGACGGGCTCAGGGACGGGCTCAGGCGGCGTCGGCGCGAGCGGGGTGGTGTCGGTCGCGGACATCGCCGCGGCGGTCCTGCCGAGCGTGGTCTCGATCGAGGCGACGGGTGCGGGCGGCATCGCGACCGGTTCCGGGTTCGTGCTCCGGCAGGACGGCTACCTCCTGACCAACAACCACGTGGTGACGGGCGCCGACGGTTCGAGCAGCACGCTCGTCGTGACGTTCGCGGACGGGCGTGAGGCGGACGCGGACATCGTCGGGCGGACGCCGGACTACGACCTCGCGGTGCTCAAGGTGGACGTCGAGGGGCTCGTCCCGCTCGCGCTCGCGGACTCGGACGCGGTGCGGGTCGGCGACCCGGTGGTCGCGGTCGGGGCGCCCCTCGGGCTGCGTGGGACCGTGACGACCGGCATCGTCTCGGCGCTCAACCGACCGGTCTCGGCCGGCGACGACGCCGACACCGCCTTCATCAACGCGATCCAGACCGACGCGGCGATCAACCCCGGCAACTCGGGCGGGCCGCTCGTCAACGTCGACGGCGAGGTGATCGGCATCAACTCGGCGATCGCGCAGCCTCCGGGCCAGGCGACCGCGGGCGGGAGCATCGGCCTCGGGTTCGCGATCGGCGCGAACCAGGCGCGGCGTACCGCGACGCAGCTCATCGAGACCGGGCACGCGACGTACCCGATCATCGGTGTGCTGCTCGACCGGCGGTACGCCGGCGAGGGCGTGCGCGTCGCGCGCGAGGCCCAGGACGGTCAGGAGCCGGTCGCGGCGGACGGACCGGCCGACGACGCGGGGATCCGGCCCGGCGACGTGATCGTCGCGATCGACGGACGGCCAGTGACCGACCCCGACGAGCTCATCGTCGCGATCCGGGCGCACGAGCCAGGCGACGTCGTCGAGCTGCGCGTGCGCTCGGGCCTGCGCGAGTCGACGGTCTCGGTCGAACTCGACGAGTCGTCGTAGCCGGATCGGCCCGGCGGCGGGCGAGGGGCCGTCCTCCCGGGATTTCCGGCCGGGCGGCGAGGCCCGGCGGGGTAGCCTGACCCGGTGCTAGACATCAACGGCGGCGAGCTCATCGTGCTCGTCGTCGTCGCGGCCGTCGTGATCGGGCCGCAGCGGCTGCCGGGCTACGCCGAGCAGCTCGCGCACCTCGTCCGGCGTGCTCGGGCCTGGATCACCGAGGCACGCACGCGCCTCGACCAGGAGACGGGTGACCTCGGCGTCGACTGGGAGGCCCTCGACCCCCGCAAGTACGACCCGCGCCGCATCGTGCGGGACGCGTTGCTCGAGGACACGGACCACGCTCGTCGGACGGCACCGGCACCGTCCGGCACGATGTCCGCGGTCGGCGCCGGGGCAGGCGCTGGGTCCGGCTCGGCTGCCCCGACCGCCTCGTCGTGGCCGCCGGGCGGACCGCCGCCCTACGACGACGAGGCGACCTGACGCTCGTCGTCCCGGGACGTCCTCGGGCCGCCCCGCACGCACCGCCCGTCGCACCCAGGCAAGAACCGCACGTCCGTCCACGCTCGTCCCGGCTCGCGACGCGAGCCGCTCACAGATTGGTCCCGCAGTGCCACAGCGCATCTTCTCCGGCATGCAGCCCACGTCGGACTCGCTCCACCTCGGCAACTACCTGGGTGCGCTGACGCAGTGGGTCGCGCTGCAGGACGGCAACGACGCGATCTACTGCGTGGTCGACCTGCACGCGCTCACGGTCGGTCCCGACCCGGCCGTGCTGCGCGACCGGACGCGGCGCACCGCGGCCCAGTACCTCGCGGCGGGCGTGGACCCGGCACGCTCGACGCTGTTCGTGCAGTCGCACGTCGCCGAGCACGCGGAGCTCGCGTGGATCCTGTCGTGCCACACCGGCTACGGCGAGGCGTCGCGCATGACGCAGTTCAAGGACAAGTCGGCCAAGCACGGCGCGGAGGGCACCACGGTCGGGCTGTTCACCTACCCGATCCTCATGGCCGCCGACATCCTGCTGTACGACGCGGCCCAGGTTCCGGTCGGCGAGGACCAGCGTCAGCACCTCGAGCTCACGCGCGACCTTGCACAGCGCCTCAACTCGCGGTTCGGGGCGGGCACGTTCGTCGTCCCCGAGGCGTACATCGTCAAGGAGACCGCGAAGATCTACGACCTGCAGGAGCCGACCGCGAAGATGAGCAAGTCGGCGGGCTCGCCGAACGGGCTCATCGAGCTGCTCGACAACCCGAAGACGATCGCCAAGCGCATCCGCTCCGCGGTGACGGACACCGAGCGGGAGATCCGGTACGACCCCGTGGCGAAGGCCGGGATCTCCAACCTCCTGACGATCTTCTCGGCACTGTCGGGGCGCAGCGTGCCGCAGCTCGAGGCGGAGTTCGAGGGCAAGGGGTACGGCGACCTCAAGGTCGCGCTCGCGGACCTCGTCGTCGAGTGGGTCACGCCCTTCCAGGCGCGCGTGCACGAGTACCTCGACGACCCGGCCGCCCTCGACGCGGTGCTCGCCGACGGTGCCGACAAGGCGCGCGCGATGGCCGCACCGACGCTCGACCGCGTCTACGAGCGTTCCGGTCTGCTGCGTCGGCGGGCACGCGCGTGAAGCTCCCCGAGCTGGTGGGCGACCAGGTGATCGCCGGCGTCGCGATCACCGTGCCCGAGCCGTACGGCAGCCAGCTCCAGGCCGCGCGCGCGCGGCACGGCGACCCGTGGGCCGCCTACATCCCGCCGCACATCACGCTGCTCGGCCCGACCGCGATCGCTCCCGGTCAGACGGCCGCCGTGCACGACCACCTCGCGGCCGTCGCCGGGGCGCACGCCCCGTTCGTCGTGCGGCTGCGGGGCACCGCGACGTTCCGCCCGGTCACGCCCGTCGCGTTCGTCCAGGTCGCCGACGGCATCGCGGCGTGCGAACGGCTCGAGTCCGCGGTCCGCACCGGGCCGCTCGCGCAGGACCTGCGGTTCCACTACCACCCGCACGTCACGATCGCGCACGAGCTGTCGGACGCGCAGCTCGACGAGGCCATGGACGACCTCGCGGGCTTCGACGCCACGTTCGTCGTGACGCGGTTCCACTGGTACGAGCGGGGGGACGACGAGGTGTGGCGTCCGCACGCCGAGTACCCGCTGACCGGCCGGACGGCCCCGCGCGGCTGACCGGGCCGGGGACGGACGAGCGGCAGGTCGGACGTCGGCCCCGCGTGCTGCCCGGCGGCGCGGTGCCTAGCCTCGTGACGTGGGACGACGACGTGACGAGGTGGAACCGGCAGCAGGGTCCGGTGCGGCCCACGTGCACGCGACCGGGTTCGTCGGGCCCGACGAACCCGCGGCCCGCTCGCCGCGCGACCGCCTCGTCAGGCGGGTGCAGGTGCTGCTCGCATGGTGGCAGGGCACGCGCGCGGCACGGGCCGACGCGCGGTTCGGTGCCCAGGGTGGTGGCGTCCTGACGGGTGGCATCGCGTACGCCGCGCTGTTCTCCGTGTTCGCGGCGCTCACGATCGGCTGGACCGTGTTCATGGCCGTCCTCGGCGGGGACGACGAGCTGCGCGGTCACGTCGTCGACGCCGTCAACGAGGCCGTGCCCGGCCTCCTCGCCGACGGGACCAGCCCGGGGCTCGTCGACCCCGCCTCGCTGCGCCTCGACGCCGGGCTGACCGTCGCCGGGCTCGTCGCGTTCGTCGTCCTGCTGCTGTCGGCGCTCTCGGCGACCGCCGCGCTGCGGACCGGGGTGCGCGCGATGTTCGACGTCCCGCGAGGTGGCGGCGCGGTCGCGTCCAGGCTGCGCGAGCTCGGGGGGCTCGTGGGCTTCGCGGTCGCGATCCTGGCGTCGGCGGTGCTCACCACCGCGACCGGCTCCGTGGTGCGGTGGGTCCTCGGGGCGGTCGGCTGGTCCGGGGCGACGAACGTCGCGCTGCAGGGTGCGGGCCTCGTCGTCGCGTTCGTGCTCGACGCCGCGGTGTTCGTGCTGGTCGTGCGGGTCCTGGCGGGAGTCGACGCGCCCTGGCACGAGCTGCGGTGGGGTGCGGTGATCTGTGCGGTCGGTGTCGGAGCCGTGCGCATCCTCGGGACGTCGGTCGTGGCCGGGAGCGCGACCCGCAACCCGGTGCTCGCGTCGTTCGCGGTCGTCGTGACGCTGCTCGTGTGGGTCAACCTCATCGCCCGCATCGTGCTGCTCGCCGCGGCCTGGACGGCCGACCCGCCCCGGGTCGAGCGGGCCTGACCGCTGCCGACCGGGCCCGACCCCACCGAGCAGGTCGGCCCGGGCGCGGGCACGTCGCGCGCGTGGGTCAGGTGGCCCGCAGCGCCGCGTCGAGCTCGGGGAAGCGCGCGACGAGCCGCGCGAGGCGCGCGAGCGTCGAGGCCGGCTCGCCGCGCGCACCCAGATTGAGCATGCCTGGATCGCCCGCGCGCTGGCCCGCCGAGATGCGGTCGGCGGACGCCGTCATGCGGGCCTCGACGTGGTGCAGCAGCTCGACCGGGTCGACACCGCCGTATGCGTCCGCGAGCACGCGCAGGCCGTGCGCCATGCGGTCGCCGTCGCCGTCGGGGAACAGCAGTGGGGACGCCCACGCGAGCATCGCGAGGTCGTCGAGCGGGACCCCGGGTCCGGCCGTGTCCCAGTCGAAGACCCCGACGAGCGTGTCGCCGTCGAACGCGAGGTTGTACATCGCGGGGTCGTGGTGGCAGACGAGCTCGCCCGGGCCGAGCGGACGCTCGACGAACCGCCAGCGCCGCGACGAGCGCGGGAAGCCCGCGACGGCGTCGTGGAAGTCGCGCAGCCAGCGGGCCGCCGACGCGAGCTGCGCGTCGGTGAGCTCGACGACCCCGACAGGCACCACGTCGCCGGGGAGATAGTCGAGCACCTCACGCCCGCGCTCGTCGTAGCCGTGCACGCGGGGCACGCACCGCAGACCCGCGCGCGCCAGGTGGTCGAGCAGCTCGTGGACCGCGGGCGTCCACGGACCGCTCGTGCGGCGCACCGTGCTCCCGACCCGCACCGCACCGCCCACGTTGCCGCCGGGGAGCTGGATCTCGGGCTCGTCGGGCATGCGGCTCGTCCGTTCGCGACAGCGGGCGAGGTCGGGTCAGAAGACGCGCGTGATCATCGCGCGCTTCACTTCTTGGATCGCCTTCGTCACCTCGATGCCCCGGGGGCACGCCTCGGTGCAGTTGAAGGTCGTGCGGCAGCGCCACACGCCCTCCTTGTCGTTGAGGATCTCGAGCCGCTGCGCTCCGCCCTCGTCGCGACTGTCGAAGATGAACCGGTGCGCGTTGACGATCGCGGCCGGGCCGAAGTACTGGCCGTCGGTCCAGAACACGGGGCACGACGACGTGCACGCGGCGCACAGGATGCACTTGGTGGTGTCGTCGAACCGCGCGCGCTGCTCGGCGGACTGCAGACGCTCCTTGGTCGGCTCGTTCCCGCTCGTGATGAGGAACGGCATGATCTCGCGATAGGAGGCGAAGAACGGCTCCATGTCGACCACGAGGTCCTTGATCACGGGCAGGCCCTTGATGGGCTCGATCGTGATGGGCTTCGACGGGTCGAGGTCCTTGAGCAGGGTCTTGCACGCGAGCCGGTTGCGGCCGTTGATCCGCATCGCGTCCGAGCCGCACACGCCGTGCGCGCACGAGCGGCGGAAGGTGAGCGAGCCGTCGTGCTCCCACTTGACCTTGTGGAGCGCGTCGAGCACGCGGTCGGTGCCGTGCACCTGGAGCTCGAACTCGTCCCAGCGGGTCGCGGCGGTGCCGTCGTCGGCGGGCAGGTGGCGCAGGATGCGCAGCGTCACCGTGAACGTGGGCACGGTGCCTGCCTGGGCGGGGGTGTCCTCGATCGTGGCAGTCATCAGTACTTGCGCTCCATCGGCTGGTAGCGGGTCACGGTGACCGACTTGGAGCCGAGCACCAGCTGGTAGTCGTCGAACGTCTCGACGTGGTGGAACGGGCCTTCGGCGTCACCGTCCGCGGCCGAGCCCAGCGGTCGCCGGTACGCCATGGTGTGGCGCATGAAGCCCGCGTCGTCGCGGTCGGGGAAGTCCTCGCGGAAGTGCCCGCCGCGCGACTCCTCGCGCCGCAGGGCCCCGACGACGACCGTCTCGGCGATGTCGAGCAGGAAGCCGAGCTCGACGGCCTCGAGCAGGTCGGTGTTGAACGTCCGCGACTTGTCCTGCACCGAGACCGACTCGAAGCGCGTGCGCAGCGCCTTGACGTCGGCGAGCGCCTGCGACAGCGACTCGGCCGTGCGGAAGACCTGGGCGTTCGCGTCCATGGTCTCCTGCAGCGCGCGGCGGATGTCCGCGACGCGCTCGCCGTCGGGCCGCGTGCGGATGGTCTCGAGCTCGGCCTGCGCGACGACCGCGGGCTCGTCGGGCAGTGCGACGAACTGTGCCGTCGCGGCGTAGGCGGCCGCCGAGCGGCCCGCGCGCTTGCCGAACACGTTGATGTCGAGCAGCGAGTTGGTGCCGAGACGGTTCGACCCGTGCACCGAGACGCACGCGCACTCGCCGGCCGCGTACAGGCCCTTGATGACGTCGGTCGCGTTGCGCAGCACCTCGCCCTCGATGTTCGTCGGGATGCCGCCCATCGCGTAGTGCGCCGTCGGGTAGACGGGCACGGGTTCCGTGTACGGCTCGATGCCGAGGTACGTGCGCGCGAACTCCGTGATGTCGGGCAGCTTCGCGTCGATGTGCGCGGGTTCGAGGTGCGTGAGGTCGAGCAGGACGTAGTCCTTGTTCGGGCCGGCGCCGCGGCCCTCGCGCACCTCGTTCGCCATCGACCGGGCGACGATGTCGCGCGGGGCGAGGTCCTTGATCGTCGGGGCGTAGCGCTCCATGAAACGCTCACCCTCGGCGTTGCGCAGGATGCCGCCCTCGCCGCGCGCCGCCTCCGAGAGCAGGATGCCGAGGCCCGCGAGGCCCGTCGGGTGGAACTGGAAGAACTCCATGTCCTCGAGCGGGATGCCGCGCCGGTAGGCGAGCGCCATACCGTCGCCCGTGAGCGTGTGCGCGTTCGACGTCGTCTTGAAGATCTTGCCCGCACCGCCGGTCGCGAACACCACGGCCTTGGCCTGGAAGACGTGGATCTCGCCCGTCGCGAGCTCGTACGCGACGACGCCCGAGACGTTGACCTCCTCGCCCTCGGGCACGTGGCCCGCGGCGAGGTCGTGGTCGACGAGCAGGTCGAGGACGTAGAACTCGTTGAAGAACTCGACGTCGTTCTTGACGCACTGCTGGTAGAGCGTCTGCAGGATCATGTGGCCCGTGCGGTCCGCGGCGTAGCACGCGCGGCGCACCGCTGCCTCACCGTGGTTGCGCGTGTGACCGCCGAACCGGCGCTGGTCGATGCGGCCCTCGGGCGTCCGGTTGAACGGCAGGCCCATCTTCTCGAGGTCGAGCACCGCGTCGATGGCCTCCTTGGCCATGACCTCGGCGGCGTCCTGGTCGACGAGGTAGTCACCGCCCTTGACGGTGTCGAACGTGTGCCACTCCCAGTTGTCCTCCTCGACGTTCGCGAGCGCGGCGCACATGCCGCCCTGCGCGGCGCCCGTGTGGGAACGCGTGGGGTAGAGCTTGCTGATGACGGCCGTGCGCACGCGCGTCGAGGACTCGAGCGCCGCACGCATCCCGGCGCCGCCCGCGCCGACGATCACGACGTCGTACTGGTGGGTCTGCATGGTCTGGGGGCTTCCTTCGGGACGACGTCGTCAGGTCAGGCCGTGCAGAACGACGGCAGGAGGTTCAGGGGGGCGTCGGTCGGGCACGGGTCGAACGTGAAGATCACGAGCGTGCCGAGCGTGACGGTCACGAGGAACGCGAGGGCCAGCAGGCCCTTGAGCACGAGGCGCGTGCTGTCCTTCTCCGCGTAGTCGTTGACGATCGTCCGCATGCCGTTCGTGCCGTGGATCATCGCGAGCCACAGCATGAGCAGGTCCCAGATCTGCCACAGCGGCGAGGCCCACTTGCCGGCGACGAAGCCGAAGTCGATCGCCTTGACCCCCTCGCCCGCGACGAGGTTGACGAACAGGTGCCCGAAGATCAGCACGATGAGCAGGGCGCCCGACGCGCGCATGAACACCCAGCCGTAGAGCTCGGTGTTGCCGCGCGTCGTGAGGCGGGACGGACGGGCACGCGGCGGGCGCGGCGCCTTGGGGTCGGCGATCGTCGTCATCACTCGCCCCCGAACACGTGCATGAGGTGACGCGGCAGGAAGCCCGCCATCGTCACGACGAACAGAGCGACGACGATCCACAGCATCACGCGCTGGTACTTCGGGCCCTTGGCCCAGAAGTCCACGAGGATGATCCGGATGCCGTTGAACGCGTGGAACACGATCGCGGCGACGAGCCCGGCCTCCCCGAGCCCCATGATCGGGTTCTTGTACGTCCCGATCACGTCGTTGTACGCCTCGGGGGAGACGCGCACGAGCGACGTGTCGAGGATGTGCACGAGGAGGAAGAAGAAGATCGCGACACCCGTGACCCGGTGGGCGACCCACGACCACATGCCTTCGCGGCCGCGGTAGAGGGTGCCGACGGGTGCCTTCCTCTTCGCCGGTGGCGACGAAGGCGCTGCGGGCGCTGCAGGCGCTGCGGACACGGAGGGTGCCTCCTGGCGAGTCAGGGGTGGGACGGCGGCGTCCCGGGGTTCCCTCACTGTATAGACCCGTGAGGTCCCGCCTGCACGGGCCTGGGCCGAAGGTCCTGCGTGTGAGAAAGTCCACACTCTGGAACGTCGGGCCGTGGCGCGTCGATTTCTGCCAGGTGTCGCGACCGGTGGCGCGTACCTCGGTCGGGCCCGGCGCCGGTCCCGGTCCCGGCTAGCCTGGCCGCCATGTCGACGCAGACCCCCGCGATCCCCGGCTTCCACGCGGTCGTCCCCGCCGGCGGTGCCGGCACGCGGCTGTGGCCGCTCTCGCGGGCCGGGCACCCCAAGTTCCTGCTGGACCTCACGGGCTCGGGACGCACGTTGCTGCAGTCGACGGTCGAGCGGCTGACACCGCTCACCGGTCCCGACGGCGTGCTCGTCGTGACCGGGACGCGGCACGCGGCGGCGGTCGCCGAGCAGGTCCCGGTCCTCGTGCGGGCGTTCGGTGCCGACGACGAGCGTGGTCGCCTCCTCGTCGAGCCCTCGCCGCGGGACTCGATGGCCGCGATCGGCCTCGCGGCCGCGGTGCTGCTCGAGCGGCACGGCGAGGACGTCGTGCTCGGCTCCTTCGCGGCGGACCACGTCATCGCGGGCACCGACCGGTTCGAGGCCGCGGTGCGCGAGGCGGTCGTCGCGGCCCGCGCGGGGTTCGTCGTGACGATCGGGATCGCGGCCACCGGACCGTCCACCGCGTTCGGCTACGTGCGCGCGGGCGACACCCTCGGCCTGCTCGACGCACCGACCGCGCGCCGCGCAGCGGGGTTCACGGAGAAGCCCGACGAGCAGACCGCGACCGAGTACCTCGCGACGGGGGAGTACCGGTGGAACGCCGGGATGTTCGTCGTGCGCGCGTCGGTGCTGCTCGAGCACCTCGCGGCGCAGCTGCCCGCACTCGCGGCGGGGCTGCGCGAGATCGGCGCCGCGTGGGACACCCCGGCGCGCGACGACGTGCTCGCGCGCGTCTGGCCGGGGCTCACGAAGATCGCGATCGACCACGCGATCGCCGAGCCGGTCGCGGCCGCGGGCGGGGTGGCCGTCGTGCCCGGCGACTTCGACTGGGACGACGTGGGCGACTTCGCGTCGCTCGCCGACCTGCTGCCCTCGGCGACCCTCGGTGACGCGGCTGCCGTGCTGCGCGTCGGGTCGGACGACGCGTTCGTCGTCCCGGGCGGGGGGCGCACCGTCTCCGTCGTCGGCGTGCCCGACGCGGTCGTCGTCGACACACCCGACGCGCTGCTCGTGACGACCCGCGCGCACGCGCAGCAGGTCAAGGCGGCGGTCGACGGCTGGCGCGCCGCGGCGCGCGAGGACCTGCTCTGAGGACCCGTGCCGCGCGGGGGACGCCCGCGCCGGCGACGACCCGTGGGACGCCACGACCCGGTCCGGGTCGCGGCGATAGCCTCGCGGGGTGCCCGACTCCCACGCTGGACCGCGCGAGCCCGACCCCCGCGACGTGACCGTCCCGTCCGTGGACACGTTGCGCCCCGTACCGCACGACGACGCCGTCGTCCGGCTCACGGGCCTCGTGGGCGAGCTGCGCGACGAGCTCGTCGCGGTGCGCCGCGACCTGCACGCGCACCCCGAGCTCGCGCGCACCGAGGAGCGCACGACGCGCGTCGTGGCCGAGCGGCTGCGGGCCGCCGGGCTCGAGCCCGCGCTGCTGCCGGGCAGCGGGCTGATCTGCGACATCGGTCCGTCGCACGCCGCGAGCGGGCGGGGGCGCGTCGCGCTGCGGGCCGACCTCGACGCGCTCCCCGTGGCCGACGAGTGCGGTCTCGCGTGGCACTCCGAGCACCGCGGCGTCGCGCACGCGTGCGGTCACGACGTGCACACGACCGTCGTGCTGGGCGCCGGGCTGGCGCTCGCCGCGCTCGCGGCCGACGGCACGCTGGCGACCGGGGTGCGGCTCGTCTTCCAGCCCGCCGAGGAGGTGCAGCCCGGAGGCTCGCTCGACGTCATCGCCGCGGGTGCGCTCGACGGCGTCGCGGAGATCTTCGCGGTGCACTGCGACCCGAAGGTCGACGTCGGCCAGGTCGGGACCCGCATCGGTCCGATCACGTCGGCGAGCGACGAGGTCACGGTCGTCTTCTCGGGGCCGGGCGGGCACACGTCCCGGCCGCACCTCACGGGCGACCTCGTGTTCGCGCTGGGCCAGGTGGTCACGCAGGTCCCCGCGATCCTCGGTCGACGCCTCGACCCGCGCTCGGGCGTCAACCTCACGTGGGGCGCCGTGCAGGCGGGGGTCGCGCACAACGTGGTGCCGGGTTCGGGCACGCTGCGCGGCACGCTGCGGTGCCTCGACGTGCGCGCGTGGGAGACCGCGTCGCAGGTGTTCCACGACGCGGTCGAGCAGGTCGTCGCGCCGTACGGGGTCGAGGTGGAGATCCGCCACCAGCGGGGCGTCCCGCCCGTCGTGAACGACGAGCGTGCGACGGGCGTCCTCGAGGCGGCCGCGCGCGACGTGCTCGGGGTGCAGGCGGTGACCCTCACGGAGCAGTCGCTCGGCGGCGAGGACTTCGCGTGGTACCTCACGCACGTCCCCGGTGCGCTCGCGCGCCTGGGTACCCGGACGCCCGGCGGGCGGACGTACGACATCCACCAGGGCGACCTCGTGGTCGACGAGCGCGCGATCGAGGCGGGTGCGTTGCTCCTGGCGCGCGCCGCGGTGCTCGCGGGCGCGCGGTAGTCGAGCGGTAGTCGACGCGCACTGAGCAGCGCGCAGCAGGCGTCGTGCGGGGCGGTCCGGATCCTCCCGGGACGTCCGGGTGCGCCATGGTCGACGAGGGTCGGGACGCCTCGCGCGGCATTCGTATCGTGAGACGACAAGTCCGTCACCTGGGCTGATGTCGCAACTCGATAACAGTCCGGTGTGCGATACCCGTCGGTAACATGCGCGACGCGCGCGGCTCACTAGAGTCCGAACCATCAATGCCGGCCCGCGCGAACTGTGCACGGCGGCCGCGCACCCGGCGCCACCCGCGACGGCGCGCCGCCACCGGAGCCCGACGAGCCGGGTCGGTGTTCTGACGAGACCCAGGAGACACGCGTGAAGAAGCTCATCCGTGCGGCCGCGCTCAGCGGGGCGATCGCCCTCGCGCTCGCGGCGTGTGGCAACGCCCCCGACGACGAGGCCACGACGACCCCCGGCGGTGGCGCGACCGACGCCGCGACCGAGACCTCGGCGCCCACGACCGAGCCGGTCGACTTCAAGGCCTGCATGGTCTCCGACTCGGGCGGTTTCGAGGACAAGTCCTTCAACCAGTCCGGTGCCGAGGGCCTCGAGCGCGCGGGCTCCGAGCTCGGCGTGCAGATCAACAAGGTCGAGTCGACCGCCGCGACGGACTTCACCCCGAACATCGAGCAGATGCTCGCGGACGACTGCGACCTCATCATCGGCGTCGGCTTCCTCCTCGAGGACCCGATCCAGGCTGCGGCCGAGGCGAACCCGGACGTCGAGTTCGCGCTCGTCGACTCGGCGTTCTCCGACGCGGACTTCAACCCCGTGACGGTCGCCAACGCCAAGCCGCTGCTGTTCAACACGCAGGAGGCGGCGTTCCTCGCGGGCTACGTCGCGGCGTCGGTCTCGACGACGGGCACGGTCGCGACGTTCGGCGGCATCCAGCTCCCGTCCGTGTCGATCTTCATGGACGGCTTCGCGGACGGCGTCGCGCAGTACAACACCGACAGCGGCAAGACGGTCAAGGTGCTCGGCTGGGACAAGGCCAAGCAGACCGGCTCGTTCACGGGTGACTTCGAGAACCAGGCCAACGGCCAGAACCTGGCCAAGGGCTTCATCGACCAGGGCGCGGACATCATCATGCCCGTCGCCGGTCCCGTCGGCCTCGGTGCCGCGGCCGCCGCGAAGGACGCCGGTGACGTCTCGCTCGTCGGCGTCGACGCCGACTGGTTCCTCACGGCTCCCGACTACTCGTCGATCGTCCTGACCTCGGTCATGAAGGAGATCGGCCAGGCCGTGTTCGACACGGTCAAGCAGGCCTCCGAGGGCAGCTTCACGTCCGACCCGTACGTCGGCACGCTCGAGAACGGCGGCATCGGCATCGCGCCGTTCCACGACTTCGACTCGGTCGTCACCGACGAGGTCAAGGCGCGCGTCGACGAGCTCAAGCAGCAGATCATCAGCGGTGAGCTGAAGGTCGACTCGGTCAGCGCGAACTGACCTGTACGACGGTGGCCCGGGCGTGTGCCCGGGCCTCCGTCGTGCCCTGCGGATAGTGTGCGGACAAAGACGCGAAGGAGCGTGACCTCGTGAAGCTCGAGCTGCGGGGGATCACCAAGCGCTTCGGCGCGCTGGTGGCCAACGACCACATCGACCTCGTGGTCGAACCCGGCGAGATCCACGCCCTGCTGGGCGAGAACGGCGCCGGCAAGAGCACCCTCATGAACGTGCTGTACGGGCTGTACGACCCGGACGAGGGCGAGATCCTCCTCGACGACGAGGCGCGGGTCTTCGCAGGTCCGGGCGACGCCATGGCGGCCGGGATCGGCATGGTGCACCAGCACTTCATGCTCGTCCCCGTGTTCACGGTCGCGGAGAACGTCGCACTGGGGCACGAGCCCGTCAAGGGCGGCGGCCTGCTCGACCTCGCGCAGGCGCGCCGCACGGTGCGGGAGATCTCCGACCGGTTCGGGTTCGACGTCGACCCCGACGCGATGGTCGAGGACCTGCCCGTGGGCGCACAGCAGCGCGTCGAGATCATCAAGGCGCTCTCGCGCCGCGCCGAGGTCCTCATCCTCGACGAGCCCACCGCGGTCCTGACCCCCCAGGAGACCGACGAGCTGATCGGCATCATGCGTCAGCTCAAGGAGTCGGGCACGTCCATCGTCTTCATCACCCACAAGCTGCGCGAGGTGCGCGCGGTCGCGGACCGCATCACTGTGATCCGGCGCGGCACGGTCGTCGGGACGGCCGAGCCGACCGCGAGCGAGCCCGAGCTCGCGTCGCTCATGGTCGGGCGCTCGGTCTCGCTGGGTGTCGACAAGGCACCGGCCGAGCCCGGCGACGCCACGGTGCGGGTCCGCGGGCTGACCGTGATCGACGCGGCGGGCGTGCGCCAGGTCGACGACGTGAGCTTCGAGGTCTCGCGCGGCGAGATCCTCGCGATCGCGGGCGTGCAGGGCAACGGGCAGACCGAGCTCACCGAGGTGATGCTGGGGCTGCAGAAGCCCGTGGCCGGCTCGGTGACGCTCGACGGGCACGAGCTCGTCGGACGGTCCGTCAAGGACGTGCTGCGCGCCGGCGTCGGGTTCGTGCCCGAGGACCGGACGGTCGACGGGCTCGTCGCGGACTTCTCCGTCGCCGAGAACCTCGTGCTCGACCTGCACGACGAGCCCCCGTTCGCGCGCGGTCTGCAGATGGACCTCGCGAAGGTCCGTGCGAACGCCGACGAGCGCACGGTCGAGTTCGACGTCCGCACGCCGTCGACCGAGGCCGCGGCCGGCACGTTGTCCGGCGGCAACCAGCAGAAGGTCGTGCTCGCGCGCGAGATGAGCCGCCCGCTGCGCCTGTTCATCGCGTCGCAGCCCACGCGCGGCCTCGACGTCGGCTCGATCGAGTTCGTGCACAAGCGGATCGTCGCCGAGCGCGACCACGGCACGCCCGTGATCATCGTGTCGACCGAGCTCGACGAGGTGCTCGCGCTCGCCGACCGGATCGTCGTGATGTACCGCGGCCGCATCGTCGGCACCGTGCCCGGCGACACCGACCGTGACGTGCTCGGCCTCATGATGGCGGGCGTCCCGCTCGACGAGGCGCGCGTGCAGGCCGCGTCCCACCACACCCTCCTGGGCGAGGCGGACCTCGACGCCCAGGACGGCACCATCCAGGAGGCAGACCGGTGAGCAGCACGCCACCCCTTCCCGCACCGGACGCTCCCCAGGACGGTCCGGCGACGACCGCTGAGCCCTCGCGCGGCACGACCGTCCTGCGCGAGATGCTCTCGAGCAGCTGGCTCGTGACCGTCCTCGCGGTCGTCCTCGCGCTCGTGCTGTCGGGCATCCTGATCGCGGCCGCGGACGACGAGGTGCAGAAGGCTGCGGGGTACTTCTTCGCGCGGCCCGGCGACCTGATCTCGACCGCGTGGGACGCGGTGTCGAGCGCGTACGTCGCGCTGTTCCACGGCGCGGTCGTCGACCCGAGCAAGGATTCGTTCGCCGCGGCGATCAAGCCGCTCACCGAGACCATGACGGTGTCGATCCCGCTGATCCTCGCGGGTCTCGGGCTCGGCATCGGGTTCCGGGCGGGCCTGTTCAACATCGGTGCGCAGGGGCAGATCATCCTCGGCGCGATCTTCTCCGGCTGGGTGGCGTTCCACCTCGACCTGCCGGTCGGGCTGCACCTGCTGGTCGCGATCGTCGCGGCCGCGGTCGGCGGCGGGATCTGGGCCGGCATCGCGGGCTTCCTCAAGGCGCGCACCGGAGCGCACGAGGTGATCGTCACGATCATGCTCAACAACATCGCGGTGTACCTCGTCGCCTACCTGCTGACGACGTCGCTCCTGAAGAACCCGGGCAGCACCAACCCGATCTCGCCGAAGGTCCCCGACAGCGCGCAGTACCCGGCGCTCCTGGGCAGCAGCTTCCGGCTGCACGGCGGGTTCGTGCTCGCGATCCTCGCCGCGGTGTTCGTGTGGTGGCTCATGGAGCGCTCGACCGTCGGCTTCAAGTTCCGCGCGGTGGGGTCCAACCCGCACGCCGCACGGACGGCGGGCATCTCGGTCAACGCGTCCTACGTGTGGGTCATGGTCGTCGCGGGTGCGCTCGCGGGGCTCGCGGGCTCCGCGCAGGTGCTCGGCACGGACAAGGTGCTCACGGCCGACGTCGCCGCGAGCTTCGGGTTCGACGCGATCACCGTGGCGCTGCTCGGCCGGTCCAAGCCGCTCGGCACGTTCTTCGCCGGTCTGCTGTTCGGCGCGCTGCGAGCCGGCGGTTTCGCGATGCAGGCGCGCACCGGGACGCCGATCGACGTCGTGCTCGTCGTGCAGTCGCTCGTCGTGCTGTTCATCGCCGCCCCGCCGCTCGTGCGTGCGGTGTTCCGGCTCCCGACCCCCGGCGCGCGCGCGGCGCGAGCTCCGCGCTCGTCGACGAAGGAGGTGGCGGCATGAGCGCCCCGACGACGGACCGCCCGGCCGCGGCGGCGCCCGGCCTGACCCGGCCGCTCGAGCCGATCTCGTGGAAGGCGCCCATCGGGTACGGCGCGTTCGGCCTCGTGTCGCTCATGCTGTTCGGGCTGCTGCCCGACAGCGGCCGCACGTCGACCTTCACGATCTCGACGAGCAAGGACTTCTTCACGATCGACCCGGTCACGGTGCCGTCGAAGGCCACCGCGATCGTGCTCTCGCTCGTCGCGCTCGCGCTCGCCGCGTACTCGTGGTGGGCGACCCGCAGCCGGCGCAGGACGGGCGTGTGGGTCCCGGTCGTGTTCGGCGTCGCGGTCGTGCTCGCGTTCCTCACGTGGGCCGACGCGGGCAAGGACTCGCCGCTGCCCCTCACGAGCCTGCTGCAGGGGTCGCTGTTCCTCGCGATCCCGCTCGTGTTCGGCGGGCTCGCCGGCCTGCTGTGCGAACGGTCGGGCATCGTCAACGTCGCGATCGAGGGGCAGCTGCTCGCGGGGGCGTTCCTCGCGGCCGTCGTCGCCTCGATCACGCAGTCGGCGTACGCGGGGCTCATCGCCGCACCCGTCGCGGGCGCGCTCGTGAGCTCACTGCTCGTGCTGTTCTCGGTGCGCTACGTCGTGAACCAGATCATCGTCGGTGTCGTGCTCAACGTGCTCGTCGTCGGGGTCACGAGCTACTTGTTCTCGACCGTGCTCAAGAACGACGCCGCGACGTTCAACTCGCCGCCGAAGCTGCAGTCGATCGACGTCCCGGTGCTCAGCCAGATCCCGATCGTCGGGCCCGTGCTGTTCCGCCAGACCGCGCTCGTCTACATCATGTACGTCGTCGTGATCCTGCTGCAGGTGTTCCTGTTCCGCAGCCGCTGGGGTCTGCGGCTGCGGTCCGTGGGTGAGCACCCGAAGGCCGCCGACACGGTCGGCATCAAGGTCAACCGGACGCGCGTGCGCGCGACGCTGCTCGGTGGCGCGGTCGCCGGCCTCGGCGGTGCCTTCTTCACCGTCGCCGCCGGGCTCGCGTTCGGCAAGGAGATGACGGGCGGCAAGGGCTTCATCGCGCTGGCCGCGATGATCCTCGGCCGGTGGAACCCCGTGGGCGCGCTCGCCGCGGCGCTGCTGTTCGGGTTCTCGGACAACCTGCAGGTCGTCCTCGGCATCATCGGGACGCCGATCCCGAGCCAGATCATGCTCATGACGCCCTACGTGGTGACCATCTTCGCCGTCGCCGGCCTCGTCGGACGCGTACGTCCGCCGGCCGCCGAGGGCGAGCCGTACGTGAAGTGAGGACCGACGTGACGGACGCACCGGAGGTGGGCGACACGCTCGTCGTGGACTGGGACGCGCTGCGCGCGGTCGCGACCGAGGCGATGCGCAAGGCCTATGTGCCGTACTCCAAGTTCCCCGTGGGGGTCGCCGCGATCGTCGACGACGGCCGCGTGGTCTCGGGCTGCAACGTGGAGAACGCGAGCTACGGCGTGACGCTGTGCGCCGAGTGCTCGCTCGTGTCGGCGCTCGTGATGTCGGGCGGCGGACGGCTCGTCGCGTTCACGTGCGTCGACGGGCACGGCAACGTGCTCATGCCGTGCGGGCGGTGCCGTCAGCTCCTGTGGGAGCACGGCGGCGCGCGCCTCGTGCTCGAGACGGTCTCGGGCCTGCGGACCATGGACCAGGTGCTGCCCGACGCGTTCGGACCCGACGACCTGGCGGCCCGGGCATGAGCGAGCGGTTCGACGCGGTCGACGTGATCGTCGCGAAGCGCGACGGCCACCGGCTGAGCGATGCGCAGATCGACTGGGTCGTCGACGCCTACACGCGCGGTGTGGTCGCCGAGGAGCAGATGTCGGCGCTCACCATGGCGATCCTGCTCAACGGCATGGACCGGGCCGAGATCGCGCGGTGGACCGCCGCGATGATCGCGTCGGGCGAGCGCATGTCGTTCGCCGACCTGGGCCGACCGACGGCCGACAAGCACTCGACCGGGGGCGTGGGGGACAAGATCACGCTCCCGCTCGCCCCGCTCGTCGCGGTGTTCGGCGTCGCGGTGCCGCAGCTGTCGGGCCGTGGCCTCGGGCACACGGGTGGCACGCTCGACAAGCTCGAGTCGGTCCGCGGCTGGCGTGCGGCGCTCACGAACGACGAGATGATGCGCCAGCTCGGCGACGTCGGCGCGGTCATCTGCCAGGCGGGCTCGGGTCTCGCGCCCGCCGACCGCAAGCTGTACGCGCTGCGCGACGTGACGGGCACCGTCGAGGCGATCCCGCTCATCGCGAGCTCGATCATGAGCAAGAAGATCGCCGAGGGCACGGGTGCGCTCGTGCTCGACGTCAAGGTCGGCTCGGGTGCCTTCATGAAGGACCAGGCGCGGGCGACCGAGCTCGCGCGCACCATGGTCGAGCTCGGGACCGACGCGGGCGTGACGACGGTCGCGCTGCTCACCGACATGTCGACGCCCCTCGGTCGGACCGCGGGCAACGCGCTCGAGGTGCGCGAGTCCGTCGAGGTCCTGGCCGGCGGCGGCCCCGCCGACGTCGTCGAGCTCACGGTCGCGCTCGCGCGCGAGATGCTCGACGCGGCCGGGCGCCCCGACGCCGACCCCGCGGCCGCGCTCGCCGACGGTCGTGCCATGGACGTATGGCGCCGGATGATCGCCGCGCAGGACGGCGACCCGGACGCGCCGCTGCCCGTCGCGCGCGAGAACGAGCAGGTGCTCGCCGAGACCGACGGCGTCCTGACGACGCTCGACGCCTACGCCGTGGGCATCGCCGCGTGGCGGCTCGGCGCGGGGCGCGCGCGCAAGGAGGACCCGGTGCAGGCCGGCGCGGGCGTCGAGATCCACGTGCGGCCCGGTGAGCGGGTCGTCGCGGGGCAGCCCGTGCTCACGCTGCACACCGACACGCCCGACCGGTTCGCCCGGGCCCGCGAGGCGCTCGTCGGCGGGATCGTCGTCGACCCGCACGGTGCACCGGGGGCGGGACCTCTGGTCCTCGACCGGATCACGGCCTGATCGCGACGATGAGCACGTGTCCGGGTGGGCGCGCGGCGGGGCGTCGGTCCGCGGATGGCGGGGCGCGGCGGCCCGGACGAGGATGAAGGGACGACCGGCGACGAGGAGGACGCGATGAGCACGCTGCCCGGACCTGACGCCTGGCGGGACGCAGGGCTCGAGCCCGCTGACCCGGACGTCCCCGCCCGCCTCACCGACGAGGACGCCGCGACCGACGGTGACGCCGAGGAGTACCGACCCGGCTTCGCGCGGCCCGACCGCGAAGGTGCCGCCGACGAGGCGGACGTGGTCGAGCAGGACATCGAGGTACCCCTCGACGACGAAGGAGACGAGTGAGCGAGACGCCCGAGCACGACGGGGCCGACAGGCGTGACGGGGCCGACGAGCCCGACGGCTCTGGTGCGCAGGACGGGTCCGACGAGCGGGGCGGGTCCGACGCGCGCAGCGCGGACGTCGCGGCGCTCGTCGCGCTGATCCCGACGCTGCCGAAGGTCCTGCTGCACGACCACCTGGACGGCGGGCTGCGGCCCGCGACGGTGGTCGAGCTCGCGGCGCAGATCGGGCACGAGCTGCCGAGCACCGACCCCGACGAGCTCGGTCGGTGGTTCATCGAGGCGGCGTCGGCCGGGTCGCTCGAGCGGTATCTCGAGACGTTCGCGCACACCGTGGCCGTGCTGCAGACCGCCGACGCGCTGCGGCGCGTGGCGCGCGAGGCGGTGCTCGACCTCGCGGCCGACGGCGTCGTCCACGCCGAGGTGCGCTACGCGCCCGAGCAGCACCTCGAGCGCGGGCTGAGCCTGCAGGACGTCGTCGACGCGGTCCGGGCGGGGTTCGACGAGGGTGTCGAGGAGGCGCGCGCGGACGGTCGCACGATCCGGGTGCGGACGATCCTGTGCGCGATGCGCCACCTCGACCGGTGGCAGGACGTGGCGGACCTCGCGATCGCGAACCGCGACGCGGGGGTCGTCGCGTTCGACCTCGCCGGACCCGAGGACGGCTTCCCGCCCTCCGCGCACCCCGAGGTGTTCGCGGCGCTGCGGGCCGCGCACCTGCCGGTCACGCTGCACGCGGGCGAGGCGGCGGGGATCGGCTCGGTGTCGTCCGCGCTCGCCGAGGGTGCGCTGCGGCTCGGGCACGGCGTGCGGCTCGTCGACGACGTGGCCGCCGACGCGCTCGGGGACCGGCTCGGCCACGTGGCGCACTGGGTGCGGGACCGCCGCATCGCGCTCGAGGTGTGCCCGTCGTCGAACGTGCAGACCGGCGGGGCGCCGTCCGTCGGTGAGCACCCTGTGACGCGGCTGCGGCGGCTCGGCTTCGCCGTGACCGTGAACACCGACAACCGGCTCCAGTCGGGCACCACGCTCGGCCGGGAGCTCACGCTGCTCGTCGAGCAGGCCGGCTGGACGCTGGCCGACCTCGAGGACGCGACCGCCACCGCGGCGGCCCAGGCGTTCGTCCACCTCGACGAGCGCACCGCACTCATCGACACCGTGATCCGGCCGGCGTTCGCCGCGGCCCGGGGAGGAAGGCACCGAGCATGACCCACCAGCCGCTGGACGCCGCCGCGCTCGCGCAGTTCATCGACCACACGCTCCTCAAGCCCGAGGCGACGCGCGCCGACGTCGAGGCGCTCGTCGAGGAGGCCGTGCGGCTCGGGACGTACTCGATCTGCATCTCACCGTCGTTCCTGCCCGTGCAGGTGCCCGAGGGCCTCAAGGTCGCGACGGTGTGCGGGTTCCCGTCCGGCAAGCACCACAGCACGGTCAAGGCCGCCGAGGCCGCGCGCGCGGTCGCGGACGGCGCCGACGAGGTCGACATGGTCATCGACGTCGGCGCGGCCAAGGAGGGTCGGTTCGACGACGTGCAGGCGGACATCGCCGCGGTGCGTGCCGCGGCCCCGGCCCCCACGGTCCTCAAGGTCATCATCGAGTCCGCGGCGCTCACGGACCACGAGATCGTGCACGTCTGCAAGGCCGCGGCGGCCGCGGGTGCGGACTTCGTCAAGACGTCGACGGGCTTCCACCCCGCAGGCGGCGCGACCGTGCACGCGGTGCGGCTCATGGCCGACGCCGTCGGCGGACGGCTCGGCGTCAAGGCGTCCGGCGGGGTGCGGACCTCGGCCGACGCGCTCGCGATGATCGAGGCCGGCGCGACGCGGCTCGGCCTGTCCGGTTCCGCCGCGGTCCTCGCGGGACTCGAGGCCGACGCGGGCTACTGAGCGCGTCGTGCCGAGGGACGTGATTCGCCGGCACGCCTCCGGCACGCGCCGAGTGCAGCCGTATCGGACGAGTCAGGGATGCACCTGAACCGGCCGTCCCGAGCGTACAGAGGTCGCCAGGTCGCGCAGAGCCGCGCCGCACGGCGTCGTGCACCCACGGCATCCGCTATTCGCCCCTGCTGGCGCCCGGCACCATCGCCGGGCGCCAGCAGATCCTCAGTGGCAGCTGCCGATCGCGGTGTTGATGAAGTCCGTGGCAGTCACGACCCAGGCCTCGTTCTGGTAGCCGTTGCTCGTGAAGTATCCGCCGTTGGTGTCGATGGCGTAACGCATGGCCCCGGTGCTGCGGTTCTGGTGGGAGTGCTTGGTGGTGCCTCCCGTAGCCGAGTAGACGTAGCCCGACAGCGGCGCGCCGGTGCAGTTGTATGTCCCGGACTTGGCGACCTGGGCGTTGGCTGCGCCCGCCCCCGCCACGACGAGCGCGGCGCTGAGCGCGAGGCCGGTGAGGACCCTGACCTTCTGTGACATCGTGATCTACCCCTGTCCATCTTGCGGACCGCCTGGTGTTTCAGGCGGAGTCAGCCACCCCAGACCAGCTCCAAGGGGGTGTCGGGCGGACAAGCCCGACTCAGCGCCTCGTCGCCGCCCCCCGCTTCGTTCACCTGGGCCCACGGGCTCCAAGGCGCGGATTCCCAGGTGGCCAAGAACGTCGGCTCGGAAGGGATGTCGGTGATGGTGTATCCCTGCCCGGTCAGGCACTCGACGAGTGTCGTGGTCTGGTAGACGTAGTCGATGTGCTTCTGCTCGGCGGTCCACCGCGACCTGTCCTGAGCCGGGTCCCGCGGGTACTTGGCCGCGCACTCGTAGACCGCCAGATTGAAGGCCGCCGCTTGGTCGCTGCTCGGGAGCTCGACCGTGAACGTGGTGCCGTCCTCCGCCAGCCGGACGTTGGCGAACCCCGCGTCGTGCAGACACGTGACCTGGGTGCTCGCGAAGTCGGCAGCGGAGACGAGGCGCACCATGTCGACCTGCGGCGGGTCGGTGATCTCATTGAGCTCGGCCTGGCCGGCGATCCACGCGTCGAGCGCTGCCTGGTCCTCCTTGTCGAGAACACGGCCGGGGCCTTGAGCGCCGTTCGCGGGCGTCGCGTCGGAGTGCTTCGCGTCCGTGTCCGCGGAGCAGCCACCAGCGAGGCTGACGACGACGAGCATGATGGCGGCCGTCCGCGGGAGCGCTCTCATCTGCATCCGTCGTCCTGTTCTCGCGGCGCATCATCGGTGACAGGTGACGCGGCGCAGCGGACGCAGCCCCCTCGTCCGGAGACGCTAGGGGTGCTGGTCCGCGGCGGTCAATAGCTGAAATCCATGGGTTGACCTGCCGGGACTTCGGCGGGAGCATGTGCGCGGTCGTCAGGGGGCTCGTCGCACTGTGGGAGCCGCGACCGGAGGGGGGATCGCTTCATGCGCAGGGGACTGCAACGGGATGTGCGTACGGTCCAAGGAGGCCAGAGCGGACGGATCGTCCGACGCACCGCGGTGGTCGCGGCCCTCGTCGTCACGCTCGGCGTCGGCTGGTGGGCAGGCCGCGCGACGCTCGCGGAGCCGACGACGCAGGAGTCGGTGGCTCCGCAGCAGGTCGACGCGACGGTCACCGAGGCGACGGTGGGCCGGTCGGTGACGTACTCGGCGACCGTCACGCAGGAGTTCACGACGATCGCGTCCAACGCCGTGCCGGGCACGGTCACGCACGTCGGCGTCCCCGAGGTGAACGTGGGCGACGAGCTCTACGCGGTGGACGGGACACCGGTGCGTGCGGTGGAAGGTAGTACGCCGTTCTGGCGTGACCTGGCCAGCGGCGCCGTGGGCCCGGACGTGGCCCAGCTGGAGCAGGCCCTCGTTGCGCAGGGCTTTCTGAAGGGGACCGCGGACGAGAAGTTCACGTACGCGACGAGCCGTGCGGTGCGGGCCTGGCAGAACGCGTCGGGCCGCGAGCAGACCGGCGTGGTGCTGCACGGCGAAGTCGTCGCGGTGCCGACGCTCCCGACCACGGTGAAGCTCGCCGAGGCCGTGCACATCGGACAGGTGCTCGCCGGTGGTGAGCCCGCCGTTCTCGCGAGGCAGGCGGCCCCCTCGTTCGCGTTGCAGCTCATGGCCGAGCAGGCGTCCCAGGTGCCACCTGACGCCGCCGTGGCGGTGAAGTTCCAGGACACGGTGTGGTCCGCGATCATCACCGGGACCGACGTCGGTGAGAACGGGGTGACGGCGCTCATTCTCGCGGCGCCGGACGGTGGGCCGGTCTGTGGTCAGGAGTGCGGGCTGCTCCCCGCGGACGAGACGGTCTCGCTCATGGCCGACGTCCAGCTCGTCCCGAGCGTCACCGGGCCGGGCGTTCCCGCTGCTGCCGTTCGCACGGCGGCGAGCGGCAGCACCTACGTGGTCCGGCAGGACGGCACCCAGGTGCCCGTGACGGTCAAGGCCTCCGGCGACGGCATCGCGGTCATCGACGGGCTCGACATCGGGGACACGGTGCGTGTGCTCGGCGCCGGCACCCCCGAGCAAGGGCTCGACCGCGGTGGTGAGTGACGCAGCGTTGGCCGTGCGCGACCTGACGTTCGCGTACGGACGAAGCACCGAGGAGCTGTTCGACGGGCTGACGTACGAGTTCACACTTGGCGCAGTGACGGCGGTGACCGGGCCGTCCGGCCGAGGGAAGTCGACGCTGCTCTACGTGCTGGGGCTCATGCTGCGTCCGCGGCATGGCGCTGTGCTGTTCGGCGGTTCCCGGGTCGACGACCGCTCCGACGCGGACCGCAGCGCCGTCCGCGCCCGTCGGCTCGGGTTCGTGTTCCAGGACGCGGTGCTCGATCCGACCCGCACGGTGCTCGACTCCGTCATCGAGCCTGCGCTGTACGCGGGTCGGCGGGCGGCGGACGTGCGCGCCCGAGCTCGGGGACTGCTCGACGACCTGGGCGTGGGTGGTCGGGCCGACCACCGGCCCGGAGAGATCTCCGGTGGACAGGCGCAGCGTGTCGCGATCGCCCGCGCGCTGCTGGTGGATCCCGAGGTGATCCTCGCCGACGAGCCGACGGGCAACCTCGACCACGACAACGCCATCATCGTGCTCGACGCCCTCGGCCGAGCCGCGCTCTCGGGGCGCACGGTCGTGATCGCCACGCACGACCCGTTCGTCCTGGACCGGTCCGACGAGGTGCTCGCACTGTGAGGATCGGCGTCCTTGTCCGTGAGGCCGTCCGCTCGGCGCTCTCCTCCAGGGTGCCGACGGCGCTGGTCGCTGTGCTCGTCGCGGCAATGTGCCTGACGACGATCCTGACCGTGGGCCGGGCCGCGGCTGCGCAAGGGCAGGTCGAGAAGCGCCTCGAGGACGCCGGGTCGCGGCTGTTGGCGGTGTCCGACGCGAAGGATTCCGGCTTCCTCACCGCGTCCGTCGTCGACCAGGTCACGGGCATGAGTACCGTCGAGCGCGCCGTCGGCTGGACCGTCCCCGTCGACGTCACGAGCGCGGCCGTCGGAGGCGGCGCGGCGGTACCTGCCTGGACGGTCGTCGGAGACCTCGCGGACGCTGTCGAGCTGGTGGCGGGCCGCTGGCCTCAGCCGGGCGAGGCCCTCGTCTCGGTGGCCGCACAGGCTGCGCTCGGGTTCGACGCGCCCGTCGGTGCCGTCTCGACCAGCGGCGACGAGCAGGGCTGGTCCGTGGTCGGCGCCTTCCGTGCGCGGGCACCGTTCACGGACCTCGAGGCCGGAGTCGTCGCAGCCGGTGCGCCGGGCACGCCCGCGCACACGCTCAACGTCGTCGCCACGGACTCGTCGGGGGCGAAGGTGACCCAGTCAGCCGTCATGGCGCTGTTGGCGCGCACAGACCCGGCAGATCTGTCCGTCGTCTCGCCGACCTCGCTCGCAGAGCTCCAGGACGCCGTGGTCGGAGACCTCGCCAGGTACAACCGGACCCTGCTGCTAGCCGTGATGACGGCCGGGGCCGTCCTCGTCGGCGTCGTCTCGGCTGCCGACGTCCTGGTCCGCCGCCGCGATCTCGGCCGTCGCCGCGCGCTCGGCGCACCTCGGTGGGCGCTGACGGTGCTCGTCCTCGTGCGCGCCACCTGCGGCGGGGTTGTCGGGGCCGTGGTCGCAGCAGTCGTCGGTGTGCTCGTCACGGAGAGGATCGGTCAGGCGGTGCCGCTGACGTTCGTCGCCGCGACGGCCGCCCTCGGAGTCCTCGCTGCCGCGTTGTCGAGCGTGCCACCCGCGGTGGCCGCCGCTCGGCAGGATCCTGTCCGCGTGCTGAGGACACCGTGAGCGAGTGAGGGAGCGCGCCGCCCTCGCCGTGCGCACCGGCGTGCAGCACGTCGCGTGCGGTGGCGTCGTGCCTGCGGACCGGGGAGGACTCGCGGGGCGGTGGCGCTCCGGGTCAGGCGATGCCGAGGGCGGTGCGCATGTCGGCGGCGACCGCGTCGAGGCGGGCTCGGGCGCGCGTGCGGGCCTCGCCGACGGACCCGTCGGTCGCGTCCGGGGCCACGGGCTCGACGACCTCGAGGTAGCACTTGACCTTCGGTTCGGTGCCCGACGGCCGCACGATCACGCGCGAGCCGTCGGCGGTGTCGAGCCGCAGGCCCTCGGTCGGCGGCAGCCCGCCGCGCTCCTCCTCGGTGCCGCGCGCGAGGTCGACGACCCGGGTCACGGCCGACCCGCCGACGGACGCGGGCGGGTCGTCGCGGAGCCGCCCGACGGTCGCGGGGATCTGGGCGAGGTCGTCGTACCGCGCCGAGACCTGACCCGTGAGGTAGAGGCCGTGCGCGCGGGCGAGGTCGTCGAGCGCGTCGACGAGCGAGCGGCCGGCGGTCTTGAGGTGCGCCGCGAGACCCGCGACGAGCAGCGCGGCCGAGATGCCGTCCTTGTCGCGGACGTTGTCGGGGGCGACGCAGTAACCGAGCGCCTCCTCGTACGCGTACACGAGGCCGTCGACGCGGGAGAGCCACTTGAAGCCCGTGAGCGTCGGGGTGTGCTGCACGCCCGCCGCGGCCGCGATCGCGGCGAGCTGGCGCGACGAGACGATCGAGCTCGCGAACGTCGCGTCGGGGTCCCGTGGCCCGGGGTCCGCGGCGAGCCGGTCCGCGGCGACCTGGCCGAGCAGCGCGCCCGTCTCGTCGCCGTGCAGCATGCGCCAGCCCTCGGCCGCCGCGGTGTCCGGGCCGCGGAACGCCCGGCTGCGCGGGTCCCGGACCGCGACCGCGCACCGGTCGGCATCGGGGTCGAGCGCGATGACCAGGTCCGCACGCTCGTCGGACGCGAGACCCAGTGCGAGGTCGATCGCCCCCGGCTCCTCGGGGTTCGGGAACGCGACCGTGGGGAAGTCCGGGTCGGGCGCCTCCTGCTCGGGCACGACGAGCACGTCGGTGAACCCGGCGCCGCGCAGGACGCGCTGCGCGACGACCGCACCCACCCCGTGCAGGGGGGTCAGGACGATCTTCAGGTCGGCCGCGGTCGCGCGGACCGTCGGGTCGGCGAGGGCGAGCGTCGCGTCGACGTACGCGTCCACGACGTCGTCGCCGAGCACCGTCCAGCCCTCGGTGGCGCGGGGGACGGACGCGACCGACGGCACCCGGGCGATCTCCGCCGCGATCGCCGCGTCGGCGGGCGGCACGATCTGTGCGCCCTGACCGGCGTCGGTCACGACGCGGCCACCCAGGTAGACCTTGTAGCCGTTGTCCTGCGGCGGGTTGTGCGACGCCGTGACCATGACGCCCGCATCGGCGTCGAACCGGCGCACGCTGAACGCGAGCAGGGGCGTCGGCAGCGGGCGGGGGAGCAGCAGCACCTCGATGCCGACGGCCGTCAGGACCGCGGCCGTGTCGAGCGCGAAGTCGCGGGACTTGTGCCGTGCGTCGTAGCCGACGACGACGCGCGGCGGGGGCGTGAGCCCGTCCAGCTCACCGAGGAGGTAGTCCGCGAGACCCGATGCCGCGCGGATCACCACGGCGCGGTTCATGCGGTGCGGGCCGCCCGCGATCGCGCCGCGCAGACCGGCCGTGCCGAACTGCAGCAGCCCTTGGAACCGGTCGGCGAGCTCGGCGCGCGCGAGCCGCGCCTCGCGCAGCACGCGCTGCTGCTCGGGGTCGGGCTCGGCTCCCGCGACCAGGTCGTCGGGGGTCTCGTCGGCGGTGCGCAGCAGCTCGCGCAGCTCGTCGGCGGTCTCCGGGTCCGGGTCGTCGTCGATCCACGCCTCGACCTGCGCGCGCAGGTCCTCCCACGCCTCGTCGCGGCTCATGGCTCCCAACGTACTGACCAGTACGGTCTCGCACGAACCGAACGTCCCGCGTCACGCGGGGCGCGGCGTGCGGGTCGCGTCACAGGCGGCGGATGATGTCCGCGAGCAGCGCGCTGATCCGCGGGCCTGCGGCCTGACCGGCCTCGAGGACCTCGGCGTGCGACAGCGGCTGCGCGCTGATCCCGGCCGCGAGGTTCGTCACGAGCGAGATCCCCAGCACCTCGAGCCCGGACTGCCGCGCGGCGATCGCCTCGAGCGTCGTCGACATCCCGACGAGGTCGCCGCCCATCCGCGCCGCCATCTGCACCTCGGCGGGCGTCTCGTAGTGCGGCCCGCGGAACTGGACGTACACGCCCTCGTCGAGCGACGCGTCGACCTCGCGCGCGAGCGCGCGCAGGCGCGTCGAGTACAGGTCGGTGAGGTCGACGAACGTCGCGCCCTCGAGCGGCGACGTCGCCGTGAGGTTGAGGTGGTCGCTGATGAGCACGGGGGTGCCCGGAGCCCACGCCGGGTTCAGCCCGCCGCACCCGTTCGTCAGCACGACGACCGAGGCGCCCGCCGCGGCCGCGGTGCGCATGCCGTGCACGACGCGCCGCACCCCCTTGCCCTCGTACAGGTGCGTGCGCGAGCCCAGCACGAGCGCGTGCCGGCCCGTGTCGCCGATGCGCACCGAGCGGATCGTGCCGACGTGCCCGTGCACCGCCGCCGCCGAGAAGCCGGGCACGTCCGTGCTCGCGACCTGCGCGACCGTCTCGCCCAGCAGGTCCGCCGCGCCGCCCCAGCCGGAGCCGAGCACGAGCGCCACGTCGTGGCGTGCGACACCCGTCGCGTCGGCGAGGAACGCCGCGGCCGCGCGGGCCACGTCGAACGGGTCGGTCGTCGGGTCGTCGAGGTCGAGGGCGTCGCTCATGAGCGCCAACGTAGTCCCCGGCGGGCGTGCGTTCCGTCACGCCGACGGCCGCGTCCCCGTACGGCGGCGGTCCGACGAGCGTGTGCACGTGTATGCGCGCACGCGTGCTGCCGCGACGAACGGCACAATGGCATCCCGTGAGCACACCTCCCGGCACGCCCGCCCTGCCCGACACCCGCGTCGTCGTCGTGGGCGGCGGCCCCGGCGGGTACGAGGCCGCGCTCGTCGCACGGCGCCTGGGCGCGGACGTCACGGTCGTCGAGGAGAAGGGGCTCGGCGGATCCGCCGTCCTCACCGACGTCGTGCCGTCGAAGACGCTCATCGCGACGGCCGAGTGGATGACGATCGCCGACCGCGCGCCCGAGCTCGGCATCCGCGGCGGCGTCGGCCCCGAGCACCGGCACCACATCGACCTCGCCGCGGTCAACACGCGCGTCAAGGCGCTCGCCGCCGCGCAGTCCGCGGACATCCGCGGCCGGCTCGAGAAGGAGGGCGTGCGCGTCGTGCTCGGTCGAGGCCGCCTCGACGGACCGCAGCGCGTCGTCGTCGACCTCGCCGACGGCGGGACGCAGACCACGCTCGACGCCGACGTGGTGCTCGTCTCGACCGGCGCGCGTCCCCGCGAGCTGCCCGAGGCGAAGCCCGACGGTGAGCGCATCCTCACGTGGACGCAGCTGTACGACCTGCCGGCGCTGCCCGAGAAGCTGATCGTCGTCGGGTCGGGCGTCACGGGTGCCGAGTTCGCCGGTGCGTACACGTCGCTCGGCGCGGACGTCACGCTCGTGTCGTCGCGCGACCGCGTGCTCCCCGGGGAGGACGGCGACGCCGCCGAGCTCATCGAGCAGGTGTTCAAGCGGCGCGGGATGACCGTGCTGTCGCGCTCGCGGGCCGCGGGCGCGCGCCGGACCGCCGACGGGGTCGTCGTGACGCTCGCGGACGGCCGGGAGATCGAGGGGTCGCACGTGCTGTTCGCGGTCGGTTCGATCCCGACGACGGACGGGCTCGGGCTCGAGGAGGCCGGTGTGCGGGTGACGCAGTCGGGTCACATCGAGGTCGACAAGGTCTCGCGCACGAGCGTGCGGGGTGTCTACGCGGCCGGTGACGTGACCGGTGTCCTGCCGCTCGCGTCCGTCGCCGCGACGCAGGGTCGGATCGCGATGTCCCACGCGCTCGGCGACGCCGTCACGCCGCTGTCGTTGCGCGCCGTGGCCGCGAACATCTTCACGGCCCCCGAGATCGCGACCGTCGGGTACTCCGAGCAGCGTCTGCTCGACGAGGGCACGCCGTACGAGGTCAGTGCGCTGCCGATCAAGCGCAACCCGCGCGCGAAGATGCTCGGCGTGCGCGAGGGCTTCGTGAAGCTCTTCGCGAGCCCCGGCTCCGGGACGGTGCTGGGTGCCGTGCTCGTCGGACCGCGTGCGTCCGAGTCGGTGTTCCCGCTCTCGCTCGCCATCACGCACCGGCTGTCCGTCGACCAGATCGCCGACGTCATGACCGTCTACCCGTCGATGTCCGGCTCGCTCGCCGAGGTCGCCCGCACCCTGCACCACCGCGCCACGGACTAAAGCGTGATCGGAGGGCTGCATGTCGTTAGATATTGAGTCGCAGTTGGCGTCGATCGTGACGGAGCTCGCGGAATCGGATGATGCGTACCTGTGCGATGGCGATTGTCGTTCCGGTGTGGCGTGGAGTCGGGTAACGGAGATCACGATCAGGTTCGCCGTTCGAGGGGATGAGTTGCACTTGCACGCCGGTTCGGGCCTCACGCTCCGGTTCGTCGTCGACAGTGACGGCGGGTTGGACTCCGAGGGGATCCTCGCAGTCTCAAGAGCCATCCTCGCCGGAGATGCCGTGGAGTCTTTCGGAATCCCCGGCCAGCCCGACGATGGACTTTTTGCGACCGGGTACGACATTCCCGAGCTCGGCTTCTCTGGCGGTGTCTCGTCGCGAGCGGCCACATTTGTCGCACGGCTGGCGGGGCCCCTCGAGTCCGCACGCCTTCTGAGATAGCCGAGAGCGGCGCTCTATGGCATGGTGACCCAGCGCTCTACCGCCGATGGCACGCGGGGCAATCGTTCTGCTCGTCGATGTCCGGTTCGCTCGCCGAGGTCGCCCGCACCCTGCGCCACCGAGCCACGGATGAGCTCGGTCTCGGTCACCACAGCCCAACTCTCGTTGTCCTTGGCGTGTAGTCCCCAGAGCAACCGCGATCGGTCAGGCGTTGATACGGAGCGCCTCAGAGGCTCGGTACTCCTCGGCGTCGGCACTTATGCGGTACTCAATTACGGCGATCTTGTGCTCCTGCAACGCCGCGAGGACCTCGTCGGGTGTGGCGTAGAAAAACTCGCGTCGAACGTTGATGCGGTTGACCCGACGATCAGCGAAATGCCGGTGCAGCATCGCTTCGATACTGTAGGCGTCCTCCGAGAAGAACAAGGCATGGACGTCAAAGTTGAACGGCACCGACGCATCGGACAGCTCTCGGATCCGGTCCATCGGATCCAATCGACGGGTCATCCCGATCTTCACCACCCGCTCGCCCATCGAGCCCAGGTTCGAAATTACGTACACGTACCCCGCGCGAACGTTTGCCGCGCGGTAGTCGACATTGGCGATCGACTGATCGATCTCCGAAAGTTTCGCGCGCAGCTCGGCGGCGCCGGCTTCATCTCCGCGCGTCTCCAAGGCGGCCAGGGCGTTGGCGTAGTGCTCACGCTCCTTGTCAAGCTTCTCGCGCTCGCGGCGCAGTTCTTCTTCGGCCCTCTTTGCCTCGCGAAGCTCCTCGCGGTGGGCGCGCTCGGTCTCCTTGGCGGCCTGCACCGCGGCAACGTGTCGGGCGGCGAGCTCGAGCTCGCGCATCCGCAATTGGTGGTACTCCCCGGTGATCGCCAGCGCGATCATCTTCCCGTTGCTCGCGACCCGGGCTGCGGCCTTCTCCAGGCGCGCCTGTGCGGTGCTCAAGCCGCCCGCGCGCACGGTCTTGATCGCGTTCTCGGCCTCCGCGTTGTACGCGGCAAGAAGCATCTTGGACATGTCATTGATGAAGGTGCGGCCCTTGGCGGCTGAATTATTGAAAGTGAAGTTCTCGACCGCGGTGGTCGCGCGCTTGGCCGTGACGCAGTTCTTGATCTCCACTCGAATCGCGGACACCTCGGCGGCGAGCCGAGCCGAGTCCTCCGCCGGATGGGCGAAGTCATAGAGCCCGAACTCGGACACCTCGATCGCATTGCGCACGTCGATGGCCTGAGTACGCAGGGCGTCGAGGTCGCGGCGAGCCGCATCTACCTCAGCAGCCACACGGGCGAGGTCGATGCGCGCACGCTCGGTGCGCGCATCGATCTGCGCGAGGTCCCATGCTCCGACCTCCTGCAACACGGTGCGCAGTTGGTCGTTCTCCTGCGCGAGGTCCTTGGCTGCCGAGCGCGCACCGAACAAACCGACCTTGCGGCTGGTTGCCTCGCCGCTCGGCGTGGGCGAGACCGGCGCCACGGACTCGGCGGGTGCTGAAACCGTGGCCTGTGGCTGCGCCGCGGGCCGTTGAGCCGGTTGCACATGGCCTGTCCACTGCTGCCCGTCCCACCAACGCACGAACGCGGAATCCTGTGGGTCCGGATACCAATTCGGCGGCGTCGGGGTCACGAGGGCAACGTACCGACCACGACCAACGTCGACAAGGCCGATCGTCGATGACATGGCGGAGCCTGTCGGCCCCGCACGCGGCACGCGCTGCGCCTGCTCGGTCGCTCAAGGCGGACTGGGCCCGAGATGCGCTCACGGGGTGAGGTGGGCGACGAGCGGGAGGTGGTCGCTGGCCGTGAGCCCGGGGAGGACCTCGGCGGTCGCGAACGTGACGTCGTGACCGAACACCCAGTCGATGCGCTCGGTCGGGTCGGTCGACGGTGACGTGAGGACGTCGGGGTCACCGACGGCGTCGATCGCGCTGACCCAGCCCGCGTCCGTCAGCAGGTCGAGCTCGGGCCGGCCCGGCTGCGCGTTGAGGTCGCCCGCGAGCACGGCCGGGCCGACGGGTGGTGCGGCGGACAGGAGCGCGGTGAGCTGGTCGAGGCGGGTCGGTGTGTTCTCCGCGCGGTGCTGCAGGTGCACCGACGTCACGCGCACCTCCGTGCCCGACGCGGTGGTCAGGGTCGCCGAGATCGCCGAGCGCGACTGGGGTCCGGCGCCGTAGGGCAGCGGCGTGACGACGACGTCGGTGAGGCCCGACCGGGCGAGGACCGCGTTGCCGAACTGGTGGTCGGCCGCGGGTGCGAACCGCACCGTCATGCCGAGCCGGTGGGACAGCCACGTCGCCATGTCGGCCCCGCCGCCGAACACCCAGCCGCGCTCGACCTCCTGGAGCAGCACGACGTCGGGGTCGACGCGCTCGATCGTCGTCGCGACCTGCTCGAGGTCGACGCCCCCGAGCGGCGAGACGCCGTAGTGCAGGTTCCAGCCGAGCACCGTGAGGTCGTCACCCGCGGCGCGGGCGGGCACCGACGGGCCGTGCACGCTCGTCGTCGACGGCGCGAGGCCCACGAGCGCGACCGCGACCGCGGGTGCGAGCAGCAGGCGCGACGCGCGCACGCGCGCGGGCTGCAGGTCGTCGGGGTCCGGCGTCGCGCCGGTCGGCACGGGGACGCGGTGGTGCAGGCCGGTGATCGCGAGCACGAGCGCCGCGAGCACGGGCACGTAGGCGTTGTCGAACGGCAGCGGCACGTCGTAGTCGACCATGTAGCCGAGCAGGGGCGCGACGATCCCGAGCCCGGCGACCGCGCTCGCGCCCGCGAGCCGCCACGTGCCCGTCGGCGCGGGACGGCGGACCGACAGCGTCCCGACGAGCACCACGCCCACGACGACGTCCAGCACGACGACCGCGACGAGCGCCGCGACCCCGGCGACGAGCATCGCGACCGCGACCGCCACGACGACGAGCGCCGCGGCGCCGACGCGGACCGTGCTCGACCAGTGGTCGGGCCGCAGCAGCAGCCACGCGCCGATCCCGGTCCCGACGACGACCGCGAGACCGGCCCAGCCGAGCGCGAGCCCCGACTGCGACGCGACGAACGCCGGGTTCGCGCCGACCATGGCAGCGAGCGCGACGACGAGCCCCACGGCCCACAGGCGGCGCGGGCGGCACGTCGCGGGCTCGTGGGCACCCGACCCGCCCTCGCCCGCGCGCGCGACCCGGAAGGCCGCGAGCGGGGCGAGCGCGACGACGACCGCGACGACCCACCCGACCCACGACGTGCGCCACAGCGCGTCCCACGTGCCGAGCAGGACCTGGAGCGCCGCGGACAGCCCGCACCCCAGCACGATCCCGAGCACGGCCTGCCGCGGTCCCGACGCGCGTCCCGCGACGAACGCGACCGCGACGACGAGCACCCCCACCGCCCACGCCACCGCGACGAGCCCGAACCAGTAGCGCGCATCCCCGTCGAGGCCCTGCAGCACGAGCCGCAGCACCGCGAGGACGCCCGCGCCGAGCAGCACCGTGCGACCCGACGGGACGCCGTCGCGCACGCGCGTGACGACCGCGAGCAGCCCGGCGACGAGTCCCGCGGCACCGTACGCGACGAGCGCGGTGACGCCCGCCGTCACGACACCCGCCGCGAACGCGTGGTCGAGCAGCGGGCCGCTCGCGCGCACGAGCTCGAGCGCGGCGACGGTCAGCGCCGCGAGCAGCCACAGGCGCGTCGGCATGCCGTCGTCGGGCGGTCTCGTCGTGCTCGCGCGAGGGCCGGCGGCCTCCGGGACGCCGTGGGTCGAGGCGTCCCGGGGTCCGCCGGGCTCGTTCGTCGTCACCCGCCGAAGGCTACGCGCAGCGCACGTGCCGGCGGCTCGTCGTGACGACGCAGCAGGCGCATCGCGTTGGCGATCACGAGCAGCACCGAGGCCTCGTGCACGATCATCCCGACCGCCATCGTCACGCCGCCGAGCACGACCCCGGCGAGCAGCGCCACGACGGTGAGCAGGGCGATCACGATGTTCTGCCGCATGACCCGGACCGTGCCGCGCGCGAGGCCGATCGCCTGCGGGAGGCGCAGCAGGTCGTCGGTCATGAGCGCGACGTCGGCCGTCTCGACCGCGACGGCCGTGCCCGCGGCGCCCATCGCGACGCCGACGTCGGCCGCCGCGAGCGCGGGGGCGTCGTTGACGCCGTCCCCGACCATCGCGACCGTGTGCCCCGCGGCCTGCAGGGCCCGCACGACCGTGAGCTTGTCCTCCGGGAGCAGCGCAGCGTGCACCTCGTCGATCCCGACCTGCGCGGCGACCGCCTCGGCCACGTGCCGGGCGTCGCCCGTGAGCATCACGACGCGTGCGACGCCCGCGCGGCGCAGCCGGGCGACCGCGGCGGCGGCCTCGGGGCGCACCTCGTCGGCGATGCCCAGCACGGCGACGGGCCGGCCGTCGAGCGCGACGACCGCCGTGGTGCGCCCGCGCCCCGCGATCCGGTCGGCCTCGTGCGCCGCCCGCGTCGTGCGTTCGTCGGCGGCGCGTGCGTCGCCGCGGCGCTCTACGGCGTGCGGGTCGGGGTCCGTGTGCTGTGCGACGAGCGCGGGCGTCCCGACGACCACGCGGTGCCCGTCGAGCTCCGCGACGATCCCGCGACCCGGGACCGGGACGACGCTCGTCGGGACGCCGTCGACGACGACGCCCGCGGCGCGCGCCGCCGCCAGGACCGGCAGCGCGAGCGGGTGCTCCGACGCGGCCTCGGCGCGCGCCGCCCAGCGCAGCACGTCGAGCCGGTCGAGGTCCGGGTCCAGGACCACGACGTCGGTGAGCACGGGTCGGCCGCGGGTCAGCGTGCCGGTCTTGTCGAGCGCGACCGCGCTGGTGCGGGCGGTCGTCTCGAGGTGGTCGCCGCCCTTGACGAGGATGCCGTCGCGCGCGCCGCGGCCGATGCCTGCGACCACGGCGACGGGGATCGAGGTCACGAGCGCACCGGGGCAGCCGATCACGAGCAGCGTCAGCGCGAGCACGACGTCACCCGTCACGAGGCCCGCGACGAGCGCGAGGACCGCGATGCCCGGCGTGTACCAGGCGGCGAACCGCTCGAGGAACGACTGCGTGCGGGCCTTCGCGTCCTGCGCCTCCTCGACGCGGCGGATGATGCGCGCGAGCGTCGTCCCCGCGCCGACGCCCGTCGCACGCACCTGCAGGACCCCGCCCACGGCGACCGTCCCGGCGAACACGCGGTCGTCGGGCGTCTTGGCGACGGGGACGGACTCGCCGGTGATCGACGACTCGTCGAGCGTCCCGGTCCCGGCGACGACCACGCCGTCGACGGGGACCCGCGCACCGTTCTTCACGAGCACCGTCTCGTCGGGCCGCACGTGTGCGGCCGGGACCTCGACCTGCTCGCCGTCGCGCAGCACGACCGCGACGTCGGGTGCGACCGCGACGAGCGCGGCGAGCGCGGAACGGGTCCGGTCCGTCGTGCGCGCCTCGAGCGCGTGACCGACCGCGAACAGCGTGGTCACGGCCGCGGCTTCCCAGTGCTCGCCGACGACGACGGCGCCGGTCGCCGCGACCGCGACGAGCAGGTCGATCGAGAGGGTGCCGACGCGCAGCGCGCGGACCGCGGAGCGCACGATCGGCGCGCCCGCGACGACGGCCGCCGCGACCATGAAGGCGTCGAGCGAGGTGACCCACGCCGCGACGACGAGCGCGCCCGCGACCGCCGGGACGGCCCAGGGGCTGTGCTGCGCGCGTCGCAGCCGTGCGCGCGCTGTCGTCGTGCTGGTCGGGTGGGTGGTGCTGGTTGCGGCCGTGGTGCCCGTCCGGCCTGTCGTGCCGGTGCTGCTCGGGGCGGGCGTCGGGCTCGTCGTGGTGGTCATGGTCGTGGTCCCGGTGCGTCGGCTCAGAAGGCCGACGGGGTCGCGGAGTAGCCGGCCCGGGCGACCGCCGCCACGAGGTCGTCGACGCTCGTGACCGCGGGGTCGTGGTCCACCTCGACGCGTCCCGACGCGAACCGCACGACGACCGCCGTGACGCCGGGCAGGCGACCGACCTGCTTCTCGATCTTCGCGACGCACGACGGGCAGCTGAAACCCTCGGCGCGCAGCACGGTGTGCAGCGTCGTCGGTGCGGTGCTGGACGGTGCGGTGCTGGACGGTGCGGTGGGGGTGGTGGTCATGACGGTCACGTCCTCGTCTCGGATGGTGCCGGGGGCTCTCCTCGGACGCTCTCGACGCTACGGACGGCGCTCGGCGCCGAACATGACGGCCGTCAATCGTCCGCACGCCGCTGCGTGAGCCCGGTCACACGCTCGTCGGACACCTCCGCGGGCCGCGCGGGACCCGCAGGCCCGCAGGTCCCGGGGGTCGCGCCGCGGGGCTGGGTACCGTGGAAGCCCCGGCCGAGGAGGTCGACCATGCCGGCACCGTCCACCGCCGCCGCGCGGACCCCCGGCCACCGCCGCGTCGTGCCGCTGCAGCCCGTCGCGCTGCCGCACGAGTGCCCCCGGCCGGTCCGGCTCGCGGCGCTCGCGCGCACGCCGTACTTCGCGGGGCTCGACGAGGCTGAGCTGGATGCCGTCGACCGCCGCATGCGCACGGTCGCGCTCGCGGAGGGCGAAGCGGTCTACCGCGCGGGGGACGTCGCGGACGCGCTGTTCGTCGTGGCCGAGGGGCGCGTCAAGGTGGTCCAGTCCACGCCCGACGGGACCGAGACGGTCACGGACCTCCTCGGCCCCGGCGACCTGTTCGGCGCGCTGGGTGCCCTCGGCGAGCCGTACCACCGCCAGTCGGCGGCGGCGCTCGTCGGGACGTGCGTGCTGCGGATCGGTCAGGACGACTTCCGGGCGGTGCTCGCCGCCGACGCGAGGGTGAGCCTGCGCGTGCTCGACGACGTCGCGGCGCGGCTCGCGCGGGCCCACGACGACCTCGGCGGACAGGCCACCGGGACGGTCGCGCAGCGGGTCGCGACCGCGCTGCTGCGGCTCGCGGACCGGCTCGGCACGGACCGTGGTGCGGCGGGCCTCCTGCTCGACGTGCCGTTGTCGCGCGCCGACCTGGCCGGGCTCGCGCGCTCGACCCCCGAGTCGGTGTCCCGCGTGATGAGCCGCTGGAAGGACGAGGGCGTCGTCGACTCGGGCCGACGGTGGACGGCGCTGCTGGACGTCCCGCGGCTGCGGGCGGAGGCGGGGCTCGCGGACTGACGCGTCCCGACGAGCGCGGCGCTCGGACCGACGTGCGCGCATCGGGCGCAGGGCACGGACCGCCGGGCGCGCCTGGGACGCACGTCCCGGCCGACCGCTGCCGTCGGGGTGTGCAATGCGGGCCATGCGTCCGCACGGTCCCGTCGTCCGCACCGTCCGCCACGACCCGGCCGACCGGCCGCTCATCGTGATCTGGGAGGCGACGCGCGCGTGCGCGCTGTCGTGCGTGCACTGCCGCGCCGAGGCCCAGCCGCGCCGCCACCCGCTCGAGCTCGACACCGACGAGGCGACCGACCTCATGCGGCAGGTCGCGTCGTTCGGGCGACCCGCGCCGATCTTCGTCATCACGGGCGGCGACTGCTTCGAGCGCGACGACCTGACCGAGCTCGTGCGGCGGGGACGCGAGCTCGGGCTCGCGGTCGCGGTGTCGCCCTCGGGCACGTCGAAGCTCGACCGCGGCGCGCTCGAACGGCTCAAGGACGCGGGCGTGACGGCGCTGTCGTTGTCCCTCGACGGGGCCACGGCGGCGGTGCACGACGGCTTCCGGCGCGTGCCCGGGACGTTCGACCGCACGGTCGAGGCGTGGGCGACCGCACGCGAGCTCGGGCTCAAGGTGCAGGTGAACTCGACGATGTCGAGCCGCACGGTGCACGAGCTGCCGGACCTCGCGCGGCTCGTGCACGAGCAGGGTGCGATGACGTGGAGCGCGTTCATGCTCGTGCCCGTGGGGCGCGGCGTCGACCTCGGAGCGCTGACCCCGCAGCAGGCCGAGGACGTCATGAGCTACCTGTACGACCTGGGCCCGTACGTCCCGGTCAAGACCACGGAGGGCCACCACTTCCGGCGCGTCGCGCTGCAGCGCGCGGTGCTCGCCCGACGGGGCGTGGACCACGTCGCCGCGCTCGGGCTGGGTGAGCTGTACGCCGAGCTCACGGCCCGGACGGCCGCGTTCGGCTGGGGCGCGGGCGAGCGGGCTCGTCGGCCCCCGCTCAACGTCAACGCGGGGTACGGGTTCGTCTTCGTGTCGCACGTCGGGACGGTGCACCCGTCGGGGTTCCTGCCCGTGTCGGCGGGTGACGTGCGGCAGCGGCCGCTCACCGAGATCTACCGCGAGTCACCGCTGTTCACGGGCCTGCGGGACCCCGCGCGCCTCACCGGGAAGTGCGGGGCGTGCGAGTTCGCGCGCATCTGCGGCGGCTCGCGCTCGCGTGCGTACGCGACGACGGGCGACGCGTACGCGGCGGACCCGCTGTGCGCCTACGAGCCGGGCACGTTCCCGTACGCCGACGACGTCGCGGCGCTGCTCGCGTCCTGAGCGGACGTCGACCGGCTGACGCCAGACGAGGTCGGACGAGCTCGGCCGAGGTCAGGCGAACAGGCCCTGCCCGACGAACGGGCTGTCGCTCGTCGTGATCGGCGTGCCGTCGCGCCCCGTGACGAGCGACCCGTCGGGGACGCCGGGCGGCACCGCGAACAACCCCGAACCGGTGTGCTGCAGGTACTCCATGAGGCCGTCGTCGCGCGAGAGCCGGTTCTGCATGGGGATGTAGTGCGTGCGTGGGTCGGTCACGAACGCGAGGAAGAACAGCCCCGCGTCGAGGCGGCCGAGCGCGTCGTTGCCGTCGGTGAAGTTGTAGCCGCGGCGCAGCAGGCGCACGCCGTCGTTCTGCGTCGGGTGCGCGAGCCGGACGTGCGAGTTGAGCGCGACGAGCGGCGTGCCGTCCCGACCCGTCACCGTCAGGTCGGGCTCGGTGAACTCGGTCCCGCCGGACAGCGGCGCGCCCTCGCCCTTGGTCCGGCCGATCAGGGTCTCCTGCTCGCGCAGGGACGTGCGGTCCCACGTCTCGATCGTCATGCGGATGCGCCGTGCGACGAGGTACGTGCCGCCCGTCATCCACGCGGCACCCTCGGCGCCGCCGGTGCCCGCGCCGACCCACACGTGCTCGTCGACCTCGGCGGCCTCCTCGACCTTGAGGTTCGCGGTGCCGTCCTTGAACCCGAACAGGTTGCGCGGCGTGCGCTGCGCGGTCGACGTCGAGGACGTGCGCCCGTAGCCGAGCTGCGTCCAGCGGATCGTCGCGGCGCCGAACGCGGTGCGTGACAGGTTGCGGATCGCGTGGACCGCGACCTGCGGGTCGTCGGCGCACGCCTGCACGACGAGATCCCCGCCGCTGCGCGCGGGGTCGAGGTTGTCGGCGGGGAAGTGGGGGAGGTCGACGAGCGCGGCGGGCAGCCGGTCGGCGAGGCCGAACCGGTCGGTGCCGTCGGGCGTCAGGAACAGCGACCGCCCGAACCCGAACGTGATGGTGAGTCCCGCGGCGGGCAGGTCCATCGCCTCGCCGGTGTCGTCCGGCGGTGCGTCGTAGGGGCCCGACGCGCCGCCGTACGGGCCCGCGTCCAGACCCTGCGTGAGCCGGGCCGCGACCGTGGTCCAGCGCTGCAGCAGCGCGACGAGGTCCTCGCGGTCGTTCGTGGTGACGTCGAACGTCGCGAGGTAGAGCCGGTCCTGCGCGGGCGTCGTGACGCCGGCCTGGTGCGCGCCCGTGAACGGGTACGTGCGGTCCGACGAGCCCGCGGTACCACCCGAGGTGGCGCCCGCGGTCGTGGGTGCGGCGGTGGCGCGGCCCACGCCGAAACCCGCTGCGCCGACCGCGGCGGCCCCGAGCAGCCCCCCGCCGAGCAGCGCGCGGCGCGACAGCCCGTGCACGGCGGAGCCCTCGGCGGGCTCGGCCTGCGCGGCCTGGTCGTGCTGTGCGGTCGGCTCGTGCTGCGCGGACGCGTCAGCGGGGGGTTGCTCGGGGTGCGTCATGTCAGGCGCCCGTGATGACTGCCGTGAGCTGCGACAGCGGCTCGGAGAGCGCATCGACGGCCGTCGAGAGCGCCTTGACCTGCTCGTCGGTCAGCTCGTCGTAGGACGTGAAGCCGTCGTCGACGGAACCCTGCTCGGCGAGCAGCGCGTCGAGTGCGGCGAACCGGTCGAGGAGCGTCGAGGCGAGGTCGGGGTCCTCCTCCTCGACGACGTCCGCGAGCACCTCGTACGCGACGCGCGCACCGTCGACGTTGCCCTGGAAGTCCCACAGGTCGGTGTGCGACCAGATCTCCTCCTCGCCGGTGACCTTGCCGGTCGCGACCTCGTCGAGCAGCGCCTTGGCGCCGTTGGAGATCTGGAACGCCTCGAACGTGAAGCCCGGGTCGTTGACCTGGTCGACGAGCTGCTGGGTCCAGCCCACGAGGTCGTCGGCGGCCTTCGTGCGCTCGGCGTCGGTGAGCGGCACGTACTCCTGCCCGCCGTTGTCCGCCGCGAGCGGGGGCCACAGGTCCTTCTCGATGTAGTGCCAGCCGCTCCAGGTCTGACCGTCCTCGAGGTCGGCCTCGCGCGCGTCGGTCAGCGGGTCGAGGTCGCCGAACGACTCCGCGACCGGCTCGACGCGCTCCCAGTGCAGGCGCGTCGCTGCGTAGAGGCTGCGTGCCGTGTCGTCGTCACCCGCCTTGTAGGCGTCGGCGAACTTCTGGGTGCCCGCGATGAGCGCACCGACCTGGTCCTTGACGTACGCGACGTACTGCGCCTCGGCGGTCGCGAGCTGCTCGGCGACGTCACCCGTCGGGCCGACGTCCTCGCCCGAGTCGGTGACCGTGAACGTGGCGCGGATGCCGTCGCCGACCATGCCGGGCTTGCACGCGGTGTAGTACGTGCCGGGCCGCACCTGGACGACGAGGTCGCGCGAGATCCCGGGGCCGATGTTCTCGACCTCGGACACGATGCGCAGGCCGTCCTCGGCGAGCAGGTAGAACTCGGTGACGTCGTCGCCGTCGTTCGTGACCTCGAACGTCAGGGTGCCCGACGGCGCGGTCGCGGCGGACACGACGCACTCGTCGGCCGTGCTGCTCACGGTGAGGGCGCCACCGGGGGCGCCCGAGGCGTCGTCGGCGGGTGCGTTGTCGACGCACGCGGCGGTCAGGGGCAGGACGAGAGCGGCGAGCGCGAGCACGCCGACGGTCGAGCGGGACATCGTTCTCCTTGGTGGGAGCGGTGGGCGCCCGGAGCGGGCGCCGTCAGTGACAGCGGTGCGACGGGTGCGTCAGGAGGCGGCGACCGTGGCGGGCGCGGGCGCGGCGGGCCGCGGCGCGGAGGTCTGGCCGCCCCACGTGGTGCGGACGAACACCGGCAGCACGATCCCGACGTAGCCCACCCAGGCCACGAGCTGGAGCCACGTGGTGGCCGGTGTGAAGTTGAAGATGCCCTTGAGCAGCGTCCCGTACCAGGACGAGGGCGGGATCGTCGACGAGACGTCGAACGCGAGGTTCGTCAGGCCCGGCAGGATGCCCGCCTCCTGCAGGTCGTGCACGCCGTACGCGAGCACGCCGGCCGCGACGACGACGAGGAACAGCCCGGTCCACGCGAAGAACACGCGCAGGTTGAGCCGCACCGCGCCGCGGTACATGAGCCAGGCGATGACGATCGCGGCCGCGATGCCGAGTCCCGCGCCGACGAGCGGGCCCGCCGTGCCGTCGGACGTCGCCTGCGCACCCGCCCACAGGAACAGCGCGGTCTCGAGCCCCTCGCGGCCCACCGCGAGCAGCGCCATGACGATGACGGCACCCTTGCCCGCGGCGATCGCGTCGTCGAGCTTCGTCTGCAGGTTCGACTTGAGGTGGCGGGCGGTCTTCGCCATCCAGAAGATCATCCAGGTGATCAGCCCGACCGCGACGATCGACAGCGTGCCGCCGATCGCCTCCTGCGCCTCGAACGACAGCCCCTTGGGGCCGAACGTCAGCAGCGCGCCGAACGTGAGCGCCGCGCCGGCCGCGACCGCGACCCCGCCCCACAGCGCGGGCAGCAGCTCGCGCCGACCGGTCTTGACGAGGTACGCGACGAGGATGCTCACGACGAGTGCGGCCTCGAGGCCCTCACGCAGGCCGATGAGGAAGTTCGCGATCATGCTGGACCGTTCCGGAGCGCTGTCCGCACCCTGACCGGTGCGGAGTGAGGTCAGGCTTACCTCACCGACGGCGACGTTACCCCGAGAATCGGCGTGCGCGGGAGGGGTCCCGGCCCGTGGACGCTGTGTCGCCCGTCACGTCGCGCTCGGGCGGGCGGTGCCCAGGAGCGTGCGCAGCTCGGGCCACGCGGCCGCGAAGGCCGGGAGCAGGTCGAGGTCCGTGACCTCGTCGACGGGCACCCAGCGCACCGCGAGGGACTCGGCGTCGGTGGCTCGCGCGTCGAACGCGCGGACCTCGTCGGCCAGCACGGTCGTGTACGACCAGTCCGGGTGCTCGAGCTCGCGCGTCGCGAACGGGTGCACCGCGTCGGGCTCGACGCCCGCCTCCTCCGCGGCCTCGCGCAGCGCGGCGGCCGTCGCGTCCTCGTCGGGCCGACGAGCCCCGCCCGGGACGCCCCACGTCCCGCCGAAGTGGCTCCACGGCGCGCGGTGCTGCAGCAGGACGTGCGTCGCGCGCCGCTCGGGTGTCGACGTGCGCCGCACGACGAGCAGGCCCGCGGCGCCGCACAGCCCCCAGTGCCGCGCGCCGCACGCGCACTCGACCCACCCGTCGCCGGGTGCGGGAGCGTGCCGCGGGAGCTCGGCGCTCACGGTCGGACCGGGACGCGGCTCAGTCGACGATCTCGCAGATCGCGGTGCCCGCGCTGACGCTCGCACCGACGCTCGCCGCGAGCCCGCTGACGGTCCCCGCGCGGTGCGCCACGAGCGGCTGCTCCATCTTCATCGCCTCGAGCACCACGACCAGGTCGCCCTCGGCGACGCTCGCTCCGTCCTCGACCGCGACCTTGACGATCGTGCCCTGCATGGGGGAGGCGAGCGTGGTCCCGTTCGCGGCCGCCTTCGGCCCGGACGCCCGACGAGCGGGGCGGCGCGGTCCGGCGCCCGGTCGCGACGCCCCCGGTCGCGCGAGCCCGAGCGCGGCGGGCAGGACGACCTCGAGCCGCTTGCCGCCCACCTCGACGACCACGCGCTCGAGCGCGGGGGCGTCCTCGTCGGCCGGCGCCACCGCGGGCGCCGCGCTGAGCCCGGCGAGCGCGTCGGCGAACTCGGTCTCGATCCAGCGCGTGTGCACCGAGAACGGCGTGCTCGCGTCGGTGGGGGCGAACGCCTCGGCGTCGAGCACGGCGCGGTGGAACGGGACGACGGTCGGGATGCCGACGACCTCCAGCTCGGCCAGCGCGCGCCGGGCGCGGGCCACGGCCTGCTGCCGGTCGGCACCCGTGACGACGAGCTTGGCGATCATCGAGTCGAACGCGCCCGAGACCGTGTCGCCCTCGACGACGCCCGAGTCGACGCGCACGCCGGGGCCGGACGGGAAGCGCAGCGTCGAGATGCGGCCCGGTGCGGGCAGGAAGCCCGCGGCGGGGTCCTCGCCGTTGATGCGGAACTCGATCGAGTGTCCGCGCGTGACGACCTCGTCGTACCCGAGCGGCTCACCCGCGGCGATGCGCAGCTGTTCGCGCACGAGGTCGATCCCGGAGATCTCCTCCGTCACGGGGTGCTCGACCTGCAGGCGCGTGTTGACCTCGAGGAAGGACACCGTGCCGTCGGCGCCCACGAGGAACTCGCACGTGCCGGCGCCCTGGTAGCCCGCCTCGCGCAGGATCGCCTTGCTGGACTCGACGAGCTGCGTGCGCTGCGCGTCCGTGAGGAACGGCGCGGGCGCCTCCTCGACGAGCTTCTGGTGGCGGCGCTGCAGCGAGCAGTCGCGCGTGCTGACGACGACGACCGTGCCGTGCGCGTCGGCGAGGCACTGGGTCTCGACGTGCCGGGGGCGGTCCAGGTAGCGCTCGACGAAGCACTCGCCGCGCCCGAACGCCGCGACGGCCTCGCGCACCGCCGACTCGTACTGCTCGTCGATCTCCTCGACCGTGCGCGCGACCTTGAGGCCGCGCCCGCCGCCGCCGAACGCCGCCTTGATCGCGATCGGCAGGCCGTGCTCCGCGACGAACGCGTGGATCTCGGCGGGGCCGCTCACCGGGTCGGGCGTGCCCGCGACGAGCGGTGCACCCGCGCGCTGCGCGATGTGCCGTGCGGAGACCTTGTCGCCGAGCGCCTCGATCGCGTCCGGGGAGGGCCCGATCCACGTGAGCCCGGCCGCGATGACCGCGCGTGCGAAGTCCGCGTTCTCCGCGAGGAAGCCGTAGCCGGGGTGCACCGAGTCCGCGCCCGAGCGGGCCGCGACGTCGAGCAGCTTGTCGATCGACAGGTAGGTGTCCGCCGCCCGCGCACCGTCGAGCGCGAAGGCCTCGTCGGCCAGCGTGACGTGCAGCGCCGTGCGGTCCTGGTCGGCGTAGACCGCCACCGAGCCGATGCCCTCGTCCCGGCAGGCCCGCGCGATGCGGACGGCGATCTCGCCGCGGTTGGCGATGAGGACCTTGCGCACGCGGCGCACGTCGGACGTCAGGGTGGAGGGCACGGCTCACCGTAACGCTCTGCCGTGCGCGCGGCCCCGCTCCGCCGCCACCGCGCACGAAGATTGAGAATCCCGCCAACCTCGCCGGAGCGCCCTTTGTAGGAACCCACAACCCACCCGCGTCGGCCGATCGTGCGAAGACATGGTCACGGACCGCGACCATGTCTTCGCACGGTCGGGCGGTCAGTGCGGATCAGCGGGTCCAGAGGGTCGGCAGGGGGAGGTCGATCTCGTCGAGCAGGTGGCGCAGCAGGGGCAGGGACAGGCCGACGACGCCGTGGTGGTCGCCCTCGATGCGCTCGACGAACGGGCCGCCCAGCCCGTCGACCGTGAACGCCCCGGCCACCGCGAGCGGTTCGCCCGTCGCGACGTACGCCGCGATCTCGTCGTCGGTGACGTCCGCGAAGTGCACGACCGTCGACGACGTCGCGCCGAGCACCGCGCCCCGGCCCGCGCCGAGCGTGCCCGGGCGGGGCTCGGGGGTCGCGTCGTCGGCCTCGCGCAGGTCGACGAGCCAGTGACCCGTGTGCAGGACGCCCGAGCGGCCGCGCATCGCCCGCCAGCGCGCGACCGCGTCGGCCGCGTCGCGCGGTTTGCCGAGCACGTCGCCGTCGAGCTCGAGCATCGAGTCGCAGCCCAGCACGACGAGGTCGTCGGCCGCGAGCGCAGCGGCGAGGTCGGACGCAGGGCCGGACGCGGCCTCGGGTGGGGCGTCGAGCTCGGCGGTCGGCTCGGCCGTCGGCTCGGCGGCGAGGCGCTCGGCGACGTCGTGCGCCTTGGCCTGCGCGAGCACGAGGACGGCGTCGGCGGGCGTGAGCCCCGGTCCGTCGGTGTCGTCGGTACCCGGCTCGGCCGCGAAGCGCTCGCGGGCGTGCGCGAGGACCGCGTCCTCGTCGACGGACGAGACGACGACGAGCGGTTCGATGCCCGCTGCGCGCAGGGTCACGAGGCGGGCGGGGGAGGCGGAGGCGAGCACGAGCCGGGTCACCCGGGGAGCCTAGCTGCGCGCCGGGACGCCCTCCCGCGGGCCACGGTCCCGGAAGGACGATCGTCGGGGTCGGCTGACAGGATCCTGGGACACAATGGCCGCCGGGCCCGACGCGCGTCGGGCCGGTACGCGCAGCACGACGGTGTGCGGACACCGGCGTGGGATGCCTCGGGAGGGCACGTGGGCGAGCGGGACGACGCTGGCGACGCCGTGGTGACGGACGTCGACGGTGCAGGCGGTGCCGGGATCGAGGACGGCTCGGCCGACGAGCCCGACGAGGGGCTCGACGACGACCTCGACGAGCTCGACGCCTTCGACGACGACCCGGACCTGCTCGCACCTGCGCCGCCCGCCTGGCGGCGTCGCACCGCGATCGAGATGGCGGTCTCCGGGGTCATCGGGCTGATCGCGTCGTTCGTGCTCTCGATCGAGGCCCTCACGCTCGCGGGCGACTCCGACGCGAAGCTGTCGTGCAGCATCAACGACAAGATCAACTGCGCGACGGTCGCGAAGCACTGGGCGGCGACGCTGCTCGGCTTCCCGAACGCCTACCTCGGCATCGCGGCCGAGGCGGTCGTGCTCACCGTCGCGGTCGCGCTCATCGGCGGCGTCGTGTTCCCGCGCTGGTTCATGCGGATCGCGTTCGGGGTCTACACGCTGGGCCTGGTCTTCGCGTGGTGGCTGTTCTTCATGTCCTACTTCGTGATCGGCGCGCTGTGCCCCTGGTGCCTGCTCATCACGGCGACGACCACGCTCGTGTGGGCCGGGCTGACGCGCATCAGCGTGCGCGAACGCGCGGTCGGGCTGCCCGGTCGGGCCGGGCCCTGGGCGCGGCGCTTCGTCGCGGAGGGCAACGACTGGTTCGTGACGGTCGCCGTGCTCGTCGTGCTCGCCGGGCTGGTCATGGTCAAGTACGGCTACACGCTGTTCTGAGCGCACGCTCGTCGGGCTCGAGCCGGACGACGAGAGGGTCGGTCCCCGCGGTGGGGCCGACCCTCTCGTCGTGTCGGGGCGCGTCGGCTCAGAACGCGAGCTTGAGCACGTCCAGCGGGAGCGAGCCGAGGTTCAGGGCCTTCGCGTGGAACGCGCGCAGGTCGAACGCGTCCCCCTGCGCGGCGCGTACCGAGTCGCGCGTCTGCTCCCAGAGCCGCTGCCCGACCTTGTAGGACGGGGCCTGGCCCGGCCAGCCCAGGTAGCGCATCCACTCGAACCGCACGAACGACTCGGGCATGTTGACGTTCGCGAGCAGGAACGCGAGCGCCTTGTCGGCGTCCCAGCGGCCGCCGCCCCACTGCTCGGGCGCGGGCAGGCCCAGGTGCACGCCGAGGTCGAACACGACGCGCGCCGCGCGCATGCGCTGACCGTCGAGCATGCCGAGGCGGTCGCCCGGGTCGTCGAGGAAGCCGAGGTCCGCCATGAGGCGCTCGGCGTACAGGGCCCAGCCCTCGCCGTGACCCGAGACCCAGCACGCGAGGCGACGCCACGAGTTGAGGTCCGCCCGGTTGTGGACCGCGGCACCGACCTGCAGGTGATGGCCCGGGACGCCCTCGTGGTAGACGGTCGTCTTCTCGCGCCACGTGTTGAACGTCGTGACGTCCGGCGGCACCGACCACCACATGCGACCGGGTCGCGTGAAGTCGTCCGACGGGCCCGTGTAGTAGATCCCGCCGTTCTGCGTCGGGGCGATGCGGCACTCGAGCGTGTGCAGCGGCTCGGGGATGTCGAAGTGCACGCCGTCGAGCGCCTCGATCGCGGCGTCCGACGTCTCCTGCATCCAGCGGCGCAGCGCGTCCTTGCCGTGCAGCGTGCGGCTCGGGTCGGCGTCGAGCGCCGCGACCGCGTCCTGGACGCTCGCGCCCGGGCCGGCGATCTGCGCCGCGACGGCCTCCTGCTCGGCGACCACGCGCGCGAGCTCCTCGAGCCCCCACTGGTACGTCTCGTCGAGGTCGACGGCCGCACCGAGGAAGCTGCGCGACGCGAGCGCGTAGCGGTCCCGGCCCGCGGCGTCGTCGGACGGGGCCTGCGGTGCGAGCTCGTCGCGCAGGAACTGCGCGAGCCGGCCGTACGCCTCGCGCGACGCGGCCGCACCCCGCTCGAGCTCGGCCCGCACGAGCGAGCACGCCGACGACTCGTCCAGCACCGCCGCCGCGGCCTCGCCCGTGACGAGCTGGACGAAGAACGAGTCCGCCGCGGCGAGCTCGGCCGCCTGGTGCGCACCCTCCGCGACCTGACGCACCGCGGGCACGAGTCCGCGCGCGGCACCCGCGCGCAGCGACTCGACGTAGCCGTCGACCGCGTGCGGCAGCGCGTTGAGGCGCGCGGCGATGTTCTCCCACGCGGGGATGTCGCCCGTCGCCATGATGTCGAAGACGTCGCGCAGGTTCTGGACCGGCGACGCGATGTTGTTGAGGTCGCGCAGGTGCTCGCCCGCCTCGTGCAGCTCGACGTCGAGCCCGAGCCGCTCGCGCATCGCGGCGAGCGTGATGCGGTCGACGTCGTCCGCGGGCTCGAGCGCGTCGAGCTCGCGCAGCGTCGCGCGGGCCGCGGACACGCGCGCGTCGTGCCCCGCGGGGGACAGGTCGGTCATCTCGTGGTCGTGGCCCGCGATCCCGATGGACGTGGCGGCCAGCGGGTCGAGGGCGGCGAAGGTCGCGACGTACTGGTCGGCGACGGTGTCGACAGGTGTGGGTTCACGCATGCGATCGACCTTACTCGCGGGTAACCCCCGTGCTCCGGGGCCAGGACGCCGTCCCGGCCCGGTCAGCCGCGCAGGCTCCAGCGCCACGCGTCGGGGCCGGGCGTCGGGCCCGGCGCGGGACGCAGCTGACGACGGCGGTCCGACCACGCGTCGCCGGCCGCCGTCGCGGGTGCGTGCGGTGCGTGCTCGGACGCCGCGCTCGCGGCGGCCATGATGCCCGCGACGAGCGCCGCGAGCTCGACCTCGTCGGGCGTGCCGCGCACGACCTGGAGCGGGGCCGCGGCGTCGTCGGCGCTCATGCGTCACCTCGCGTGTCGTCGTTCCGCGCGTCGTCGGACGGGCCGTCGCCGTCGGGTGCGTCGTCCTCGTCGCGCCAGTCGTCGAGCTCGACGTGCGCGCCGCGCGCGACGCCCCACTCGGCGACCTCGAAGCCCTGCTCGACGAGCGACTGCGTGAGGTCGGCGGCACCGGACTCCACGATGTCGAGGGCCGAGTCGAGCGAACGGTCACCTGCGGCGGGCGTGCGGACCACGACGAGCCCGACGTGGAACGCGTCGCGCTCGATCTCGCCCGCGAACGGCTCGTCGTCGTCGCCCTCCTCGCCCTCCCAGGTCATGCCCGTGAGGTCCGAGTGCATCCCGAGGCGTTCGTGGATCGCGTCGTAGAGGTCGGCGTTGAGCGTGCCGACGCGCGACTCGAGCGCGAGGATGCGCGGGTCCTCGTCGGCCTCCGCGGACCCGAACTCGGCACGCACGCCCGTCGCGGTGTCGACGTACTCGTGCAGCGCCGCGGCGAGCGCGTCGACGCTCGCGTGCAGGGGGGCGGGGTCGACGACGAGCGGCTGCGGGCCGTGCCCGGGCGTGCCGTGCTCGTCGTGGTCGTCGTGCTCGTGGCTGTGCCCGTGGTCGTCGGTCATCGCGTCCTCGCCCTCGTGCTGGTCGCCGTGCTCGTTCCCGCGCTCGTCGTCACAGCGGGATGTTGCCGTGCTTCTTCGCCGGCAGGCTCGCGCGCTTGGTGCGCAGGAGCCGCAGGGCCTGCGTGATCTGCGCGCGCGTCTGCGAGGGCTCGATGACCGCGTCGACGTACCCGCGGTCGGCGGCGTCCCACGGGTTGACGATCGCATCCTCGTACTCGGCGGTCAGGCGCGCGCGCTCGGCCTCGACGTCGCCGCCCTCGTCGGCCACCTTCTTGAGCGCACCGCGCTGCAGGATGTTGACCGCACCGCCCGCGCCCATGACGGCGATCTGCGCGGTCGGCCACGCGAGGTTGACGTCGGCGCCGAGCTGCTTGGAACCCATGACGATGTACGCGCCGCCGTACGCCTTGCGCGTGATGACGGTGACGAGCGGGACGGTCGCCTCGGCGTACGCGAAGATCAGCTTCGCGCCGCGCCGGATGATGCCGTTCCACTCCTGGTCCGTGCCGGGCAGGAAGCCCGGTACGTCGACGAACGTGAGGACGGGGAGGTTGAACGCGTCGCACGTGCGCACGAACCGGGCCGCCTTCTCGGCGGCGTTGATGTCGAGCGTGCCGGCCATCTGCTGAGGCTGGTTCGCGACGATCCCGACGGGGTGCCCCTCGACGTGCCCGAACCCGACGAGCACGTTGCCCGCGTACAGCGGCTGCACCTCGAGCAGGACGCCGTCGTCGAGGACGGTCTCGACGACCGTGCGCATGTCGTACGGCTGGTTGTCCGAGTCCGGGACGAGCGTGTCGAGCGCGAGGTCGGCGTCGGACGGCGCGAGGTCGGACTCGTGCGGGTACAGCGGCGGGTCCGACAGGTTGTTCTGCGGCAGGTAGGCCAGCAGCGAGCGCACGTAGTCGATCGCGTCGTCCTCGTCGGCCGCCATGTAGTGCGCGACTCCCGAGCGCGTGTTGTGCGTGCTCGCACCGCCGAGCTCCTCGAAGCCGACGTCCTCGCCCGTGACCGCCCGGATCACGTCCGGCCCGGTGATGAACATGTTCGACGTGCCGTCGGCCATGACGATGAAGTCGGTGAGCGCGGGCGAGTAGACGGCGCCACCGGCGGACGGGCCGAGGATGAGACTGATCTGTGGGATCACGCCGCTCGCGGCGACGTTGCGCCGGAAGATCTCCGCGAACTGCGTCAGACCCGCGACGCCCTCCTGGATGCGCGCGCCGCCCCCGTCGCTGATGCCCACGAGCGGCACGCCCGTGCGCAGCGCGAGGTCCATGACCTTGGTGATCTTCTGGCCGTGCACCTCGCCGAGGCTCCCGCCGAACACCGTGAAGTCCTGCGAGTAGACCGCGACGGGCCGACCGTCGACCGTGCCGTGCCCGACGACGACCCCGTCGCCCGGCACACGCCGCTTGTCGAGACCGAAGTTGGTGGACCGGTGGCGCACGAGCGCGTCGAGCTCGACGAACGAGCCCGGGTCGAGCAGCTGGTCGATGCGCTCGCGCGCGGTCTTCTTGCCGCGCGCGTGCTGCTTGTCGGCGGCCGTGGACTCCGCGGCGGCCTGCGCCTCGTGCCGTGCGGCGAGGTCGGCGAGCTTGCCCGCGGTCGTCCGGGGCGCTGTGGGCGCGGTGCTGTCGGTCTGGGTCACCCGACCGAGGCTAGTTGTCGACAGGCTCCAGACGGCTGCAGGGCGCGGACGGGTTTGCGGCGTGTTCGTCGTCGCCATCCCACAACCGGTCTCGCGCGACCCCGACCGTGCAGCGCCGTGCGGGTGGACCTGGTCGTCACACGGACGACCAGGTCCACCCGCGAGCGATCGCGGCGCGGCGGGGCAGGATGGGGGGACGGACAGGCGGGAGGACTTCATGACCGGCGATCGGCGTGCGCTCGACCCCGACGAGGTGCGCGGGCTGCTCGAGCAGCCCGCGGGGCCGCTCGCGCGCGTCGCGGTCGTCGCGAGCACGGGCTCCACCAACGCGGACGTCGCGCACGGGCTGCGCACCGACCCGGACGCGTGGCCCGACCGCAGCGTGCTCGTCGCGGACCATCAGGCCGCGGGGCGCGGGCGCCGGGACCGCACGTGGCAGACGCCGCCCGGGACCTCGGTGACGTGCTCGTTCGTCGAGCGGCTCGCCCTGCCGGCCGACCGCTACGGGTGGCTGCCGCTCCTCGCCGGGCTCGCGGCCGTGCGGGCGGTGCGCGCCACGGCCGGGGTCGCGGCGTCGCTCAAGTGGCCGAACGACGTGCTCGTCCCGGCGGCGGAGCCGGTGCCCGGCTGGGGTGCCGTGCGCAAGGTCGGCGGGATCCTCACCGAGCTCGTGCCGCTCGCCGACGGGTCGCTCGCGGCGGTCGTCGGCATCGGGCTCAACGTGCTGCAGACCGCCGACGAGCTGCCCGTCGCGTCTGCCGGGTCGCTCGCGCTCGCGGGCGCGCGGCACGTCGACCGCCTCGGCGTGCTCGTCGGGCTCGTGCAGGCGCTCGAGGAGGTCGAGGCGCGCTGGGACGAGGCGCTCGGCGACGTCGTCGGCTCGGGTCTCGCGCACGAGGTCGCGTCCGTCACCGCGACGCTGGGTGCCACGGTCGAGGTCGACCTGCCGGGCGACGAGGTGCTCGCCGGGGTGGCGACACGCCTCGCCGACGACGGTGCGCTCGTCGTGCGGACCGCGGCGGGCGACGAACGTCGCGTGCTCGCCGGTGACGTACGCCACCTTCGCGACGCGGTGTGAACTACCCTCGAGGCGTGCCCGACCCAGAACCCGACACGAGGCCTGAGACGAGTCCCGAGACGAGTCCTGAGCCGAGGTCCGTCGAGGCGCCCGCGGGCGACGAGCCCGTGACGCGGGACGAGAGCACGGCGCTCACCTCGACCGTCGAGGAGATCGACGCGGCGCTGCTCGGCGGGGGACGGCTCTACAGCTCACGCGACCTGGCGGCGCGTGCGGGGATCGACGTCGACCTCGTGACGACCTTCTGGTCGACGCTCGGGCTGCCGCACACCGACCCGGACGACGCGTACTTCTCCGAGAACGACGCCGAGGCGGTCGACCGGTTCGCGGCGCTCGTCCGGGACCACGGGCTCGACCTGCGCACGATCACGACCGTGACGCGCGCGCTCGGGCACACGTCGGACCGGCTCGCGCTCTGGCAGGTCGAGGCGCTCGTCGAGGACATGGCCTCGCGCTACGAGCTGGACGACGCGACCGCGCGCCTGCTCACGCTCGACCGGCTCGTCGAGCTCGCGCCCGTCCTCGAGGCGCAGCTCGTGCACTCCTACCGCCGCCAGCTCGCCGCGATCGCGGGCCGCTACGCCGCCGAGTTCGGCGAGATCGGCCGTCCCGGCGGCGAGCCCGGGGCGCTCCCGCTCGCGCGTGCCGTCGGGTTCGCGGACATGGTGTCGTTCACCCGGCGGACCGCGGGGCTCGGCTCGACCGACCTGTCGGTGTTCGTGCAGCGGTTCGAGGCCGCCGCACGCGACGTCGTGACCGAGAACGGGGGGCGCGTCGTGAAGACGATCGGTGACGCCGTGCTCTTCGTCGCCGACACGCCGCAGATCGGTGCCGCGGTGGCGCTCGGGCTCGCCGACGCGCTCGGCAGCGGCATGGACGTGTCGTCCGAGCTCCAGGCCGGCGGGCTCGCCGAGGGCGCGCGCGGCGTGACGCCGGTGCGCGTCGGGCTCGTGTGGGGTCGGGTGCTGTCGCGGTTCGGCGACGTGTTCGGCCCGTCGGTCAACCTCGCAGCGCGGCTGACCGACATCGCGGAGCCGTCGACCGTGCTCACCGACCAGGCGACCGCCGCGGTGCTGCGCGCCGACGCGCGGTACGCGCTCGTCGAGCAGCACGTGCGGGAGCTGCAGGGGATCGGCACGGTCGTGCCCGTGGAGCTGCGCGCCGCGGGCTGAGCCCGGTGCTCATCCCACCGGGTCGGGGTCCGGGACGAGCAGCTCGGGGCCGTCGTTCGCGACCGCGTTGACGAGCGGGCGCACGGGCGTCGGCTCGAGGTGGGGCGGCTCGACGTCGAGCAGCTCGCGCGCACCCGCGGCGTCGAGTGCGGGGTCGAGCCAGGCGTCCCACGCCGACGGGGGCAGCATGACGGGCTGCCGGTCGTGGACGAACGCGAGCTCGGGCGTCGCGGCGCGCGTGAGGACGGTCGCCGTGACGAGCCAGCGGTCGGGGTCGTCGTCGGACTTCGTGCGGTCCCGCCAGAACTCGTAGAGCCCCGCGAGCGCGACGGTCGAACCGTCGCCGGGGTGCAGGTAGTACGGCTGCTTGCGCGTGCGCGGCGGCGCGTCCGCGGGCGGCTTGCGCCACTCGTAGTAGCCGTCCGCGGGCAGGAGCGCCCGGCGCGCCGCGAGAGGGCGGGCGAACGCCGACTTCTGGGCGACGGTCTCGACGCGTGCGTTGATCATGCGGCTGCCGATCGACGGGTCCGTGGCCCACGACGGCACCAGGCCCCACCGCGCGACCTGGAGCCGCCGCGTGATCTCGCCCGTCTCGCGGTCGGCGCGCTCGACGACCATGCGGATGCCGTCGGTCGGGGCGACGTTCCACGACGGCGGGAGCAGGCGCACCTCGTCGGCGACGACCGCGATCGCGAACTCGTCGGCCAGGGCCTGGTCCTCGCGGAAGGAGGCGTATCGACCACACATGGCGCCCACCCTGCCAGCACGTACCGACACGCTGCATGACGGCGAGCAGACCCGCGCCGGACGGGCCGACGAGGCGGGGTGACTCGCGCGGCGCGACGAGGTGGCACCCCAAGCGCGGGTATCGCGGCGACCATGCGGACGCCGTGGGAGGCGCGCGTGCGTCACGCGTCGTGCAGGTACCGCCCACGGCTCGGTCATCTGGGTCGAATCGATTCGCGCGGACGGCGGCGGTGCGGCACGATGAGGCACGCGACAGCCGACGACGGACCCGCCGGCCGCCCTCGCAGCCGCGTGCACGCTCGTCGGACCGGCGCCCCGCCTACGCAGTCGACCCCGGTCGACCCACGCGACGGGACCCACCCGACGAGAACCCGAGACGACGCCGCACGTGACCGACACCCTCGACCGCCCGACCCTCGACGTGAGCCCTGACGCCACCCCGCCGACGAGCGCCACCCCGACCGGCACGCCCGCCGGGGCGCAGCCCTCCTACCGCCCGAACGCGAAGTACGTGCTGCTGCTCGGCATGATGTGCGCGCTCCCGGCGATCTCGAACGACATCTACCTGCCGTCGCTGCCGGACGTCGCCCGCGACCTCGGCACGTCCGCCACCGCGGCGCAGCTCACGATGACCGCGATGATGCTCGGCGGCGCCGTCGGGCAGCTCGTCATCGGCCCGGTCTCGGACCGGTTCGGTCGACGCGCGCCCGTGCTCGTCGGCGTCGCGCTGCACATCGTGACGTCGCTGCTGTGCGCGGCCGTCACCAGCATCGACGTGCTCGTCACGCTGCGCGTGCTGCAGGGCTTCTTCAACGCGTCGGCGACCGTCGTCGCGATGGCCGTCATCCGTGACCGGTTCGTCGGTGCCGACGCGTCGCGCCTCATCTCGCGGCTCATGCTCGTGATCGGGATCGCGCCGCTGTTCGCACCGTCCGTCGGCGGGCTGATCGCCGGGCAGTGGGGCTGGCGCTCGGTCTTCGTGGCGCTCGCGGTGTTCGGGGTCGCGCTGTGGGTCGTGTGCTGGCGACGGCTCCCCGAGACGCTGCCCGCACAGCGGCGCCGGGACGGCGGCTTCCGCACGGCGCTCGCCGGGTACGGGCGCCTGGTGCGCGACCGGCACTTCCTCGCGCTCGCGATCATGCCGGGCCTCGGCAACGCCGTGCTCATGAGCTACGTCGTCGGGTCGCCGTTCGTGCTGCAGGAGGGGTACGGGCTGACCTCGCAGCAGTTCTCGCTGCTGTTCGCGGTCAACGGCATCGGGCTCGTCGCGGGCGCCCAGGTCAACGCCGCGCTCGTGCGCCGCGTCGCGCCGATCCGGATCATCCGCGTCGTGCTGCCCACCTCGCTCGTGCTCACGCTCGGGCTCCTGACGATCTCGCTCACCGGGTTCGGCGGGCTGCCCGTGCTGCTGGTGAGCCTGTGGCTCGTCCTCGCGATGGTGAACTTCGCGCCACCGAACGCCTCCGCGCTCGCGTTGTCCCGGCACGGCGAGATCGCCGGCACCGCCGCGGCGCTCATCGGCGCGACGCAGGCCGCGATCTCCGGCGTCATCTCGCCCGTCTCGAGCCTGCTCGGCGGCGACGCCGTCGCGATGTCCGGTGTCATGGTCGGCGCGGCCGCGGCCGCGCTGCTGGTGCTCGCCCTCGCGACACCCGCCTACCGGCGCGGCGGCGGCTGGACGGGCTGACGCCCGGCCGGCCAGGCGCCTCAGGCGCGCGCCCCCAGGGCGCGCAGCCGCTCGACCGCCTCGACGAGCACGTCCTCGCGCTTGACGAACGTGAAGCGCACCCACGATCGCAGCGCGGCATCCGTCGCCGACCCGGGGCGCGTGAACGCGCTCACCGGCACCCCGACGACCCCGCACAGCCGGGGCAGGTCCCGGCACAGGGCCGCGCCGTCGTCGTAGCCGAGCGGGGCCGCGTCTGCGAGCACGAAGTACGTGCCCTGCGGCGGGACCACGCCGAAGCCCGCGGCGCGCAGGCCGTCCGAGAGCAGGTCGCGGCGGTGCGCCAACGAGGCCGCGAGGTCGTCGACCCAGCGCGCGACCCCCTCGTCGGACAGGGCGAACGCGACCGCCGGCTGGAACGGTGCACCGTTGACGTACGTGAGGAACTGCTTGACGGTGCGCACCGCCGTCACGAGCTCGGCGGGCCCGCTGACCCAGCCGACCTTCCACCCCGTGAACGAGAACGTCTTGCCCGCCGACGAGATCGTCAGCGTGCGGTCCGCCATGCCCGGCAGGCTCGCGAGCGGCACGTGCTCGGGGCGACGACGGTCCGGTCCGGCAAGGGTCAGGTGCTCGTACACCTCGTCGGTCACGACGAGCGCGTCGTGCGCCCGGGCGAGCCGCGCGACCGTCGCGAGCTCGTCGCGCGAGAGCACCGCGCCCGTCGGGTTGTGCGGCGTGTTGAGCAGGACGAGGCGCGTGCGGTCCGAGAACGCCGCCGCGAGCGCCGCCTCGTCGAGCCGGAAGCCCTCGGGGGTCGCGCGCAGGCCCGCGGTCGTGTGCGTCGCGCCCGCGAGCGCGATCACCGCCGCGTACGCGTCGTAGAACGGCTCGAGCGTGAGGACCTCGTCGCCCGGTCCGACGAGCGCGAGGACCGTCGCCGCGATCGCCTCCGTCGCCCCGGCGGTCACCAGTACCTGCGTGTCCGGGTCGAGCTCGACGCCGTAGCGCCGGGCCTGGTGCGCGGCGACCGCCCGGCGCAGCTCAGGGATGCCCGGGCCCGGCGGGTACTGGTTGGCTCCCGCCAGGATCGCGTCCGCCGCTGCCTGTGCGACCGAGCGCGGACCGTCGACGTCCGGGAACCCCTGCCCGAGGTTGATCGCGCCCGTCTGCGCGGCGAGCGCGGACATCTCCGCGAAGATCGTGGCGCGCGGGGTGCCGTCGGGTGCCAGCAGGTTGGCGGCCCGAGCCACGTCCGCCCAGCGGCCAGGTGCAGTCATGGTCGCGAGCGTAGATCGACCGCCGCGCCGGCGGAGGCGACCCTCCGGAGCGTGGACGCTCTCGGGGGCGTCCGGGTCAGAAGGTGCCCGCTGCGGCGGTGAGGCCGGCGACGATCATGAGCGCCAGCGACGACCACGCAGCGACCACCCACCACTCCACGTGGTGGCGACGGATCGCTCGACGGGCTGTCATGTCCTGAACGATCGGCAGCGAACGCCCCGCGGACACCCAAGACCCGCCCCGGACACCAACTTCACCCACCCAGCCCACGGCAGCCCCTCAGCGCGACGCGCGACGCGCGACGCGCGTCCGGGTGGACTTCGTCGCGTGACGGGCGACCAACCCCACCCGCACGGACCCGAGCGGCCGATCCGTCAGGGGGTGGCGGCCGTCGCGAGCTCGTCGGCGACGCTCTGGAGCTGGTTCGCGAGGTCGCTCAGGCCGCCGGCGGCGTCGCCCGTGGCGCCCGCAGAGGCGTCCGCCAGCGCCTTCTTGGCCTTCTCGACCTCGGCGCGAGCGGCGTCCAGCGTGCTCGGGTCGACCTTCGTGCTCGCACCCTCGACGGCGGTGCGTGCATCGGCGAGCGCGGTGGTCGCCTGGTCGACGGCGGCCTGCGCCTTCTGCTTCTGCTCGGGCGTGAGGTTCGCGAGCGCGGCGCGGACCTCGTCGGCGCGGGCGCGCGCGTCCTCGACCGTCGAGCCGAGGTTGTCGACGGCAGCGCGCGCTCGCGCGCTGAGCGCCTGCGCCTGCGACGCGGCGTCGCTGACGGCCTGCTTCGCGCTGTCGGCGGCGTCGCAACCGGACACGACGAGCGCGGTGCCGAGGATCGCGACGAGCGTGCCGACGACCGCACGGGTGCGCAGGACATGGGACGAGGTGGTCAGACGAGTCACGCGGCCACGTTCCCCCACCCGCACCCCCGCCCGCAACACCCGTCCACAAGAGCGCCCAGAACCCGACCCGACGAGTTCGCGGCTCCCGCCGCCAGTTCGCGTCCCCCGGCCCGCGAACCCATGACCTGACCCGCGAACCCATGACCTGACCCGCGAACTCATGACCTGACCCGTGAACCCATGACCTGGCCCGCGAATTCGGCGGTTCCGCCCCGGGCGACCTGACGAGTTCGCGGTCCCGGGCGCCGGTTCGCGTCCCGCGGCCCGCGAAGTCATGACCTGACCCGCGAACTCATGAGCTGACCCGCGAACTCGTGCGGTGTGTGGGTGGGGTGGGGTGGGCGGGTGCTGGTGGGGGTCGTGCTGGTGGGTGGTGCTGGTGGGAGGGGTGGGTGGGTGGGGACAGGGCGACGCCCCGGCCAGCGAGGGATGAGCTGGTCGGGGCGTCGCGAGCGGGCGGGGCTCTACCGGGGGACGGTGATCCGTCCCGGGAGCCCTCCGGAGGTGGTCAGCCCTCCTGCCCGCTCGTGCGGCCTCGGACGTCCTCCAGCGACGTGCCGTAATAGGCCGCGGTCATGATGTCCTTCATGTCGTCGATCATGGGCATCCGCGGGTTGGCGGGGGCGCACTGGTCCTCGTAGGCACCCATGGCGACCTCGCCGAGCCGCGAGATGAACTCCTGCTCGTCGACCCCCTGCGCCTGGAAGGACGACGGGATGCCGACCTTCGCGCGCAGGGCCTCCACCGCGAGCGCGTAGGACTCGACGCCCTCGGCCGGGGTGGCCGCGGGCAGACCGAGCATCTGCGCGATCTGCTGGAACCGCTCGGGCGCGACGTAGCTCTCGTACTTGGGCCAGCTCGTGAGCTTCGTCGGGACCGTGCCGTTGTAGCGGATGACGTGGGGGAGCAGCGTGGCGTTCGTCCGACCGTGGACCAGGTGGTAGGTCGAGCCGATGACGTGCGCCATGGCGTGCACGATGCCGAGGAAGGCGTTGCCGAACGCCATCCCGGCGATCGTCCCGGCGTTGTGCATCTTCTCCCGCGCGTCCTGCGTGCTCGGGTCGGTGGGGTCGCCGTTCACGGACTGCGCGAGGTTGTCGAAGATGAGGCGGATCGCCTGCAGCGCCATGCCGTCCGTGAAGTCGTTCGCGTAGACCGACACGTACGCCTCGGTCGCGTGCGTGAGGGCGTCGAAGCCCGAGTCGGCGGCCAGCGAGCGCGGCATCTTCGAGGTGAGGACCGGGTCGATGATCGCGACGGTCGGCGTCAGGGCGTAGTCCGCGAGCGGGTACTTCTTGCCGGCGTCGAGGTCGGAGATGACGGCGAACGGCGTGACCTCGGCCCCGGTGCCCGACGTCGTCGGGATGCACACGAGCTTGGCGAGGTCGCCGAGCACGGGGAACTTGAACGCGCGCTTGCGGACGTCGAAGAACTTCTGCTTGAGGTCGGAGAACGTGATCTCGGGGTGCTCGTAGAGCAGCCACATGACCTTCGCGGCGTCCATGGGCGACCCGCCGCCGAGCGCGATGATCGTGTCCGGCTTGAAGTGCCGCATGTTCGCGGCGCCCTTCTGCACGGTGCGCACGGACGGCTCGGGCTCGACCTCGTCGATGATCTGCACGGCCACGTTGTTCGAGCGCCGGTGCAGCACGTCGAGGACCTTGTCGACGAACCCGAGCGTCGTCATGGTCGTGTCGGTCACGATCGTGACGCGCTCGACGCCGGCCATGTCCGCGAGGTAGCGGATCGCGTTGGGCTCGAAGTAGGTCTTCGCCGGCACCTTGAACCACTGCAGGTTGTTGTTCCGACGACCGACGCGCTTGACGTTGATGAGGTTCACCGCCGAGACGTTGTTGGACACCGAGTTGTGGCCGTAGGAGCCGCAGCCGAGGGTCAGCGAGGGGATGAAGGCGTTGTAGATGTCGCCGATGCCGCCGAGCGACGAGGGCGCGTTGCAGATCACGCGGATCGCCTTGACGCGCTTGCCGAACTCGACCGTCAGGGCGTCGTCGCGCGTGTGGATCGCGGCGGAGTGCCCGAGGCCGTCGAACTCGACCATCTTCTCGGCGAGCGCGATGCCCTCCTCGGTCGAGCCGGCGCGCAGGACCGCGAGGACCGGGCAGAGCTTCTCGCGCGTGAGGGGCTCGTCGGGACCGACGCCCGAGACCTCGGCGAGGATGATCGACGTGTCGGCGGGGACGGTGAAACCGGCCTGCGCGGCGATCCACACGGGCGACTTGCCGACGACGTCGGGGTTGAGCCGCGCTCCCGCGCAGTTCTCGCCGCCCGCCTCGACGCCGAAGACGAACCGCTCGAGCAGCGCCTTCTCGGCGGGCGTCGCGCGGTACGCGTGGAGCTTGGCGAACTCCGTCATCGCGGCGTCGTAGATCTCGTCGTCCAGGATCGCGGCCTGCTCGGATGCGCAGATCACGCCGTTGTCGAACGCCTTCGACAGGACGATGTCGTTGATCGCACGTGCGAGCTTCGCGGTCTTCTCGACGTATGCGGGCACGTTGCCGGCCCCGACGCCGAGTGCGGGCTTGCCGCACGAGTACGCGGCCTTGACCATCGCGTTGCCGCCTGTCGCGAGGATCGTCGCGACCCCGGGGTGGTTCATGAGCGCGCTCGTCGCGGTGAGCGACGGGACCTCGACCCACTGGATGCAGTGCTCGGGCGCGCCCGCGGCGATCGCGGCGTCGCGCACGATCTTCGCGGCCGCGACCGACGAGCGCTGCGCGTTCGGGTGGAAGGCAAAGATGATCGGGTTGCGCGTCTTGAGCGAGATGAGCGACTTGAAGATCGCGGTCGACGTCGGGTTGGTCACGGGGGTGATGCCCGCGATCACGCCGACGGGCTCGGCGATCTCGGTGATGCCGTTGAGCTCGTCGACGCCGATGACCCCGACGGTCTTGAGGTTCGCCATCGAGTTCGTGACGTGCTCGCACGCGAAGATGTTCTTCACGGCCTTGTCCTCGAACACGCCGCGCCCGGTCTCGTCGACCGCGAGCTTCGCGAGCTGGCCGTGCTGGTCGAGCGCGGCGACCGCGCCCTTCTTGACGAACCGGTCGACGTCGTCCTGCGTCATCGACTCGAACGCGGCGAGCGCCTTGGTGGCGTTCGCGACGAGCGCGTCGATCGCGGTGCGGACGTCCTCGTCGGACTGGACCGCGAGCGGGGTCGGGGCCGGTGCCACGGCGGCCGCGGGCGCCGCGGTGGCGTCGCTCTTGCGGCTCTTGCCGAGGCGGGGCGTGCTGGTGCTGGTCACGGGTGGCTCCCTGGTCGGAGGTTGGTACCGGCAGTCCCGGACGGGAGCTGGAGGGCCCGTCCGAACCGGTACTTCGACGCTAGGGAGGGGGTCCCGGACAGTCGTGGGATGAAAGTCCTCACGACGGTCCGGGACGGTTGCGGGAGGGGTCTCGTCGGGGTCCGCAGGGGACCTGGGTCCTGCCTGACGGCCCTGCCCGACGAGCGTGCGCGCTCAGTCCCGCAGGCGCGTGACCCACGACGACGCGAGCGATTCCTCCTCGAGGTCCAGCTCGCGCATGATCCGCCGCATGACGGCCTCGTCGAGGTCGCCCGCGTCGCGGTGGTGCATGAGGACCTCGCGCTGGGCCGCGATGACGTCGTGCCGCACGCGCTGCATGCGCCGGCTCGCCGCGGCGGACGGTGCCTTGCCCGACGCGCCGAGCAGGCCGAAGCCGCGCTTGTCCTCGTGCGGCAGGTTGGCCTCGGCGATGAGGTCGTCGGCGTTCTCGGGGTCGAGCATGACCGCGGCCGCTGCGGCACGTGCGCGCCAGCCCGCGGACATGCGCTCGAGCGCGGCGGCCGCCTTCTCGCTGCCCATGAGCCCCTCGAGCTGGGGACGCTGCTTCTCGAAGTAGGCCTGCACGGCGTTCGCGGTCGCGACGCGCATCGCGGCCTCCTGCCGAGCGTCGTCGGCCTCCTCCTGCGCGGACCCGACGCCGAGGCGCGTGATGACCCACGGGAGCGTGAGGCCCTGCAGCAGGAGCGTGCCGATCGCGACGGCGTAGGCCGCGAGCTGGATGGTCGCGCGGTGCTCGAACGGCTCACCGCTCATGGTCGCGGGGATCGCGGCGGCGGCGGCGAGCGTCACGACCCCGCGCATGCCGGCCCACGAGACGACCGCGGACTCGCGCGCCGACAGCGAGTCGCGCTCGGGCCGGTGCGAGCCGGGCAGCCGCAGGTTGTCGAACCACGAGGTCGCGAACATGTACCCGGGTCGCACGACGAGCGCGACGGCCAGGACCGCGAGCGACACGGTCAGCCCGTGCCCGAACCCCTGGTCGGACTCGACGACGTCGCGCACGACCCACGGCAGCTGCACGCCGATCAGCGCGAACGTGAAGGACTCGAGGACGAGGTCGAGCGTCGACCACAGCGGCTCCTCGTACAGCCGCGTCGCGTACCCCGCGCGCGGGGACGTGTGCCCGAGGTAGAGCCCCGCGGCGACGACCGCGAGCACACCCGACCCGCCGATCGCCTCCGCGCTCCAGTACGCCGCGAACGGCGTCAGGAGCCCGACCGCGGACGAGACCACGGGGTCGTCGAGCCGCATGCGCACGACGTGCACGACGTACCCGAGGACGAGCCCGACCCCCACACCCGCGACCACGGCGACCGCGAACGTCCACAGCCCCGCACCGAGCGCCCACGCGCCGGATGCGACGCCCGCGAGCGCGACCTTGTACAGCGTGAGCGACGTCGCGTCGTTGATGAGGCTCTCGCCCGACAGCAGCGTCATGACGCGGCGGGGCAGCCCGAGCCGACGTCCCACGGCGGCCGCGGCGACCGCGTCGGGCGGCGCGACGACCGCACCCAGCACGAGCGCGGCCGCGAACGACACGTCGTCGAGCAGCGCGAACACCCCGGCGACGGCCGCGGCGGTCACGACGACGAGTCCGACGCCGAGCCGGGTGATCGAGTTGAGCGACGCCCGGAAGTCGCGGTACGACGACGACAGCGCGGCCGAGTACAGCAGCGGCGGCAGGACGAACTCGAGCAGCAGCTCGGGCTCGACCTCGTACCGCGGCAGGCCGGGCACGAGCGAGACGAGCAGCGCGAGGGACACGACGACGAGCGGCGCGGGCAGCCCGCGCCGGCGGCACACCGCCGCGACGAGCACGGCTCCGGCTGCGAGCAGGAACACCTCGATGTGGTGCACGGGGCGCCTCCCGGACGGTCGTCGGACGGCCGCCTGACCGCGGACGTCCTGCCCGCGAAACTATCAACGCCCCGGGTGAGTTCCCACGGTGGTCAGCGGCCGAGGGCCAGCGCGGTCATGATCAGGCCGTCGCGGGACGTCCACCGCCCGCGCACCTCGTCGGTCCCGAGGCCGGGTTTGCGCAGCGTCGCGACGAAGGTCTCGTCCTCCATCCGGACGTGCACGTCCTCGAAGCCGAGCCACGCCCCGGTGAGCGGCGACCACACCTTGTAGACGCTCTCCTTGGCCGAGAACAGCACGCGGTCGGCGCACCAGGCCGGGTCGAGGTCGGCGAGAGGCGCGCGCTCGGTGTCGCACAGCACGAGCTCCGCGACCTCGCGCGGCAGCGGCGCGCACGGCTCGGCGTCGATGCCGATGCCCGCCCAGCGCGCGGCCAGGGCGACCGCGGCGGCGCGGTAGCCGTCGCAGTGCGTCATGCTCCCGACGACCCCGGCGGGCCACACGGGTGCGCGGTTCGGTGCGGTCGGCACCGCGACGTCCGTGGCCCCGAGGCGTCGCAGCGCCTCGCGTGCGCACCCGCGCACGGCGGCGTACTCGGCCCGACGAGCCGGGACGGCGTCGGCGACGGCGCGCTCCTCGTCGTCGAACAGCGGCACGGTGACGGGCGGGCCGTGGCGTTCGACGACCTCGATCCCGGGCGGCAACAGGTCGGCGAGCACGGCCCCACTGTGGCCGACGATCCTGTGCCCGCGCTGAGGTGTCCACGCACGGTCGGCGACGTGGCGGACCTCGGGCGCGAACAGCAGGACGCCCGGACCTGGTGCGGTCCGGGCGTCCTGGTGGTCCGGCGACGTCGTGGTCGTCCGACGACGTCGTGCGCGGTGCGCCCGAAAGGATTCGAACCTTCGACCTTCTGCTCCGGAGGCAGACGCTCTATCCACTGAGCTACGGGCGCCAGACGCGCGAACGCGTCGGCCAGCGAGCCTACCAGCCTGGGCGCGGGGTCCAGGACGCGCCGGTCGCGGTGCGGGGTCGCACGAGGTCGGGCCGGGTCACCGCTCGCCGAGGAGCGCGGACAGGTAGGCCGTGGTCTCGGACACCGCGGTCGTCGCGTCGCCCGCGACGATCGCCTCGACGAGCGCGTCGTGCGCGGTCTGGCCGTGGTAGTCCGTGACGAAGTTGAACCGGATGTTCTCGCCGATCGCGTCGATGAGGTTCTCGTACAGCGACGACAGCACGGGGTTCGCGGCGGCCCGCACGATCGTCGTGTGCAGCGCGAGGTCGGTCGCGACCATCGCGTCGAGGTCGCCCGAGACGTACGCCTCGGCGCGCTCGTCGCGCCGCTCGAGCAGCGCGCTCGCGTCGGTCGCGGTCCGCCTGCGGGACGCGAGCCGGGCCGCCTCGATCTCGAGGGCACGGCGCACCTCGACGACGTCGCGCTGGCGCGCGTCGGCGAGCTGACGCCCCATGGTCGCGGCGAGCTCGGACGACGACAGCACGTACGTGCCCGAACCCTGCCGTCGCTCGAGCAGTCCCGCGTGCACGAGCGACTGAACGGCCTCGCGGACCGTGTTGCGGCCCACCCCGAGCAGCTCGACGAGCTGCGGCTCGGGCGGGATCCGGGTGCCCACGAGCCACTCGCCGCTCGTGATGCGTTCCCGCAGCTGTTGTACCGTCGAATCGATCAGACCGGTCCGTCGCGTCATCGCGAAGGGGCTCCGTATCCAGGCATGCGGTGCAGTCAACACGAGCCGAGCCCCCGCCCGCCAGACCTGTCCGACGCCCAGCCCTTCCCCGACGTCCACCCCGTCGTCTCCAGCGACGCCCCCACCCTGCGGAGCCCCGTGTCCCGTCGACCTGCGATTCCTGCTGCCCCTGCGCCCTGGCGCGGGCGGCTCGTCGTCCTCGCCGGCATCGTGCTCGTCGCGCTCAACCTGCGCATCGCGGTCGCGGCGGTGTCGCCGATCCTCGACGTCGTGCGTCAGGACATCGACCTGACGTCCGCGCAGGTCGGGCTGCTGGGCACCGTGCCCGTGCTGTCGTTCGCGGTGTTCGGCTCGCTCGCGACGCCGCTCGGGCGTCGGCTCGGCCTCGAGCCGACGATGGTGCTCGCGCTCGTCGTGTCCGCCGCGGGGGAGGTGCTGCGGGCCGTGTCGGGCTCCGCGCCCGCGTTCCTCGCGTGGTCGGTGCTGGCGCTCGCCGGCATGGGCATGGGCAACGTGCTGCTGCCGCCGCTCGTGAAGCGGTACTTCCCGGACCGCATCGGCCCGGTCACGGCCGCGTACTCCGTGATGCTGTCGATCAGCACGGCGGTGCCGCCGCTCGTCGCGGTGCCGTACGCGCACGCCGCGGGGTGGCGGTGGGCCGTCGGGGTGTGGGCCGCGCTCGGGCTCGTCGCGACCGTGCCGTGGCTCGTCGTGATCGTGCGGTCCGTCGCGGCGCGCGCCCACCTGCGCGAGCTCCTGCGGCGCGCGGGTGTCGCGGGCGGCCGCCAGGCGTGTGACGAGCGTGTGGTGCCGGCCGCGCACGCGGGCGACGCACGGCTCGTGTGGCGCTCGCGGCTCGCGTGGGCGATGGCGATCACGTTCGCGATGAACTCGCTCGGCACGTACACGGTGTTCGCGTGGCTGCCCGAGATGCTCGCGGACGCCGGGCTCGGCACCGAGGCGGGCGGTCGGTGGCTCGCGCTGTTCGCGATCCTCGGGCTGCCCGCGTCGCTCGTCGCGCCCGTGCTCACCGCCCGCATGCGCTCGCCGTTCCCGCTCGTCGTGGGGTTCGTCACGTCGTGGGCGATCGGCTACGCGGGGCTCCTGCTCGCGCCCACGCACGGCACCGCGGTGTGGATGGTGCTGCTCGGGCTCGGCACGAGCTCGTTCCCGGTGCTGCTCGCGCTCATCGGGCTGCGCACCGCGACCCCGGGGCTCGCCGTCGTGCTGTCCGGCATGGTGCAGGGCGTGGGCTACGCGATCGCGGCGCTCGGACCCGTGGGCATCGGGCTGCTGTACGACGCGACGGGCTCGTGGGACGCGCCGATCGGCGTGCTGCTGGGCCTGCTCGTCGTGCTGCTCGTCGCGGGCTGGCGTGCGTGCCGGCCGCAGGTGCTGGGCGCCGCTCCGACGAGCGGGCACGTCGCTGGCCCTACCCTTGACGCGTGACTCCCGACCAGCTCTCCGAGGCTCTCGCCGCCGCCCTGCAGGCTGCCGTCGCCGACGGCACGTTCGCGCTCGACCCCGCCGCCGTCCCGGGGCGCGTGCACCTCGAGCGACCGCGGCAGCGTGAGCACGGCGACTGGGCGACGAACGTCGCGCTGCAGCTCGCCAAGCAGGCGGGCACGAACCCGCGGGCGTTCGCCGAGGAGCTCGCGCGCCGGCTCGCGGACACGCCGGGCGTCGCGTCGGTTGACGTCGCGGGACCGGGCTTCCTCAACATCCGGCTCGACGCGGCCGCGGCGGGCGAGCTCGCGCGCGGGATCGTCGAGCAGGGCTCGTCGTACGGGACGAACACGTCCGAGGCGGGGCGCCGCGTCAACCTCGAGTTCGTCTCGGCGAACCCGACGGGTCCGCTGCACATCGGCGGCGTGCGCTGGGCCGCGGTCGGCGACAGCCTCGCGCGCGTGCTCGAGGCGTCCGGCGCCGACGTGACGCGCGAGTACTACTTCAACGACCACGGTGCGCAGATCGACCGGTTCGCGCGCTCGCTCGTCGCGCGGGCCCGGGGCCTGGAGGCGCCCGAGGACGGCTACGGCGGCCAGTACATCAGCGACATCGCCGACCAGGTGGTCGCGGACGCCGCGGCGGCGGGCGAGCCGGACCCGCGCACGCTCGGCGACGACGAGGCCGCGGAGGCGTTCCGGGCGCGCGGCGTCGAGCTGATGTTCGCCGAGATCAAGTCGTCGCTGCACGACTTCGGCGTCGACTTCGACGTGTACTTCCACGAGGACTCGCTGCACGAGTCGGGTGCGGTCGAGCGCGCGGTCACGCGCCTGCGCGAGCTGGGCCACGTGTTCGACGCCGACGGTGCGACGTGGCTGCGGACCACCGACTTCGGCGACGACAAGGACCGCGTCGTCATCAAGTCGGACGGCGAGGCCGCGTACATCGCGGGCGACATCGCGTACTACCTCGACAAGCGCGAGCGCGGCTTCGACCGCGTCGTCATGATGCTCGGCGCGGACCACCACGGGTACGTCGGCCGCATGCGTGCGGTCGCGGCGGCGTTCGGGGACGACCCGGACGTCAACCTCGAGATCCTCATCGGCCAGCTCGTCAACCTCGTGCGCGACGGCTCGCCCGTGCGCATGTCGAAGCGCGCCGGCACGGTCGTGACGATCGACGACCTCGTCGACGCGGTCGGCGTCGACGCCGCGCGGTACTCGCTCGCGCGCTCGTCGGCGGACTCGGCGATCGACCTCGACCTCGACCTGCTCGCCCGGGCGACCAACGAGAACCCCGTGTTCTACGTGCAGTACGCGCACGCGCGCACCGCGAACATCGCGCGCAACGCCGCCGACGCGGGCGTGCGCCGCGAGGACGGGTTCGACGCGAGCGGCCTCGACCACGAGACCGAGTCGGTGCTGCTCGGCCACCTCGCGGAGTTCCCGCGCGTGGTCGCGCAGGCCGCGAACCTGCGTGAGCCGCACCGCGTCGCGCGCTACCTCGAGGAGCTCGCGGGCGCGTTCCACAAGTGGTACGACGCCAAGCGGTACGTCCTGCCGCAGGGCGACGAGCCCGTGACGGACGTGCAGCGCACGCGCCTGTGGCTCGTCGACGCGACGCGTCAGGTGCTCGCGAACGGCCTCGGCCTGCTCGGTGTGAGCGCCCCGGAGCGGATGTGACGACGAGCGTCCCCGGCGAACCCTGGTCGCGGGGCGTCGCGCGGGACGACACGGGCGCGCTCGTCGTCTCCGGCGTCCCCGTCGCTCGGCTCGCGCAGGAGGTCGGCACGCCCGCCTACGTGCTCGACGAGACGGACCTGCGCTCGCGGGCGGCGTCGTACCGGCGGGCGTTCGAGGCCGCGTTCGCCGAGGTCGGCGCGGGTGTGGACGTGTACTACGCGGGCAAGGCGTTCCTGTCGGTCGCGGTCGCGCGGTGGGTGCACGACGAGGGCCTGCGCGTCGACACGGCGTCCGGCGGCGAGCTCGCGGTCGCGCTGCGTGCGGGCGTCCCCGGGGCCGACCTGGGGCTGCACGGCAACAACAAGTCCGACGAGGAGCTCGCGCTCGCGCTCGACGCGGGCGTCGGCCGGATCATCGTCGACTCGCTCGTCGAGGTCGACCGGCTCGCTGCGCTCGTGCGCGAGCGGGGCGGCGCGCCCGCGCCCGTCATGGTGCGCGTGACCACCGGCGTGCACGCGGGCGGGCACGAGTACATCTCGACCGCGCACGAGGACCAGAAGTTCGGGCTCTCGGTCACGGCTCGCGACGGCGGCGACTCGCCGGCGATGACGGCGCTGCTCGCGGTCGTCGCGCGTCCCGAGCTGCACCTGCTCGGCATCCACTCGCACATCGGCTCGCAGATCCTCGACCCGTCCGGGTTCGAGGTCGCCGCGCGCGTCGTGCTGCAGCTGCGCGCGGACCTCGCGGCGCGCACGGGCGTGCTCGTCGACGAGGTGGACCTCGGCGGCGGCTACGGGATCGCGTACCTGCCGGGCGAGGTCGCGCTCGACCCGGACCGCATCGCGAAGGACGTCGCCGCGTCGGTCGCCGCCGCCGCGGCCGAGCTCGGCACGCCCCTGCCGCGCTTCTCGATCGAACCGGGCCGCGCGATCGTCGGACCTGCGGGACTGACGCTCTACACGGTCGGCACGGTCAAGCCCGTGCGCGTCGACGACGCGACCGAGCGACTGTACGTGTCCGTCGACGGCGGCATGAGCGACAACATCCGGCCCGCCCTGTACGGCGCGCGCTACCACGCGGAGGTCGTCGGACGGCTCTCGGGGGCGCCGACGGTGCTCGCGCGCGTCGTCGGCAAGCACTGCGAGTCGGGCGACATCGTCGTGCACGACGTGCAGCTCCCGGGCGACGTGCGGGCGGGGGACCTGCTCGCGGTCGCGGCGACCGGCGCGTACGGGCGGTCGATGGCGTCGAACTACAACCTGCTCACGCGCCCGCCCGTGGTCGCGGTGCGCGACGGCGAGATGCGCACGCTGCTGCGCCGCGAGACGGTCGACGACCTGCTCGCGCTCGACCAGGGCTGACGCGCGGCACCCCGTGCCCCGGCACCGCGGACCGTTGGGCGGACAGCCGCCCTGGCGGCACGGTGTGCGCCCTATCCTGTCGCCAGTCCCGTCGAGCGCATCGACGAGAGCACCGTCGAGAGCACCGTCGAGAGCACCGGAGGTCGTGTGCCCGCCCCGCTGAAGGTCGCCCTGCTGGGCTGCGGTGTCGTGGGCACCCAGGTCGCCCGTCGGCTGCTCGAGCACGCCGACGAGCTCGCGTCGCGCGTCGGTACGCCGCTCGAGCTCGTCGGGATCGCGGTACGGGACGCCGCGGCGCCGCGCGAGGGGGTCACGGGCACGCCGCTCGCCGACCTGCTGACCGACGACGCGCCCGTGCTCGTCGAGCGCGCCGACGTGGTCGTCGAGCTCATGGGCGGGCTCGAGCCTGCGCGCAGCCTCATCCTCGCGGCCGTCGCGCACGGCGCATCGGTCGTGACCGCCAACAAGGCGCTGCTCGCGTCGCACGGTCCGGAGCTGTTCGAGGCCGCAGACGCCGCGGGCGTCGACGTCTACTTCGAGGCCGCGGTCGCGGGGGCGATCCCGATCGTGCGGCCCGTGCGCGAGTCGCTCGCGGGTGACCAGGTGCGGCGCGTGCTCGGCATCGTCAACGGGACGACCAACTACGTGCTGGACCGCATGGCGACCGAGGGCCTCGAGCTCGACGCGGCGGTCCAGGAGGCCCAGGCGCTCGGCTACGCCGAGGCCGACCCGACCGCCGACGTCGAGGGGTACGACGCGGCGGCGAAGGCGGCGATCCTCGCGTCGCTCGCGTTCCACACGCGCGTGTCGCTCGACGACGTGGCGCGTGAGGGCATCACGTCCGTGACGGCGTCCGACGTCGCGTGGGCGCAGCGGACCGGGCACGTCATCAAGCTGCTCGCGATCGCCGAGCGCAACGCGGCCGACGGCCACGACGGCATCCAGGTGCGCGTGCACCCCGCGCTCGTGCCGGCCGACCACCCGCTCGCGGGCGTGCGCGGCGCGTTCAACGCGGTGTTCGTCGAGGCCGAGGCGGCGGGCGAGCTCATGTTCTACGGCCGGGGTGCGGGTGGTGCGCCGACCGCGTCGGCGGTGCTCGGCGACCTGGTCTCGGTGGCCCGGCACCGCGTGCTCGGCGGACGCGGTCCGGTCGAGTCGTCGTACGCGGCGCTGCCCGTGCTCCCGGCGACCGCCGCACGCACGCGGTTCCAGGTCCGGCTCGAGGTCGCGGACCGCCCGGGTGTGCTCGCCCAGGTCGCGCACGCGCTCGCGGAGCACGACGTCTCGATCGAGGCGGTGCGGCAGTCGCCCGGCGTGCGCACCGACGCCGACGGTGCGGACGTCGCGCTCCTGCTCATCACGACGCACACCGCGCCCGAGGGCGCGCTCGCGGCGACCGTCGCCGCGCTCACCGACCTCGACGCCGTGCACGACGTCGTGTCCGTCCTGCGAGTCGAAGGAGCCTGATGGCCCACCAGTGGCGCGGCGTCATCGCCGAGTACGCCGACCGTCTGCCCGCGCACCTGACGACCCACCCGGTCACGCTGTTCGAGGGCGGGACGCCGCTGATCCCCGCGCCGGCGCTGAGCGCGCGCACGGGTGCGGACGTGTACGTGAAGTTCGAGGGCATGAACCCGACCGGCTCCTTCAAGGACCGCGGCATGACGACCGCGATCTCGGCCGCGGCGGCACACGGCGCGAAGGCGGTCGTGTGCGCGTCGACGGGGAACACGTCGGCGTCGGCGGCCGCGTACGCGACGCGCGCGGGCATGGTGTGCGCCGTGCTCGTGCCGGACGGCAAGATCGCGATGGGCAAGCTGAGCCAGGCGATCGCGCACGGCGCGACGCTGCTGCAGGTCGACGGCAACTTCGACGACTGCCTGGTGGCGGCCCGCAAGCTCGCCGAGGCGTACCCGGTCGAGCTCGTGAACTCCGTGAACCCGGACCGCATCCAGGGCCAGAAGACCGCGGCGTTCGAGATCGTCGACGCGCTCGGCGACGCGCCCGACATCCACGTGCTCCCGGTCGGCAACGCGGGCAACATCACGGCGTACTGGAAGGGCTTCCGCGAGTACGCGGGCCTCGACGACGGTGCGACGCACGGCGCGGTCGCGACACGCACGCCCGTGATGTGGGGCTTCCAGGCCGCGGGTGCCGCACCGATCGTGCTCGGGCACCCGGTCGACGAGCCCGAGACCATCGCGACCGCGATCCGCATCGGCAACCCTGCCTCGTGGCAGCAGGCGGTCGACGCGCGCGACACGTCGGGCGGGCTCATCGAGTCCGTGACGGACGACGAGATCCTGCGCGCGCACCGCGTGCTGTCGGCCGAGGTCGGCGTGTTCGTCGAACCCGCGTCGGCCGCGGGTGTGGCGGGGCTGCTGCGCCTGTCCGACGAGGGGCGCGTGCCCGCCGGCGCGCGGATCACGATCACCGTCACGGGGCACGGGCTCAAGGACCCGCAGTGGGCGCTGCGCGGGCCCGACGGCACCGAGGTGCAGCCCGTGCGGGTGTCCGCGGACGTCGTGTCCATCGCGGACGCGCTGCGGCTCGGCTGAGGCGACGACCGTGCGACTGCTCGCCGACCGCGTGCGGGTGCGCGTCCCCGCGACGTCCGCGAATCTCGGCCCCGGCTTCGACGCCATGGGCGTCGCGCTCGCGCTGCACGACGAGGTCGAGGTGCGTGCGGTCGCGTCGCCGGGCGTGCACGTCGACGTCGAGGGCGAGGGGGCCGGCACGGTCCCCGGTGACGAGAACCACCTCGTCGTACGGGCGATCCGCGTCGCGCTCGACCACGTCGGTGCGCCGCAGGCCGGGCTCGCGCTCGCGTGCCGCAACGCGATCCCGCACGGCCGGGGGCTCGGCTCGTCGGCCGCCGCGGTCGTCGCCGGGCTCGTCGCGGCACGCGGACTGATCTCGGAGCCCGAGGCGCTCGACGACGCGACCGTCCTCACGCTCGCGACCCGGCTCGAGGGGCACCCGGACAACGCGGCGCCCGCGATCCTCGGCGGCGCGACGATCGCGTGGACGGGTGAGGGTGGCGGCGTCGGTGCGACGCAGGTCGAGGTCCACCCGGACGTCGTGCCGGTCGTGATGGTCCCGCCCACGCACCTGTCGACCAAGGCGGCCCGCGGCGTGCTGCCGACGAGCGTGCCGCACGCCGACGCCGCGCTGCAGGCGGGCCGGGCGGCGCTGCTCGTCCAGGCGCTCGGACGTCGGCCGGACCTGCTGCTCGACGCCACGGTCGACCGCCTGCACCAGGAGTACCGGCGCAGCGTCATGCCGGACTCGCTCGCGCTGGTCGACGCGCTGCGTCGCCGGGGTGTCGCCGCAGTCGTCTCGGGCGCGGGCCCGACGGTGCTCGCGCTCGCTCGTCGGGTACCGGGGGAGCAGGACGGCGCACCGCGGACCGACGCGGACGCGGTCATCGCGGAGACGTTCGGCGGGACGCTCGGCGGCTGGAGCATCCGCACGCTCGCGATCGACCCGGTCGGCGTGCGCCTCGAGGTCGGCGCGCACCCGATCGGGTGAGCCGTCCGCACCGGCATCATCCGGGCAGGTCGTGCGGCCGAGAGTGTTAGCATCGACGCGTTCCCCGGACCACATCCTCCGGGTCGCGCGCCATCCTTCGAGCTCGTCCCACGGGCCCGGGCGGCCGCGCCCCAGGTGAGTCGACCATCCGGGAGCACATCCCCGCCCAGCCGCGTCGCCGACACAGTCGTGAGCGATGCGAGGGCTTCCAGCACCGACTCGTCGACGAACCTGTCGACGGCGGGACACGGGTCGCAGCACCACGCGGGCGGCCTGCCGACGAGGGGAAGGGTCCTTCGTGACAGACACCAACCAGACCAGCGGCTCGATCGCGGCGCTGCGCCTGCCGGAGCTGCAGGCCATGGCGGCCGAGCTCGGCGTCAAGGGCACGTCGAAGATGCGCAAGAGCGACCTGGTCGACGCGATCTCGCAGGCCCGGGGCGGATCGCGCCCGCGTGCGCTCGACGCGCGCCGTGAGCAGGCCGTCGCGCCCGTGGCGGACACGCCCGTGCGCGAGCGGGCCGCGGCTCCGGTCGCGGAGCCTCCTGCGGGGTCGATGCCCGCGCAGACGCCGGCCGCGCCCGCGGACGAGCGGGCGCCCCGGGGACAGCGGACGCGCGGCGCGCGGCGCGCACAGGGACCCGCGAGCGACGCGCTCGCCGGCCTGGAGGCCGCGCTCGACGCCAAGGCCGCGCAGGACCCCGCCGAGCGTCGTGCCGACCAGCGTCAGGACCAGCGGGACGACGACCGTTCGCAGCGTGCGGCCCAGGCCGTGGGCGAGGTCGTCGGCGAGCGGCGCTCGCGGCGCGGTCGCGGTGCGGCTGCGTCCGACGAGCAGGGCGGCGCGGTCGAGGACGGTCAGCAGGCCGGTCAGCAGGACGGTCAGCAGGGTGGTCAGCGTCAGCGCGCCCAGCAGAACCAGCAGGGCAGCCAGCAGCAGAACCAGCAGCAGAACGACCAGGGCGACGACGAGGCGGGCGGCGGTCGTCGGCGGCGCTCGCGCGACCGCTACCGCGACCGGGACCGCAAGCGCGGCCGTGGTCGCGGCACGGGCGGCGACCTCGCGGGTCTCGACGAGATCGAGGTCTCGGACGACGACGTGCTCCTGCCGGTCGCGGGCATCCTGGACGTGCTCGAGAGCTACGCGTTCGTGCGCACGACGGGCTACCTGCCCGGGCCGAACGACGTCTACGTCTCGCTCGGCCAGGTCAAGAAGCACGGCCTGCGCCGCGGTGACGCGGTCACGGGTGCGGTGCGCGCGCCGCGCGAGGGCGAGCCGCAGGGGCAGGGTGGTCGGCCGAACAAGTTCAACGCGCTCGTCCGCCTCGACTCGGTCAACGGGCTGTCGCCGGACGAGGCACGCCAGCGCCCGGAGTTCACGAAGCTCACGCCGCTGTACCCGCAGGAGCGGCTGCGCCTCGAGAACCCGGAGGCGACCCGGCTCACGCCGCGCGTGATCGACATCGTCGCGCCCATCGGCAAGGGTCAGCGCGGCCTCATCGTCGCACCGCCCAAGGCGGGCAAGACGATCGTCATGCAGCAGATCGCGAACGCGATCACCACGAACAACCCCGAGGTCCACCTCATGGTCGTGCTCGTCGACGAGCGCCCCGAGGAGGTCACGGACATGGAGCGGACGGTCAAGGGCGAGGTCATCGCCTCGACGTTCGACCGTCCCGCGTCCGACCACACGATCGTCGCGGAGCTCGCGATCGAGCGCGCGAAGCGGCTCGTCGAGCTCGGTCAGGACGTCGTGGTGCTGCTCGACTCGATCACGCGCCTGTCGCGCGCCTACAACCTGGCCGCACCCGCGTCGGGGCGCATCCTGTCGGGCGGCGTCGACGCCTCCGCGCTCTACCCGCCGAAGAAGTTCTTCGGCGCGGCGCGCAACATCGAGAACGGCGGCTCGCTGACGATCCTCGGCTCGGCGCTCGTCGAGACGGGCTCGAAGATGGACGAGGTCATCTTCGAGGAGTTCAAGGGCACCGGGAACATGGAGCTGCGGCTGTCGCGCTCGCTCGCGGACAAGCGGATCTTCCCCGCGGTCGACGTCAACGCGTCGGGCACGCGCCGTGAGGAGCTGCTCATGACGCGCGACGAGCTGCAGATCGTCTACAAGCTGCGTCGCGTCATGGGCGCGCTCGACCAGCAGCAGGCGATCGAGCTGCTCATCGGCAAGCTCAAGGAGACCAAGACGAACGTCGAGTTCCTGCTCGGCGTGCAGCGCTCGACCCCGGGCAGCTTCGGCGAGGAGAACGCCGGCCGCACGGTCTGACCCCCCACACCCCCGCGAGCGCCACACATCGGGTCCGAGCGCACCCCTTCCAGGGGGTGCGCTCGCGCCCGATGTGTGGCGCTCGCGGTTGTGGGGGTCAGTACGAGAAGGTGGCGACCGACGTGCGCAGGTCGGCGGCCATGCGCGAGAGCTCCTGGATCGCGGACTGCGACTGCGTCAGCGCCTCGGTCGTCGACTGCGCGGCGTTCGAGACGCCCGCGATGTTCGTCGCGATCTCGCCCGAGCCCGCCGACGCCTCGGCGACGTTGCGGGACATCTCGTTGGTCGTCGCGGTCTGCTCCTCGACGGCCGACGCGATCGTCATCTGGTAGTCGTTGATGCTCGTGATGATCGTCGCGATCTCGCCGATCGCGTCGACGGCACCCTGCGTGTCCGTCTGGATCGCCTCGACCCGGCGCGCGATGTCCTCCGTGGCGCGCGCGGTCTCGGCCGCGAGCTCCTTGACCTCGCCGGCGACGACCGCGAAGCCCTTGCCGGCCTCGCCCGCGCGCGCCGCCTCGATCGTCGCGTTGAGCGCGAGGAGGTTGGTCTGCTCGGCGATCGACGTGATCGTCTTGACGACGTTGCCGATCTCCTGGCTCGACGCGCCGAGCTTGCCGACCTGCTCGTTGGTGGAGTCGACGATGCCGACGGCCTGGTAGGCCACCTTGGCGGCCTCGTTGGCCGACGACGCGATCTCGCGGATCGAGGCGTTCATCTGCTCGGAGCCGGCCGCGACGGTCTGGACGTTGCGCGAGACCTCGTCGGCCGCACCCGAGACGACGCCGGCCTGCGCCGACGTCTCCTCGGCACCCGCCGCGATCTGGTGCGACGCGGCCGAGAGCTGCTCCGACGCGGCCGCGACCGCGTCGGCGGACTCGACGACCGCGCCGAGCACCCCGCGCAGGTGACCGGTCGCCTCGTCGAGCGCGGCACCCATCTGGCCGACCTCGTCCTTGCTCCGGACGCCGCTGCTGCGCGTCAGGTCGCCGGTCGCGAGCGCGGCGACGACGTCGCGCACGCGCGCGATGCTGCGCGACACGCTCGTCGCGAGCAGGAGACCCGCGGCGAGGCCCAGCGCGATGCCGACCACGAGGACCGCGATCGAGATCGTGCGGTCGCGCGCATAGTCGCTCTGCGCCGCGGCGGCGGCGGCAGCGGCCGCCTCCGACTCGCCCGTCGCGAGCGTGTCGAGCGCGATGGACGCGTTCTCGAGCGAGTCGTCGTGCGCCTTGACCGCGATCCAGCCCGCGTAGTTGTGCGCGAGCGCGAGCGGCAGCAGGTTCTGCTTGTTGAAGTCCATGCCGCCCTGGACGATCGTGACGGCCTGGCCGAGCGTCGCCTCCTGGTTCTCGTCGATCTCAGTCGCGCGGTACGCGTCAGCGGCGTCGAGGAACTGCTGGAGCGACGCCTCGAGCTCGGCCTGCGCCTGGTTCGCGGCCGCCTCGTCGCTCGACAGCACGACGTCGCGCATCTGCGCGGCCATCCCGTCGACGATCCCGCGCGCCTGCGTCACGGCCTCGATGCCGCGCACGTGGCTCGCGTAGATCTCCTCGCTCGTCGCGGCCGCCGACGACAGCGCGGTCAGGCCGAGGACGCCGACACCCGTGGCGATGACGGACATCAGGACGACCACGACGAGGAACTTGGTCCGCATCGCGCGGTCGGCGAACCACGCGGTGATCGAGAAACGGGGACGGGCGGCAGACACGCGGTTCCTCCAGGCGCAGGCATGGCACAGGCGCGGGGGTCGGCGCCTCCGTGCCTGTCGTTCGGCCGGCTCGGCGCGGGCCTGAGCCAAACATGGGAGGAATTTGGTGTGACGTGCGAGGCGTCGGGCAGGTCTCAGCCGTCGAGCGCGGCCCGGTACGTGCGCACGACCTCGTCGACGATCGTCGGCGTGTCGAACCTCGCTGCCGCGGCGCGCTGCCGCTGCGCGACCTCGGCGCGCGCGTCCGGGTCGTCGACCCAGCGCGCGAGCGTACGTGCGAACGCCGCGGTGTCACCGGGGTCGAGCAGCTGCTCCTCGAGGCCGAGCATGGTGGTCCGGTAGCCCGGGTTGTCGCCTGCGAGCACGACTCCGCGCGCCGCGGCCAGCGCCTCGACGACCGAGATGCCGAAGCTCTCGCCCCCGGTCGACGGCAGCGCGACCACGTCGGCGTCCGCGAGCAGCGCGGCCTTGTCCTCCTCGGCGACGAAGCCGGGCAGGTCGACCCCCGTCAGACCCTCGCGTGCGACGGTGGCCGCGAGCTCGTCGTGCAGCGGTCCGCGGCCCGCGATCGTGAGGGTCCACGGTCGCGACGTCCCGGTACGGGCCATCGCGACGACCGCAGCGAGCAGCTCGCGCGGGCCCTTGCGTGGCACCAGTCGGCCGAGGAACACGATCCGTGCCGGCCGCTCGTCGTCGCGCGCGGCCGTGCGCGCGTTGTCCGCTGCGGCGGTCGTGGTCGCGGGCTCGGCGGTGGCCTCGGCGGGGCGGAACCTGGCGAGGTCGACGGGGTTGCCCAGCACGCTCGTCGGGACCCCGAACGTCGCGTGCGCGAACGACGCGGCGGCCTGCGACGTCGCGAGCACCCGGCGGAAGCGGCGCAGCCGCCGCCGTTCGAGGAGGCCGAGCGCTCGTGTGCCCGCGGTCACCCACCACGAGTGCGGGTAGATGTGGAACGTCCCGACGACCGCCGTACCGGGCCGCGCGGCGGACACGAGCCGTCCGGCGAGGACGGGGGAGTACGGCATCTGCACGTGCAGGACGTCGAACGGGACCTCGTCGAGCAGCGCGCGCACCGCGGCGCGCGACGCGGGCAGCGGCGTGCCCAGGCGGTTGCCGTTGAACGTCACGCCGACGTTGCGGCCGAGCACGTGCAGGTTCGTCAGGTCGGTGCGGACCGTGGTCGACGCGACGTAGTGCACCTCGTGCCCGCGGCGCTCGAGCTCGGCGCCGAGCGTGAGGACGTACTGCTGCACGCCGTCGGGACGGTCGAGGTTGTCGTCGATGACGAGACCGACGACGAGGCGCTGCGACGAGCCGGCGGGTGAGGACACCCGGGCATCCTACGAACTGTGGCGGTCCGGCCCGGCGCGCTGCGGTCCGCTGCGGGATGATTTCGGGGCGCCCGGCAGTTCTGGCATCATGGTTCGCCGGTCTGCGGTTCACCCGCGCGCGTCCGCGTCGGGACCCGGAGGCATCCCACCAAGGAGAGTTCCGTGAAGGCTGACATCCACCCGCAGTACGTGGTCACCGAGGTCACGTGCACCTGCGGCAACACGTTCGTCACGCGCAGCACCGTGACCGACGGCAAGATCCACGCCGACGTCTGCAGCGCCTGCCACCCGTTCTACACGGGCAAGCAGAAGATCCTCGACACCGGTGGCCGCGTGGCCCGGTTCGAGGCCCGCTACGGCAAGAAGGCCAACTAGCACCCTCGCAGCGCCGGTGCCCGGCGCGGACGACTGCCCTCCATGGCAGTGTCCGCGCGGGCACCGGCGCTGTGGCGTCTGCGGCGCCCCGCATCTTCCCCGGTGCAGCCGGTCCCCCTGCACCTTCGCCCCGCACCAGGAGGCACGTGTGAGCGAGCAGTTCGCCGCCGCGCAGGCGTTGCTCGCGGAGCACGCCGCGATCGAGGCGCAGCTCGCCGACCCCGCCGTGCACGCGGACGCCGCGCGTGCGCGTCAGCTCGGCCGCCGCTACGCCGAGCTCGGCCGCGTCGCGCAGGCGTACCAGGCGTGGCGCACCGCGCACGACGACGCGACCGCCGCCGCCGAGCTCGCGGCCGAGGACCCCGCGTTCGCCGACGAGCTGCCCGCGCTGCGCGAGGCCGCCGACGCGGCGAGCGCGCGGCTGCGCCAGGTCCTCGTCCCGCGCGACCCCGACGACGCGCGCGACGTGATCCTCGAGATCAAGGCCGGCGAGGGCGGCGAGGAGTCCGCGCTGTTCGCGGGCGACCTGCTGCGCATGTACACGCGCTACGCGGAGCGCATGGGCTGGTCGACGCAGGTGCTCGAGTCGACGCCGTCCGACCTGGGCGGCGTCAAGGACGTGCAGCTCGCGGTCAAGGCACGCGGCACGGTCGCACCCGAGGACGGCGTGTGGGCGCACCTCAAGTACGAGGGCGGCGTGCACCGCGTGCAGCGGGTCCCGGTCACCGAGTCCGCCGGACGCATCCACACGTCCGCCGCGGGCGTGCTCGTCTTCCCCGAGGCGGACGACGAGGGTGAGGTCGAGATCGACGCGAACGACCTGCGCATCGACGTCTACCGCTCGTCGGGCCCGGGCGGGCAGTCCGTCAACACGACCGACTCGGCGGTCCGCATCACGCACCTGCCCACGGGCATCGTCGTGTCGATGCAGAACGAGAAGTCCCAGCTGCAGAACCGCGAGCAGGCGATGCGCGTGCTGCGCGCGCGGCTGCTCGCAGCGCGTCAGGAGGAGGCGGCGGCCGCCGCGAGCGAGGCGCGCCGCAGCCAGGTCCGCACGGTCGACCGTTCCGAGCGCATCCGCACGTACAACTTCCCCGAGAACCGGATCGCGGACCACCGCACGGGCTACAAGGCCTACAACCTCGACGCGGTGCTCGCGGGCGACCTCGGGCCCGTGGTCGCGTCCGCGGTCGAGGCCGACGAGGCTGCGCGCCTCGCCGAGGCGGGCGCGTGAGCACCGGGCCCGACGAGCGTGTGGGGGTGCGCGCGCTCGTCGAGGGTGCGACGCGGCTGCTCGAGGAGGCCGGCGTGCTCTCGCCGCGCGTGGACGCGACCGCGCTCGCGGCGCACGCGCTCGGGCTCGAGCGTCTCGAGCTCGTGCTCGCGCCCGACCCCGCACCCGCGGGGTTCGTCGAGTCGTACGCCGCGCTCGTCGAACGGCGTCGGGCGCGCGAGCCGCTGCAGCACATCGTCGGCAGCACGGTCTTCCGGTACCTGACGCTGCGCGTCGAGCCCGGCGTGTTCGTGCCGCGGCCCGAGACGGAGGTCGTCGCGCAGGTCGCGGTCGACGAGGCCGCGCGGCTCGCCGCGGCAGGCACGGACCCGCTCGTCGTCGACCTGTGCTGCGGCACCGGCGCGATCGCGCTCTCGGTCGCGACCGAGGTGCCGCGCGCGCGGGTCGTCGCGGTCGACCTGTCGGCCGCGGCGGTGGACCTCACGCGCGCGAACGCGCACGCCGCCGGTGCGGACGGGCTGCGCGTCGAGCGGGGCGACGTGCGCGACCCGGACCTGCTGGGCGACCTCGTCGGACGCGTCGACGTGCTCGTCTCGAACCCGCCGTACGTGCCGCCCGACGCGGTGCCGCGCGATCCCGAGGTGCGCGACCACGACCCGGACCTCGCGCTGTACGGCGGCGGGACCGACGGGCTGGACGTCCCTCGTGCGGTGCTTGCGGCGGCGGCGCGCCTGCTGCGGCCGGGTGGGCTGGTCGTCGTGGAGCACGCCGAGGTGCAGGACGTCGCCGCGCGGGTCGCTGCCGCGCAGACCGGGGCGTTCGTCGAGATCACGACGCGGCCGGACCTCACCGGCCGCCCGCGCATGCTCGTCGCGCACCGCAGCACCCCGGTGCACGTGGAAGGATCGACGCCGTGACTGCGCGCACGCTGCCCGCCCGTGACCCGGCGACCTGGGGCCCGGCGCTCGACGACGCGGTCGACGTCGTCGCCAACGGCGGGCTCGTCGTCCTGCCGACCGACACGGTGTACGGCATCGGTGCCGACGCGTTCTCGCCGCCCGCGGTGCAGAGCCTGCTCGATGCGAAGGGCCGCGGCCGGCAGATGCCCCCGCCCGTGCTGATCGCGGACGTGCGCACGCTCGACGGCCTCGCGACCGACGTGCCCGCGCACGCTCGCCTGCTCGCGGAGGCGTTCTGGCCCGGGGGTCTGACGCTCATCGTGCGCGCGCAGCCGTCGCTCGCGTGGGACCTGGGGGAGACCCACGGGACCGTCGCGCTGCGCGTGCCCGACCACGCGACCGCGCGGGCGCTGCTGCGGCGGACCGGGCCGATGGCGGTCTCGAGCGCGAACCGCACCGGGCAGGACGCCGCGCTGACGGCCACCGACGCGTACCGCATGCTCGGGGACCGCGTGCGCGTGTACCTCGACGCGGGCGAGTCGCCCGGCCAGGTCGCCTCGACGATCGTCGATGCGACCGACAAGCAGCTCACGGTCGTCCGGCAGGGTGCGATCTCGCTCGCCGAGCTCAACCGGGTCGCACCCGTGCGCGGTACGGACGGGCGCTACCCCGACGACGCCGCACCGGGTGCCGACGACGAGGTGCGCGACGAGCCCGAGCCCGACGAGCCGGAGGGCGCCGCCGGGTGAGGGTCTACCTGCTCGTCGGCGTGCTCGCGGCGGCGGTCGCCTACCTCATGACGCCGCTCGCGCGGTGGTGCGCGCTGCGCTGGGGGGCGATCACCGCAGTGCGCGACCGCGACGTGCACGCGGTGCCGACGCCGCGGCTCGGTGGGCTCGCGATGTTCGTCGGGATCACGGTCGCGATCGTCATGGCGAGCACGCTGCCGTTCCTGCAGGACGTCTACGACAACCCGCGCCCGCTCGTCGGGATCGTGGGCGGTGCGGGCCTCGTGGTGCTGCTCGGCGTGGCCGACGACATCTGGGACCTGGACTGGCTGACGAAGCTCATGGGTCAGGTGCTTGCGGCCGGGTTCCTCGCGTGGCAGGGCGTGCAGCTCTACCAGCTGCCGATCGGCGGTGTGACCGTGAGCTCGTCGCGCATGTGGACGTTCGTGACGGTCATCGCGGTCGTGGTCGCGATGAACGCGGTCAACTTCGTCGACGGGCTCGACGGCCTCGCCGCGGGCGTGCTCGCGATCGGCGGCGGTGCGTTCTTCCTGTACTGCTACCTGCTCACGCGTGCGACGTCGGGCGACTACGCGAGCCTGTCGACGCTCGTGCTGGCCGCGCTCGTCGGCGCGTGCCTCGGGTTCCTGCCGCACAACCTGTACCCGGCGCGCATCTTCATGGGCGACTCGGGGTCGATGCTGCTCGGCTTCGTGCTCGCGGCCGCCGCGATCGTGGTCACGGGGCAGATCGATCCCGAGCAGGTCACGCGGCGTCAGTCGTTCCCGGCCTTCCTGCCGATGCTGCTGCCGATCGCCGTGCTCCTGCTGCCGCTGCTCGACATGGGCCTCGCGATCGTGCGCCGCACGATCCAGGGCAAGAGCCCGTTCCACCCCGACCGCCTGCACCTGCACCACCGGCTGCTCGCGCTCGGGCACAGCCACCGGCGCGCGGTCGCGATCATGTACGTCTGGACGGCCGTGTTCGCCTTCGGGGTCGGTGCGCTCGTCCTGTTCTCGACGACGACCGTGCTGTGGCTGTTCGCCGCGGGCGTCGTCGTCGCCGTCCTGCTGACGATCGGACCGCTGCGCGGCCGGTCGCACCGCCCACCACGACCCCTGGGGACGACATGAGCGAGCCGACGATCCCGGCGCCCGGCGCCGACGAGACGCCCGAGACACCCGAGACACCCGAGACGACCGACGGCAGGGGCACGACCCCGGCGGGCACGCCGGACACGACCGCCGAGGACGTCTTCCGGACGTCGTTGCGCACGGTGCTGTGGCTGCTCGGCGCGCTGCTCGTGGTGGGCGTGCCCGTCGGCGCGCTCGTCGCGGGCGCGGCCGGGGTGTGGGGTGCGCTGATCGGTGTCGGGCTCGCGCTCGTGTTCTCGGGGACGACGGTCGTCGCGATGCTGCGCACCGCGCACGCACCCGCCGCGACGATGGCCGCGGTGGTCATGGGGACGTGGCTCGGGAAGGTGCTCGTCGTCATCGTCGTGCTCGCGGTCCTGCGCGGGCAGGACTTCTACTCGCGCGGCGTGCTCGCGGTCGTGCTGCTCGTCGGCGTGCTCGGCTCGGCGTACCTCGACTATCGCGCGGTGTCGCGGGCCCGGATGCCGTACGTCGAGCCGTCGTCGCACGAGGTCGGCTGAGCGCGTCCCACGTCGCGTCAGGACGTGCCGACAGGCCGTCCGACGATGCCCGCCCGGTAGCCCGGAATCGTAGGACGACAGTCCTGGACGGAGGTCGGGGGAGGGCCTGAGATGGGTTACGCTTCCTCCCGACCCCGACGGCCACGCGTCGACGGTGTGCCCGCGAGGACGCGGCACCCGACGCAGACGACCACCAGGAGCGCACCCTGTCCAGCCTCGCGACCCTCCTGCCACTCGCGTCAGACGAGGGAGGCAGCGGCTTCCACGCGCCGTCGATCGCGGACTTCTTCCCCGACCCGGTGCTGTTCGAGGGCACGGTCTTCGAGTTCAACCGCATCCAGCTGATCCGGCTGGTCGCGGCGGTCGTGATCGTGCTGGTGTTCGTGCTGGCGGCGCGTCGTGCGCGGCTCGTCCCGGGCCGGCTGCAGGGCCTCGTCGAGATGGGCATGGACTTCGTGCGCGTCCAGATCGCCGAGCAGATCCTCGGCAAGGACCGCGCGCGCGAGCACACGGCGATGCTCACGACGATGTTCTTCGCGATCCTCGCGTTCAACCTCACGAGCGTGGTCCCCGGCCTCAACATGGCGGGGTCGGCGCTCATGGGTCTGCCGCTGCTGCTCGCCGCGTGGGCGTACGTGCGCTACCTCGCGGCGGGCGTCCGGGCCCAGGGCCTGGGCGGCTTCCTGAAGTCGAGCCTGTTCCCCCCGGGCGTGCCGTGGTTCATGTACGTGATGCTCACGCCCATCGAGCTGCTCACGGTCTTCGTGATCCGCCCCGCCACGCTGGCGATCCGACTCATGGCCAACATGGTCGCCGGGCACCTCATGCTGGTGCTCTGCTTCTCGGCCACGCAGTACTTCCTGTTCGACGCCGACGGCATCATGAAGTCGTTCGGTGCACTGACCTTCGCGGCCGGCTTCGCGATGACGGGCTTCGAGATGTTCGTCGGAGCGTTGCAGGCCTACATCTTCGTCGTCCTGACGGCGGTCTACATCAGCCTGTCGGTCGAGGAAGAGCACTGAGCTTCCCGGCACCACCCTCCGGGGCCGCTCGCGCGGTCCCACCCACGAACGAGTAGCCGGCCGACCGGTCGGGTACCCAACGGAAGGAACGAGCAACCGTGGCTCTTGCGGAGACCATCCTCGCGGCCGAGAACGCCATCTCGGGCAACATCGCGACCGTCGGCTACGGCCTTGCGGTCATCGGCCCCGGTATCGGCCTGGGCATCCTGATCGGCAAGACGATCGAGGGCATCGCGCGTCAGCCCGAGGTCGCCGGCCAGCTGCGCACGACGATGTTCATCGGTATCGGCTTCGTCGAGGTCCTCGGCCTCCTCGGGCTCATCACCGGGTTCCTCTTCTCGTGAGCGCCGCCGCGATCGCCGCGGCTGTCGTGACGGCCGCGGAGAGCACCGAGGAGATCGACGGCATCCGGCTGCTCCTGCCGGAGCCCTACGACATCTTCTGGTCCGCCGTCGTCCTCCTGATCATCGCGATCCCGTTCTTCAAGTTCGCGCTGCCCACCCTGCAGAAGGTGCTGGACGAGCGGTCCGAGAAGATCGAGGGCGGTCTGGCCAAGGCCGAGCAGGCTCAGGCCGAGGCAGCCGCCGCGCTGGACGAGTACCACAAGCAGCTCGCGGACGCGCGCGCCGAGGCGGCACGCATCCGTGAGGACGCGCGCGTCGAGGGCGGCCAGATCGTCGCCGAGCAGCGGGCGAAGGCTCAGGACGAGGCTGCGCGCATCACCGAGACGGCACAGCGGCAGATCGAGGCCGAGCGTCAGCAGGCCGCGGTCCAGCTGCGGTCCGACGTCGGTTCGCTCGCGACCGAGCTCGCCTCCAAGATCGTCGGCGAGTCGCTCGAGGACGAGGTGCGGCGCTCGCGCGTCGTCGACCGCTTCCTGGACGAGCTCGCGGAGCAGACGGCGGCGACCAGCGGTAAGGGGAGCTGATGCGCGGGACCTCTCGCGCGTCGCTGGCGGCGGTCGAGGCGCGCTTCGAGCCGGTCCTCGCCGCCGCGGGCGCGGGTGCGTCCGACCTGGGCGAGCAGCTGTTCGCCGTGGTGGATGCGCTCGACGCCTCGGGCTCGCTGCGGCGCACGCTCGGTGACCCGTCGATCGCAGGCGACGCGAAGGCGGAGCTGGTCGGTGGGCTCCTGCACGCCGCGGACCCTCGGGCCGTCGCGGTCGTCCAGGACCTCGTGCGGCAGCGCTGGTCGGCGGACGCGGACCTGGCCGAGAGCGTCGAGCGGCTCGGCTTCCACGCCGTCCTCGCGCGTGCCGAGAACGAGGGTCAGCTCGCGCTGGTCGAGGACGAGCTGTTCCGGCTCACGCGCGCGATGGTCGGTCAGCGTGAGGCGCGTCAGACGCTTTTCGACCCTGCGATCCCCGGCTCGGCCCGTGCCGAGCTCGTCGATCTGATCCTCGCGGGCCGTACGACGCAGGTCACGGCGCTCGTGGCACGTCGTGCCGCGGCCGCGCCGCGTGGCCGTCGCTACGTCGCGACGCTCGGCCACGTCTCGGACCTCATCGCGGAGCGCCGTCAGCGCGAGGTGGCCACTGTCACCACGGCGACGGAGCTGAGCGCCGCGCAGCAGGAGCGGCTCGCGCAGATCCTGCAGCAGGCCTACGGGCGCGAGATCCAGCTGAACGTGGTGCTGGACCCGAACGTGCTCGGCGGCCTGCGCATCCAGGTCGGTCCGCAGGTGGTCGACTCCACCGTGCTGTCCCGGCTCGCCGACGCCCGACGACGACTCGCCGGCTGAACCGGCCCCGAAGAACGCGGGTCTGCGCACGCAGGCCCATGACAGGAGAGAGCAATGGCTGAGCTGACGATCCGGCCGGAGGAGATCCGGGCCGCGCTGGACAGCTTCGTGAAGAGCTACGAGCCCACGGGCGCCGTCGCCGAAGAGGTCGGCCGCGTCACGCTGGCGGGCGACGGCATCGCGCAGGTCGAGGGCCTGCCGGGCGCCATGGCCAACGAGCTGCTGCGGTTCGAGGACGGCACGCTCGGCCTCGCCCTCAACCTCGACGTGCGTGAGATCGGCGTCGTCGTGCTGGGTGAGTTCTCCGGCATCGAGGAGGGCCAGGAGGTCCGCCGCACGGGTGAGGTCCTGTCCGTCGCTGTCGGTGACGGCTACCTCGGCCGCGTGGTCGACCCGCTGGGCAACCCGATCGACGGTCTCGGCGAGATCGAGACGGTCGGCCGCCGCGCGCTCGAGCTGCAGGCGCCGGGCGTCATGGCCCGCAAGTCGGTCCACGAGCCGCTGCAGACCGGCATCAAGGCGATCGACACGATGATCCCGATCGGCCGCGGTCAGCGTCAGCTCATCATCGGCGACCGCCAGACGGGCAAGACGGCGATCGCGATCGACACGATCATCAACCAGAAGGCGAACTGGGAGACGGGCGACCCGTCGAAGCAGGTCCGCTGCATCTACGTCGCGATCGGTCAGAAGGGCTCGACGATCGCCTCGGTGCGTGGCGCTCTCGAGGAGGCCGGCGCGCTCGAGTACACGACGATCGTCGCGGCCCCGGCGTCCGACCCGGCGGGCTTCAAGTACCTCGCGCCGTACACCGGCTCGGCGATCGGCCAGCACTGGATGTACGACGGCAAGCACGTCCTCATCGTGTTCGACGACCTGTCGAAGCAGGCCGAGGCGTACCGCGCGGTCTCGCTCCTCCTGCGTCGTCCGCCGGGCCGCGAGGCGTACCCCGGTGACGTGTTCTACCTGCACTCCCGGCTGCTCGAGCGTTGCGCGAAGCTCTCCGACGAGCTGGGCGCGGGCTCGATGACGGGTCTGCCGGTCATCGAGACCAAGGCGAACGACGTGTCGGCGTACATCCCGACGAACGTCATCTCGATCACCGACGGCCAGATCTTCCTCCAGTCGGACCTGTTCAACGCGGACCAGCGCCCGGCTGTCGACGTCGGTATCTCGGTCTCCCGCGTCGGCGGTTCGGCGCAGGTCAAGGCCATGAAGCAGGTGTCCGGCACGCTCAAGCTCGACCTGGCGCAGTTCCGATCGCTCGAGGCGTTCGCGATGTTCGCGTCCGACCTCGACGCGACGTCGCGCGCGCAGCTCGCGCGTGGTTCGCGCCTCACCGAGCTGCTCAAGCAGCCGCAGTACACGCCCTACCCGGTCGAGGACCAGGTGGCGTCGGTGTGGGCGGGCACGAAGGGCCACCTCGACGACGTGCCGCTCGAGGACGTCAAGCGCTTCGAGTCGGAGCTGCTCGACCACCTGCGCCGCAACACCGAGGTGCTGAGCACGATCGCGTCGACGGGCAAGCTCGACGACGAGACCGAGCAGGCTCTCGCTGACGCGGTGCAGGACGTGCGCAACGGCTTCCTCACGTTCGACGGCTCGCCGCTCGTCGGTGCTGCCGAGGAGGACGACGAGGTCGAGGTCGAGCAGGAGCAGATCGTCCGGCAGAAGAAGGCCTGAGCATGGCCGGTTCGCAGCGCGTCTACAAGCAGCGCATCAAGTCCACCCAGTCGCTCAAGAAGATGTTCCGGGCGCAGGAGCTGATCGCTGCGTCCCGCATCGGCAAGGCCCGCGACCGGGTGGCCCTGGCGTCGCCGTACTCGCGGGCGATCACCCGGGCGGTCTCGACCGTGGCGACGCACTCGAACGTGTCCCACCCGTTCCTCGCGGAGCGCACGGACACGAACCGGGTCGCGGTGCTGCTCATCGCCTCGGACCGCGGCATGGCGGGCGCCTACTCGGCGAGCGTCATCCGTGAGACGGAGCGCCTCATCGAGCAGCTCGGCGAGGAGGGCCGCGAGGTCGAACTGTTCGTCTCGGGCCGACGCGCGGTCAGCTACTACACGTTCCGCCAGCGTGCGCTGGCCGGGCAGTGGACCGGGCAGTCGGACGCTCCCCAGCTCGAGACCGCGCTGGAGATCGCCGACGCGCTGCTCGAACGCTTCCGGGCGCCGGCCGACGAGGGCGGTGTGCGCGAGGTGCACGTCGTGTACACGCAGTTCGTCAACATGGTCACGCAGCGCCCGCGCGTCATCCGGCTCCTGCCGCTCGAGGTCGTGGAGGGGGTGGCGCCCGCCGGTGACGGTGGTCCGCTCCCGCTGTACGACTTCGAGCCGGACGCCGAGACGGTGCTCGACGAGCTGCTCCCGCGCTACTTCCGGTCCCGGATCTTCGCGAGCCTCCTGCAGGCCGCAGCGTCCGAGCTCGCGGCGCGGCAGCGGGCCATGCACACGGCCACGGACAACGCCGAGGACCTCATCCGCACCTACACCCGACTGGCCAACCAGGCCCGTCAGGGCGAGATCACGCAGGAGATCAGCGAGATCGTCTCGGGCGCCGACGCGCTCGCCTCGGCCTCCTGACCGCCGACCACCCGAAGACCACGCCGGGGCGAGACGCCCCGGTTCGAGAAAGCAGGCCAGACATGACCGCCACCACCGTCGACGAGACGGCCGCCGCCGCCGGCACGCCCGGCGTCGGTCGCGTCGCCCGCGTGATCGGCCCCGTCGTGGACATCGAGTTCCCGGCGGACCAGATCCCCGAGATCTACAACGCCCTGACGGTCGACATCGACCTGTCGAGCCAGGGCGAGGGTGAGGGCGAGGGCAAGCTGCGCATGACCCTCGAGGTCGCGCAGCACCTCGGCGACTCGCTCGTGCGCGCCATCGCGCTCAAGCCGACGGACGGCCTCGTCCGCGGTGCCCAGGTGACCGACACGGGTGCGCCGATCTCGGTGCCCGTGGGTGACGTGACCAAGGGCAAGGTGTTCAACGTCATCGGCGAGGTGCTCAACGGTGAGCCCGGCGAGAAGTTCGAGATCACCGAGCGCTGGCCCATCCACCGCAAGCCCCCGGCCTTCGACCAGCTCGAGAGCAAGACCCAGATGTTCGAGACGGGCATCAAGGTCATCGACCTGCTCACGCCGTACGTGCAGGGCGGGAAGATCGGCCTGTTCGGTGGTGCGGGCGTCGGCAAGACGGTCCTCATCCAGGAGATGATCCAGCGCGTCGCGCAGGACCACGGTGGTGTGTCGGTGTTCGCGGGCGTCGGTGAGCGCACGCGTGAGGGCAACGACCTCATCGTCGAGATGGAGGAGGCGGGTGTCTTCGACAAGACGGCCCTCGTCTTCGGCCAGATGGACGAGCCGCCGGGCACGCGTCTGCGCGTGGCGCTCTCGGCGCTGACGATGGCGGAGTACTTCCGCGACGTGCAGAACCAGGACGTGCTGCTCTTCATCGACAACATCTTCCGGTTCACGCAGGCGGGCTCCGAGGTGTCGACGCTGCTCGGTCGCATGCCGTCGGCCGTCGGCTACCAGCCGAACCTCGCGGACGAGATGGGCCTTCTGCAGGAGCGCATCACGTCGACGCGCGGTCACTCGATCACCTCGCTGCAGGCGATCTACGTGCCCGCCGACGACTACACCGACCCGGCCCCGGCCACGACGTTCGCGCACCTCGACGCGACGACCGAGCTCTCGCGCGAGATCGCGTCGCGCGGTCTGTACCCGGCGGTGGACCCGCTCGCGTCGACGAGCCGCATCCTCGACCCGCGGTACGTGGGCCAGGAGCACTACGACGTCGCGACGCAGGTGAAGTCGATCCTGCAGCGCAACAAGGAGCTCCAGGACATCATCGCGATCCTCGGTGTCGACGAGCTCTCGGAGGAGGACAAGACGGTCGTCGCGCGTGCGCGTCGCATCCAGCAGTTCCTCTCGCAGAACACGTACATGGCCGAGAAGTTCACGAGCGTCCCGGGCTCGACCGTGCCGGTCACCGAGACGGTCGAGGCCTTCAAGAAGATCGCCGCGGGCGAGTTCGACCACATCGCCGAGCAGGCGTTCTTCAACATCGGTGGTCTCGAGGACCTCGAGCGCAACTGGGCGCGCATCCAGAAGGAGTACGGCGTCTGATGGCGGACTCCCTCGAGGTCGACCTCGTCGACGCGGTGGGCAAGGTCTGGTCGGGCAAGGCCCGCCAGGTCTCGGCCCCCGCGGCCGACGGGGAGATCGGCATCCTCGTCGGGCACACGCCGATCCTGTCGGTGCTGCGCGACGGCGAGCTACGCGTGCGGACGGCCGAGGGCGAGCAGCTGGCCTGGCACGTCGACGGAGGCTTCCTCTCGGTGGACTCCGACACGGTCACGATCGTCGTCGACGCGCTGAGCGAGTCGACCGCGGCGTCGCACTGAGGTCGTCGGGCGCGTGCACTCGGGGGTCGTCGTCGCACTGGTCGTGACCGGTGCGCTCGTCGTCCTGGGGGCAGGGCTGTGGTTCTCGCGTCGGCACACGCTCGACAATCGGGTGGGCTCGTTCCGGTGTTCGCTGGCCCGTGGTCCGCGCTGGCCGAGCGGGGTCGCGCAGTACGGCGCCACCTCGCTGTACTGGTGGCGTTCGCACTCCCTCGCGCCGCGTCCCGCGCAGCGCTGGGAGCGTGCGTCGCTCGTGGTGCTCGGGAAGCGGGACTCGGACGTGCCCGGTGCGCCGGGCCAGCTCGTCGTGCGGTGCCGCGCGCGCTCGCACGCGGAGGCGGTCGAGTTCGAGCTGCTGCTGACACGCGAGGCGTACGCCGGGCTCACGTCCTGGATCGAGGCGACGCCGTCGCGCGTCGGCTCGGTGTACTAGCCCCCAGGCCCGTGTCTGCCGGGTCCCGGGCTCCGACGCCCGGTCGGTCGGCGGGGTCGGCCCGGAACCTGATCGCGCTCTGAGTTCGGAGGTCTCGCGTGCGTCTCGTCGTCGCGTCCTGTGCCGCTCGCTACACCGGTCGGCTGTCGGCGCACCTGCCGCGCGCCACGAGGCTGCTCGTCGTCAAGGCCGACGGCAGCGTCCTGCTGCACTCCGACGGCGGCTCGTACAAGCCGCTCAACTGGATGAGCCCGCCGTGCTCGCTCGCGGTCGGCGAGCCCGACGCCGAGTCCCGGGCCGCGGGGGTCACGCAGGTCTGGACGGTGCAGCACCAGAAGTCCGACGACCGCCTCGAGATCGACCTCTACGAGGTGCTGCACGACTCGGCGCACGAGCTCGGCGTCGACCCGGGCCTCGTCAAGGACGGCGTCGAGGCGCACCTGCAGGAGCTGCTCGCGGCGCAGATCGGCCTGCTCGGTGCCGGTCACGTGCTCGTGCGCCGCGAGTACCCGACGGCGATCGGGCCGGTCGACATCCTGGCCAAGGACCCGGACGGCGGCTCGGTCGCGATCGAGATCAAGCGGCGTGGCGACATCGACGGCGTCGAGCAGCTCACGCGCTACCTCGAGCTGCTCAACCGCGACCCGCTGCTCGCTCCCGTGCGCGGCGTGTTCGCGGCGCAGGAGATCAAGCCCCAGGCGCGCGTCCTCGCCACGGACCGGGGCATCGCCTGCCTGACGCTCGACTACGACGCGATGCGCGGTGTCGACGACGTCGACTCGCGCTTGTTCTGAGCGGGTCCGAGCCGGACCGTGGCCTGAGACCGCCTGACAGGCCGGTTGCCCGTCCCGTCACGGCCCGGCAGGATCCTCCTGTGCCAGATCGCCAGCCGTTCGTCGACGATGCCGCCGTCGTGCTCGGGGGAGCGGTGCGCGCCGTGGTGGTGTTCGCGGTACTGCTCGCGGTCGTCGAGGCTGTCGGGTCCGACGGCGGCGTCCCCGGGTGGGGGACCACCCTGGTGGTGGTGCTCGGCACGCTCCCGGCGCTGCTCGTCGCGGTGCCGCTCGGACTGCTCGTGGAGCGTCGCGTGCCGGGTGCTCGGACGCGCGTCGTGAGCTACGGCGTGCTGGGCGCGCTCGTGCCGGTCGTCGTCGGTCTCGCGCTCACGGCCGGTCGGCTCGGCCGGTACCCCGGCGACGTCGTGGCCCTCGCGGTCGTCGGCGCGGTCGCGACTCCGCTCGCGTGGTGGTGGTCGCGGGCGGCGCGTCGGCGTGCGCTGCGGCGGCGGTGGGCGCGTGGACCGTTGGACGAGCAGGTCGAGGACGCGGCCGTCGAGAGCACGCTGCTCGGCGCGGCATGACCTGGGTCGCACCGCGCGCCGCGTGACCTGGGCGACAATGGGCGCGTGACCGACCCGGTGAATGCTGACCGCCCCGTGTCCCTCCTGCGCGGACGTGTGGTGACGCCCCGTGCCGTGCTCCCGGACGGCGTCGTCGTGGTCGAGGGCCCGACGATCGCGTGGGTCGGACCGGTCGACGACCTGCCGCAGGCCTGGGTGCCGCGGTGCCCGGCGGTGTCGGACGTGACGCTGCTGCCGGGCCTCGTCGACCTGCACTGCCACGGTGGCGGGGGAGCGAGCTTCCCGGACGCGACGAGCGCTGCCGAGGTCGCGACCGCCGCGCACGAGCACCTGCGGCACGGCACGACGACGCTGGTCGCCTCGCTCGTCACGGCGCCGTCGGACGTCCTGCTCGCACGCACGGAGCTGCTCGCCGACGCCGTGGACGCGGGCGTCGTGGCGGGGATCCACCTCGAGGGGCCGTTCCTGTCGCACGCGCGCTGCGGTGCGCAGAACCCCGACGACATGCTGGCGGGTGACCCGGTGCTCGTCGCGCACGTCGCCGCTGCGGCCCGCGGTCACCTCGTGACGATGACGGTCGCCCCGGAGGTCGCGGGCGTGAGCGACGAGGACGCCGCCGACGTGCTCGCCGCGCTGGTCGGTGCGGGTGCGCTGCCGTCGCTCGGTCACACCGACGCGAGCGCCGCCGTGGTCGAGGCCGCGGCGGACCGGGCGTTCGACCTGCTCGCGACGACGCCCGGCGCGCGGTCGGGCCGGGCGACCGCGACCCACCTGTTCAACGGCATGCGTCCGGTGCACCACCGCGACCCGGGTCCGGTCATGGCATGCCTCGCGGCTGCGGCGCGCGGTGAGCTCGTCGTCGAGCTCGTCGCGGACGGCACGCACCTGGCACCGGAGACGGTCGCGTCGGTGTTCGAGCTCGTGGGCGCGGACGCGGTCGCGCTCGTGACGGACGCGATGGCCGCCGCGGGGATGGCGGACGGCGACTACCAGCTCGGTCCGATGGCGGTGCGCGTCGCGGACGGCGTCGCACGGATCGTCGGGCCGGACGGCTCGTCGGGCGCGATCGCGGGCGGGGTCGCGCACCTGCTCGACGTCGTGGTCGCGACCGTGGCCGCCGGGGTCCCGCTGGTGGACGCGGTGCGCGCTGCGTCCGGCACGCCCGCTGCGGTCCTGGGCCGGACGGACGTCGGGGGTCTCGTCGGCGGACGGCGGGCGGACGTGCTCGTCGTCGACGACGCGTTGCGCCCGCGGCGCGTGCTGCGGGCGGGTGTCGAGGTCGCCTGACGTGCAGCGGGCTGCGTGACGCGGTGCGGATCGCCCGACGGGCGCCGCGAGCGTCAGGCTGCGGGACGGTGCTCGGGTTCCGTGGGGGCCGGCGCGGCGAGGTTCGTGACGGGCGAGGGCGATGCCTCGTCGTCCGACGCCAGCTCCTTCATCTCGCTCTTGAAGATCCGCATCGACTGGCCGACGCCGCGGGCGAGCTCGGGCAGCTTGTTGGCACCGAACATGAGCACGACCACGGCACCGACGACGACGAGGTGCCAGGCGGACAGGTTTCGCAGCACGTGTGCTCCCGGGTCAGGGCTTCGTCATCGAAGCGCTTCAACGACGGATCGTGGTCCAGTTCGCCCGATCCGTCAAGCCCGCGTCACCCCGTGAAGCCGAGCGTCGCGACGCGGGCCGCGCCGACGACGCGCACGCGCACGTCGCCGACCCCGGTGAGGGGCTCGTCGAGCGCGCCGGCGACGGCGTGCCACGTCCACCGGTCGCCGCCCTCGGGGACGTCGATCGTCGCGATCGTGCGCCAGCGGTCGTCCGGTGCGTCCGGAGCCGCCGGGTCGACGGCGCTCGTGGACCGCACGGCGCCCGTGGGCCGCACGGCGACCTCGACCAGCGCCACGCCCGGCCGCGTCCGCGCGACCACGGTCTCGACCCGCCGCGCGCCGTCGAGCGCGCAGTCGGCCAGCACGATGCTCCCGCGGCCACGTCGCCGGGCGACCTGCACCGCGGTGCCGCGCTCCCGCGTCCACGCGGACAGCTCGACGTCGACGAACGTGTCCGCGTCCGCGGCACGCACGGTGTGCCCGACGACCGCGCGCGGCGGCACGGGCGCGCCCGTGGCCCGGACGGTGACGGCGAGCGGCAGGTCCGACGCGTTCGGTCCGACGCCGAGCACGTACCGGCCGGGCTCGACGACGAACCGGCCGCGCGTGACGTCCCACGTCGCGAGGCGCGCGACGGGCACGTCGAGCGTGAGGTCGCGCTGCTCGCCCGGAGCGAGCGACACCCGCGCGTGCGCGACGAGCCGGTGCCCGTAGGCGAGCCGGTGCTCGGGGGCGTCCGCGTAGACCTGCACGAGCTCGTGCGCGGTGCGCGAGCCGTCGTTGCGCACGCTGACCGTGACGGGCACGGTCTGTCGTAGCGCCGAGAGCACGGTGCCGCCCGACGCGTCGTCGTGCGGCTCGTCGTCGACCACGAGGTCGCGGTCGAGACGGCCCTCGCTCGTCACCGCGAGGTAGCGGACGGCGCCGTACGTGAGCCCGTGGCCGAGCGCGTAGCGCGGCGCTGCGCCCGCATACCAGGTGGTGTGCCCCGCGGTGATGATGTCGTAGTCGTACAGGTCGCCCACGTCCGCGGCGCGCGCCGGCCAGGCCTGCGCGAGCCGTCCGGTCGGCTCGCGGTCGCCGACGAGCACGTCGGCGAGCCCGTTGCCGAGCTCCTGGCCGCCGTGCGACGACCACACGACGGCGTCGGCGTCGAGGTCGGCGGGCAGCACGTACGGGTACGACGACACGACGAGCAGGACGTGCCGGGCGGCGGGTGCCGCGTCGCGCGCGACGCGCCACGTGTCGAGCATCGACGTCGGGAGCGTGAGGGCGGGCCGGTCCACGGTCTCGCGACCACCGAGGTGCGGGTCGTTGCCGAGCGCGACGACGACCACATCGGCCCCCGCGCACGCGTCCCGGACCGCGGCGGCCCCCGAGCGCACGACCTCGACCGAGAACCGTTCGGCGTCGGTCGCCGTCTCGCCGTCCGCGACGAGAGTGCCCGGCTCGTCGTGCTGCACGCGCAGCCACTTGCCGGAGCCCGCGTGCTGCAGCGACCAGGTCGCGTCGTCGTGCACGTGCCGCCGGAAGGTCTCCTGCGCGACCCAGCCCCCGACGCGCGTCGCGTCCGCGCGCACGACCCACTGCGCACCGGTCCACAGGAGCCCGGTCGTCGTGACGGACAGCGTCCACAGCCCGCTCTCCCACAGCGTCGCGTCGTGCTGGGCCGCGGGGTCGCCCGCGTCGCCGTCCGCCGTCAGCGCGTGCGTCGCGCCCCCGACGCGGACCGCGCCGCCCGTGCTCGTCGAGCGCAGCACGAGCCGGTCGGCGCCGTCCGCGACGCGCACGTGCGCGTCGCCGAGGCGCTCGCGCAGCGCGGCGCCGAGGCCCACGGTGTACGGCGGGGTCCCGGAGTACCAGTCGTGCAGCGCGCGGTCGGCGTGCGGTCCGACGACCGCGACGACGGGCGGTGCGTCCGCGTCGAGCGGCAGCGTGCCACGGTGGTTCTCGAGCACCACGACGGACCGGCCGACGACCTCGCGGGCGAGCGCCCGGTGCTCGGGCAGGTCGATCGCGTCGGCGGGTACCACGAACGGGTCGAGCGTCGGGTCGAGCTCGCCCGTGAGGATGCGCAGCTCGAGCTGGCGCGCGACGGCGCGGTCGACCACGGACTCGTCGAGCAGACCCTGCTCGAGCGCGGCGGTGACGCGCTCGATCGTCGGGCCGGGGTCGGCGTCGTTGTCGGTGAACGAGTCGATGCCGGCCTCGAGCATCGCCGCGTGCGCGGCCACGTGGTCGTCGTAGAACCGCTGGAGCGTGACGACGAACCCGGGGGCGGCCGCGTCGGACACGACGAACAACGACCCGGGCGTGGCCGCGCGCAGGAGGTCGAGCAGCTCGCCCGAGACGTGGTTGGGGCGTCCGTCGACGAGGTTGTACGCGGCCATGACGGCTCGCGCCGCACCCGCCGCGAGGGGACCGGTGAACGCGGGCAGCTCGTACTCGTGCAGCACGCGCGGCCGCAGCTGGGAGCTCGTGACGCCGCGGTCGGTCTCGTTGTTGTAGCCGAACGCGTGCTTGAGCGTGGGCACCGTGCGCCAGTACGTCGGGTGGTCGCCGCGCAGGCCGCGCGCGTACGCGGTGGCGAGCTCCGCCGTGAGGTAGGGGTCCTCGCTGTAGCCCTCCTCGTTGCGCCCCCACGACGGGTGGCGCAGCGGGTTGACGACGGGGGCCCAGACGTTGAGCGACACGTGCGGGTCGGCCGCGTGCTTGGCCCGCAGCTCGGTCCCGACGACCGTGCCGACGCGCGTCAGGAGCGCCGGGTCCCACGTCGCGGCCAGTCCGACGGGCTGGGGGAACACCGTGGCGAGCCCGAGCCAGGACACGCCGTGCAGGACCTCCGCGCCCGTCGTGAACGCGCGCAGGCCGAGCCGCTCGACCGCGGGTCCGCGCTGGTGGAGCATCGCGACCTTCTCGGCGCGTGTGAGGCGCGCGACGAGGTCGGCCGCGCGCTCGTGCGCCGGGCGCGCGGGGTCGCGGAAGGCGGCCTGCGCGAGGTCGGGCTGCGGGTCGTCGTGCGGGTGCGGGACGGCGGCGTCGGTCACGTGCGGGGCTCCTCGTCGGGTGCGCTGTCGGGTGCGCTGTCGGGTGCGTCGTCGGCTGCGTCGTGCGACGAGCACTGTAGCGGACGTCGTCGAACCGTTTCGATGGCGCGGGTCACATCAGGTGCGCACGTCCGCCCCGCGGCGCACGGGGCGCGGACCGGTCGGCGGATGGTCGCGCCCACGGGCGCCGACGCGGTCGCGGCGAGGGCTGTCGGCGCATGGGAGCGCGACCAGGTCGACCGGTGCGGCGCGCGTCGCCATTCGGACGGATGGTTGCAATCCGCCGCACTGGCGACTACGTTCCCCGTCGAACCGCTTCGACGCAGAGGTCGTCGCGGTTCGACGGCCGTCCGCAGCGTGGCGATCCGATCGTCGCGAGGCCGAGCAGGTGCCCTTCCCTGCGCGACTCCGCGTGCAGGGCTCGTCCGCATCAGGGAGTGAGGACGCTCAATGAACAGCTCCACCCCCCGCACTGGCCGGCTCGCCGACGTCGAGGTCGGCCGGCGCGGGTTCCTCGGGATGATCGCTGCGGGAGCCGCGGTCGTCGGCGTGCCGTCGCTGCTGTCCGCGTGCGGTGACGGCGGCGGCAGCGCACCGCGCGGCGCCGCGGCGCCGTCGGCCCAGGCGACCGTCTCCGCCGAGATCCTGCCCTCGTACATCCCCGTCGAGTACGTCAAGCCCGACTACCCGAGCGTCCAGGGATCGACACCCGGGTTCGAGAAGATCCCGGCGTCGTTCGTGCAGTCGGTCCCGACGCCACCGGGCTCGGGCCAGACGTTCACCGCGATGACGCCGCTGTGGGGCACGATCCCGCCCGTCGCCGGCAACCAGTACTACGCGGCCGTCAACGAGCTGCTCGGCTCGACCATCAGCTTCCAGATCTCGGACGGCAACACCTACGGCGACAAGCTCGCGACCGTGCTCGCGTCCGCCAAGGACGTGCCGGACTGGGTGTGCATCCCGACGTGGAACATCCCGCCGCGGTTCGGCTCCGAGATCGTGCCGAACCTGTTCCAGGACCTCACGCCCTACCTCGCGGGCGACAAGGTCAAGGACTACCCGAACCTGGCGAACCTGCCGACGGCGGCCTGGAAGTTCGGCGTCTTCAACGACAGGCTCTACGCGCTGCCGTTCCCCGGCGAGATCATCACGGACGCGACGTTCTACCGCAAGGACCTCATCGAGGCGAAGGGCATCACGGTCGACGTGCACAGCGCCGACGACCTGCTCGCGCTCGCGAAGGAGCTCACGGGCGGCAACGTCTACGGCTGCGAGGACCTGTGGATCACGGCCACGCAGATCTTCAAGGTCGTGCCGAAGTGGACGCTCGAGGGCGGCACGCTCGTCTCGCGGTTCGAGACCCAGGAGTACCGCGACGCGCTCGAGTGGATCGCGCAGCTGTTCGCCGCGGGCGTCGTGCACCCGGACGCGGTCGCGGGCAACACGGGCGAGGCCAAGACACGGTTCCAGGGCGGCCAGTCGCTCATCTCGTCGGACGGTCTCGGCGGCTGGCACGAGGCGTTGCGGGACAACCTCGGGGCGAACCCGGGGTACTGGCAGCAGCCGTTCGCGCCGTTCGCGGCCGACGGCGGCACGCCCGCACTGTTCCAGGGCAACCCCGTGAACATCTTCTCGTTCCTCAAGAAGTCGGACGACGAGGCTCGGATCACCGAGCTGCTCAAGCTCGCCGACGTGCTCGCGGCACCGTTCGGCACGACCGAGTTCGACGTCATCAACAACGGCGTCGAGGGCGTGCACTACACGAAGGACGGCAACGGGCTGCCGGTGCCGACGGAGCTCGCGGCGACCGAGCTGCAGCCGACGTACACGTTCCTCGTCGACCCGCCGGTCGCGCAGACGCGCGTCCAGTACCCCGGCTTCGTCGAGGCGTACTCGACGTGGATGGCGGACGCCGCGCAGTACGTCGAGGAGCCGCTGTTCTTCGCGATGCAGATCGTCGAGCCGCCGCAGTACGCGTCGCTCGGTCAGCCGTTCACCGACCTGGAGAAGGACATCGCGCGGGGCCGCAAGTCGCTCACGGACCTCGACGCCGCGATCGCGACGTGGAAGTCGTCGGGCGGCGAGGAGCTGCGCGCGTTCTACCAGGAGATCCTGGACGCCCAGTGACCGACGCACGACTCACCGAGGACGCCGCCGCGCAGCCGCCGGCGGCGTCCTCGGCGCGCCGGCGAGGGCGTGCCCGCCGTCCCGCCGTCCCGCAGCGCAAGGTGCCGTGGACGACGAGGCTGCGCCGGGACCGCTCGCTGCTGCTCATGGTCCTGCCGGCGATCGTCCTGCTCGCGGTCTTCGCGTACGTACCGATGCTCGGCAACGTCATCGCGTGGCAGGACTACTCGCCGTACCAGGGCTTCCTGCACAGCCCGTTCGTCGGCTGGTCGAACTTCGAGCGCGTCTTCGACAACCCGGCGTTCCTCACCGCGGTCGAGAACACGCTGACGATCACGCTGTTCCAGCTGGTGTTCTACTTCCCGGTCCCGATCGTCCTGGCGCTCCTGCTCAACAGCGTCATGTCGCCGCGCGTCCGCACGACGATCCAGTCGATCGTCTACCTGCCCCACTTCTTCTCGTGGGTGCTGGTCGTGACGATCTTCCAGCAGATCTTCGGCGGTGCGGGCCTCGTCAACCAGACGCTGCACAACCACGGCATCGACCACACGGTGTCGTTCATGACGAACCCGGACACGTTCCTGGTGCTCATCACGTCGCAGGCGATCTGGAAGGACGCGGGCTGGGGGATCATCATCTTCCTCGCGGCCCTCACGACCGTCTCGCCCGAGCTGTACGAGGCGTCGGTCGTCGACGGTGCGAACCGCTGGCGGCGCATGTGGCACGTGACGCTGCCCGCGCTGCGGCCCGTGATCGTCCTGCTGCTCATCCTGCGGCTCGGCGACGCGCTCACGGTCGGGTTCGAGCAGCTCATCCTGCAGCGCGACGCGGTCGGTGCCGGGGTGTCCGAGGTCATCGACACGTACGTCTACTACCAGGGCGTCATCTACGGGGACTGGAGCTTCGCGGCCGCCGCGGGCCTGGTCAAGGGAGTCGTGAGCCTCGCGCTCGTCCTCGGGGCGAACAAGCTCGCGCACGTGTTCGGCGAGGCGGGGGTGTACCAGCGCGCATGAGCGGAACCAGTCCGGAGATCTCCACCGAGGTGGCGGTCCTCCCACAGGACCTCGTGGCCGAGGGGACGGGCGAGCGCCCCCGTCGCCCGCGGCGCAGCAAGTACCGCCCGGTGTGGGAGGAACAGCCCTCGGTCGCGGGCCAGGTGACGAAGTTCGTCGTCCTCGCGGTCGTCGTCCTCGCGGTGCTCTTCCCGCTGTGGACCGTGGTCGTCACGAGCCTGTCGACGACGCAGGAGTCGATCCGCGCGGGCGGACTCGTCGTCGTGCCCGGTGAGCTCACGTTCCGGGCGTACGCGCAGATCCTCTCGGGCGGCGTGGTCACGCGCGCGGCGCTCGTGAGCGTCGGCATCACGCTCGTCGGGACCGTGATCTCGGTCGCCGTGTCGGTGCTCGCCGCGTACGGGCTGTCGCGTCCGGGGTCGTTCGGGCACCGGCCGATCCTGTTCGTCTTCCTCATCACGATGTTCTTCGGCGCGGGCATGATCCCGACGTACCTGCTGGTCAGCTCGCTCAACCTGATCGACACGTACTGGGCGCTGATCCTGCCCGGCGCGGTCTCGGCGTTCAACGTGCTGATCCTGCGCAACTTCTTCATGGGCATCGACGCCGCGATCCTCGACGCCGCGCGCATGGACGGTGCGGGGGACTGGCGCGTCCTGCTGCGGATCGTGCTGCCGATGTCGAAGGCCGTCGTCGCGGTCGTCGCGCTGTTCTACGGCGTGGGCTACTGGAACGCGTTCTTCAACGCGATGCTCTACATCAACGACAACACGAAGTGGCCCCTGCAGCTCGTGCTGCGCTCGTACGTCCTGCAGGGTGTCACGCTGCCGGGCTCGGGCACCGGACAGGTCGACGTGGGCTCGGGCGCCGTGACCGGTATGCCGGTCAAGATGGCCGTGATGATCCTCGCGATCGTGCCGATCCTCGTCGTGTACCCGTTCGTCCAGCGGCACTTCACCAAGGGCGTCATCTTCGGCGCGGTCAAGGGCTGAGCCGCGTGCACGCGCTGCGCTTCGCGGGTCCCGCGCGCCGCTGGGACGAGGCGTTCCCGGTGGGCAACGGGCGGCTCGGTGCCATGGTGCTCGGCGGCGTGTCGGGTGCGCGCGTCCAGGTGAACGACGCGCGTGCATGGTCCGGGCACCCGGGCGGGCCCGCGCTCGCGCTCGCGGACCTGCGGGCGCGCGGCGTCGGGCCGCAGACGCTCGCCGACCTGCGTGCGGCGCTCGCGGACGGGCGGTACGACGAGGCTGCGCGCCTGGCCCGGGCGTTCCAGGGCCCGTACGTACAGGCGTACCAGCCGTTCGCGGACCTCGTCGTCGACGTGCGCACGCACCCGGGGCCCGTCGAGCGGGTGCGCGCAGACCTGCGCAGCGCGGGCCGTCGGCTCGACCTGCGCGACGGCGTCGTGACCGAACGGCTCGTGCGGGGGTCCGCCGAAGCCGCCGCCGACGCCGCCACCGCCACCGACGCCGTCGCCGTGACGTGGTTCGCGAGCGCACCGGACGGCTGCCTGCACGGCCGGTGGAGCTCGGACGCCGGACCGTTCGGCTGGCGCGTGCTGCTCGCGGGGGCGCACCCCGGCGAGGTGCGCGGCCCGGGTGCGCCCGGCCTGCTCGGGGCGTGCGTCACGGTCGAGCTGCCGTACGACGTCGCCCCGGGCCACGAACCCGACCTGCCCGCACGCACGCCGCGCGGGCCGCACGCGACCCTGACGGGCGTCGCGGCGGTGCGCGTCGCGACCGACGGCCGCGCGACGGCGGTCGGTGCGCACGTCGACGTCGTCGGCGCGACGTGGGTCGAGCTCGTGCTCGCGACGGCGACGACGTCCCGCTGGCCGGAGCCCGGGCCCCTGCGCGACCCGGGTTCCGCCGAGCGCGAGGCACTCGCTCTCGCGCAGGCCGCGCTGCCGACGTCGCGGACCGAGGGTGACGCGGCACAGGCGCGCCACGTCGCGGACCACCGCTCGCTCGCGGACGCGACGCGCCTCGAGCTCGGCGCGGGCGACGACGTCGACCTCCTGCTGCCCGACGAGATCGACCGCGGCACACCCGCGTCGCTCGCCCGCCGCTCGCAGGCCGCGTTCGCGTACGGGCGCTACCTGCTCATGGCGGCGTCGCGCCCGGGAGCACCGCCCGCGACGCTCCAGGGCGTGTGGAACGACGAGCACCGTCCGCCCTGGTCGAGCGCGTACACGCTCAACATCAACCTGCAGATGGCCTATTGGCCCGCCGAGGCCACGGGGCTCGGGCGCTGCGTCGAGCCGCTCGTCGACCACGTGCGGCTCCTGGCGCACGAGGGCGCCGCGGTCGCGCGCGAGCTGTACGGCTGTGACGGGTGGGTCGCGCACCACAACTCGGACGTGTGGGGCTGGTCGCTCCCCGTCGGTCGTGGGCACGGTGACCCGGCCTGGGCGGCGTGGTGGATGGGCGGGGCGTGGCTCGCGCGGCACCTGTGGGACCGCTACGAGTACACCGCTGACGTCGCGGTGCTGCGCGACGTGTGGCCGATGCTGCGAGGTGCGGCCGCGTTCGTCGTCGACTGGCTCGTGCCCGACGGCGACCTGCTCGTGCCGAGCCCGTCGTCGTCGCCCGAGAACGACCGGCTGGTCGACGGCCGGGCGGTCGGGCTGGTCGCGGGGTCGACGGTGGACGTCGCGCTCGCGCGCGACGTCGTCGCGCACGCGCTCGAGGGTGCGCGGACGCTCGGTCTCGACGACCCCCTCGTCGGGCGCTGGACGGCCGCGCTCGCGCGGCTCCCGCGGCCCGCGGTCGGGGCCGACGGGCTGCTGCGCGAGTGGCCCGACGATGCCCCGGCGCGCGACCCGCACCACCGTCACCTCTCGCACCTCGTCGGGCTGTACCCGCTCGACGAGCTCCTCGCCGATGCCGCAGCGTCGCGCGAGGGTCCGTCCGGCGGCACCGTGACCACGGTCGGACGGGACGTCGCCGAGGCGGTGCGCGCGAGCCTGGACGCGCGCGGCCCGGGCTCGACCGGCTGGTCGATGGCCTGGAAGGCCGCGCTGCGCGCACGCCTCGGCGACGACGCCGCGCTCGAGCAGCTGCTCGACGACGCGCTCGTGCTGTCGCGTCAGGACCGGCCGCACGCGGGGGGCCTGCTGCCGAACCTGTTCTCGACGCACCCGCCGTTCCAGCTCGACGGCAACCTCGGGCTCGTCGCGGCGGTGGCCGAGGCGCTGCTGACGTCGGTCGGGACGTGGGTGCGCCTGCTGCCGGCGCTCCCGTCGGCGTGGCCCGACGGTGCGGCGGTCGGCCTGCGGGCGCGCGGCGCGCTCGGCATCGACCTGCGCTGGTCGTCGGGTCGGCTCGACGAGGTCGTGCTCCGTCCCGAGCGGGACGGTGAGTGCGAGGTGGTCCACGGCGCGCACGCGCGCCGGGTGCGGCTGCGCGCGGGTCAGGACGTGCGGCTCGACGGACGCCTCGTCGAGCTCGCGCCCGGACGGGTCGACCGTGCGTCGTGACCGGCCCGGTACGACGAGCGGATCGTCAGCGGGTGGTGGGGGCCGCGCAGCTGCCGTGCTCGGTGAGGTGGGGTGCGAGCAGGCGGGTCTCGACGGCCATGGGTCGGTCCTGGCGGTCGACGGCCATCGCGACGGCCGTCCGGCCGATCTCGACCGCCGGGATGTCGATCACGGACAGCGGGACCGCGAGGTGCGCCGCGAGGCGCGTCGGGCTCACCGCGACCACCGAGATGTCCTCGGGCACGCGCAGCCCCTCGCGTGCGAGCGCGTCGAGCACGCCCGGCAGCGCGGCCTCGTTGTGCACGACGAGCGCGGTGAGGTCCTCGACCTCGGCGCGCGCACGTGCGACGGCCGCCGCGGCCTGCGGGTACGACTCCTCGAGCGGCACGACGGTGTGCCGCACGCCGAGCCGTCCGGCCTCCTCGCGGAACCCGTCGATGATGCGCACGGCGTAGTTCGCGCTGCGCGCGAGCGCGGCCTCGCCCGCGCCGAGCAGCGCGATGCGCTGGTGCCCGTGCTCGGTGAGGTGCCGCACCGCGAGCCGTCCCGCCGCGGTGAAGTCGAGATCGACGCACGACAGGCCCTGCGAGTCGCTGGGCACCCCGATGAGGATCGACGGCTGGCGCAGCGCGGCGAGCACGGGCAGGCGCGGGTCGTGCCGCTCGATGTCCATGAGGATGAGCGCGTCGACGCGCGACCCGGCGGCGAGCCGGTGCACGTCGGAGACGTCCTCGTCGGTCAGCACGAGCACGTCGTCGCCGTGCTCACGGGCCGCGGCGAGCACGCCCGCGACGATCTCCATGACGGTCGCGGAGTTCGTCTCGAGCGCGCGCAGCGGCACGACGAGCCCGAGCACGTTGGTCTGGTTCGTCGCGAGCGCGCGCGCTCCGGCGTGCGGGCTGAACCCGAGGTCGCGGATGGCGCGCTCGACGCGGGCGCGCGTCGGTCCGGAGATCGGACGCTTGCCCGACAGGACGTAGCTGACGGTGGACGACGAGACGCCCGCGAGCTTCGCGACGTCGGCGATCGTGGCCATGGCGGGGAGTGTACCGACGCGCGGGCCGCGTACGTCGAACGTTCCACGGCCTTGCGTCGACAAATCGCTTCGATGGCCGCGGCCCCGGTCTCGGCTCGCGTGTCGTTCGTCTCGGTGGTGTGCTGTGGACGGCGTCGTCTCATTCTGGCTAGCATCTTCGACAGCGGTTCGTTGAAGCGCTTCGACGATACGAGGGCCGCTCTGTGCCGGAACTCACCGGTCCCTGCCCGAGGAGGACGCCCATGACGGCCGCCGACGACGACACCCGCCGCGATACCCACCGCCGTCCCGGTCCGACGGGCTCCGAACCGCTCACGACGGTCGTCGGCCGGCTCGTCGGCGACGGGCCTCGTCGCGTCCTGTACGGCGGCGACTACAACCCGGAGCAGTGGCCGCGCGAGACCTGGCCGCAGGACGTCGCGCTCATGCGCGAGGCGGGCGTCACGTTCGTGACCGTCGGCGTGTTCTCGTGGTCGGTCCTCGAGCCGAGCCCGGGCGAGCTCGACCTCGCCTGGCTCGACGAGGTGCTCGACCTCCTGCACGGCGCGGGCATCGCGGTCGACCTCGCGACGCCGTCCGCGTCGCCGCCGCCGTGGCTCGCGCACCTGCACCCCGAGTCGCTCCCGGTCGACGCGCGCGGCGTGCGCATGAGCGTGGGCTCGCGCAACCACTTCTGCCCGAGCTCGCCCGCGTACCGCGACGCCGCGCTGCGGATCGCGGCGGCGCTCGTCGAGCGGTACGCCGACCACCCCGCGCTCGCGATGTGGCACGTGGGCAACGAGTTCGGCCAGGAGTGCTTCTGCGACCTGTGCGCTGCGCACCTGCGCACGTGGCTCGAGCGGCGCTACGGCGACGTGGCCGCGCTCAACGACGCGTGGGGCACCGCGTTCTGGAGCCAGCGCTACCGGTCGTTCGACGAGGTCGTCCCGCCGCGCGCCGCGCCGTACCTGCACAACCCCGCGCAGCAGGTCGACTGGCGACGGTTCACGTCCGACCAGATGCGCGACCTGTACCGCGGGCAGGCCGCGGTCCTGCGCGCAGGCTCGTCGGCGCCCGTCACGACGAACTTCATGGGCTTCTTCGGCGGTGTCGACCAGCACTCGTGGGCCGCCGACGTCGACGTGGTGGCCGACGACCACTACGGCGACCCGCAGGACCCCGCGAGCCCGGCGCGCTCGGCGCTCACGCACGACCTCACGCGCGGCGTCGGCGGCGGTGCGCCGTGGCTCCTCATGGAGCAGGCCGCGGGTGCGGTGAACTGGCGCGCGCACAACGTCCCCAAGACGACGGACCGCATGCTGCAGGACTCGCTGCGCGCGGTCGCGCACGGCGCGGACGCGGTGGCCTACTTCCAGTGGCGGCAGTCGACGGCGGGCTCGGAGGCGTTCCACTCGGCGCTGCTGCCGCACGCCGGCCCGGACACGCACCTGCACCGCGCGGTGCGCGAGCAGGGCCGCGTGCTCGCGGGGCTCGGCGAGGTCGTGGGGACGCGCGTCCCCGCCCGGGCCGCGCTCGTGTTCGACTGGCCCGCGCTGTGGGCGAGCGAGCTGCCCGCGCGCCCGTCGGACCGGCTGCGCGTGCTCGACCAGCTCGAGGCGTACCACCGCCCGCTGTGGCGCGCGGGCATCGCGACGGACGTCGTGCCGTCGGACGCCGACCTCGACGCGTACGACCTGGTGGTCGTCCCGGCGCTGCCGCTCGTGACCGACGCCGCGGCCGACGCGATCGCACGTGTCCCGCAGCGGGGCGGCGTGCTGCTCGTCGGGCCGTTCAGCGCGGTGCAGGACCCGACGACGCGCGTGCGCACGGGTGCGTTCCCCGGGCCGTGGACCGACGTGCTGGGCGTCGCGGGCGAGGAGTGGCGACCGCTGCCCGACGAGGGCGTCGCGCTCGAGAGCGCCGAGCTCGGCGATGCGCACGCGGGGCTGTGGTCGGAACGGCTCGTCGTGACCGACGCCGACGTGCTCGCGACCTACGGCGGTGCGGATCTCGCGGGAGCGCCCGCCCTGACCCGCCGCACGCACGCGGGCGGGGGGCAGGCCTGGTACGTGTCCACGGTCCCGGACGCCGTCGTGCTCGACCGCGTCGTGCTGGGCTGTGCGGCCGCGGCCGGGCTCACGCGACCGCTCGCGGCGGTACCCGACGGCGTCGAGGTCGCGCAGCGCGGCGACCTGCTGTTCCTGTTCAACCTCACGCCTGACGACCGTGTCGTCCCGCTGGGTGCGGGCGACACCGTGCTCGAGCGCCCGGCAGCACCCGTCGAGGCCGGTGGCGTGCGTCTCGCGCCCGGTGCGTCGGCGGTCGTGCGGCGCGCACGGTCGAGCTGACGGCCCGTCCGCACCCGGCCCACCCCTGAACCCGCTCGACCCACGCGAGAAAGAGCTCCCATGAAGTTCACCGACGGCTACTGGCTCACGCTGCCCGGGGTGCAGGTCCTGCGTCCGCGCGACGTGGCGGACGTGCGGGCCGACGACGACACCCTCACGGTGTGGTCGTCGACCGCGCCGCTGACGACGCGCGGCGACACGCTCAACCGCCCGCTCGTGACGGTGACGTTCTCGTCGCCGGGCGAGGACGTGATCGGCGTGCAGATCGAGCACCACCGTGGCGGCGTCGAGCGCGGTCCGCGGTTCGAGGTCGCGACGGACGGCACGGTGCCCGAGGTCGTGCACGAGCCCGGCGCTCCGACCGCGCGGGTCGCGGCCGGCGCGCTCACGGCCGTCGTGCGCACGCAGGGCGCGTGGGGCGTCGACTTCGTGGGCGACGGTCGCCTGCTGACGTCGTCGACGGCGCGCAGCATCGGGGTCGTGACGGACGCCGACGGGCGACCGTTCGTGCACGAGCAGCTCTCGCTCGGGGTCGGCGAGCACGTGTACGGCCTCGGCGAGCGCTTCGGGCCGTTCGTCAAGAACGGGCAGAGCGTCGACATCTGGAACGCGGACGGCGGCACGGCGAGCGAGCAGGCCTACAAGAACGTGCCGTTCTACCTGTCGGACGCGGGTTACGGCGTGTTCGTCGACGACCCGGGCCTCGTGTCGTTCGAGGTCGGTACCGAGGTGGTCTCGCGCACGCAGTTCTCGGTCGCGGGCGAGCGCCTGCGCTACTACGTGATCTACGGGCCGACGCCCAAGGACGTGCTGCGCAAGTACACCGCGCTCACCGGCCGCCCCGCGCGCGTGCCGGCCTGGTCGTACGGGCTGTGGCTGTCGACGTCGTTCACGACGAGCTACGACGAGGCCACGGTGACGTCGTTCGTCGACGGCATGGCCGAGCGCGACCTGCCGCTGTCGGTGTTCCACTTCGACTGCTTCTGGATGCGCGAGTTCCACTGGAGCGACTTCGTGTGGGACCCGGCGACGTTCCCGGACCCGGTGGGCATGCTCGCGCGGCTCAAGGCCAAGGGGCTGCGCATCTGCGTGTGGATCAACCCCTACATCGCGCAGCGCTCACGCCTGTTCGACGAGGGCAAGCGGCTCGGGTACCTCGTGACACGGCCCGACGGGTCGGTGTGGCAGACGGACCTGTGGCAGGCGGGCATGGCGCTCGTCGACTTCACCAACCCGGACGCCTCGGCGTGGTTCACGGGCTACCTGCGCGAGCTGCTCGGTCAGGGCGTCGACGCCTTCAAGACCGACTTCGGCGAGCGCATCCCGACCGACGTCGTGTGGCACGACGGCTCGGACCCGCACCGCATGCACAACTACTACACGCACCTGTACAACCGTGCGGTGTTCGAGCTGCTCGAGGCCGAGCGCGGCGAGGGTGAGGCGGTGCTGTTCGCGCGGTCCGCGACCGCGGGCGGTCAGCAGCTGCCCGTGCACTGGGGCGGCGACTGCGAGTCGACGTTCGCGTCGATGGCGGAGGAGCTGCGCGGGGGCCTGTCGCTCGCGTCGTCGGGCTTCGCGTACTGGAGCCACGACATCGGCGGGTTCGAGGGCAAGCCCGACCCGGCGGTGTTCAAGCGCTGGGTCGCGTTCGGGCTCCTGTCGTCGCACAGCCGCCTGCACGGCTCGGACTCCTACCGCGTGCCGTGGGCGTTCGACGACGAGGCCGTGGACGTCACGCGCACGTTCACGCACCTCAAGCACCGGCTCATGCCGTACCTCGCGGAGCTCGGCGAGCAGGCGCACGAGTCCGGCGTCCCGGTCATGCGGCCGATGGTGCTCGAGTTCCCCGACGACCGCGGGGCTGCGACCGTCGACACGCAGTACATGCTCGGTGACGCGCTGCTCGTCGCACCCGTGTTCAGCGCCGAGGGCGACGTCGACGTGTACGTGCCGGCGGGCACGTGGACGTCGTTGCTCGACGGGTCGCAGGTCACGGGCCCGCGGTGGGTGCACGAGCGGCACGGCTTCTCATCGCTCCCGCTGTACGTGCGGCCGGGCACGGTGCTGCCGACCGGTGCGCGCACGGACCGCCCCGACACGGACTGGGCGGACGGCGTGACGCTGCGCCTGTTCGACCTGCCCGACGGGCACCGCAGCCGCACGCGCGTGCCGTCGGCGACGGGTGGGGACCCCGTCTGGTTCACGGTGGAGCGCTCCGGTTCGTCGGTCACGGTGACGGCGGAGGGTACGACGACCGCGTGGCACGCGCGCGTGGAGCCGTCGGGTGCGCATAGCCTCGTCGAGGCGACGGCGCGACCCGGACAGGCGGTGCTCACGCTCGAGCTCGGTGTCGACGGGGGTACGCGCGGCGCGACGGCTTGACCGTGGGCGGGGCGCGTCCGGTATCGTAACGATTCGATCCCGTCGGAACCGGTTCCGGTCCGATGCGCCCACGGAGCCGTCCTCCGGCGGGCACCGACTAGTCACCGAAGGACTCAGCCATGACCTCGACGCGACCGTCCGGCCGCACGTTCCCCGCCGACTTCCTGTGGGGGTCGGCCACGGCGTCCTACCAGATCGAGGGCGCCGCCGACGCCGACGGCCGCGGCCCGTCCATCTGGGACACGTTCTCGCGCACGCCCGGCAAGGTGCTCGCTGGTGACACGGGCGACGTCGCCGCGGACCACTACCACCGCGTCGAGCAGGACGTCGCGCTCATGTCCGAGCTCGGGCTGCAGGCGTACCGGTTCTCGCTCGCGTGGCCGCGGATCCAGCCCACCGGCTCGGGCGAGTTCAACCAGGCCGGCCTCGACTTCTACTCCGACCTCGTCGACCGGCTGATCGCCGCGGGCATCAAGCCCGTCGTCACGCTCTACCACTGGGACCTCCCGCAGCCCCTCGAGGACGAGGGCGGCTGGGCGAACCGCGAGACGGCGTACCGCTTCGAGGCGTACGCACGCAAGGTCGCCGAGGTCCTCGGCGACCGCGTGCACCTGTGGACCACGCTCAACGAGCCGTGGTGCTCGTCGTTCCTCGGCTACGCGAGCGGTGTGCACGCGCCCGGCGTCACGGACGACGTCAAGGCGCTGCGCGCCGTGCACCACCTCAACCTCGCGCACGGCCTCGCGGCCCGCGCCATCAAGGACGTGCTGGGTGAGGACACGCCCGTGTCGATCACGCTCAACCTGCACGTCACGCGTGCCGCGAGCGACGCGCCGCAGGACGTCGAGGCCAAGCGCCGCATCGACACCATCGCGAACGAGGTCTTCCTCGGCCCGCTGCTCGAGGGTGCCTACCCGCAGGAGGTGTTCGCCGACACCGCGGCGATCACCGACTGGTCGTTCGTGCAGGACGGCGACCTCGAGACCATCCGGGTCCCGCTCGCGGTCCTCGGCGTCAACTACTACTCGACCGGCAAGGTCAAGCACGGCACGCCCGCCGGCGGCGACGGCACCCCGGGCCCGGACGGCCACCGCTCGTCGGCCCACTCGCCGTGGGTCGGCGCGACGCAGGTCGAGTGGCTGCCGCTGCCCGGCCCGCACACCGCGATGGGCTGGAACATCGAGCCCGAGGGCCTCGTCGAGCTGCTCGTCGGCCTGCACGAGCGCTTCGGCGACCTCCCGCTCGCCATCACGGAGAACGGCGCCGCGTTCTACGACACCGTGAGCGAGGACGGCCGCGTGCACGACGCGGACCGCGTGTCCTACCTGCACGACCACATCGACGCCGTCGGCGAGGCGATCGACAAGGGCGTCGACGTGACCGGCTACTTCGTGTGGTCGTTCATGGACAACTTCGAGTGGTCGTACGGCTACGACCGTCGGTTCGGCGTCGTCCGGGTCGACTACGACACGCTCGAGCGCACGGTCAAGGACTCGGGCCGCTGGTACGCCGAGCTGGTCCGCACGCGCACGATCCCGACGATCGAGTCGGCCGCGACGCTCTGACGCACGCACCCGCCGGGTGCACCCCGCGGACGCCCGGCTCCTGTCGACAGGAGCCGGGCGTCGGCGTACCACCTCGCGGCACCGCGCCCGCGGCCGGCCCGTCGATTCGTCGTCGGCGACGACGACGGGGGAGGATCGAGGCATGGCCCGCCGCTCGACCAAGCGCCCGTACGGGAGCGAGCACGTCCCGCTCGACGTGCAGCGCGCGACCGGCGGCCGCACGGTGCAGGACGCACCCGACGGCGAGTGGGTCGTGCAGCGCGTGCACGGCTCCGAGCGCGAGTACCGCTGCCCCGGCTGCGACCAGCTCGTGACGGCGGGCACGCCCCACGTCGTCGCGTGGCGCTCGGACGGCTGGCGGGACGGTCTCGAGGACCGGCGGCACTGGCACGGCGCATGCTTCGACGCACGGTCCCGACGAGGGCCGACTCGCCGCGGTGGTGCCCCGCGCACGGGGCGCGCGTGAGCACGCTGCCCGGGACGCCGACGAGCGTGCGGCACGGCCGTCCGTGGCCCGAGCGCGCCCCGCGGCTCGTCGCGACCGACCTCGACGGGACGCTGCTCGACCCCGGCGGTCGGGTCACGGCGCGCACGGCGACAGCGCTGCGCGCCGCGGAGGACGCCGGCGTCCAGGTCGTGTTCGTCACCGCCCGGCCCCCGCGCTGGCTCGCCGAGCTCGCGCCCCACGTCGCCGGCCACGGTGTGGCGATCTGCGCGAACGGGGCCGCGGTCGTCGAGGTCGCGTCCGGGACCGTGCTGGTCGAGCACGGCATGTCCGCCGACCTCGTCACGCGGCTCGCACGGTCCCTGCGCGCGGCGCTCGGTGACGTGCGGCTCGCGACCGAGTCGGTGGGCGGGTTCGCCGCCGAGCACGGTTTCGTCCACGGCACCGTCGTGCCCGACGGCTGCCCGCTCGCCGTCCGGATCGAGGACGTGCTGCCCGCGAGCACCCTCAAGCTGCTCGTGCGCACTGCGACGGACCACGGGACGCGGCACGCGGGCGTCGTGCAGTCCGCGATCGGCACCGCGGCCCTCGTCGCCGACTCCGGGGCGCACGGGCTCGGCGAGATCGGGGCGCGCGGCGTCACGAAGGCGGGTGCGCTCGCGGCGTGGGCCGCGCAGCGCGGGCTCGCGCCGCAGGACGTGTGGGCGTGCGGCGACGCACCCAACGACCTGCCCATGCTGACCTGGGCGGGGGAGTCCTTCGCGGTCGCGAACGCGTACGACGAGGTGCGTGCGCGCGCCGGGCACGCGTGCGCCGCGAACACCGACGACGGTGTCGCGGCCGTCCTCGAGCACGCCGCCGCACTCGCGGCGCAGACCTGAGTTGCTCGCGGCGCGGGATTAGGCTCGCACGGATGACGACGACACCGCCCGCCCCAGCAGCGACCCCGGCCGACGCGGCGACACCCGCGCGCGCAGGCTCGTCGGACGGCGGCCCGGTACCGATCCGCTCGCTCACGGTCCTGCCGGCGCACCGCGAGGACATCGAGCTGCACACGGCCGACGGGCTCACGCTCGTCGGCGAGCTCGCCCGTCCGCTCGGTCCCGACGGTGGCCCCGCGACCCCGGCCGCGACGCTCGTCACGCTCCACCCGCTGCCGACGCACGGCGGCTACATGGACTCGCACGTGTACCGCAAGGCGTCGTGGCGGCTCCCGGCGCTCGCGGACCTCGCGGTCCTCCGGTTCAACACGCGCGGCACGTCCAGCCCGCGCGGCACCAGCCAAGGGGTGTTCGACGAGGGCCGCGGCGAGCGGTACGACGTCGCCGCGGCGATCGAGTTCGCCGAGTTCCACGACCTGCCGCGCCGCTGGCTCGTCGGCTGGTCGTTCGGCACCGAGCTCACGCTCATGCACGGGCACGACCCCGCGGTCGAGGGCGCGATCCTCCTCTCGCCGCCGCTGCACCGCGCGAGCGACGCGGACCTCGACGCGTGGGCGCAGTTCGGCCGGCCGCTCGTCGTCCTCGTGCCCGAGCTCGACGACTACCTGCGGCCCGACGAGGCGCGGGCCCGGTTCGCGCGCGTCCCGCAGGCCGAGGTGATCGGGGTCGCGGGCGCCAAGCACCTGTGGGTCGGCGAGCCCGCCGTGCGACGTGTGCTCGACGAGATCGTCGCGCACGTCCTGCCGGGGCACCCGCCCCTGCCGACCACATGGGACGGACCCGCGTCCACGGCGCCCGACGCGCGCGCCGACACCTGAGACGACCGACGGAGAGACGCATGACGCTGCACGTGCTGCACGACCGGGGCGACGGTCCGCCCGTCGTCCTGCTCCACGGCTTCCCGCTCGACCACCGCATGTGGCGGTCCGTGGTCGACGCGCTCACGCAGACCGCGCGCCCGGTCTCCGGCGGTGGCGCCCCGCTCGGACCGGTGCTCGCCGCGGACCTCCCCGGCGCTCGCGGAGCGTCGCTCGCGCCGGCGGACCACGCGTCGGACGCCCACGCGTCCGGTGCCGAGCCGTCGCTCGAGGTCGCGGCCGACCGCCTCGCCGCGGAGCTCGCCGAAGCCGGCGTGACGCGGGCGATCGTCGTCGGGCTCTCGATGGGTGGCTACGTCGCGCTCGCGCTCGCGGAACGCCACCCGGACCTGGTCGCCGCGCTCGGGCTGCTCGACACGAAGTCCACCGCCGACACCCCCGACGCGCGCGCCAATCGGCTGGACGTCGCCGAGCGCGCCGAGTCGAGCGGTTCGGTCGACCCCGTGCGCAGCATGGCGACGACGCTCGTCGGCGAGTCGACGCGCGCGTCCCGGCCCGACGTCGTCGCGCAGCTCGCGGCGTGGATCGAGGAGCAGAGCCCCGCGGGCGTCGCGTGGTCGCAGCGCGCGATGGCGGCCCGGCCGGACCGCACGGACGTGCTGCGCCGGTTCGTCGGTCCGGTCGTGGTCGTGGTCGGCGACGAGGACGCGATCACGCCGGTCGCCGCGGCCGAGCACCTCGTCGCGTCGGCCCAGGACGCGCAGCTCGTCGTCGTGCCGCGCTCGGGGCACATGACGGCGTGCGAGCAGCCGGCGGTCGTGGCCGCGGCGCTCGCGGACCTCGTCCAGCGCACCGCGCCGCACTGACGCACTGCCTGCGTCCGACGCCCCGAGCGGTCCGCGGGTGCGTGCCTCGCTCAGGCGCGCAGCCGCGCCAGCGCGTCGCGCAGGTCGATCGACTCGCCGTCCTTGCCGCCCGCGCCGATCACGAGGGGCGGGTCGGACGGCTCGGGCACGACGCCGCGCACGCGTCCGACGAGGCTGGGCGGCGTCCGCAGGACGTAGAACCGCCCGTCGGTGTCGATCGCGACGGTCTCGTCGACGCGCAGGTACCAGCCGAGCAGCGGGGTCCGGTAGCGGGCCCGGCCGTCGTACGTGCGCGCCCGCAGCGGTTGCGGCTCGATGCCGTGCTCGCGCGCGTACGCGAGGAACTCGACGATCAGCGCGCGCGCCTGTGCCGCTTCACCCTGCTTGCGCCGCTCGAGCGCCTCGGCGTGCGCGAGAGCCGCCTCGCGGCGCTCGTCACGCCACCGCGCCGCATCGGTGCCGCTCACGCCACCTCCACCCGTCGCGACCGGGGATCGCTCAGCGCTGCTCGCGCACGTCGCCCGTGACCCCGGCCTCGTGCTCCGCGCTCTCGACGGTGCCGTCGACCTCACCGCCAACTTCGCCGTCACCTTCACCGACGACCTCGCCGTCGACCGCACCGTCTTCCGCGCCGTCTTCCGCGCCGTCCGTGGGACGGTCCTCGGGCGCGTCCTGCGCGGCGCCGTCGGACGCGTCGCGGTCGTCGGTCTCGCCGGTCGCGCCAGTGGCGGTGACCGCGTCGTCGGCCTGCGCGGCCTCGGTGTCGCGCTGGGCGCTGGCGGCTGCGGCGGACAGCGGTGCCGGCCGCGACTTCGGTCGCGCCTTCGCTGCGGGACGTGCCACCTTCTCGGTCGGGGTGCCGGCCTGCTCGGAGCTGCCGGATGCGGGACGTGCCTGGGCCGCGGCGGTCTCGCGCGCGGCCTCCTGCGGGTGCCCGCCGGCCGGGCCGTGCGACGCGGCGAACTCGGCCTCGACGCGCCGCGCGCGCTCGAGCGCACCGCGGTCGGGGTCGTTACCGAGCAGGTTGCGCAGCTCGTCGAGGTACGTCGTGATCGACTCGCGCTGCCGGTTGAGGTCCTCGACCTGACGCGCGGCCGTCGTGCGCTCGCGCTCCGACTCGGTCATCGCCTCGGAGATCTGCTTCTCGGCGTGCTCGCGCGCCTCCGCGACGACGCTGTCGGCGTTGCGCCGCGCGTTCGCGAGCAGCTCCTTGGCGTGCGCCTCGGCGTCGACGCGGACCTTCTCGGCCTGCACGAGAGCGCGGGCCACCCGCTCCTCGGCCTCGGCCGCGTGTGCCTCGGCGTCACGCACGAGCCGCTCGGTCTCGGCGCGCGCCTGGTCATGGCGCGCGGCGTCCTCGCGCTCGCTGGCCTCGCGCCGCGAGGCGATCTCCAGCTCGGCGTCGGCGAGCCGCTGCTCGGCCTGCCGCACGAGCTCGTCGGCCCGAGCCTTGGCGTTCGCGAACGTCTCGGCGGCGGACCGACGTGCCTCCGTGAGGACGCGCTCGGCGTCGAGGCGCGTCTGTTCCCGCTGCTCACGGGTCTCGCGCTCGGTGCTCTCGCGCAGCTCGGTGGTCTCGCGCTCGGTCGTCGACCGCAGCTCCGTCGTCTCGCGCTCGGTGGTCTCGCGCAGGTGCGCGGCTTCGTGCGTCGTGCGCTCGCGCAGCTCGGTGGTCTCGCGCTCCGCGGTCGCGCGCAGCTCGGAGGCGTACTGCTCCGCACGCGTGCGCAGCGCTGTGAGCTCCTGCTCGGTCTGCTGCTTGAGCGCGGCGAGCTCGTCGGCGACGCTGGCGCGCAGCTCGCCGGTCTCACGGTCGGCCTGTGCCCGCACGAATGCGGAGTACTGGTCCGCCTCCGTCCGCAGCGCTGCGATCTCGGCGGCCACCCGCTGCCCGAGGGCGGACGCGTCGCGCTCGGCGTCGGCCCGCGTCGTGTCGGCGTACTCCTGCGCCTGCGTGCGCTGTGCGGTCGTCTCCGTGGCGGCGCTCTGGCGCAGCTCGGCGACCTCGAGCGCGACGGACGCGCGCAGCTCGGCCGCGAACCGCTCGGCCTCGGACCGCAGCGTGGCGGTCTCGGCCTCGACCCGCGCGCGCAGCGCCGTCGTCTCTTCGTCCGCGGACCGGCGCAGGTCCTGCGCGTACCGGTCGGCCTCGTCGCGCTGCTGGGTCGTCTCGGCCTCCGCACGCGCCCGCAGCTCGCTCGCGGTGCGCTCGGTCGCGACGCGCAGCTGCGTCGCCTCGTGCTCGACGCTCGCGCGCAGCGTCCCGAGCTCGCGCTCGAGCGTCGTGCGCCGCTCGGCCTCCTCGGTCGTGATCGCGCTCTGGATGCGCGCCGCCTCGCGCTCGGCGGACCCGACGAGCTCCTCGGCGCGACGCTGCGCAGCCAGGAGCGTGCTCTCCGCCTCGGTCGCGGCCGTCGAGCGGACCTCCTCGGCCTCGCGCCGTGCGGTCGCGAGCAGCTCGGCGACCTCGTTCTCGGCGCGTGCGCGCAGCTGGCCCGAGGCGAGCTTGGCGCGCGCGAGCGAGTCCGCGGCCTGCGCGTTGGCCTGCGTCACGACGTCGGAGGACTGCTCCTCGGCGGACCGCAGGAGCTGCTCGATCCGGGAGCCGAGCCCCGAGTACGTGGGCCGCTCGGCCTCGCGCAGCTGCCGGTGGGCCTCGGACAGCTCGCCGGCGACCTGCATGGCCTTGGCGTCGAGCGCCTCGACCTGGTTCCGGGCGTCCGCGAGCGCCTGCTCGAGGTTCGCGATCCGGTGGTCGACGGCCTCACGCTCGTACCCGCGGAAGTTGACGACGGGGAACTGCGGCCGGGCTTCGGGCACGAGACTTCCTCCTCGGATGGCACAGACCTGGGTCGGCCGGAGTCCGGTCGACCGTCTCACGCGACGGGGCCGTGCGCACGGCGCGCGCGACGACGCGGCGTCGCGGACGGACCCGCGCCCAGGATAGTGGTTCCGGATCACCCGATCGGTGCGGATCCGCCCTGTGAGGCCACGGACCCCGGGTCGCCCGGTCGGCGGTGCCGCCGGATCTGTCCTGGACCGGTCCGACGAGCGTGGTGTGCGCCGACGTCGGAGGCGCCCCCGGCGGGGCCGACGGACCGCTGCCGTCCGTCGCGCGCAGCCGCGTCCTGCGGCCCGTCCTGACCGCACCCCGGGCGGCTCCCGGTCCCGTCCGGACGTCCGGTCTGTCCGTCCGCTCGCGCTGTCCGCCTATCCTGGTGCTCTCCGCCCGAGAGGACTGTGCGTGCGCAAGCGAGTGATCACGACTGCCGTCGGCGTCGCCGGACTGGTCGTCGTCGGGCTCGGCGTCGCGTCCGCGACGGCCTGGCGCGCCGACGACGTGCTCGTCGCGAGCACCACGGCGTCGTCGCACGTCGTCGTGACGGACCCCGGCGTCCTCGAGCTCGGCGGCGATCCCGCGACCGTGCGGGTCACGGCGGCGGACGGGGCCGAGGTCGTGGTCGTCGTCGGTCGCGACACCGACGTCGACGGATGGGTCGGTGACGACGACTACACGCGCGTCACCGGTCTGGCGAGCTGGCGCGAGCTGGCGACCGTCCCGGGCGAGCCGGGACCCTCCTCGAGCACGTCGGCGCCGTCGCCCGATGCCTCGTCGTCTCCGGACGGGTCGCCCGATGCGTCGCCAGCGCCGACGGACGCTGCGTCGGCCGACCCGACGACCGCCCCGGCCGACGACGCGGCGTCGGCACCGACGCAGGCCAGCCCCGCGGGCAACGACAACTGGGTCGCGCAGGCGATCGGTGAGGACGGTACGGCCGAGCTCGTCTGGCCCGCGCAGGGCGGCCGCTGGAGCCTGCTGGCCGTGAGCCGCGGTGCTGCCGAGCCGACGCTCGAGATCTCGTGGCCCCGCGTCGTCACGACACCGTGGCTGTGGCCGTGCGTCGTCGCGGGCTCCCTGCTCGTGCTCGTCGCCGGCGGTCTGCTGCTGCGCGAGTGGCAGGGCGGCCGACCGGGGACGTGGGAGGCCGTGCACTCGGGTGCCGTGCCGGTCGTCGACACGTCGCGTCCGCTGACACGACGCCAGCTGCGCGAGGCGGCGCAGGCCGCGTCCGGACGGACGCCGACCGGCTCCGTCGCCCGGGTGACCGGCCCTCAGGCGACGGTGGAGCTCCCGCCCGAGGGGCGACACTCGTCGCCGGACGCTGCCCGTCCCGTGGGGCGCGTCGTGGCACGGACCCCCGCCGACGACGCGACGCCCACCGTCGGCCTCGACACGGTGGCAGGCTCCCCGTCCGGCGCGCGCTCGCCGAGCCCCGTGCCGAGCGCGGACCGCGCAGGACTCGCTCCCGTCGGCGCCCCCGGGACGCCCGCCGGGGTGCGGGGACCTGAGGCGAGCGCGCCGTCCGGGGCGCCGGCCGCATCGGTCCCCGCGTCCCGGCCGCTGTCACGTCGCGCACTGCGCGCCGAGGGCGCGACGGCCGCAGTGCCGACCGCTCCCGAGCAGCAGCCCGCCGCGGCCCAGCCCGGACACGCGCAACCTCGTCAAGCCCCGCCCGGCCTCACCCAGCCCGCCGCAACCCTGCCCCCGGTCGGCCGTCCGGCGGACGCCACCCGGTCGGTCACCTCGGGACCGGGCGCGCCCACCGGTCCGCATCAGGTCCAGCCCGCCGCGCCGTGGGCGGGGGCCGCGGGCCCGACGCGTCCCGCACCGGGACCGCGCACCGTCGCGGACGCGGCCGGGGCCCCGGGACCGGCCGACGCTCGGCCCGCTGCACCCGGGTCCGTGCCGCTCACGCCGTCGACGGGTGCGCCCGACGACCCGTCGGCCGTCGACGGGCCGCACGTCCCGTCCTGGGGTCGCCCGACGCCGTCCGCCCCGGGCGGCACGGGCCACGCCCGCCCGTCCTGGCTCGCCGGTCGTCCGACGGACGCGCCGGTGCGGCCGACGGGCTCGTCGGCGTCGCCGGCGTCGCCGGCACTGCCCAGCCCGGGTGGTTGGGTGCCTGCGCGCACCGATGACGCGAGCGGGACGACGTCCGCCGCCCGCCCCGCGTGGACGGCCGGCGGCCCCGCGGCACGCGGTGCCGCTCCGGTCACGCACGCACGCACGCACGCGGAGCCCCGCACGCAGGACCCCGCACGGCCAGGCGACGCGGGACCTGGGCCGGCGTCGGAGGCGGCCGCCTCGCGCGCCGACGCCTGGCGACGCGCGTGGGGCCTGCCGCCGTCGACCGAGGGTGCCGGGGAGGGTCCCGACGCCTCGGTGCGACCGAACCCGGGGGAGGAGGAGCGATGACAGGGACGCTGGGACGACGACCGCGGAGCGTGCGGACCGCGGCAGTCGCGGTCGCCGCCGCGACCGTCTCGCTCGTGGTCGCCGCGTGCGCGCCCGACCTGCCGGACCCGGCGGCACCGCCGGCGCCCGCGGTCGCGCCCGCCGCGCTGACCGTGCCGCAGACGGAGCGTGTGCTGACGTCGTTGGGCGACGTGCTCACGGCGTCGGACGAGGCGCTCGACCCGGCAGGGCTGTCGTCGCGCGTCGAGGCGCCCGCGCTGGCCATGCGCACCGCCGAGTACGTACGCGCCTCGGCGACCGACGGCGAGAAGCAACCGACGACGCTCCCGACGAGCGCGCTCGCGATGATCGTGCCGCAGACGACCACGTGGCCCCGCACGCAGCTCGTCGTGACCGAGCAGCCGGCCGACCTGCAGGCGCAGCGGATCCTGATCATGCGCCAGGACGGTCCCCGCGCCCAGTACCGGCTGTGGGGCTGGGCGCGCCTCATGCCCGGGACGCAGATGCCGGCCACGGCGCTCGCCTCCGAGGGCTCGCCGAACCTCGCACCGGACGACTCCAGCCTGCTCGTGACGCCGAGCGACGCGCTCGCGCAGTTCATGGACGTTGGCGCGAACGGCGCGCAGTCCGCGTACGCGGCGACGTTCGCCCCGAGCCCGCTCGTCGACGAGCTCGACGACCTGCGCGCCCAGGCGCGCTCCGGTCTGGGCGCCGCGGGGACCTCGGGCACGAGTTACGCGGTCGACGACGAGCCCGTGGTCTCGCTCCGGACCGTCGACGGCGGGGCCGTCGTCGCCGGGTCGTTCTCGATGAGCTCCCGGATGACGGTCACGACGGCAGGTGCGACGATCCCGCTGGACCCGTTCGCGGCAGCGCTCGCGGGAGCGACGACGGCGCCCCAGGAGTTCAAGCGGGCCTACACGGGCGTCGTGGTGCTGTACGTGCCGCCGAGCGGCTCCGACGGACAGGTGCAGGTGCTCGCGGGTGAGCTCGTGATGACGGGCGCGTCGGTGTCCTGACACGATCACCCGTGCTCACCACGCCGGTGTGCCGGGGCACACGGCGGACGAGACGGGTGCACGCAGCAACGAGAGACGGGCTCGCCGAGCCCAGGCACGATGAAGGACGTGGAGATGGCACAGACGGACCCGCAGCGACCGAGGCTTGACGTCAGGGGGGCCGTGGACCTGTCGGCTCTGGCGCGACCGACGCCTGCGCCGGGCACACCCGGAGGGCTGGCCGCGCCCGGACCGTACGTGGTGGACGTCGACGAGACGACCTTCCCGGACCTCGTGCAGCGATCGACGCAGCACCCGGTCGTGATCGCGCTGTGGGCCCCGTGGTCGCAGGCCAGCCAGCAGGTCGTCGCGGACCTCGCCGCGCTGTCCGACGAGGACGCCGGTCGCTGGCTGCTGGCGCGCATCGACTTCGACGCGAACCCGCAGATCGCCGCGGCCTTCCAGGCCCAGTCCGTGCCGATGGTCGCCGCTGTGCTGGCAGGCCAGCCCGTGCCGCTCTTCCAGGGCGCCGCACCGCGTGAGCAGATCCGCCCGGTGATCGACCAGGTGCTGCAGGCCGCAGCCGCGAACGGGCTCACGGGCGTCGTCCCTGCGGCGGCCGAGCCGGCCCCCGCGCCCGAACCCGAGCTGCCTGCCCTGCACCAGGCGGCGTACGACGCGATCGAGCGCGACGACCTCGCCGCCGCGGCGGCGGCGTACGAGAGGGCACTCCAGGAGAACCCGCGCGACCACGATGCGCGAGCGGGACTCGCCCAGGTGGGTCTCCTCACCCGTACCCGGGACGTGGATCTCGCCGCGGTGCGCACCGCGGCGGCCGACGCTCCGGGCGATGTCGATGCGCAGCTCGCCGTCGCGGATCTGGACGTGCTCGGCGGGAAGGTTGCCGACGCGTTCGATCGCCTCGTCGACCTCCTGCGGGCGACCGCCGGACCGGATCGTGAGCGTGTCCGGCAGCGCCTCGTCGACCTGTTCGAGGTCGTCGGGTCCGAGGATCCCCGCGTCGTGTCGGCTCGTCGCGCGATGGCGAACGCCCTGTACTGACGACAGATCGGCGTGATCACGCGGATCGTCGCGTCAGTGACGGGCGTCACCCGCGACGGATTTGATCTGCGCGCCGAGCCCTGCGTAATGTTCTCGACGTCGCCCAGCAGGGAGGAACGGACACCGCGGACTGAACCGCGATGGCTGGTCCCGCGGACGACGTCCCCCGATGCACGCACAGCCGACGATCACGTCGCCGGCAGAACGCGGCGCGCGGGATGCGGATCCACTCGAGCTCGTAGACCGCCGAACAGGCGGTTTGACGAGCGGGAGCGGATCGGCTAAGTTAGAGAGGTTGCCTCCCGCCCGGGTCGAAAGCCCGGAACGGATGCGCGTCTGTTCCTTGAGAACTCAACAGTGTGCCAAGTAGTCGATGCCATATGGCTCGCCTCGTGTTGTGCGGGGTGGGTTGTTGGTTGAGATTGAGGGCCTTGTCGCCTGCCTCCGTGGGTGGTGGGGTCCTTGTTTGATGCCGAATCTGGTCCTTTGGGACTGTTTTTCGTAATGTTTGTTGCCTGCGTCTTCGGGTGTGGGTG